>JABAOH010015435.1_pt1 | contig 20266 bp, 20 predicted proteins | sample 7062181 | NCBI WGS metagenome assembly JABAOH01 (sample SAMN14538630, study PRJNA623070) | marine sediment metagenome | biome: marine biome [ENVO:00000428]; feature: marine pelagic biome [ENVO:01000023]; material: deep marine sediment [ENVO:00002113]; isolation source: pool of 5 deep marine... | reverse complement strand
GCCTTAGATTTATCAAAAAACCTTTGGGAACCAGCGAAAAGGGAGTCGGGCACTTGCGTAATTCGAAAAGAGAATTAAGTTCCAGCTACTTGGATAGCTACATACCTAGTTTTTGAGGAAACTTCAGGTTTTTCTTGTTGATTTTTCCGGATTCTTACCTTGTAATGGTGAAACAAGGCAGCGATGTTTCCTCAACACCACAATTAGAAAGGTAGATTATGCGAAGAAAGGACAGGGAGATCATGGACTTTTCGGAAATTGAGGAGATCATAAAAAAAGGGCAGATTTGCCGGATAGGTTTGTGTGAGAATGGTGTTCCTTATGTGGTTCCGTTGTGCTACGGCTATGAGGACAGGACTCTGTACTTTCACTGTGCCCTTGAAGGACGGAAACTCGATATCATTCGGAGGAACAACAATGTCTGCTTCGAAGTTGAAACAGATGTTGAATTCATAAAACATGAAACCGCGGCTTGCAAATGGGGGTTCAAGTATCGGAGCGTCATTGGCTTTGGAAAAGCTTCTTTTGTTGAGGGGCTGGAAGCGAAGCTCAAGGCTTACTCAGTCATGATGAGCTGCTACTCTGAGAGAGAGTTCCAGTTTGATGAAGAAGCAGTAAACCGTTCGGCAATTATCAGAGTTGATATAGAAGAGGTTACAGGAAAGCGCGCTGGCTACTAAAACGGAAATGACCACCCCGAGCATTCGGCCCCATTTCGCCTTTTCTCTCCGAACGACTACTGGGGTTTGTTCTTGCTTCTCGTCCTCAGCTGTTCCATGAGATTCTTCGCCTTTTGCAGGGCTTTACCTTCCTTTTCGTTCAGAGGTTCCACCCATGGCTGAGTCACCCGCCATGTTATCTTCCCGCTGAGGGGTGGTTCCGGGTAAGAACCCATATCGTGCAGGGAGTAACCACGGAATTCAACCGGACTCTCCTGGTAACACGACCAGACAGCCTTCCGGATTACCTCTCGGTCTCCCTCAAATTGGAGATCGATGAGCGAAATCTGTTTCCGGAACCGGTCAATCATTTCGATCGGCAAATTGAAGAGGAAAGGATGGGGTGCATTCGTTCCAATGATGCGCTTTTTCTGGTCGACCCCTCTGAGAATCAGGGCCTTGAGGGCCTCTCCGGTCAGATGACCTTCGGATTCTGGTCCACCGACAATCATATAGCGAATATTTGGATTCGCGACGATGTTGCAGACTATCTTTTCAAACCCGATGTTTTCGGTTTGGACAGTTCCAGAAAGCGCTGCCCCACTCTCGATCCCAGCCCTAACCAGTTTCTCCAGCTCTGCGGGTATCTTGTCGGCGTCGCAATTCAAGATAACAGCGACGGCGACTGGGGAAAAATCGTTTCCCCGAAGGTACCTCCCTTCCTCAGGAGGATAATCCGGATGGGGATCGGTTTTTCGCATGGTTCGAACCAGGTTTGGAAATCGATTGTTTTACGCCACCAAGGTCCCAAACCCCCTTTTGTTTCATCTCCTTTCCCTCTCACCGCTCAGGGGGGACGCCATGGGTCTAAGCCCTTTTCGATAGGTTAAAAGAAATGTGGCCATCAATCAATTGTTTAGTGCTCTGAGCATTTTGTCGAGAATGCGAAAGGGCAGCCAGGGCAGGCCGATCCCAAGTCGAGGCAAAGCCGGAGGTCTGCATTTCATATGGGTCTTCGACAGGATTCCCTGTGGCTATGAGACTAAGTGGTTTTTGGACCAAAGATTGAGAATAACAGAAATAGGATGATCAACTGAACAATCCATCCGGGCAAACAAACCCCGAGAGCACGAGATGCGCTATCATAATCAAGCGTCTGTCTGACCGCCACAACCATCGCAACCAGCATCCAGATGGAGGCAATGAAAAATACCAATCCTGTCAGGCCTGGGATAATGCCGATTAATCGAATCAAGCCAGGAGAACTCGAGAAGCCGATCGTCCGCAACAAATCACCCAGATCTGGTGTTGTCTTTGATCCTGAGGGGTACTTGGTTCCAACAAAATAGGTAATATACGCCCAGACATACCAGCCAAAGAGGGAGAATATCGTTCCGAACAAGATCCCACCAAACCCTCCTCTGGTTATGGTTCCGATGCCAGCGGCTACACTCGACAGAATAACTGCTACTACCGCTTGGCCCATTGCCTCCCGATCGCCCTCGAGCTCATCATACAAGTCAGCATCTAGCTTGGCGGCTCTTAGAACCCGATCCTGAAAACGATCCATATTCACCTCCCATGTCTACCCGGTTATTCCTGACTTTTCTATTCGGCACCTGTTGATAATTCTTGATCGATTAAAGCAGATCACTCCCAGAAGTCAAGCCATCTAACTCTCCTCCACATTTTCGGTCTCCCCTTCCCTTCAAGATCATTGGTATGGCATGGGATGTGCATAATCAGGCCGATCGATAGATCCTGTAAGGAGAAGGCGTTGAAAAAGATCTGGAAAAGGGCTCTGGGGTGTTTCATCATCGTGGCATGTTCTCTATCTTTCCTGTATGGTTGCACTTCAAAGGGAGCCTACCGCGTAGGTTCTCTGGATAAGCCGTGGGTAAGGCGGGGCGAAAAGCTCATCCACCCCGATAGAACGATTATCCGATTCGAAAAACCGCGTCATTACAAGGGAAGACTAACGGGGAAAAGAAAAGATCAGTTTTATGAGGCGGTAACCCCTGAAAAACTTCTGGCCAGCTGGGGTTTAGATGCCTCAAATCCAGCGGTCATAAAGTTTTCAAAAAAATGGGAACCCCGCAACGCCTCAAGTAGGGTAAGTAAGTTTGTCATAGAGTTGGAGTACTACTCCTTTTCCTCACGATCAGGATTCCAGGCTGGAAGAAAAATGACAACGAGGAGAATTGTCATTTATCGTTATATGGGGGCAAATATCACCAATCGAATGGGAATTGGCATCATCGGATACAGCGATCACGTTCTGGCCCACGCACGGGAATTCAATGATCTGGTGGCTTCTATCTCCTTCTAGGAAAAATCTCGTATTCGCAATTTCCCCTTTCACACATCTCGAAACCTCATACCCAATAGGAATGGAGCCACCGAGAATCGAAAAATCCCCTGACAGTGAAGATCAGTTCGCAAATTCCCTTGATTCAAAGGACGAACCCTCTCTGCAATCTTGATGAATCCTGTCAAGCGCCCCCTATTGTGCTTCTTTTGATGTTAGACCCTTATGCCAGGCCATCACAATCGATTCTATGAAAACGAAGACACGGTTAACCGAGTATCCCACAATGGCCATGGAAAAAACTCCTGCATACATTTCCGGAATTCGAAACGTCCGTTCCGCATCCAGAACAAAAAAACCAATCCCATTGTTTCCAGCAAGCATCTCGGCGATGACGGTCACGATCAGCGAGATGGCAATACTAACCCTCATGCCGGTAACGATATGAGGGGAAGCAGCCTGGAGGATGACCCTTTTGAAGAGCTCCCATCGGGTGGCACCAAAGATCTTCGCCGTTTCAACTAGAATGCGGTCAACTCCTCGAACTCCGTCGATGGTGTTCACCAGAATTGGCCAGAAGCTCGCCCAAGCAACAATAAAGATCTTCATTTCATTACCAATGCCTAGAAGGAGAATGACGATAGGAATAATCGCAGATACCGGGGTAGGCCGACAGAATTCAATCACAGGTTCGGCCAAATTGAAAACGATTTTGCTGTATCCAATAATTACGCCGCAGACGATTCCCAGGAAGGCACTCAAACCGTACCCTACGCCCATCCTGAACAGACTGATTCTGTAATGTTCTAGAAGTTCCCCTGAAACGGTAACGTCGTAGAGAGCCTGACCGATTATCGTAATTCTCGGGATATATACAGGATGGATAACCTCAAGAGTCGATCCAATTTGCCATGCGGCCAGTAATGCGAAGATCGTAAGTACACCTCCCCATCTCGTATGAAAGGTGAGGTGAAATAAACGAGCGAAGATTGTTTTCTCACTGCGCCCCGACATGGTTTTGGTAACCTGAGCCTGCTGTATCGTGGATTATCATCTTGTGGATTTTATTTCTGATTGTCAGAAAATTGGGATCACTCCGTGTCTCAATCTGATTCCTCGGCCGTGGCAGGTCAATGCGAAATTCCTTAAGAATTTCAGCAGGGGATGCAGTCAGGACGATGACCCGGTCGGAGAGGTAGATACCCTCCTCAATATCGTGAGTAACAAAAATGATCGTCTGCTCAAACTGCTCCCAAACCTCAAGCAAAAGGTCTTCTAATTCCGCTCGGGTTTGCGCGTCTAACGAACCGAAGGGCTCATCCATAACAAGTAAGGTTGGCTCACAGGCTAGGGCCCGAGCGATAGCCACGCGTTGTTGCATCCCGCCAGATAGCTGCCAAGGATAATGATTCTGGAATTTCAGAAGGCCAACAGCCTCCAGGTATTTTTCCGCCTGTTTCCTAAGATCCTGACCTCTGAATTGATGTTGCTGCCTTCTTAGGTCCAGTCCGAAACGCACGTTACTAAAAACCCGGCGCCAAGGCATGAGAGACCGACTGTAGTCCTGAAACAGGAGAATGAGACCAGGAGGAGGGGAACTCACCTGATGGCCTTTAAGCGTTATTTCTCCGGTGGTCGGCGAGAGTAAACCAGAAACGATCATGAGTAGGGTGGTCTTTCCACATCCTGATGGGCCAATAATGGAGAGAAAGTCTCTCTCTCCGACCTGAAAACTTACCCTCTTGATCGCCAAGGTGGATTGGTCCTCTGAGGTAAATTCCTTGGAAACGTTGGCCACGGATAAAAGTGTCATGTTCGCTAGTTGGCCCATACGGAAAATCTGAGAGCTGACCGGTGACTAGCATTCCACGCAGAACAACAGAATCTACCGGACAGCTCCCAGGTTATCGTGATCACATCGCTGTTTTGTAAATCAGCTTTTTCAGATCCGGTGCCTCCTCAAGGAGCCCGTGCTTCTGACAGAGTTTAATCCACAGGTCCATGCTCTCTAGATCCACTCTGGATTGCCAGTCGTGCCAGGTCATTTTCTCTGCCAATTCCAATGACACTTTGGTGTATTTTGTGACAAGTTGGTTTCTTTCCTCTGGATGGGTATTCAGATATTCTTGTCCTCTGGCGGTTGCTGAAACAAATCCTTGGATTGCTTCACTGTTTTTGTTAATCCATTCCTCTTTTGCAACAAATGAGGCCAAAGTAAGCCCAGGTCGCAAGTCATGGAGTGTATTAACCAGGAGCAAAGCCTCCTTGGACCGGAGTATGGTCTTGAATGGTTCTGTAGCCTCAACGGCATCCACCTTTTTGCCCATCAGTGCAGGAATCATCTTTGGAAAACCCACTTCCACCCATGTGATTTTGTTGGGATCCGCTCCATTCTTCTCCATCCACTCCCAAACAGCCATCCAGTCAATGTTCTTGATCGCATTAACAGCAACCTTTTTCCCTTCTAAGTCTTTGGGACCTTTTATGCCTGAGTCCGGTAGGACGAGGACACCAGATGACGAGGTGGCGTATCCTCCTGGCTCCCCAGCCTTCTTGGTGTATCCTTCGTTGACATGGTTGGTAATTATTTGAAAATCCAAGCCAGTAGACCGGGCCAACATGATGGAAATAACGTTGCTATATCCGACTTGAATCGAATCACCAGCGATAGCCGGTAATATAGTGGCTCCACCTCTCATTTTGATCAGTTCTACTTCCAACCCAGCCTCGTCATACCAACCCCTTTCTTGAGCCAAGAACAGAGGTAGCATAGAGGAAGTAGGCAAGATCCCCACCTTGATCTTTTTGGCTTCCCCTGCACCAATCTTTGCTCCAACAGATATTAAGAGAAGAGAAATAACCAACACTCTGAGTATTCTCATCTCACACCTCCTTGCGTAGTTAATTGCAGTTTAAAACGAACCCCCGAGATTAGGTCACCTCCTTTCTTCCGACTTCTTGTATCCATACGCTAGCCAATTCTTCAAAACCCGCTGCTGGATATCCTCCGGCCAAACCTGGTCAAATGAGGCTTTTTTGGGAATCGCGTCGGCTGGCCAATCCTTAGGCCATGTGCAATCAAACAGAACTTGGGAACCAAGATAGTGCTGTTTTTCGTAAGCGGAAAGGAAAGGCAAAAGGGGTATAGACCAGGAAGATCCAGTAGAGAAGATTCCTCTCTGCGGGTGACAACGTGTTGTTAAAGCCCATAAGACCTCGTTCATATTCGTCGGATCGATATCTTCATCCACGACGACAAGGTACCAGGTTGTCCTGCCGGCAGTCGAACCCCATATGGAAAAGGCCAGATGCTTGGCGAAGTTTGCGAAGGGCACTTTGGTCGAAATCACGGCCAAATGGCTGACGCCTTCAGGCGGAAGGTAAACCATCTTCACCGGGAAGCCCTTTTGACGGAGGTCGTCTAAAATGTCTGCCGCCCGGACGACGGTGGTGACCACGGCCGAATCATCCACGGGCACTCCCATACAAGAGTGGACCTGAACCGGGTCGTTGCGATGAGTTAAAGCAGTCACCTCGAAAACTGGTTTCGGCGACGATTTATGCGCCAAATATCCTGTATATTCGCCAAAGGGCCCTTCCTCACGTCTTTCGTGGGGCGGCACGATACCCTCAATGACGATTTCTGAAGTCGCTGGCACGTATAGGTCAACGGTCTCGCACTTTATCAACGGTACAGGCTCTCCTCGAATTCCGCCGGCCACATCAACCTCGTCAACGCCTGCTGGAACCCTGAGGGCTGCGACAAGAGAACTCACAGGTTCGGTCCCAATGGCCACGGCGAACTCCATTGGCTCTCCTCTGGCCTCGTACTTCTGATAATAGTGAAACCCAATGTGTTGATCAGGGCGCAGGAGACAACCCATTGTTTTCTCATTGATGATCATTAATCGATACATTCCCCAATTCACCCAGGCCGTGTCAGGATCCTTTGTTGCGACAAGATGCCAGGTTCCAATGTAACGTCCACCATCTCCCTCATGGATCAACGGGACCGGCAGACTAAGCAGGTTGACCTCTTTTCCCGTCTGTATATTTTCCTTACATGGTCCGGTATCAACGACCACAGGCTTTATACGCTCTTTCTTTTTTGAGATGTACCCTTCGACAATTTCCTGAAAAGTGGCATCAGGAGAAAACCCCAAGGACATCGCTAACCTGGCTAGAGACCGACCCGATTTGTGACTTAGTCCTATGGGCGCGCCGAGAATTCGATAGCCATTCGGGTAGCCCTTTATGTTTTCGAAAAGCGGGGCGGGAGCTTTGAGGTCGTAGGAACGCCTGATGACAGCCCCGAGCTCCAGGTTCCAGTCGACCTTTTTTCCTATTCGAACTAACTCCTCCTCTCTCTCCAACGCCTCAATGTATTCCCTTAGATCTGAGAAAACCATAGAAACTCCTCATCTTTCCTTGCGACGAATCCCGACTGACGAGATCCAGTCAGCGACAAAAGCATTTGGGAGGTGTGACCCCTCTGATCGTGCTCAGGAAGAACCTCCGATTACAAAACTCATTGGTTACCATGCGGCACTGAACTCCCTATATATGAAAAACGCCCAATGATGTCAATGAAACCCTGCGTGGAGTTTCCTGGGTTTTCAAATCAAGAGGTTTGTAACCTTCCGATGTTTCCCAGCAGTTTTGAATCTTTGGATGGGACCCTCATATCCCTTCGCTCCCTTGCTCTCGCGGTGACCCTTGCGGGGCTCACAGGTGAATCAAAAGAAGGATAAAGGTCAAAGGACAACGGAAAGAAGCACAGAAGTGCAAATCGATTATCCTTTAACCTTTTGTTCGTAACGTTGGTGCACTCGTGAGCCACAAAGACAGTCTGAGAACGCCAGAACTTGTTGGCATAAGCACTTCCGCAAACGTCCCTCAGGGACATGAGCGCCCACAAAACTGAGGAAACTCGACACCCCTGCAAAGCAGCACTTGAGATCGTCGAAGTCGCGGAGACATATCCAAGCAGTTGGGCAAATGTTTAGGAAAAAGAGCATAAAAAAGGCGGGCCGAGCTGTTGGGAGCCTCCTAGGGCGCGGTTCATCAGGCAGGCTTTTGCTAGTGGTCACAATCCAAGGTAGGATTCAGGCTGTGCAGTTTTAGGGATAGAGGCTCGTGGTCGGAATTGGATCGGGATTCAGGTAGATCGAGGAGGCGAAAGACGACATTATTCGACGTCCAGGTTCTCCTGGCGAGATTTGTTCAGGCGCAGGGATAATACGTCTGGCCTGGAGTAGTGGCCAATTGCATCGATTGTGCGTTTTGCAGAGAGGATTTCACTCTTGTCGATTTCGGCATACAGAATCCCTTCTTTGTCTTTCAACGGACCAGCGATGTAGAAGCCCAGGGGATTAATAATACTGGAGAATCCACCCCCGATCTTCTCTAAGAGAGATCTTTTTTCATCTGTGTCACATAGCTGATCGATCATTTCCCTTGATATGTAGGAAGTCGAATTGATAACAAACACTTGTCCCTCTATGGCGTGGTTCCGGACCGTAATATCAGCTTGATACTGTAAGACACCGCCCTTGAAAGGAAAGCCAGGAAAAGAAGCTATGTGAATTTCCTCAAATTGCGACAATAGTGCATATCTCGATAGGGGCATATAATGTTCAGCACAGATCAATCCGCCAATGATGCCCAATTTTGTTTTGAACGTGTTCAAAGTGCTACCATCCCCTCGCCCCCAAACACTCCGCTCGGCAAAGGTCGGAATCAGTTTTCGATGCACACCATCGACAACACCTTTTTCTGAAATAAACAACTGTGAATTATAAATGGTCCCTCTAACTTTCTCGTTTACGCCAATGACGAGATACGACTTGTTCGCCCTGGCGATTTGGCATAGTTTTTTTGTATGAGGACCGTCGATTTCAAGGGAGTTTTCAAAAAATGGCTTGGTGTATTTTTCCCTCCATTTGAGGGGGCTATCGAGCCAAACCCAATAAGGATAAGTCGATATGATCGCTTCTGGGAAGCCAATCAATTCTGCCTCGTTTTTGTGGGCCTCCTTCACAATAGCCTCGATCTTGTCAATTGTCTTGGAGATTTGGAGGAAAACAGGAGAACATTGCACAGCAGCAGCGATAAATTTCGGTTTAGATTTCATAAGAATTTGGCTCCACGTCCCAGAATGCCGGTTTGCACTCCTTTCAAAAGACAAATTCCCTAGCTTTTACTTGGATCGATTCGGTTGCGGAAATTCCCAGGATCTCTTTACAGGAGAAAGTGCCATGCCTCATGGCACCGGTGATGGGTTCAAATACACTCCTTTACCCGAAGAGTTTCAATACGACCAGGGTCGTTCTATTAAGAGATTTTGCGTCTTATTAGCACCGACGATCCGTGATGTCAAGAAAAAATGGATTCCGGGGTTTCCAGCCTATTATGACTCCCAAGAGTCACTCGTCGTTTAAATCTCTTTGGCCAGTCCCTATGATTGGACCCGGAGTTCGGTGCGGCACAGGATGGAAAACTGGGAGGGCATCCTGAGATTCACCTGAAGGTCCAAGCTCTCATCGATGTCTTAAGGGCTCTTGTGTATCAGATGAGGGAAGAACCGGGAGGTTCGATTCTTATATTGGATTTATTTAGTGCCAAAGGCCTCTTCCAGTGTTTTTTCTTCTCTGACGGCGAGCATGTAATAGACGGTGATCAGAGTCGGAAACATCATCGGGGTGAACAGAGCCGTCCAATGGAGGAGCCATCCGAACACGATCAGAAAGAGCCCGGCATATTGGGGATGTCGGATGTAGCGATACACACCATCCGTAAGCGATCGGACCTGATGAAAAGATCGAAGGTAAAGGAGATCTGATTTGTGGGGACTGGAACCGAGCGCGCGGTCCTTTGGGGCGATGACGACACATCACGGTCAGGGCTGGGGTCGAAGTAATGAACCAGGGGCCCTGAGGAATTCCGATAGCCCCTGGTGAATGGAAAGAATACGGATTGCTGCGCAGACGATTTTTTTGAGATCCTCAGTGCGGTTCTATATGTTACCCCTTCTAATCTCTTTTCTTACAAAAGCATTGATGGTGGATGATTGTTCAGCTTCTCTTCTGCAATTTCCCGAACCAGTCAAAGCTTTCTCAAGGTATCTCTCGACTCTCTCCTTCAATTCATACGGCAGGGGCCTATCGTCACCGGTAGTGAGAGAGGGTTCGTTGGGATCTCCGAAGCTGGGGAAAAGCTTCTCGATCCTTCTTTTGGCTTCCTCTTCATTCAGGCTATTCTCCTCTCTCAGTTTGAGTAACTGGGTCGATCTATTCAAGTCATCGAGTTCTAAAGCGATTCTTCTCTCAAGATCATGTTTGTTCCACCAATTCCTGATATCCTCGTCTCTGACACCTTCATTCCTTTTCATGGCTAACCACGACTTAATTTTCCCATCAGTCGACTCTTTTTCCAGCAGAATGTCCCCGAAATTCTGAGGTAAGTTTGCAGTCCCCTCATCCAGAGACTCTTCTTTTGCCTTATGAAGTAGTTCGCGGAAACCGCGTTTCGCCTGTGAGCGTGAGAGACTCATCATCATTTGAAGCTTCGGTACATATTCATCTTCCAATATCTTTTCGATGTCTGATTTTAGAAATGCTTCCATGACAATCCCTCTCCTGAGGATTCTGCCAGAGCTCGATCTCATCAAGGCATGGGGTTTCAATGCCCAAATATGGTCTTCGTGAGGAAGCTCTGAGCCCATTAAAACAGATCCTCAACTGAAGTCAAGGGATTTATGAGTGGAGTTTCCTCAGTTTTGTGGGCGTTCATTTCCCTGAGGGACGTTTGCGGAAGTGCTTATGCCAACAAGTTCTGGCGTTCTCAGACTGTCTTTGTGGCTCACGAGTGCACCAACGTTACGAACAAAAGGTTAAAGGATAATCGATTCTCACTTCTGGGCTTCTTTCCTTTCTCCTTTGACCTTTATCCTTCTTTTGATTCACCTGTGAGCCCCGCAAGGGTCACCGCGAGGGCAAGGGAGCGAAGGGATACGAGGGTCTCGTCCAAAGATTCAAAACAGTCGGGAAACATCAGAGGGTTACAAACCTCTTGATTTGAAAACTCAGGAAACTCCACACTTATGAAGGGGAGTTTTTCCGGGAATTGGAGGGCACCCGGTGTGTAGATGAGCAATTTCTCAATCTGCGAGAAATAAGGGAATCCGCTCTCTAAATCCGAGTTTTTCAACAATATCGATATCATACGGGAGCGCTACCCTCCTAAATGGGGAAACTGCTCGTTTATGGGGACGTGAGATTCTTCTTGATTTTTGAATTTCAGGAATTAGAATGAGTGGCGAGAATAGGCGCTGCGCTTATTCGCAGGAAATCCAAAACGGACGAACAGGGGAACGAAAGATGCCAACCATATTTTTCTATGGGCCCAAACTAGATAAGGAAAAAAGTAAGGAGATGATACGATTGTTCACAGAGACAGCGAGTCGTCTGACAGGTATTCAGAGGTCTGCTTTCGTGGTGTACCTCAGAGAATCGGGCCCTGGGAATGTCGGAGTGGGTGGGGAACTTTTAGAGGACAGATTGAAGCGGGAATAATCGGCTGAGTTTGTGACTTCGCCCGAGAAGAAATGATTCAAAGGTGCCCTGAATCGGTTACGGTCGAAGCGGGTCTGTGCGGATTGGGAGAGGGTCACGGGATTGATACACGAGGAGTAAGCCTGAAGCGGAGCCAAAGCCCTGAAAAAATCCTTGACACAAATTCTTGATCTGCTATGATGGTAGGGCTTTCCTAATATTTCGTGGGGCCTCATCGGGCTATGCCTAAAACTAGGCACGGGAGGGCAACCCGAATCAGCCCCTGGGATGCGTCCTTCTTTATCTACCAATAAGGTATAGAGTTAGGAAGCCGCCACCATCCATGGGAGAATCGCCGAGGAGGTGGCATCTTTTTTATCAGGATAACACAAGTTTCCGAGTTGTCAAGATATAGTAGTCAAATTTTTTTCATCTACTAAATGTGGGTATCTTCGATTTCCGATCAGTAATCAATGGCGGTATGAGAGGAATGAGTGAATGAGGAGTTCAGTGGAAGATACACGGAAGTGGAAGAGCCGGAAGTAAAGATCTGTTAGTAGATTTAATCGAAAAAAATTCGGATCTTATGTTTATTTGAATTATGAGTGGGGGACAGACCCTCATTTTCAACTAGGAGCGCCTTCCAGTCCCTTTACGGTCATCGCCCACTTGGTGATGCTTTTGGCGATGGCTCGACTTTCCGCGTCTTTGAGTGAGAGACCTGCCTGAAAAAGCCGAACGTTCCTCTCCGGTTGAGTCACCATGTACCATATGACCGATCCCCGGATTAGCCATCTCCTTTCCCTCGCGTCTGTAAGAACGACTTCCAGTTCAAAAGGTGAGTCATCCTCTAGGGCTTCAGGAAATATCTGGCACACATCAACCAAATCCAATCGGGAATCGATCCCGAGCCCCTCGTATGACACGTTGCGAAGGGTCCCCCCCACCCCCATCTGCCTCATTCCGGGCACGAAGTGATAATCCGGATTCAAGTTGAACCGAATAGGAATCCTCGTCATAAATCGAAGATGTTTTCTGTTTTCGTCTTTTGTTGGAAAGCCCATCTTTCCCAGTCGCAGCTGATTTTCTGGGGACTTTACCACAGCCTTATTGGTGATGATCCCGATTGTGTCCCGAGCCAAGACCCCTGATTCGGACGGCTTGCTATTCAATGTAACATAAGCCTGAGAGTCAAAGGAACTCTGGGTGGTAATGTAGCCGAAAAGTCAATTGATGTCAAATTAGGTAAAAGAAGGACAGGAAAACGTCTTCCCCAAAACCACAATTCCATCGAGATCAATGCGCATGAAAGTATTCCTGGAATTGGGCTGGAATCGAATGACTCCAGGGGGACCACTGGTATTCTCGTGCTGAAATCCAAAAAAAGTACTTGACTAATCCCTGAGGGGTGCTAGGATACGTCCGTAGATGCTGATGTCGCTGGGAGTTATAACGGCCTCAGGCGGAGCGGAATTTGAAGTTGCCCCAAAGCCTGCCTTTCCTCAAAAAGAAGGAGGGTAGGTTTTTCTATTTTTGAAGTTGATGAAACGATGGAGAGCCGTCATGATTTGGAAAAAGTCCACTATCATTGTTCCTTTCCTGGTTCTTTCGTTGTCTTTTGTTGTTCATTCACAATCTTTGTATAAATGGGTCGACGAAGAGGGCAACAAACATTACACAACGAGGTATGAAGACATCCCTCCAAAGTATCAAGACCAGGTGCCGAAACCAGAGAGACCTGAGGAGGTGAAACCAACCGAAGAAGAAATCAGACGAGAAAAGGTTGAGGAGGTCGCACCCAGGGAGGAAAAAACGAAACCAGAAAGAAAAGCCGAGGAAGTCGAACCGGTCAGGCCATCGCAGCCAGAAAAAAAAGCCCTTGCTCTGCCTGCGACACGGCCCAGCGTTGTTCTGCAGAAGCGAAACTATATCACCCTTAAGGGAGGGCTATATTCTCCTCAGGACGGTGATTTTGATACTGGATTGAATGGAGAAATATCATTCGGGCGTTATCTGAATCCAAATTTAGCCCTGGAACTCGCCGTCGGATATCTCGAGACAGAGGACTCCATGAGTGGAGTCAATCCAACATTTGGTAATTTTGATAGAAAAGATGAAATCACAGCTTTTCCTTTAACACTCGCAGCAAAAGGCATCTTTCCCATCAAGAGTGGTGAGCTTTTCGGAGCAGGAGGCGTCGGCGTATACTTGATTGAGGGCGAGACAGATATTTCAACCGGTGCTCTGGGTCCCTTTAGTTTTAAGGGCGACGACACGGTCTTTGGATTTCATCTCGGGTTCGGCGGTAACGTGACTATCGCCGAGAATGTTTTTTTAGGGGTCGAGGTAAAATACCTCTGGGCTGAGGCTGAATTTGACGGTAGCATCTCTGGGGTACCCATTGAATTGGATGCCGATTTGGGAGGATTCACTGCGACAGCTCATTTAGGGCTTCGGTTCTGAGAGTTCAGGTGAGAATTGAACCCTCGACCTGGTGATTACGAATCATTGGCCCCATCTCCTTGGGCCTTTTTTTTTAGTTGTTTCAGAGAGTTAGGATGTATCGTGTATGAACCAAAGTGCATCAAGGTGCAGGAAGGTAAAGCGATTTGTGCACCACACCTCAGCTCAAACAACCCCGTGGCGTTACTTTTCGACACTGGGATTTAGGCTATTAGAAGGGAAGAGAAAATGTCTATGGCGGCGGCGAGGGAAGTGTGGAGGTTGTAGCCTACGCCTTTCGATTTGCGATGCAACTAAACGGGATTTCCAGGGAAGACTGTCAGCCAAATCACGAATCGGTTTTTCGACAGTCTTTCTTGATCTGAATAACTTGTATCAGAAGAAAAGGCGGGTCAAAATGACCTGCCTCCTAAGACAATTCGCTATCGGCTCGAAGAGTGCCATCCGCACGGAAACCCTCCGCACTTTTACAGAGGACGAATATAGAAGGATCATCGCTGCGTTGCCCTGAGCGATGGTGAGGCCAGTCTTCAGAAGCCCTTGGTGCACCCCTTGTATTCGTCAGGCTGCCTTTCTTATTAGGGCCTGCTTCCTATCGATCGAAGTCTCAGGGGCTAGGATGTTCTCAGTGAGAGCATTGGGGGTTTGGGATTATTGAGAGTAAGAGAGGGACAACGTTATGAAAGTGAGGCCAGTTCTTCCTCGGCTTTCTTCAGCCATCCATCAGCACCGCATTCTTTGAAAATTTCCATTGCCCTGCCTGTGTTTTCTTTAGCACTTAAATGACTGCCTTTCCGCTTAAGCAGTTCAGCGTAATGGGCATAATCCCTACCTAAATTCCATATTGTCCCGTTTCTTTTGTCCGTCTCTATGGCCTTTATGATCCAATCCTCCGCCTCGGACATTCGCTGATCATCAATGTGGAATAGCATTTCACTGATACATCTTGCCATCATACCATCATATAGTTTCATCTTATTTTCATCTGCGTACTTATACACCGCTTCTAAATCAACATCCTTCTCATTATTCATCACTCTTGCTCTTGCTAAAGCCATTTTGTTTGAGCCAGTTATAGAGGGCCAAACTCTACATTGTTCCAGGAGCGAAATTGCTTTACCATGATAATCTTGAGATTTTTCATATTCCCTCCTATCAAAGTAGGTCTCGCCCAAAAAGAAACCAGCTAAACTGCCCAAACTCAAGAAATTGGTCCTTTCACAAAAAGTAATCGCCTTTAGGAGACGTTCCTTAGCTTCATCCAGAAACCCCTTAAGATAACACGAACAACCATGGTAAGTGTACGCTTCTGCCTTTGACCACGTATCACCCCTCTCTTCAGCGAACCTTAGATTCTCTTGGCTCAGCTGAAAGCCAAGATCAGCCCTTCCCTGATTATTATAAACGGTCATAGATATACAACCTTGAACTGCTGCTATACCCCACGGGACATTTGCTGCCACATTAATCTCTAAAGCCTTTTCAATATGATGAAGGGCTCTCTCAAATTCACAACTCTCAGCAAGAGCATGTCCTATCCAGTGGCTTGCCAAAAACAAAGATAGCCTATCCTCTAATTCCTCCGCGATCGCTAAGGCCTCTTCCAGATGTTGTAAGGCCTTAGGGTAATCCCCTTCGATCATAAAACTATACGTCCCTATTATGGTGTATATTTGGGAGATCCTTCTTTTGTAATCACGCTGCAAAGCCAGTTCGATTATCGGCTCAACAGCCTCTTTTGCCTCGACGTGATGAAACAATTGATTGTAATAGAGCCCAAGGGTCACCTTTGCATCGATCAGCTTCTTCTCCACATCCTCCGTCCGGGGTAACTTCGCTAGACAGGTTGCGCATTTTTCACCATAGGCTATCGCATCATTAAATAAGGCCCCTTTCCGGGCTTTCTTGGCTGCTAATTTTGAATATTCAGCCCCCTTCTCATAATTCTCACTTACAATATAATGTTCGGCTAACACCCCAAAATGCTCATCAATATTTTCTTTGTATAATTTCTCAATGGCGTTGCAGATCTCATCATGAAGCTTTCGCTTTCTCTTGGCCAAGATCGAGTCATAGACAACCTCGCGGGTCAGGGCATGTTTAAAGATATAGGTGGATTGAGGGTATATCCCTCTCTCATACAGAAGCTCTGATTCTTTTAAAGCCGAGAGGTTGGACAATAAATCTTTCTCTGGGAGACCAGTTACTTGTTTTATCAACTCATAGCTGAACTCCCTTTCGATGGCCGACCCGGTCTGAAGCACTTCTTTGGCCCCATCGGGCAAGGCGTCAACCCTGGCCATGATCACATCTTGGATCGTAGAAGGGATGGTTAAGTCTTGGATATCTTTTGCAAGACAATATCTGCTGTCCCTTCTTTCTATGATCTCTAGCTCTTTGAGGGACCGAATAAACTCCTCGATGAAAAAGGGAATTCCTTCTGTCTTCTCCAAGATCAGGTCCTCAAGGTCCCTGTCGATCTCCTCTGTGCCCAGAAGGTGGCTCACCATGGCAAGGCTTTCCCGGTTGGAGAGCCGATTCAAGGTCACCTGACTATGATAAGACCTGCCGCCCCAAGTGTGCACGAATTCTGGCCGGTAGGTGAATATCATTAAGACCCTTGCGCCGGGTATGCTCTCTAAAGCATATTTGAACACTTCTTCTGAGCTCTTATCACTCCAGTGGAGGTCCTCATAGGCCAGGATCAGGGGCCGTATCTCCGAACCCTTGAGAGTGATTCGGTTTATTGCTTCAATGATTCGTTCTTTTTTCGCCTCAGGGCTTAGGGGGATCTTTTCGATACCGCTCCCTTTCACGGAAAAAAGCTCCAGAAGATAAGGGAGGGTCGAAGCTTCATCTGCTCTCAGTATTTTCAGGCCCCTCTTGACCTTTTTCTTGATCTCTGAATCCCTATCACCCTCCCGGATATCAAAGTTTGCTTTTAGGCTGTCTATAACTGGATGATAAGCAACCCCCCTGCTGTAAGAGAGGCACCTTCCTTCTAAAAACATTACATCTGCGCTAGTTACAGCTTTTCTGAATTCATACAAGAGCCTGGATTTACCTATCCCGGCCTCAGACACGATGGAGATTGCCTGGCCCAGGCTTGCTTTGGCCCGCTCCAAACTATCGAACAAAAGCTCAAGCTCCCGTTCTCTCCCCATAAAGGGCGTAAGACCCCGCTCGGCACTGACGTCAAAACGGGTCCTCCGGGTGCTGGGGGCAATCACCCTGTAGGTCTTGACCGGCTCTTCCTTGCCTTTAATCTCTTTGGCCCCAAGGGCCTCAAACCGAAAGAACCCCTCGGTGAGCCTGAACGTCTCCTCAGTCACATAGGTCGTGCCTGGTTCTGCTAGCCCCTCCATCCTGGAAGCTAGATTCACCGTATCCCCCACTGCCTTGAAGTCAACCCGAAGGTCATTGCCCAGGGTGCCCACCACCACAGGACCGGTGTGAATCCCAATTCGCATTCTAAGAGGCGGTATACCGCCTCGCTCTTGTTTTATCCTATCGTTGAACCTAGCCATCTCCCGGTGGATAGCATACCCAGATCGGATCGCCCGTTGAGGGGCATCCTCCAAAGCGATGGGGGCACCGAACAAGGCCATAATCCCGTCACCGGTCATCTCATTAACCGTGCCCTCATAGTCGTGAACCTTGTGAATGAGGATCTCGTAGATCTGATCCATGATGTTGTAGGCTTCCTCAGGGCCGAATTTTTCGCTGAGAAGTACAAAGCCCTCCATATCGCAGAACATGACTGTGACTTGCTTACGCTCGCCCTCGATCCTGTCCCTTTCGGCCAGGATCTTCTGGGTGAGGCCCTTGGGGAGATAACGCTGAATCTTGTCTAATTTCTCGTTGAATGACAGTTCCTTAGGGATTGGTTCTTGAGGAGGAGTCAGATTATGGCCGCATTTATTACAAAAATTATTAACGGGATCGTTTTCAGAACCGCACTGGGGGCAGACCCGTGAGAGCTTTGCTCCGCACTTACCACAGAATTTAGCTCCCTGGGGATTGTCCGACTCACACTGTGGGCATTTCATCTTTCTGGTTCCATCACCTCTTGTCTAGATGAACAAAAGCCCGTCGCTTCAATTCAGAAAGAACGGGCTCCGCCTCAACTCAGCTTCCGCTGTGCCCGATTTCCAGGTTCAGGTCAGCAGGAGGTTCAACCCCATATTAGCAGATCCAGAAATCTAGTCAATCTTCTTTTTCTCTCCCTAATAGGCACGGTGCGGAGGTTTCTATTTGTAACTTCGTCAGCTTTGCCTAGTCTTTGCCTCTGCTTATTTGCGTTTGAATTATGGCATGGATTGAGGACACGCCAGTCGGGCATGTTTCAATTAGAAGTACGCCGGTTTTACTTCAGAGGTGGGGGGGGAAATATCTTGACGGCCTATACCACATTGTAGTATAAACTGTCTTACTCCTGCATTAAAGAGAGGTGGTTGACCTATAGAAGAACCTTGGAATTTCCCCGCTGAATGTGAAGGGTATGTTCGGAAGGCAAACTCCCGCAGCAAAATTGAAATCTCTTGCTGATCTAAAGTTTTTTTCTAAAGGCCCTCTATAGAAGAAAATTAAGCAAACTGGAAATCAACAGAGCCAAATGAAGCAGCTAGCTGCTTGGACAGGCAGGGTGAAATCGTAGAGTCCTTGGAGAAGAACCATGGAAGCCATTTACCGTACGAGTAAGGCAAGGTTCTATTTTCATATTTTCTTGATTTGGATCATTTTGATAATTTTGGGTGTTTTGGTGGGACATTGGATCAAAGGGGAAATGGGGATGGCCATAGACCTGTTGGAAATGGCGGAAAGCCAATGGGGAAGAGGAGTCTTAATTGTCGGTGGGATGCTCTATATCCTGTTATTGAGCCTACCCTTTGTGCCAGGCGTCGAGCTTGGTTTGTTGCTTATGTTTATTTTTGGAAAAGAGGGGATTGTTTTTGTCTATCTTTTCACCGTCGCGGGTTTAAACCTGGCTTTTGCGATGGGTCGATGGCTACCGAAAAATTGGACTGCTTCCTGGTTAGAAAAACTTGGATTTTCTCGGTCCTGTGCGGATCATTCTGATGAGATCGAGGAGATGCTGGATCACTCGAGATTCGGTCAGAAATTCCGCGGACACTGGCTTGGGTCTTATCTTTTGAAGTATCGCTATCTCACGCTAGCTGTGTTATTTAATCTACCAGGGAATTACATTCTCGGTGGAGGTGGGGGAATCTCTTTAGTCTGCGGAACGAGTCGACACATCCCGTGGAAACGGTTTTTGCTTACAGTTGTTCTGGCAACTTCTCCGGTCCCCCTACTTGCCTTTTTCGGCGTGATTCAGCTTGAGGCCTTTTTACAAACCTATGGTGTGAGCCTCTAGAGATGAACGTTTGGTGCCGGACTCTCTGGGACGATCGAAGTCGTTTACAGTTCTGCTCTCGGTCACCGAGATAGGCAAAGCCGAAAATATAGCGCCATAACGGCTGCCCGTACTGCTTTGAAACTTTTTCAGTCAGGATGGCAAACAAGCCCTCTCGCTATGCTGCCTTGTGCTTGGAACAACCTGTACGCTCGTTTCAAATCAAAAGAGAGAAAGGAGAGGTCATGAAAAGCTCTTTTCTAAGCCAGACATGTGGATTAGGTCTAATCAAGGAGAGGTGTGCGAAAAGCCCTTTTCTATGTTGGATCGGCGGCCTAGCAGTAATTATAGGATTGCCCCTTGGATTGATTGTTGCAATCGCAGAGGGAAGCCCTTTGGCAGGTTTCGGTAGTATCCTTGTTGTCGTATTTATCGGGTTATTGGTTTGTCGCAAAGAAGTTATTGGAGAATATAAGGAAAGGAGAGGAACGTCGACAACAGAATAGCAAAGATCCTTGTAAGATGGTGCGAGAAGGCGTCTCCTTCAACCCCGGCGGGGGAGCATAAGGGGCTAGGACGAAATACCCTTTAGTCTGCTTAATGTCCTCCTCGTGTGGATTCTGAGATTTGGCTAGGGAGCTACTGAATGCCGGATTGGTCACGTACAGAGCCTCGAATAATTCTCTGAATCGCCTAGGGCGGGGTCAGCAACGGCTCCGCCTTTTCGTTTGTCTCAAAATGGAATAGCGCATCTGGCACAAAGTGGGTTTCCGTTTAGTTGTCTCGCAAATCATCAGCTCTAATGACGGGCGAAACTCGCTCTTTCAGTTAGCAGGTGTCGCACACCTTTGTGTGGTGTGCGTTACACGCGGAAGAAACTGCCTCTTCCATGGCGTAAGGACAGAGTAGAGCGCGACTCCTGGGATAT
>JABAOH010139940.1_pt4 | contig 20272 bp, 16 predicted proteins | sample 7062181 | NCBI WGS metagenome assembly JABAOH01 (sample SAMN14538630, study PRJNA623070) | marine sediment metagenome | biome: marine biome [ENVO:00000428]; feature: marine pelagic biome [ENVO:01000023]; material: deep marine sediment [ENVO:00002113]; isolation source: pool of 5 deep marine... | reverse complement strand
GGCGATCGGCTGGGTCTCGTATGCCGGCCTCGAGTCGAGCCCCTATCGCGCGCTGCAGAAAAAATACCTGGCGAAGGGCGCAGGATCGGTTTTCGCGTTCGGCCTCAAGGGCGGCTACGAGGCGGGGGTCGCACTGGTCGAGGGCGTCGAGCTCATCAGCCACCTCGCCAATATCGGCGACACCCGCACGCTGATCCTCCATCCCGCGTCCACGACGCACCGCCAGCTGACGGAGGAGCAGCTGCTGGCCGCCGGCGCCGGGCCGGACGTGGTCCGGCTGTCGGTCGGCATCGAGAGCGTCGACGACATCATCGCCGATCTCGACCAGGCCCTGGCGCGAACCGCCGGCTGACGGTTCGTGGTCGCAAGGCTTCCCTGGACGCCGCTGGAGGACACGCTGTGGTCGGCCACGGCTCGGCCGGCGCCCGAAACGCCGCCGCTCGACGGTGACGCGGACACCGATGTCGCCATCGTCGGGGCGGGATATTGCGGGTTGTCGACGGCGCTGCATCTTGCCACGGCGGGCGCGCGGGCGATTGTCCTCGAGGCCCACGAACCGGGCTGGGGCGCCTCCGGCCGCAATGCCGGGCACTGCACCCCGGACTGGACCTACTTCGCGCCGGACGACGTCGCCGCCAGGTACGGGACGCCCTGGGGCGAGCGGCTGAACGACTTCCAAGCCGGCGCCGCCGGTTTCGTGTTCGACCTCGTGCGCCGGCACGGCATCGATTGCGACGCCCGCCAGAGCGGCACGATCAGCGTCGTCCGCAAGGGCAACGATGCGGCGCTGGCCGCAGGCCGTGCCAAGGCGGAGCAATGGCAGCGCCGCGGCAAGACCGTGGACCTGCTGGGCCCGGACGAGGTTGCAGAGCGGGTCGGCTCCGATCGCTTCCAGGCCGCGCTTCTGTTCCGCGAGGGCGGCAATCTGCAGCCGCTCGACCTCGCCCGCGGCCTCGCCCGGACGGCAATGGCCGCCGGGGCGTCGATCCACGGCCGCACCGCGGTCACCAACATCGAGCGGCGGAACGGCACGTGGCGACTTGCAACGGCGAACGGCGTTGTGCGCGCGTCGACGGTGCTGCTCGCCACCAACGCCCATCGCAGCGGCCTGTGGCCCGGCCTTGACCGCGCTTATTACCCGGTGGCCTCGGCCGTCGGGGCGACGCCACCCCTGCCGGCGTCCGTACATGACCGGATCCTGCCCGACAAGCACAGCTTCGCGGAGCTCGGCGCCGGGTTCTTCTTCTTTTTCGACGCGGCTGGCCGTCTGGTCGTGGGCGGCGGCCGCGGGCTCGGGGTCAACGACACCAGGGACCGTGCCGCTTCCTGGCTCGGCCGGCGCGTGGGCGGCGCCTTCCCCTATCTCGGCAAAATCTCTTTCGATCACTTCTGGTACGGCTGGATCGACCATTCGCCGAACAGGCTGCCCGGCATCCACGAATTGGCCGCCGGCCTTTATGCCGCGGTCGGGTTCTCCGGGCGCGGCGTGCCGACGGCGACGGCGATGGGACGCGAGATCGCCGCCTTCCTGGCCAGCGGCGATGCCGATTCGATGGCGTTTCCGCTCACGCCCCTGCCGCGGGCGCGGTTCAACAGGCTCGGGCAGTGGGCAGCGGCAAACATCGTGATTCCGCTGGAGCGCCTGCGCGCCCGTATCGACTGATCCGCGGCGGCGCGGTGGTGCACCGCAGGGTTTAGGACAAAATTAGCTTTTCTCCGCTTTAGTCGTACCGGTGCCAGCGTCGAGGAGCGAGGAGCCGACATGCGACTGACGATTGGACTGATCAAGGTGCTGTTGATTGCCATCGCGATCCCCGCCTTCGGGTTCGGCGTCGGCCACTGGATCATGGGGGATCTCAATGCGCAACTGGCCGCCGACCAGCTGCCGCCCTACGGGGTCATCTGCGGCAATGCCGAAGCGCTGGCCAATCCGGAGATCCAAGCGTTCTGCGACCAATTCATGTGGATCGCCCTGCTGCGCCCGGCCAGCGTCGTCGCAGCACTGATCGGTGTCTCGATCCCCCTGCTGTACTGGGTCGCGTCGGCCTATGCCGGCGCCGACCGCAGCCGCATCGCGCGGGTGTTTCCGCCGCTGGTCAGGCTGTCGCTGATGGTCCTCACGATGACCGTTCTGGTGCAGGGCGTGATCCTGACCTATGCCGCCTATGTCTGGGAGAGCTACGCCCTCGGCACCGTTCACTTCGTCGTCATCGCGTTCATCGGGCTCGGCGCCCTGGCCGCCGCCTGGAAGCTGTTCACCGTCTCGTTCAGCTTCGGCAAGAACCTCGAGACCCATGTCGTCGGTACGGCCCTGCGCGAACAGGACGAGCCGGGCCTGTTCACTTTCGTGCGCAAACTGGCGGGCGAGCTGGGTGCCAAAGCACCGAGCAACATCGTGGTCGGGCTGGAGCCGACGTTCTATGTGACCAGCTGCGACATTAACCTGATCGGCGAGGACCGCCGCCTGACCGGGGAGACGCTGTACCTGTCGGCACCGCTGTGCCGGCTCATGCGCCTGGGCGAGGTGTCGGCGATCATCGGCCACGAGCTGGGCCATTTCCGCGGCGACGATACGGTCTACAGCCTTCGCTTCGCCCCGGTCTACGCGGGTCTGGGCAATGCCATCGGCGCCGTCGGACAGAGCGGCGGCGGACTGATGAAGCTGGCGCGGCTGCCGGCGGTCTCGGTTCTGTCCTTCATGTACGACGTCTTTGCGAAAAACCAGGCCGAGATCAGCCGCCTGCGGGAGCTGGTCGCCGACAAGGCCGGCATCGCGGCCGCGTCGGCCATGGACCTTGCGACATCGCTGGTCAAGGTAACCCTGTACTCCGCGCTGTGGCGGGCTGCGCTGGAGCACAACGTCGCGCGGCTGTCGCAGGGCAAGTTCACGCGCAACCTGAGCCAGGTCTTCCAGGGCTTCGCCCGCTATGACGTCGAGCAGGACAGCCTCGAGGAAATCATGCAGTCCGTGCTCGACCAGGAGGTCATGCATCCGACCGACACGCATCCGACGCTGGCCGTGCGCATGGCGAATGCGGGCGTCAGGCCGGAACAGGTCGACAAGGCATCGCTCCTGGTGCCGCAGGACTCGGCGGTCAATCTGATCAAGGGACATACCGCCATCGAGGAGGCGCTGACGGGGATCGAGCACAAGTTCCTCATCGCAATCGGCCTCGTGCCCGCGGCCGAAGGCGAGCAGCAGAAGACGGACTACCTGCTGCAGGCGACCTATCACCTGGCGGCGGCGATGGTTGCCGCGGACGGGCGTATCGAACCGGAAGAAATCACGGTTGCGGAGCGCATCGGCGGCAAGATGTTCGAGAATTTCGATCCGATCGATTTCCGCGACTGCTGCAACCACCCCGCCGAACTGCCGGACCCGGTCAGCACTGCCGGATTCCTCAACAAGACCCTGACCGAGGATCAGAAAAAGACCGTGCTGCGCTACCTGAATGCGATCGCCGCCGCGGATGGCGAGGTGGCGGACTCCGAGTTCGACCTGCTCGGCGGCATCGCCGATGCCATGGGAGTCGACCGCGCGTTGCTCAGCCGAACGGCGGCGACCCCCGCCGGTTCGTAGTGCCTTTCGAGGTTGTCCGGACTCGTGCCTGTCCGGGCGGCGAGACCTCATGCGTCGAGACGCGGCTGCGCCGCTCCTCAGCATGAGGCATGGCATGTCGAGACCTGGAGCCTCATGCTGAGGAGGGCCGCCGTGCCGAGCAGGCGCCGTCAGCCCGCGTGTGCGAGCCGCGAAACAGCGGCCCGTCTCGAAGTATGAGGGCACAGGCGTTGGGGCCTCATGCTGAGGAGGGCCGCGCGGCCCGTCTCGAAGCATGAGGTCGCGCCGATACCGCCGAGCCCAACGTAACGGATTACGCCCTAGCGCCGGTGTCGCTTGAGGGCCCGGGCCACGGCCGGGCGCGTCGCCACGGCGCTCGTGATGCGGGTGACGTTGCGGAAGTGCGTGCGGAACGCGTCCGCGTCGTCGGGGGCGGGCGCGAGCTTCGCGTCCGGGTGACGGTCGCCCAGGTAGACGAGCATCGCCGCGGACTCGGAGAACGTTGTTCCGTCGGGCGTCACGCGCGTCGGGATAAAGCCGGCCGGATTAATACGAAGACAGCCCGAAGACCGGTGCTGTTGCCGATTGATGTCGAGCAGTTCCAGCCCGTAGCGCGCACCGATTTCCTCAGGTGCCGCCATGGGCGCCTGCGATGCCGTCCATGGACACCAATATAGCCGGTACATGCTCGTCCCCCGCCCGCTCAGTCGTATCTTGCGATCTCGACGAGGTTGCCGTCGGGGTCGCGCAGATAGACCGAGGTCATCGGCCCGGTCGCCCCGGTGCGCGGGACCGGGCCTTCGACGATGGCGATGCCGTTCTCCTGCAGGTGGGAAACGACATCCGCGATCGGCGCCTCCGTGACAAAGCAGAAATCGCCCGACCCCGGCCCGGGGCGTGTCGCTTTCGGCTCGAACTCGGCCCCGGCCTTGTGCAGGTTGATCTTCTGCCGCCCGAACGCCAGCGCCACCCGGCGGTCCGGGCCGACCGTGATGCGCTGCATGCCCAGGACGCGCTCGTAGAAGTCGCAGGTCGCCGCGATGTCGGCGACGGTCAGGACGAAATGGTCGATGCGATCGATGGTGAACATCCCCCTACTCCGCAGTTGCCGCAGCCGCCGGCCGCCGGGCCGACGGCGACGTCATGACGCACCGGTCTCTCGCTGCACCCAGTCGACATAGTCGGGATTCCCGTCGCTCACCGGCAGCGCGAGGACGCACGGGCACTGGTAGCTGTGCAGGTCCCGTACACGAGCGATCACCGCCCCCGTCAGAACGGACCGCGTCTTGACGATCAGCTGCGCCTCGCCGCGCTGCCGCACCGCCCCGTCCCACCAATACATCGACTCGATCGCGTCGATCACGTTGACGCTGGCGGCCAGCCGCGATTCGACCAGATCCCGGCCGATGCGGCGGGCTTCGGCGCCATCCGCGGTATTCACGACGATGAGACTGATGGACACAACGCGCCTCCCCGCCGGTTGGACGGACTCTGTCTCCGCTTGGCCTTGCGGCACATCTAGCCTACCATGTCACCGCGGCAAGGGAATGAGGAACAGGACCGCCATGCCTCCAAAACCTCAGCTCGCCGTGGACAACACGGGGAAGGCTTCGAAATCGACCAGCACCCGCGCGGGACGGCCCACCGCGGCTCAGCTTGCCTGGCTGAGGCGCGGGCTCGACCAGCCCGGCGGCAAGCTGCCGCTGTTCGATGCGGACGGCAAGCGGGTCAACGAGCGCACCGTGCGGGCCTGCATCGGGCAAGGCTGGGCCGAGCCGTGGTTCGACAACCCGATCAAGCCGGACTGGCTGATCTGCAAGCTGACCAAGGACGGCCGCCGGATCGCCGCGCGCTAGAGCGTTGTCCGAAAAAGTGGAATCGGTTCCGGCTGGCGGTGTGACCTCATACTTCGAGACGGCTGCTTCGCAGCCTCCTCAGCATGAGGGCACGGACATCGGAGCCTCATGCTGAGGAGGGCCGCAAGGTCCGTCTCGAAGTATGAGGTCGCGCCCATCCCGCCGCTTCCAACATAACGGATTTCGCCATAGCACCGGGCACAGGCGGGGCCGCACCGCTCAGCGCAGCAGCACCTCGGCGCGGGCGATGCGGCCGTCCGCGTCGATCACGGTGATCCGGACGAAGCCGGCGCCGTCCGGCTGCCATCCGGCACGTCGGCGATGCGGCGGCGAGGCGACCGGCCTTCCGTTGACCAGCCAGCGCAGTGGCTTGCGCCCGCCCTCCGCCACCAGCGGCAGCGGTGACAGGCCGCCACCGTTGCGCTCGAGGTCGACCTGCGCACCGTCGGGCGGAAACACGACGATCAGGGGCGGCGTCAGTGAGCGCGCGAGCGTGCCCGGCGGGCGGCGTTCCGTCGACAGTCGTCGCAGCGCCGACGGAAGCTGCGCCGTCGACACGTCGAGGACGCCGTCCGGCCGCACCGGGTTGGCCGGGCCGGCACCGTCCGGCAACAGACCGAAGACCTTGAACAGGACCGGGGCCGCGGTGGCGCGTCCGTAGCGGTCGGGGCTGGGCGTGCCGTCCGGCCGCCCGATCCACACGCCGACGGTGTGACCGCGGTCGAAGCCGATCGCCCACGCGTCCCGGTAGCCATAGGACGTGCCGGTCTTGTAGGCGACGCGGCGGGCGTCACGCGTCGCCGCGGGATCCACGTGCCGCACCGGCGGCGGCGCGGCTTCGAGGATCCGCGTCAGGTACCACGCGGCGCCGGGACCGAACAGTGCGACATCGGCACGCCCCTCACCGCCGGACGGTGCCGCGGCATACGGCGTCAGCGGCCGCAACGCACCGCCATTCGCAAGACCGGCGTAAAGGGTGACGAGCTCGGCGAGCGACAGCCCGACGCCGCCGAGCGCGAGCGGCAACCCCGGCTCGCCGTTGCCACCGTAACGCAGGTTGATGCCGGCGCCGCGAAGACGCGCGTCGAAGCGGCGCGGCCCGACGATGTCGAGCACCGCCACCGCCGGCACGTTGAGCGAGTGCTGCAGGGCATCGCGGACCGTGACTTCGCCGCGGTAGACGTTATTGAAATTCTCCGGCTGGTAGGCGCCGAACCGGGTCGGTATGTCGGTCACCACGGTTTCCGGATGGACGCGAAGGTCATCGAACGCGATGCCGTAGATGAACGGCTTCAGGGTCGACCCCGGCGAGCGGATCGCCTGCACCATGTCGATCTGGCCGTAGCGCCGTTCGTCGAAGAAGCCGGTTGAGCCGGCATAGGCGCGGATCGCGCGCGACGCATTGTCGACCACCAGCACCGCGATGTTGGCGCCGGCATCGAGACGCGCCTGCTCCACACCCAGCATCTGCTCCAGCGCCGCCTGCAGCTCGCCGTCGACGGTTGTCAGGTGCAGGCTCCGGCCAGGCTGCGACAGCACGAGGCGGCGCGCCAGGTGCGGCGCCCGGAACGGCATGGCGCGACGGCGCTCCGGCACCGGGTCGCTTTTCGCCTCCCGCACGGTCGCAGCGTCCAGCACGCCGCGTCGCAGCATGACGTCGAGAACCTTGTCGCGGGCGTGCCGCGCGCGCCGCGGATGGCGGTCGGGACGAAGCCGCTCGGGCGCCTGGGGCAGCGCGACGAGCAGGGCCGCCTCGGACGGCGCGAGATGCCGCGGCTCCTTGCCGAACCAGGCGAGCGAAGCGGCGCGCACCCCTTCGAGGTTGCCGCCATAGGGCGTCAGAGTCAGGTAGATTTCGAGGATGTCGTTCTTCGAGTAACGCGCCTCCAGCTGCACCGCCCGCATCATCTCGCTCAGCTTGGCGCCAAGCGTGCGCCGCCGCGGTTCGAGCAGCCGCGCGGTCTGCATGGTGATCGTGGAGGCGCCCGAGACCACCCGTCCGTGCCGGGCCGCCTGCACCGACGCGCGCGCCACGGCCAGCGGATCGATGCCGGCATGATGGCGAAATCTCCGGTCCTCGAAGGCGAGCAGCATCTCCAGGAACAGCGGGTCGACCGCACCGGCGGCAGCCGGCAGCCGCCAGGCGCCGGACGAGGCGGTAAAGGCGCGCAGCACCCGGCCTTCAGAATCGAGGACCAGCGTCGAAACATCATCGAGGCGCCGCAGGTCGGGCGGGAAGATCCGGTCGGCGACAATGGCAACGATCGCCAGCAGCGCCGTGCCGGCAAGGCCGACGCGTGCCGCCCTGCGCCACCGCCGCACGCGGGCCACGGGTCGGCTCCCGGCTATTGCTGCGGCCGGATCGTCACCGTGGCCATCCGGCTGCGGGCGAAGAACACCGGCTCGTACATATCCTCGACGTAGACGGCCGGCAGCGCAAACGTGCCCGGCGATACCGCGCGAACGGTGTAGGCGAGCCGGAACGAGCGATCGTTCCAGCGGTCGAGCTGCAACGCGGCGACATAACGGTCGTCCCGAAGCTCGGTGTGCCGCGTCTCGGTAAGATTGCCCAGCCAGCGCAGCTCCCCGGTATCGCGGCCGCCCGCGAGGCTGGCGTTTTCGATCTCGAAACCGGCCGGCAGCAGGTCGACGACCATCGCCTGGTAGTCGCGCTGCAGCGTCCCCTCCCCGCTGATCACGGCGACCAGCGTGTCGCCCTGGCGGACGCGCCCGAGACTCACCTGCTTGCCCTCCAGCGTATAGAAGGCACGGGTGATCGCGAATCCCTCGCGTTCGGCCGGCATTTCGTCACGCGGCACGCCGCTGTAGGTGATGCCCTGCCACAGCGCCTCGTCGCCCCGGTTCGACACCGAGACGCCCTCGGCGAGCTTGGACTCGTGGAACCGGAGATAGACGGTGCCGGTCTTGTCGGGCAGGCTGAGGCCATTGACCGCGCCCTTGACCGTGCCCGCGGATCCGAGTTCGTGCGCCGCGAGTACGAGCCAGGCTTTTTCCTGCGTGCTCATATAGCGGGTCCGCGACGTGCGCTCGGCCAGTTGCTCGGCGTAGGAAGGCCAGTCGCCCTCGCTCAGGCCGCTCAGGCTGGCGAGATAGATCGTCCCGGCCATGTCGCGCAGGGTGGTGCCGTAGTCCCAGAACCACCAGTCCTCCCAGAACCGCTTCTTGCGGTCCCAGGACCNNGTCCCAGGACCGGCTGGCGGCGGCGAAGGCGTTCTCGGCCCGTGTCCGATCGCCGGCACTGGCGAGGGCCGCGGCCAGCTGGGCCCGGCCGAGGGCGGTCGGGATGCGGCTCAAATAGACATCGTGCACGTAGCGCAGGTCGCGGGGACGCACGATGCCGGCGCGCGCCAGCACATGCAGCCCGTAGACCCGGGCCGGCAGGTTTGCGCCGCTGTAATCGGCCGCACTGGCGTTCCCCTGGAGCCAGGCGAGGCCACGCCGGTACTGGTATTCGGGAACCGGATAGCCGAGCTCCTTGGCCTGGGTGAGGAAGTCCAAGACATATGCGGTCAGCCATTCCTCGCGCGGGCTGTTCGGGCTCCACAGGCCGAACGAGCCGTCGGCGCGCTGCATGGTCAGCACGCGGCGCACGGCGCCCTCGACCTTGCTGCGCAGCGCGAACGCATCCTCCGCGATCCCGAGGGACGCCGCGATCTCCGCCACGTAAAGGAGCGGCAGGGCGCGGCTCGTGGTCTGCTCCGCGCAGCCGTAGGGGTACCGGTCGAGCGACTTCAGCAGGTCGGCCAGCCCCATGTCGGGACGGTTGCCGAGCGTGACCAGGGCCTCGCCGGTGCCCGGCACGAATTCGTGGAGGATATCGGCCGTCAGCTCGTGGCTCTGGCCCGGCTGCAGCCGCGACGTCATGCGCCGGGTCACCACGGTCTGGGCCGGCCGGACGGCGATCTCCCAGTCTCGCTCGAGGCGCAGCCCGCCCGGCCCCTCGATGACCAGCGTGATGGCCCCGACCCCCGCCTGCCGGCCGAGCAGCGTGAAGGCGAGGTCCTTGCGCGCATCGCTCGGAAGGTTCGTTGCGACACCGCCGCCGCCGCGCATCTCCACCGCGCCGTCGGCGTCGAAGACGATGTTGTAGGCACCCGCCGGACCGTCCACGTTGTGCACCGTCACGGTGACCGCGCTCTCGTCGCCGGGGGCGAGGAACCGCGGCAGCGTCACCTGGCTGACCACCGGGTCGCGGACGATGATGCTGGAGTCCGCCGAGCCGACCTTGTCGATGCTCCAGGCAACCGCCATCAGCCGCAGCTGGCCGTTGAAATCCGGGATCTCGAGGGGAACGGTCACGCTGCCCTCCGGCCCCACCTCGACGATGCCGGAGAACAGCGAGACCGTCTTTACGCTGCTGGCGTCCAGCCCACCGAGATGTCGGCCTTCCGCCGCCTCGTCGCCGCCCTGCCGGATTCGACCTGGCGGCCCGTCGGCAGCTTTGATCAGGTGCCCGTAGCCATCGCGCAGCGCGACGCCGAGCCGGCGCTTGCCGTAATACCAATCGGCGGGGTTCGGGGTCTCGAACCGGGTGAGCTGCAGGATGCCCTGGTCGACGGCGGCCAAGGTCACGAACGCCTGCTCGCCCTTGTCGAGGCCCGCGATCGAAAGGTTCACATCGAGCGACCGGCGTGGTGTGATGCGCTCGGGCGCGTCGATGGAAACCTGCAATGTCCGGGCCGAGAAATCCCGGGCCAGCCAGGCCACGCCGATGGCGCGCGACGGCTGGTGCGGCGCGTCCGCTTCGGCGGCCCGAAATGCCGTGGCGGTCACGTAAACACCGGCGTCCCATTCGGCGCGGACCGGCAGATGGACGACGAGCCCGTCACGCGGCACGTCGAGCAGGCGTATGTGGTAGACACGGCTGCCCGCGACCGTCATCAGGACCCGTGCCGCGAACGGGGGCTTGATGAAGACCTGCGCAATATCGCCGTCCCGGTATTTCTCCTTGTCCAGCGTCACCTCGAGCTTGTCCGGCCGGTCCGCCGAAGCTGTCGAGGAGAACCAGCCAACGCGGAAGCGCACGCTGGTCGCTGCGCCGGTGCGCGGATCGCTCACCTCAAGCCGGTAACGGCCCCAGCCCTTCTGGAACGCAAGGCTCACGGGCGCGGCGGCAGAAACCGACAGATCCCCCGAATCTACCGGGGAATCATCGATGATCACGCGGTACTGCCAAGACCTGTCGACGACATACCAGTGGTAACGGTGGTCCTCGTAGAACAGCTCGTATTTCAGACCGGGCGCCGCCACCGGCGTGCCCGCGTCGTCGAGGGCCACGATGTCGAATGTCGCGGTCTGCCCCTCCTCGAGCCAGCCGTCGCCGAAGCGCGGCTTGATGCCGACCGCGGGGCGCCCGGTGCGCACCGGCAGGCTGGCGGTGCGGGACACCGCCCGGCCGCCGCTCTCCGACAGCGAAACGCGGACCATCGCCTTGAGCGGGCGCGTGCTGTCCGGCGCCTCGTCCAGATGGACCGGGACCGACACCCTGCCCTCGGCGTCCGTGTTCTCGGCATCAAGCGTTTCGCGGCGCGGCCGCCATTCCTCCTGAACGAGTCCGAACTTGTAGCCGGCGAACGCCGGGTACGGGTTCATATCCTGCATGAGGACGAGCTCGCTCTCCACGCCGAGCCCCGCCGCCGGCGCGCCATAGAGGAACCGGGCCGCAACGTCGATCGCATTGTCCGTGCCGGGCTCCAGCACCGCGCTTCGCGGCTCGAGGGAGACCGCCACGCGTTCGGGCACGAAGTCCTCGACCTGAAAGGTGCCGAGCCCGACCGGCGCCGCCTTGGGGTCGAGCACCGCCTGCACCGACCATTCGCCGGTGCGGGCCGAACGCGCCAGCAGAATCTCCAGGTGGTAGCCCCCGGAGGTCGCCTCGCCGGACAGGTCGACGAGGTTGTGCTGCGTGCCGTCAGGTTTCAGGATCCGCAATTTCATGGGCAGGTTGGTCAGTGCCACGGCCGCCTCGTCGCGCGCCAGCACGACGACGTTCACCGTCTCGCCCGGCCGGTAGACGCCGCGATCGGTATAGATGAACGCATCCACCGGCCCCGCATCGGGGCGGCCGCCGACGCCACGGTCGGTCAGATCGAAGGCGGGCGCCGTCAGGTCGAGAAAATTGAAGGCGCCATTCGGACCGAACGCCATCACGGCCCCCGGCCGGGCGCCGCCGCTGCCGCGCAATAGGCCGGGATCGAAGCGTGTCATGCCCTTCGCGTCTGTGGTCGCGGTGCCGAGAACCTTGTTGCTGACCGAGATCAGACGAACCTCATGGCCGGCCAGCGGTGTCGCGTCCTGCAGCGAACGCAGGAAGACGTGCATGCCGTCGCCGCCGGTCATCGTCCCCATGCCGATGTCGGTGACCACCATCCACTGCGTCGCCTCGTAATAGACATAGCCCTGGCGCTCTTCGCGCGGAACCGCCATAACGACGTAAATGCCAGGCTCCGGTTTCTCGAGGATCTCATCGACGGGAATGGCACTCTCGACACGCTTGTTGCGCACCATGTCGAACGCGATCGTCCCCTCCCAGACCAGCTCGCCGTCCAGCCGGGAAACGCGGTTGGCGTCCCAGCGCGACATCAACGAGCTGATGCTGCCCTTGTTGATTTCGGCGATCAGGTTGCGGTCGTTGATGCGCAGGATCTGGAGGTCGGCTTCGCGCACGTTGACGGCGTCGATGGGCAGCGCGCGTTTGCCGCGGCTCGGCAGGATGTAGGACGCACCCTTGAAACTGACATTCGGCTGGCGATCCGGGACGGTGATGTTGAAATTCTCGGTGTCGGTTGTCTTCTGCCCGTCGCCTGATGGCAGGCCCTTGAGCAGCGTGACCGCATAGACCTTGCCGTGCTCGAGTCCCGCGACGCACAGGCGTTTGCCGCGCGCCGACACTTCGGCTTTGATGTCCGGCTCGAAGCGCAGATAGTCGTCGTAGCGGACGCCGGTCCGTTCCGCCAACTTGCGCGTGAACACGAAGCAGGCACGCGGCGAATCGGTTTCCGATTCGACATCGACGTTGTCGAAGCGCATGTCGTTGCGCGCCGCGTCGGCCGCAAATGGCGCAAGATACGCAAAAGCGACAACGACGAGAAAGGCACGGCGGACGAAAGTCATGGTGGACCCCCTTTGCAGCGCGACCCGCAACGGAGAGCCGGAAACGGGTCGGCAACAGGAAACATTCAGGGGAAAGCCGGCGAGATCATGGCGGGTTTACGCCGATCTCCCGGAATTGCGCGCCACCGGCCGCCCCTCGGTCGCCACAATATCGATTCGCGGGCTAAGGGAAGGTTAATCGCGGTTGCAGGACGTGCCGGTTTTGCGCTCTCCTGACACCACCGGAACCTGCGGTGCCCGATGACTGCAGCACGGCCAAAGACAGCCTTGATGTCATTGGCTGTTTTGCTTGCGCCACCGATGGCTTATGGTCGCATCCGTGGTCCAACATGCAACAGGGCGATGGGACGCCATTCGCATATGACAGAGCCGATTCCCGCTTCGCCGGACCAGACGCTGGAACTCTTGCGCAGGGGTGACTACGTCGCCGACCGCAGCCTTGCCACGGCCCTGTACCTCGCCCTGAGCCTGGNNAGGGCGAGGCCGGCGTCGGCAAGACGGAGATTGCGAAGGTGCTGGCGCGCACACTCGACCGCAGTCTGCTGCGCCTGCAGTGCTATGAGGGCCTGGACGTCGCGTCCGCCGTCTACGAGTGGGACTACCCCCGGCAGATGATCGAGATCCGCCTCGCCGAGGCGGCCGGCGACCGAGATCGCGACACGCTCACCGAGGACATCTTCTCGGAGCGGTTCCTGATCAAGCGGCCGCTGCTGCAGGCGCTGCGGCCGCATGTGGACGGGCCGCCGGTGCTGCTGATCGACGAGCTCGACCGCACCGACGAACCCTTCGAGGCCTATCTTCTGGAGGTCCTGTCGGATTTCCAGATCACCATCCCGGAAATCGGCACGATCAAGGCGGTCCAGCGCCCTATCGTCATCATCACCTCGAACCGGACGCGGGAGATCCACGACGCCCTCAAGCGCCGCTGCTTCTATTACTGGGTGGACTACCCGACGGCCGACCGCGAACTCGAGATCCTGCGTGTCCGGGCACCGGGCCTGCCGGAGGCCCTGTCCGCACAGCTGGTCGGGTTCGTTCAGAAGCTGCGGCAGATCGACCTGTTCAAACTTCCCGGGGTGGCCGAGACGATCGATTGGGCGGAGGCGCTGGTCCAGCTCGACCGGGCCGAGCTCGATGCCGCGACGGTGGACGACACCTTGGGCATTCTCCTGAAATACCAGGACGACGTCGCCCGGATACAGGGCAGCGAGGCGAGCCGCATCCTGACAGAGGTCAGATCCGAACTCGGTGTCGCGGAGCCGGGGACATGACCGCACGTGGAAACGGCGGACGTCTTGCCGCCAACATGTTGCATTTCGCACGGGTGCTGCGTGCCGCCGGTCTGCCCATCGGCCCCGGCCGCGTCCTCGAGGCCATCGATGCGGTCGCCCGGGTCGGGATTGAAAACCGCGACGATTTCTACTGGACCCTCCATGCCGTGCTCGTCAGCCGCCGCGACCAGCGCGCCGTGTTCGACCAGGCGTTTGCCATCTTCTGGAGTCGTCCCGATATTCCGGAAAGTACGGTGGAACTGCCATTTCCCGCATCGGCGCGCGACCACGACAGGGCCTTGCGCCGCGTCGCGGAGGCGATGCAGGCGCTGCGCCGATCCGCGCCGGCCCACGGCGGCGAAGACCGCGACGCGCCGGTCGCGGCGGACGCGACCCTCACCTGGAGTCGCCGCGAGGTCCTGCAGACAAAGGACTTCGAGGATATGTCCGCGGACGAGATGCGTGCTGCACGTGAGCACATACGGCGCCTGCGCCTGCCGATCATGTCCGTGCCGACCCGGCGCTGGCGGCCCGACGCAACGGGCGCGCGCGCGGACCTGCGGGCGAGCCTGCGGGCGGCCCTGCGGTCGGGCGGGGCGGTCATCCCGCTGCGCAAGCGCCGTCGCCAGCGCCGCCACCCGCCGCTGGTCATCCTGTGCGACATCTCCGGCTCGATGGACCGCTATTCGCGCATGTTCCTGCATTTCATGCACGCAATCACGAACGACCGGGACCGCGTGCACACGTTCCTGTTCGGGACGCGGCTGACCAATGTCACCCGCTATCTGCGTCATCGTGACATCGACGTTGCGCTCGACAAGGTGTCTCACGTCGTCGAAGACTGGGCCGGCGGCACACGCATCGGACGCTGCCTGCACGACTTCAATCGCGACTGGTCGCGCCGGGTCCTGGGCCAGGGCGCGGTCGTCCTGTTCATCTCGGACGGGCTGGACCGTGACGCCGGTGCGGGGCTGGCGCTGGAAGTGCAGCGCCTGCACCTGTCCTGCCGGCGCCTGGTCTGGCTCAATCCGCTGTTGCGTTACGAGGCGTTCGAGCCCAAGTCTATAGGGATCCGGGCGATCCTGCCCCATGTCGACGAATTTCGGCCGGTGCATAACCTCGACAGCCTGCAGACGCTGATCGAGGCCCTCAAACGGCCGGGCCCGCGCCGCATGGACGGCATGGCCCGCTGGCGGGAGATGGCCGCATGAGCGACTCGACGATCACGGTGCCGCCGACTCTCGGCGCCGCCGACAATGTACTCGAACAGGCTGCCGCATGGCGCGCGGACGGCCGGAAGGTCGGGCTGGCGACGGTCGTCCGCACCTGGGGATCGTCGCCGCGGCCGGTCGGCAGCCAGCTGGCGGTCGACGAAAGCGGCGCCATGGTCGGCTCGGTGTCGGGGGGATGCGTCGAGGGCGCAGTGGTGGATGCAGCCCGCGAATCGATGGCCGACGGCAAGGTGCGGCTGCTCGAGTTCAGCGTCAGCGACGAACAAGCCTGGGAAGTCGGGCTTGCCTGCGGCGGGACCATCGAAGTCTATGTCGAGGCCCTGGAATGAAGGCGGCCACGCTTTCCGCCCTTCTCGAGGCGCAGGCCGGAAAAGCCCCGGCGGCGCTGGTCACCGACCTGGAAAGCGGCGCCCAGACGCTGTTGGCACCGAACGCACCTGCCGGCGATCTGCCGCTCAGTGAGGCACTGCGTCGGTTCGTCGACGATGCCCTGTCCGCCGACCGCTCGATGTCGGCCGAGATCGGCGATCGTCACTATTTCATCCACGTCTTCAACCCGCCGCGGCGCATCATCATCGTCGGCGCCGTGCATATCGGCCAGGTGCTGGCGCCGATGGCGGCGCTCGCCGGCTATGCGGTGACGGTGATCGACCCGCGCCGCGCCTTTGCGACCCAAGCCCGGTTCCCCGGCGTGGAGCTGAACACTGAATGGCCGGACGACGCCCTCGAGGCCATCGAAATCGACCGCCGCACCGCCATCGTCACCTTGACGCATGATCCCAAGCTGGACGATCCGGCCCTCGAAACCGCGCTCCGCAAGGCGCCGTTCTATATCGGCGCGCTGGGAAGCACGCGCACGCATGCCAAGCGGGTCGCGCGCCTGCGCGAGGTTGGCTTCGAGGAGTCCGACATCGCGCGCATCCACGCGCCGGTCGGCCTCGACATCGGTGCCGTGTCGCCGGCGGAGATCGCCCTGTCGATCCTGGCGGAAATGACGCAGGCGCTGCACCGCAAGCCGTCGAGGACGACGCCATGAAATTCGGAGAAATTCCGGTCGAACTGGCCGCCGGCGCGATTCTCGCGCACGGTCTCGCCTGCGCCGGGCGGACCTTCAAGAAAGGGCGCATCCTGTCGGACGACGACATTGCGGCGCTGCAGGCGGCCGGAATCGCAACCGTCGTCGCGGCACGCCTGGAGCGCGGCGACGTCGGTGAGGACGAGGCCGCACAGGCCATCGGAACGCAAGTGGCGGGGCCGAACCTCACGGCGACCGAAGCGTTCACCGGCCGCGTCAATCTGTTTGCTGCCGTGCGGGGACTCGCGGTCTACGATTCCGACCTTCTCAACAGGATCAACCGCTTCGACGAGTCGATCACGATCGCGGCGCTGCCACCTTATGCAAGGGTCGAGCCGCGCCAGATGGTCGCGACCATCAAGATCATTCCCTTTGCCGTGCCGGGTGGCGTGCTGAAACGCTGCCTGAGGGCCATACGTTCGGCCGGCGGCCTGTTTTCCGTGGCGAAGTTCGCGCCGCGCACGGTTGGCCTCGTGCAAAGCACGCTGCCGGGCACCCGCAGCAAGGTGCTGGACAAGACGTTTGGCGTCCTCAGCGGCCGGATCGAGATGCTCGGCGGGAAGTTGCTGGGCGAAATCCGATGCGCGCACACGATCTCGGATGTTGCCGGCGCGATCCGCGCGTGGCGCGACCGCGGATGCGACACCGTACTGGTGATGGGCGCCTCTGCGATCACCGACCGCCGCGACGTGATCCCGGCGGCCATCGAGGCTGCGGGAGGAACCGTCGACCATTTCGGCATGCCCGTCGATCCCGGCAACCTGATGCTGCTTGGCCATGACGGGGATGCTGCCGTCGTCGGGCTGCCGGGCTGCGTCCGCTCGCCGAAGCTCAACGGCTTCGACTGGGTCCTCCAGCGTCTGGCCGCGGGGCTGGCCGTGACTCCCGACGATGTCATGGCGATGGGCCCCGGCGGCCTGCTGACGGAAATTCCCACCCGCCCCCTGCCTCGGGCCGCAGCCTGCGCACCGGCCGCGCCTCCGCCCGCAAAGGGGGTCGGCGCCGTCGTTCTTGCCGCCGGTCAGTCGCGCCGCATGGGCATGGTCAACAAGCTCCTCGCGGAGGTCGGCGGCAAGCCGATGATCGTGCGGGCGGTCGAGGCGGTGCTCGCGTCACGGGCGCGTCCGGTCGTCGTCGTGGTCGGCCACGAGGGGGATCGAATCCGCTCGGCGCTGGCCGGGCACGACGTCCGGTTCGTCGACAACCCGAACTATGCCGAGGGCATCAGCACGTCTTTGCGGCGTGGTCTGCAGGCCCTGCCCGACGACATCGACGGGGCGTTGATCTGCCTCGGCGACATGCCGCGGGTTTCGACCGAGCAGGTCGACCGGCTGATCGCCGCGTTCAACCCGGTCGAAGGCCGGGCGATCTGCGTGCCCACCGTGCATGGCAAGCGCGGCAACCCGGTGCTGTTCGCGCGCCGCTTTTTCGCGGAGATGGCGGCGGTCACGGGAGATGTCGGTGCCCGGCACCTGATCGGCGAGTCGGCCGACGTCGTGTGCGAGGTCGAGATGTCGGGCGACGGCGTGCTGCTGGACATCGACACGCCCCAGACCCTCGCCCAAATCCGCGACCGAGCGGCACAATGAGCGCAGCCCGACATCGTAAGGCTGTCCTCGCGCGCGCCCATGACGCCGCCGGCGCGGGCGAGTTGGAGAATCCCGATGCCCGCGTGGTCGTCGACAACCCGGTCTGCGGCGACCGCGTGACGCTTGAGATCCGCGTCGCCGGGGGCAGGCTCACGGACGTCGCCCATAAAGTCCGCGGCTGCGTGCTGAGCCAGGCCGCCGCCGCCATCATCGGCACCCATGCGCCGGGATGCAGCCGCGCCGAGATCGAGGCCGTTTGCACTGCGATCACGGCCATGCTCGACGGATCCGGCGCGACGCCCGGCGGCCGGTGGGCGGAACTTTCCATGTTCGCGCCGGTCGCCGCCCACCGCAACCGGCACCACTGCGTGCTGCTGCCGTTCACCGCCCTGCAACGGGCGCTCGACGCGGCCTGCGCCGGGCAATAGATTTCGTCCGAAATCCGTTTCGCATCGGCCCGCCAGATGCGGGCCCTGCCAGGAGTGACGTCATGAGCGCAACGCAGCCCAACATCCTGATGGTCATGGCCGACCAGATGGCGGCGCCGGCCCTCCCCGTCTACGGACACCCGCTGGTCGACGCCCCCAATATCGAGCGTCTGGCATCGGACGGAGTCGTGTTCGGGAACGCCTACTGCAATTCGCCGCTGTGCGCGCCGTCGCGCTTCTCGATGCTGTCGGGACGCCTCGCCACGCGGATCGGGGCCTACGACAATGCCGCCGAGTTTCCTTCCGCCGTGCCGACGATGGCGCATTACCTGCGGCTGGCGGGCTACCGGACCTGTACCGCCGGCAAGATGCACTTCGTCGGCCCCGACCAGCTGCACGGCTTCGAGGAGCGGCTGACCACCGACATCTACCCGGCCGACTTCGGCTGGACGCCGGACTGGCAGCGGCCCGACGAGCATCTCGAATGGTTTCACAATCTCGTCAACGTCATCGCGGCGGGACCGTCCGCCCGGACCCTGCAGATCGACTTCGACGACGAGGTCGGATTCCGCTCCGAGCGTTGGCTCTACGACCGAGCACGGGGTGCCGACGAGCGGCCGTTCTTCCTGCTGGTCAGCTTCACGCACCCCCACGATCCGTACAACATCCCGCGGCAATACTGGGATCGCTATGACCACGAGGCCATCGACCTGCCGGGGGTACCGTCGATCGCCGCCGCGGATCGCGACCCGCACAGCCGGCGCCTCTACGACAATTACGACCGGGCGGAGTTCGACATCACCGACGATCACGTCCGCAATGCGCGACATGCCTATTACGGTGCGATCTCGTACGTGGACGACCGGATCGGCGAACTGCTGCGCGTGCTGGACGAGACCGCGCAGCGTGAGAACACCATCGTCATCATGACGTCCGATCACGGCGATATGCTCGGCGAGCGCGGCATGTGGTTCAAGATGACGTTCTTCGAGTGGGCCAGCCGCATTCCGCTGATCTTCCATGCACCTGGCCGTGTCGCACCGGCGCGCCGCACCCAGAACGTCTCCCTCGTCGACCTGCTGCCGACCGTTCTCGAGCTGGCCGGCACGGCGGCGCCGGAAACGGCCGAGCTCGATGGGCGCAGCCTCGTGCCGATAATTCACGGTTCCGTCTCGGACTGGCCGGATACGGTGCTCGGCGAGTACTGTGCCGAGGGGTCCGTGGCGCCGCTCTTCATGGTGCGACGGGGCCGTTACAAATACGTTTCCTGCCCTGCCGACCCGCCGCTTCTGTTCGATCTCGGCGCCGATCCGGTGGAGTTGGCCAACATTGCCGGCGCGGTGGAGCACGCCGAAGCGGAACAGGCTCTCGCCGACATCGTGCACGCCACCTGGGATGCCGACCGGCTGTATCGGGATGTCGTGGCAAGCCAGCAGCGCCGGCGTCTGGTTTTCCAGGCCCTGATGAGCGGCGAGCGTACCCTGTGGGACTACGAGCCGCAGCATGTCGAGGCGCGCGGCTACATCCGGAATATCGCGGGCCTTTACGAGAAGGAGGCCCGCGCGTTCCTGCCGCCCAGGAAGCCGATGGACACGGATCGCTAGCCGGCCGACCCGCGGCCAACATGCCGCTGCAGAAAGTTCAGCACCAGCCGACCGGCGCCGAGCCGGTAGAGATTGCCGTGTGTGCCACCGGGTATGAAGTGGCCCTCCTTCGGATCCGGTGCGGCCTCATAGAGCTTGCGCGCGAACTTGACCGGGATCAGCGTATCGGCCTCGCCATGGATTATCATGATCGGCGCACGCACCTTGCCGATGCGCGCCTCGGACTCGAAGCTGTCGAGCACCAGCCAGCGGACGGGAAACATCCAGTACCTGTCCTGCGCCACGTCGGCGATGCTGCTGAAGGGCATATCGAGAATTACGCCTCCGACCCCGAATTCGGCGGCCAAGGCCACGGCGACCCCAGTGCCCAGAGACTCCCCATAGACGACGATGCGATTCTCGAGCACGCCCCGCCGGCGGAGAAATTCGAACGCGGCCCGGCCATCGGCCAGCAACCCGTCCTCGCTCGGCGTTCCCCCGGCGCCGGCATTGTAGCGATAGCCGGCCAGCATCACGCCGTAGCC
>JABAOH010003034.1_pt8 | contig 20287 bp, 16 predicted proteins | sample 7062181 | NCBI WGS metagenome assembly JABAOH01 (sample SAMN14538630, study PRJNA623070) | marine sediment metagenome | biome: marine biome [ENVO:00000428]; feature: marine pelagic biome [ENVO:01000023]; material: deep marine sediment [ENVO:00002113]; isolation source: pool of 5 deep marine... | reverse complement strand
GTGACCACGGCGCGCCTGCTCGGCGACGATCAGGCGGCACCGGGCCTGCGCGTCGAGGATCCGGTGGCCCGCGAGGGTATCGAGCGCCTGGCCAGCCTGTTTGCAAATCGTGCCGGGCTGATCGATTCGTTTCTCGATCGCTCGGAGTCGTTAATCGAGCTGCACGAAGCGGCCAGCATGATCGACGCCGAGAGCGTGCCTTTTCTGCAGGCGATTCAGTCGCTCGAAGAACATTACAAACGCGCGAGCAGCGCCGCGAGTGACTACACAACGGCTTTGATCGTATTCGGCATCCTCGCGCTCTCCTGTCTCTTGATGCTCGGAATTGCCCTCATTCGGGATGCACGCGCGCATACCGAAGAGCTGCGGCGCCGCGAGCAGGAAAGCCGAGAGCGCAATCGACGTAATCAGGATGCAATTCTGAAGCTGCTCGACGAGATGAGTGACCTGGCAGAGGGCGATCTCACGGCTTATGCCTCGGTGACCGAGGACATTACCGGAGCAATAGCCGACGCCTTCAACTACGCAATCGATGCTTTGCGTCATCTGGTGGCGCGCATCGACAACACTGCCGAGGCGGTTGCCGAGGCTGCACACGCTACGCGTACACGCGCAGTTCAGGTCAGCGTTGCGAGCGATCGCCAGAATGCAGAAATCATCAAAGCCGCGGCGACCATGGTGGAGATGGCGGATTCCATCGAGCGGGTTTCCACCAATGCCGCCGAGTCGAGCGAGGTGGCCCAGCGCTCGGTGGCTATCGCGAACAAGGGTGCGCGCGAGGTTCGTGAAACCATCGACGGCCTCGACGATATCCGGCTCACTATCCAGGACACCGCGAAGCGCCTGAAACGCCTCGGCGAGAGCTCTCAGGAGATCGGCTCGATGGTCGGGTTGATCGATGACATAGCCGATCAGACCAACGTTCTTGCGCTCAACGCTGCCATCCAGGCGTCGATGGCGGGTGAATCCGGTCGCGGATTCGCGGTGGTTGCCGACGAGGTTCAGCGTCTTGCCGAGCGGGCGGGCCAGACCACCAAACGTATCGAGCAGCTGGTCAAGACGATTCAAGGCGATACTGTCGAGGCTATCGCATCGATGGAGAGAAGTACGACGGGCGTAGTATCGGGAGCGCTGCTTGCCCAGGGCGCGGGCACTTCACTTGGTGAGATCGAGAGCGTTTCGCAGCATCTCGCACAGCTCATCGAATCAATCTCCGCAACTTCACGCAAGCAGGCGGAGCGTGCCGGCGAGGTTGCCACCACGATGTCCGAGATCCGCACCATCGCGACACAGACGCGGGTCGGTGCGAACACCACGGCGAAATCGGTGGGTAATCTCGCGAACCTCGCCGAGGCGCTCAAGAGATCGGTGGCGGGTTTTCGACTGCCTGACTCTTTCGATCCCAACGTCGTCGATCTGCGCACAGGCATGGCCGTGAGTGAGCAGCCGCGGGTAACCGAACGCAAGGACTCCAGTGAACCGGCGTCCGATATCCGAACGTTACGTCCGGCTCCTCGTTCGCCTCGTTAGCGTAGTCGTTTAGGGACCGGTTTCGATGCGAAGCAGCAGCGCCGAGTAGAAAAGCATGGATCACGCCACACTCCAATGGGTGCAGGGTGACATCGAGGATACGCTCGCGCAGGCGCGATCCGCGCTCGAGAGTTTCTCGCAGGACTCTACGTCCAAGCGCCACATAGAGAGTTGCGCAGACGCGCTTCACAGCGTGCATGGCGTGCTCGAGATGCTCGAGTACTATGGCGCGTGCCTTCTGTTAGAGGAAATGGAGAGCCTTTGCAGGATGCTGCAGCGTGCCGAGACCGGAGACGCCAACGAGGAGATGTGCGAGCTTCTGCTTCGCGGCATTTTGCAGCTCGGTGAGTATCTCAATTACCTGCGCGGCGGCCACCGCGACACGGCGACGATCTTCATGCCGCTTCTCAATGACCTTCGCTGTCTACGCGGCGAGCCCCTGTTGTCGGAGAACGCGCTGTTCGCACCGGACCTCGAGATCGAGGTGCCGATTCCCGGAAAGACGCACGATCTCGATGAGCAGCAGCTGCGTGAGGTCGCACGCCGCTTGCGGGCTTACTATCAGAAGGGATTGCTCGATTGGTATCAGGGGAATGTGGATGAATCCGGCCTGTCCTTGATGCAGGCGGTTGTCGCGCGTTGCGAGAAGCTCTGTGGGGGCTCACCGAGCATACGCCTGTGGTGGATCGCCGCCGGGGTCATTGAGGCGCTCCGCGATGGTGGGCTCGAGTCGAGCGTATCGGTTCGCCGTTTGCTCGGGCTTCTCGATCAGCAGCTCAAGATCATCTCGAAAGACGGTGCCCTGGCGCTGGCGCAGCCGGTGCCGACGGAGCTGGTGAAGAATCTGCTCTACTACCTTGCTCGGTCTCGCTCCGAGAGCGCGCGCATCGCGTCGATTCGTTCCACCTACCGCCTCGACGACCTGTTCGTCGGAGAGGACGCAAGCGAGCGTGCCGAACGTATCCTTTGCGGCCCCGACCTGGAATCTCTCAAGGCGGTAGCAGCGGCAATCAAGGAGGACCTCGGGCGCGCCAAGACTGCGCTCGATGCGCACGTGCGTCAGGGTGGCGAGCAGAGCTCAGAGCTCGCATCGACTGCGGACACGCTGCGGCGTGTCGCAGATACACTCGGGCTTCTCAACCTCGGCCGCAGCCGCAAGCTGGTGGCATCACATGTCGAGCAGCTGCGCAGCCTGGAAGAAAATCCCGATGCGCTGAGCGATTCCGTGCTCATGAGCATCGCTAGGGACCTTCTGCGAGTCGAGTCGACGCTCGACAACATCGCCGAGCATGGGCTCAACGGGGAGGAGTTGAGTGCAGAGGAGCCGGTATCCGCCAGCGAGGGGGATACCGAGCTCAACAGCATCGAGTACCTTCGTCTTGTGACCGCCGTTGTCGGTGAAGCCACAACCGAACTCGCCGCCATCAAGCACGTCATCGGTGAATTCCTGCGCGAGCCAAGCGAAGTCACTCTGCTCGACGAGATTTCCCGGCACGTCGGCGTTGTCGAAGGGAGTCTGCGCATGTTGTCGCTCGAGCGTGCCGCCGACCTTCTTCGCGACTGGGGGCGTTGCGCCTCATCGCTTCTCTCGGGCGACGGCTTCGCACCGCGCTCCGAGACGCTCGATGCGCTCGCCGACGCTCTCGTAGGCCTCGAGTATTACCTGGAATCGGTGGTCGGCCTTCAGCCAAACGATCACGCGCTGCTCGAGTTTACGGAGGACTGCATTCGTTCGCTGGAGCGCTCCGCGGACCACGCCCGCGAGGAAGGCGCCGCGCCCTCCCCGGCCCCGGCACCTCGAAAAGCGCTGGCGGAGACGGAAATCGACGAAGACATCATCAAGGTGTTCATCGACGAGGCACGCGAGGTCATCCAGGTCCTCGAGGAGTGCCTCACTCGTTGGAACGCGGATCCCGGCGACGTCGACGCGCTGATCACCGTGCGCCGGTCGTTTCACACGCTCAAGGGCAGCGGGCGCCTCGTCGGAGCGAACGACATCGGCGAGTTCGCCTGGGCGGTGGAGAATCTCCTCAATCGGGTCATCGAGGGCATCTGCCCGGTCACTCGCCGCATTCTCGAGTTCGTGGGCGAAGCCCACGACCGCCTGCCCGGGCTCATTGATGCGCTCGCCGCGCGCGAGCCCAGCGGTTTCGACGTCGAGGCGTTCTCGGAGCGTGCGCGCGGGTTGCTGGCGCAGCACGTAGCGGCCGCTGCCCGGGAGAGCGCCCTGGCCACCGGGGACTTGGCTGCCTCGCCGAGCGCCGGGCGCGCACCGGAATCTCAGGCCGCGGCTCCGATGGCACCAGAGCAGGACGACACGCGGCGCATCTTCGTCGGTGAAGCCGAGCGTATCCTCGAGCTCAGCGAAGCCATCGTCGAGCATTGGCGCGAGACCGCTTACGACCCGCGTTTCGTCAGCGAGCTTCAGCGCGAGCTGCACACCCTCAAGGGTGGCGCGCGCACTGCGGGTATGACGGAGGTGGGCGATCTCAGCCACGCCATGGAGTCGCTGCTGATGATGGTCGCCGAAGAGCACCTGGCGCCTTCGGAAAAGCTCCTCGATCTCATCGAGGACTGCCACGACCGCCTCGAGCAGCTTCTCGACACGGCGCGGGAGAAGTCCGAGATCACGCCGGTCGAGGACCTGATTACACGCATGGACGAGCTGGTGTCGCCGGGGGTATCGGCCGTCCAGGCCGCCTCGTCGCCGGCGCTCGAGGCTTCCGAGACACCTGGTCTCGTGGACCTCAGCCGCGGCACCGGTGCGGCCCCGCCTGAGACGGGCGTGGCCGGTCCCGCGCGGCCCGCTTCTCTCGACAAGGGCGAGCGTATCCAGGTCTCATCGGCATTCCTCGACAGCCTTTCGGACTACGCGGGCGAGCTCAACATCTCCCATTCGCGTTTCAGCCAGCAAGTGGGCTCGTTGAAGCACAACCTCGACGAGATGGACGAGACCATCGCGCGTCTGCGCGATCAGCTTCGGCGCATGGAGATGGAAACAGAGACGCCCGCGCGGCATGCCAACGATCGAGCGGCCGATTCTGACGGGAACGAAGAGCCCGACGCTCTGGAGTTGGAGCGATTCTCCAACCTGCAGCAGCTTTCCCGGTCCTTGCTTGAAAGCGTTTCCGATCTTCGCAGCATAAGGGAGTTGCTTGGCGACATCGCGCGCGAGTCTGACGACATCCTGGCGGAGCAATCCCGCGTCAGCAAGGATCTGCAGCAGGGACTGATGCGCACGCGGCTCCTGCCGTTCTCGGAGCAGGTTCAACGCTTCAGAAGACTCGTGCGCCGAACCATGGCCGAGCTCGACAAGCGGGTGGAGCTCGTAGTGGAAGGCGAAGACATTCGCCTCGATCGGACCATCCTCGAGCGCATCACGCCGTCACTCGAGCATCTACTGCGAAATGCCGTAGACCATGGCATCGAGTCTCCCCAGAGGCGCAAGCAACTGGGTAAACGGGATACCGGCACGTTGAAGATCGCGGTGTCACGTTCTGGCCCCGAGGTGGTAATACGGGTTTCCGACGACGGTAACGGTCTCAACAAGAATTCCATCTACCGCACGGCCGTGCAGAGAAATCTGGTGGCTGCGGGAGCCAAGCTGACCGGTGAGGAGCTCTTCCAGCTGATTCTAGAGCCCGGGTTCAGCACGATGCAGAAGGTTACCCAGATATCGGGGCGAGGCGTCGGGCTCGATGTCGTGAACACGGAGATCAAGCAGTTCGGCGGGACGCTGGATATTGCCTCGCATCCCGGAGAAGGATGCACGTTCACCATCCGGTTGCCATATATGCTGGCCGTGAATCAGGCTCTCATGGTGATGGTGGCGGATGAGCACTTTGCGTTGCCGATTTCGAACGTTGCGGGTGTGGTGCGGTTGTCGGGCGAGAACCTGAGGCGACTGGAGAGCGAGCAGGCGCCTTCGTTCGAATATGCGGGTTCTCGGTATCGATTCGCCCATCTCGGCACGATGCTCGAATTCGGTGAACCGGACTACGATGAATCGCGTGAGAATTTTCCAATCGTGCTGGTGCAGGCGGGCGAGCATCGTATGGCGTTTCTGGTCGAGAATCTCATTGGCCGCCACGAAATCGTGGTCAAGCCGCTCGGGCCGCAGCTTACTGGCATCCAGTGGTTGAGCGGTGCGACGGTGCTCGGTGATGGGCGCGTCGCCATGATCCTGGACGTCCCCGCGCTCATGCGCCGGGCGGCATCTTTGCACGGCGTTGCGCAAGAGCCGAGCACTTTCGGTCAACAGGACGTGCCGGCCGCAGATGCTGCGACTGTCATGGTGGTCGACGATTCCATTACCGTGCGCCAGGTCACTCAACGGTTGCTCAACCGCAATGGGATTGATGTCTTCACTGCCAGGGATGGCGTCGAGGCGCTCAGCTTGCTCAAAGAGCGTCGGCCTGACGTCTTGCTGCTCGATATTGAGATGCCGCGCATGGATGGGTTCGAGCTGGCTGCGACCATCCGTAAGGATGATGGCCTGAAGGATCTACCGATAATCATGATCACTTCTCGAACGGGGAAGAAACACAGCGATTACGCTGCGCAGATCGGCGTCAACCGGTATCTGGGCAAGCCCTATCACGAGTCGGAGTTGCTCGAGAATATCAACTCTTTGCTGGGGAGATCCTGAATTGGAAGGCGCTGGTGACGCTGTTCGCTGCCTGGCTTTGCCCATAGTCGGTGAGCAGGCGCTCGTGCCGAACGCCGTGGTTGCGGAAGTGCTCTCCGCAGACTCGGTCGCGAGTGTCGAAAATGGCCCGCAGTGGCTGCTCGGAAGCCTCACCTGGCGGGGCTCGGCATTGCCGCTCGTGTGCATGGAGGCCGTGCTCGGCGGCAAGAGGCCCGAGTTAGGGGGGCGCTCCAAGGTCGTCGTCATGAAGGCCTTGACGGGTAGCGGACCTTTGCATAACTACGCCTTCCTGGTCCAGGGCATACCTCACCAGGTACTCGCCACGGGTGAGTCGGTCGAGATCGACGAGTCCGTTCAGGATACGCGCCCTTTCGTTGCCCTGGATGTGCAGGTAGAGGGCCATCGCGCATTCATTCCCGACCTCGATGCCGTCGAGCAAGCGCTCATCGATGTCATCGACGATTGGCAGGTAGTCGGCGGGGAGGGCCACTGAAACGCGCTTACTGACACCGAGAAGACAGAGTGAGTTATGCTGTGTGCCGGGTTGTCGAAGTCCGGACACGCTCGCTGAAGGGGCGGGCTCGATCGTAAATCATCGAGTTGTAACAAATATTATGATTGAAGCCGTTCGGGAGGAGAGAGAGTTCCTCTTGACCGTATTCGGGATGAATCCGGCATTGCGGACGATTGTTGTCAGCCTTTGTAAGCTCTATCGCTACCGCGACCGCAGCTATCGTGTTGTCGAGCGCCGTGAAATCGCGGATGCCGATATCGTCATCGTGGATGCGGACGATACCGAAGCGCTTGCGGCCTGGCAGGACATCGACACCTCGCAAGCCGACCAGCCCGGTAAGCCGGTAATCCTCATCGGCGCGGGATTCGCCGAGCCGGTCGAGGAAGGCGAGGGCCGGGAGTACCGCTTGAAAAGAACGAGACTATCGGCGCATTTGTTGAAGACACTGGATGCCATAACGGTCAGGGAGCTCAAGTACACCCCGGAGATCGTAATAGGCGGGAACGACGAACCCGGTGCGCATGCGGTCGTCAGCAACGCGCTCGAAAGATCGAGGCAGGGCGATGGGGAAAACGGCAAGGTTCTCGTCGTAGATGACAGCCTGTCGGTGCGAACCCAGATGGATCTCTGCCTCCGGCTTCATGATCTCGCAGTGGATTTTGCGGAAGACGCCGAGGCCGCTCTCGAAATGATCGAAAATCGCAGCTACGACGTTATTTTTCTCGACGTCGTGTTGCCTGAAATGGATGGTTACAAGGTGTGCAAGTTGGTCAAGTCGAACCGGGTAACCCGTTCGACGCCGATTGTCATGCTGACTGGCAAATCATCGCCGTTCAACAAAGTAAGAGGCGTGATGGCTGGCTGCGATCGCTATCTGACAAAACCGGTCGATACTGAGGAGTTGAAGACCGTTCTGCATGAATACATACCCGAAACTCGACCCCACTAGGGATTGAGCTGAAACTCTTGGCTCGCTTTTTGGCTCAGAGAACCGGATACGAGGAAAACAAACGAACATGGCCATCAGTAAGATTCTCGTCGTCGACGACGTCGCCACGGATCGGATGCATCTTCGCGAGATATTGACAGACGCTGGTTATCAGGTCATTACGGCTGCTTCGGGCAGGGAAGCGCTGAGTCTTGCCAACAGCGACAAGCCTGACCTGATTTTTCTGGATATCGTCATGGACGATATGGACGGGTATCAGGCATGCAGGAAGCTTACGAGTGGCGAGTCGACCAAGCATATACCGGTCGTCATGGTCAGCGCCAACAAGCAGAAGGTCGACAAGCTCTGGGCGCAGAAACAAGGCGCACGCGCTTACGTTACCAAGCCGTATACGAGCGAAGACATCACCAACCAGATTCAGAAATTTCGATAAGTGACAAGCGAGCTTCTCAGCCCTACAGTAGCGCTAACCCGCTACTTCGTAGCACCGGATCAAGAGCATGGCCTGCTGGAGAAGGAGGCGCGCTCATTACCGATCCAACGCTACGGCTTTCGCATCGGCACGCTGCGGTTGGTGCATGATTTGAAACTTCCGATCGAGCTCATGGAGCCTCCGCGTTGCTTCGAGCTGCCGAACTCGGCCCAATGGTTCTCGGGGCTGGTGAATCTGCGGGGAAATCTCGTGCCGGTTTTCGATCTGAAGTCCCTTCTCGGCGAAACCGNNGCCGCGCTGATCATCGACGGCACGCCGGATCACATCAGTGTCGATGTCGAGATCGCTTTGGAGAAACCCGACGAGATTCCCGAGATACTGCAGGATCATTTCGAAGGCGCGTATCATTACGCGGGGGAAACCTGGTACCAGGCGGACTACGAAGGTGTTTTCGCTTCCCTGGCGCAGCGTAGCACGGAATAACAACTCTCACGCGGAGATACTCGCGAGATGACCGTTCTCAAACCATCGGGCTGGAAATTTGCCGTTCGGTACGCGGCCTTGCCTTGGTGTTTCCGAGTGGCGTGGTGGCTGGTCGGCTTTGTTGCGCTTCCTGCCGCGGCCGTCGCCCAGGAAAAAATCAGCGAATCCGAGCTCGAAGCGCTTCTTCGGGTGAAGATACGTACGGTTCAGCATCTGGCGCTGAACCCGGTGCTGGTGCGCGCGGTCAGGCAGCAGAACGCGTCGGGGCTGACTGCGGATGAGATAAAGCGACGTGACGAAAGTTGGACTGCAGCCAAGGAGCTGACACCATTCAAGCTCTCGCTGCAGACATCGCCTGCGGGCGATTTCCTTAGAGCACAAGTGCAGCGAAGCCCGTCGTTCAACGAGGCATTTCTTACCGACAACCAGGGCGCAAACGTGGCCGCGTTCCCCGCTACCAGCGACTACTTTCAGGGAGATGAGGAGAAGTGGTCGGCGGCGTTCAATGGCGGCGACGGCCGAATATTCATCGGTCCGTTGGAACTTGATGAGAGCACCAACACAGTAGCCGCGCAGATCTCCGCACCCGTTATGGATCGAGGCAGGACCATCGGCGTGCTGGTCGTGGGGGTGACGATTAATTATCTGCAGACAAAACGTCAATAGGCGTATCCGACCCCGAAAATCTCCAGGTCGAGGAAGACATGATGACAAGAGCGCGGTCGAGTTTCTGCTTTTGTAGGGCATGGCGACTCATATTCGCATGCGTCCTGCCTATCGGCGCGTCGTTCATGAGTCATCAGGCGAACGCACAGCAAGGGGTCACCGATCGACTGATTCGAATTGGCGGGGTCATGGACCTGGAAGGCCGATCACGCGGTCTCGGCCTCGGCATGAAGGCTGGAATCGAGGCCGCCATCCGCAATCAACGGGTCAAGGGTCGACGAATCGAGTTCGTGACAGTCAATGATTCCTACACGCCCGCAAAGACCATTGAGGCCACCAACTCCCTGATTACTCAAGGCATATTCGTCATGATCGGCAATGTGGGTACGCCCACGGCCAAGGTCTCTCTGCCAATTCTGGCGCAAGCCAAGGTACCTGCGGTCGGCTTTTTCACCGGCGCCGGCATCTTGAGACCAGGTGTTGGCGACATCATAAATTTCCGTGCCAGCTACGTTCAGGAGACAGCAGCGGTGATTCGCGCCGCCATCGAGTCCGGACTGAATCCCGCGCAGATTTGCGCCTACGTTCAAAACGATGCATACGGCATGGCCGGAGTAATCGGAATCAGGCGTGCACTGAGCAGTCTGCCTGGAACCGAGGTGGTAACCAAAACGCTGGATGTCATCCTGCAGCAGCAGGGAGAGAATCCAGCGCGTAATAATCTCGGCCCGGTGGGCGTGTACCAGCGTAACACTTTCACTTCGCGCGACGGTTATCAATCGCTCAAGAACTGGGAGCGGGTCAGCCAGGCCCCTTGCAAGGTGGTCGTCACTGTCGGTACCTACAATGCCATCGCCAAGTTCGCCGCATACTCGCGTTACAAGGGCGACAATTGGATAATCAGCGCTGTATCTTTCACGGGCGCTGACAATTTCCACAGAGCGCTGGCGGATTCCAACATAAATGATCGTGTCATCATGACGCAGGTCGTACCGCCGCTCGACTCCGAGCTGCCCATCGTCGCCGAGGCGCGGCAAAAGCTCGGCGACCGCTTCGGATGGGTGAGTCTGGAAGGCTACATCGTAGGTAAGCTGTGGCTGACTGCCATGGAAAGTATCGAGGGTCCCATCACGAGGACAAAATTTCTGGACGCCGTTCGTGGGCGACAATTCGACCTCGGAGGTCTGCTGCTGGACTTCAGCGACGACAATCAGGGTTCGGATCTGGTTGTGTTGACAAACCTCACCGTGGACGGCTTCAAGCCCATGTCAGTGAGCGCATGGGACGCGCTGATGCGCTGATTTTCCAAGTCCTGATTTGTACAAGGTAGACGCACGTGAACAAGCTATTCAGTAAATTCAGAATAGGCCCGCGCCTGATCTTTCTCATCACCGTCCAGGCACTGATCCTGCTGATGATCGGATTAACGGCGCTTGCCGGACTGACTTTCGCATCGCGCTCGACCGATTTGCTCAACCGAAACGTTACCGAGGGAACCAGGCTGAGCTATCTGGCGGACACCATACAAGGCGAGTTGCTCGCCACTGTGCACCGCGTAAACACGGGAGCACTGACATGGGACCAGGGCCGTCAGAATCTCGGCTTTGCCAATCAGCAGTTCGAAGACGATTGGAAAACCTACACGACAGCTCTTACGCCGGATGAAGCGGAATTCATCGAAGATGTCCTGGCGCCCGGGCTCGCAGGGGTCCGCTCGGCTTTTTTGGAGCTGGAGCGTCTGTTCAAGAATGAGGACCGAACCAATCTATCGCTTTTCGTCATCAACGAGCTCGATGAGCTCGTGCAACCTTTTCTGAATGCACTTCTCGCGAGCTCTTCTGAACGCCAGCTTGCGTCCGAGAGGACATTCGAGGATTCGCTGAAGAGCAACAACACGTTCCTTTACGCAAGCCTGGCCGTCATAGTGATCGGCGTTCTACTCGCAGGCTTGATCGGTTACCTGATTTACAGATCTATCGTCGATCCGATCGAGCGCATATCGGGGACCGTCCACAGCGTATCGGAGGGTGACTACGAAGTGCGCACCGGGCTCACCGGAAGTGACGAGTTTGCAACCTTGGGTGCAGCCCTAGACGAGCTTCTGCAGGACAAGGTCACGTCGCTTGTGAACGCGGAAGAGGAGAACGAGCGGCTCAACGAATCGGTTCTCAAGTTGCTCGACGCCGTCGCCCGGCTCAGTGAACGCGACCTCACCGTGACGGTGCCCGTGTCGGCTGATGTCACCGGCCCTGTAGCCGATGCCATCAACCAGATGGCGGAGGAGACCGGCAGGGTCCTGATGCGCGTATCGCGCATTGCCAGCCAAGTGGGCGCGTCTTGCGCAACCGTCAACAAAAAAGCCGAGATTGTCAATGCGACCGCGACTGCGCAGAAAACAGAGGTGGAAAGGACAGCCAGCGAGCTCGCTGCTGCTTCCAACACCCTCGTCAATATCGCAAAAGTTGCACGCGATTGTAACGAGACCGCGAAGCTCACTACCGAGACAACTCAAAAGGCCATGTCAACGGTAACGGGCACGCTCGAAAGCATGAACGAGATTCGCGAGGCGATTCAGGAGACGGGTAAACGCATAAAGCGTCTCGGCGAGCGCTCTCAGGAGATCACGGCAATCGTCGATATCATCAATACTATCGCCGAACGTACGCATGTGCTTGCCCTGAACGCCGGCATGCAGGCTGCGGCGGCTGGTGAGGCAGGACGTGGATTCGCAGTCGTCGCAGACGAGGTGCAGCGACTCGCCGAAAGCTCCCGCGAGGCCACCGCCCAGATTGCGAGCCTGGTCAAGAATATCCAAGTTGACACGAACGACACCATTGTGACCATGGATCGCACTATCAGCCAGGTGGTTTCCGGCAGTCGAATGGCGGAGTCGGCTGGAGAGCAGATGATCGCGAGTCAGAAGACGACCGCATCGCTGGTTCAGTCCGTCGGTGAGATCGCGGCCAGCTCCGAGCAGCAGGCACGGATCAGCAATGAGCTTCGCGAGCGCGCGAGCAGCATGTTGTCGCAGACTCAGGAAACATCAAAGGAGCTCATCGAGCAGCTCACGCAGACCAAAAATCTGGTTCAATACGCGAGAATGCTGGTGCAGTCCGTGCGCGTATTCAAGCTACCGGCTCAGGCTAGAAGCTGAACGGTTTCCGCGAGCGCTCTTGATCGATGGCGGATCGGGAAGTAATCGACGCACTGTGTGCCGAGCTCGAGGAGGGTCAATCGGAACTTGCCGATGCGCTTTCCGAGATTGTCTCACCAGATGCCGAGCATCCCGCTGTAGCGGACGCAATAGAGCGCTACACCGAGTATTTGCGCCGCTTCGCCAATGCGGCCGATATGTTCGATTTGCCCGCGATCAAGGAGCTTGCGGAATTCTTCCAGTCAAACGCGCTCGCCCTTGTGGATGTAGCCCCTGAGGAGCGCGGCCAGGTCGAGCGCCGGAGTCTTTTCGCCGAATGGCCACAGCTGCTCGTCGGTTTTCTCGCCAAACCTGCGGATGCCTCTATTCTTGGTCGTCTGATGCGGCAAACGCAGGATCCTGCATGGCCACTTCCCATGGACGAGGAGCAGGCGCTCGACCTCGCTGAGAGATTGTTGAGCGACGTGCTCGCGGAGGGCGCCATCGGATCCTCGCAGACGCCCTCCGCCGAGGTAGCACAAACAGGGAACACCGTCGAAGACCAGGACATTCGCTTGAGCTTCTCGGAGGACATCAATCCGCAGCTCGTCAATGCTTTCCTGCACGAAGCACCACAGCACGTCAATCGTCTTTCACAGTGCATCCAGCGAATTTCGGAAAACAGGGGTGACATCGAAGATATCATCCAGGCCCAGCGTGTCGCCCATACCATCAAGGGGTCGGCCAATATCACCGGTGTCGCCGGTATCGCCAACCTGACGCATCAAATGGAGGATATTCTCGAGTTTTTTGCCGGCCGTGAGCAGCTGCCTCCGACGGCACTTGGCGAAACGCTTCTCGATGCCAGCGACTGTCTCGAGATCATGGTGGAGCATCTGCTCGGCATGGGTTCTGCGCCGGAACAGTCGCGCGATATTCTCAAACGCTTGACCGACTGGACAGCGCGCATCGAGGGCGGTGAGCTGGCCGAGGTTACCGAGCCGGGCGCCGACAAGGTCGAGGCGCCCGAAGTGCCGCAGTCCGACACGACCGAGTTGCCTGCATCAGAGGCGCCTGCCCGGCTGCCGAAGGAGGCGGTGACACCCCCGGTGGTGGCCGAGAAGGCTGCGTTTGTGACGACGCCCGCAGCCTTGGCACAGACGCAGTCGAGGCGGCCTGCCGCCGCAGCCGAAGCGGCTGCGCTCCGCGTTCCCATCGACACTATCGATAATCTGTTGAGGCTGGCCGGCGAGCTGGCGACCTCTATCGTCCAAATTCAGGGCCGGCAACAGCAGAGCCTCGTTCAGGCGGCGCAGCTTGCAGAGCAGAACCTGCTCGTGCAGCAGCGCCTATCGGCACTTCAGGATCTGGTCGAGTTGCGTGGAGTGCCGTCAGCGCGCCGTGCGCTGCTCGCGGTCTCGGGCGTCGAGGAGGATGAGTTCGATCCCTTGGAACTCGACGAATACAATGAGCTGCACAGCGCAACCAATGCCTTTGCCGAGGCACTCACCGACTCGAGAGAACTTTCCGATCTGCTGCGCGTGGAGCTACATGACCTCGATGACTTGATCGTTCAGCATGAGCAGATCAGCTCCGAGCTCAACCACGTTGTTCTCTCGGCCCGGCTGGTACCGGTTTCCACGATTGTTCCGAGGTTGCAGCGCGGTGTACGCCAAACGTGCCGCGCCACCGACAAGCAGGCACGAATGGACGTGATCGGCGAGGACATGCTGATAGACAGTGAGATCCTCAACAATATTGTCGATCCGCTCATGCACATTGTCCGAAACGCAGTCGATCACGGTATCGAGAGCCCGGCTGAGCGGGTTGCAAATGGCAAAGATGAGCACGGAAATATTGATCTGTCATTCACGCGCGAGGGTGAGAGTGTCGTAATCCGTTGCAAAGATGACGGTGCAGGTTTCGATTTTCTGAGGATTCGTGAGCTGGCTTTATCGCAGAATCTAGTGCCCGAGGATCGTCACCTGAGCGAGAGAGAGCTCGCACGCATGACGCTGATACCCGGATTCACCACGAGACGGGGCACTACCCAGGTTTCCGGCCGCGGTATCGGCATGGACGTGGTGAACCGCACCATATCGGATCTTCGTGGCAGTATGGACATTGATTCCTCGGCACAGGCGGGAAGCGTCATTACTCTGCGTGTGCCGTTGACGATGATCTCGATGCACGTGCTGCTCGTTCGCGTTGGGGAGCGGATACTCGGAGTGCCGAGCAGCACACTCGATCAGGCCTTGTTTTCCGACGCAGGACCAGTCGTGAATACCGGGGACGAATGGATATTCAGATTTTCCGACACCGATTATCCATTGAGGAATATCAGCGAGCTCGTCGGTCTTCCCGGTTTGCCTGTATCGACTCTCGCGCAACGCGTAGCTCCACTGCTTTTGATCCGCACTGAGAGCGGGCCGGTGGGAGTTGTCGTCGACGAGCTCGTCGATGGCCGTTACCTGGTTGTCAAGAGGCTGGGGGTGTTCGTACCGCGGGTGCGGGGTGTCATCGGCGCATCTATTCTGGCCGACGGAAGCGTTGCCCCGGTGCTTGACGTGCAGGAGCTCCTCCGCCAGCCAGTGCCGCGGATTGTTGTCACCGAAGTCATCGAGGAGGAGCGCGCCGCAAGGGATTTACCGAACGTGCTGGTCGTCGACGATTCGCTGAGCGCCAGGCGCACGCTCGCACAGGTAATTACGGACACCGGATTCGAGGCCAGGACGGCGGTGGACGGACTCGACGCAATCGACGCGATCGAAGAGCGTATGCCTGACCTGATACTTCTCGATTTGGAGATGCCTCGAATGAATGGTCTCGAGCTTGCTGCACATCTACGCGCCGACAAGCAGACGCAAGATATACCGATCGTCATGGTGACGTCGCGGTCCACCGCGAAGCATCGTGAGCAGGCCCACGCGGCAGGGATAGACGCTTTCATCACCAAGCCTTACCAGGATGACGAACTGGCCGAGCAGATTCGTCTGCTGATTCCGATTAAATGAGCGCTACCTCGGCAGTCGTCGCCGGCGTCGTGTCGGGGTGGATTGCCGGCACTTTTGACGACATAACGCTGCTCATTCCGACGGAGGATGCTGGTGGGCGCGTGGATCTGGACGAGCTCGCGCCTTCGACCTCAACCGATCTCGCGCTCGGTATGCTGCACTGGCAGGACACTCTGTGGCCGGTCTATCGTCTCGATCGCGAGCTCTCACCTATCGAGTGGCAGCCGAGCCCATCGACGGTGGTCTTGCCCGTTTTTGCAGATGGCCAGGCGCGCGGCATTTTGTGTGATCAGATTCGTAGCTTCGATCACCCCGTTGCGGTGAGCTTGCACGCGATCCCCGGTTGTCTCCGCCATCGTGCCTCGCCGGTGATCGCCTTGGGTCTTTATGAAACCCTTCGCATTGGAATGGTTGTGCGTGGCGAGACGCTAATACGTCACTTGGATTCCGTTATCGGCGGAAGTCATCCGTGAGCGATCACAGCGTTCGAGCCTGGCTTCTCGAGTTCTCGCAAAACCGGATTGCGGCGGTCGGACTGCATGAGCTCGTGGAAGTGTTGTCTCGCCCCAGGCGGTATCATGTGCCTTTGACGACGCCACGCTGTCACCAGGTGCTGGCCTGGCGTGATCAGATTCTACCGGTGGTCAATCTTGGCGTCGCCCGAGAGTCGAGCTCCGATGAGCCGGCGACAGGTAGTGCGGTGACGGCTATCGCCGCCTATCAGAGGGCACCCGGCGAGCAATTGCGCCACGGTGCGCTGGAGCTCAGCGTCATGCCGAAGACGGTCACCGTGAGCGACAGCATGGCATGCGCCCTTTCCGACAGCTCTCCTGCGCTGAACGAGCTCGCCATTGCTTGTTTCTCGTACGAGAATCTGGCCGTGCCCGTCATCGATCTGGCGCGCGTGTTCGAACGCGTTCCGGGAAACTGATCGGTGATTCTCACGCCGGTGCGCCGAGATCGCCCCACTTCACCTGAATGGCAGTGATGCCGGCTACCGCTGCGGTCTCCGTACGCAGCGTTCGTGAGCCGAGCGCAAGGCTCCGAAAGCCCGCCGCGTGAGCGGCGTCGATCTCACCGCCCTCGAGGCCGCCCTCCGGACCCACGAGAAGCGTGACCAGCCCTCCTCGATAGTCGAGGCCGTTGATGCCGTGCTCGCCGTCGGGATCCATCAACAGATCCAGAGCACCGCTCTGGTAATTATTCAGCCATTCGTGCAGACCAACCGCCGTAAGGAGCTCGGGGATACGGTTGCGGCCACATTGCTGGCAGGCATGCACGACGATCCCGCGCCAGTGCTCGTGGCGGCGTGCGGAGCGCTCCCGATCGAGCCTGACGACGCCGCGGCGTGTGAGCAAAGGGACGATGCTCGTCGCTCCCAGCTCTACTGCTTTCTGAATGGCGTAGTCGGTTCTCTCGCCGCGACCGATTCCCTGGGCCAGACGGATAGGGACGGGCGACTCTCTCTCAATATCGTAGTGCTCGCCGACGCGGACAATGGTGGCTTCACGGCGAACGTCTTCAATGGTCGCGGCGTACTCACCGCCAAGACCGTCGAACAGTTTGACCGTTGCACCGGCTCTCAGGCGCAGCACACGCGCGAGATGGTGGTGTTGATCGCCCGAGAGCTGCAAACGCTCGTCGCTTTTCAACGGTTGAGGAACGAAAATCCTAGATTCGCGCTCAGTCACTCGTCGTGATCCCGAAGTGGATTGCCAAAGTACAAGGCGAATGCGCGATGGTTTGCGAGCCGGCCAGGGTCTGCGAGCAGCGATTGAGTATCGCTTTTTGGGGCATCCACGACAACACGACCATGCCCGTCGCGGTCTTTGCAGAGCCGAAACGGCGCAGCATCTGGTCTCGCGCCTATACTCAGAACACCCACCGAGAAGGTACACTACCGTGCGTGGAACCGATACCCGCACTCCGTCTTCTGGTGATCGAATCGACGTCGAATGACGTGGAAGCCCTTCTCAATGCGTTGCGCAATGAAGGCGTAGCAATCGAATCCCGCCGGCTTTCCGGATTGCATCAGCTTGAAGACGCATTGGAGGAAGGTCGCTGGGATTTGCTGCTTTGTGCGACCAACGTCGAGGGAGTCGATATCGCGAAGATCATCAAGGCAGCCGAGTCAGAAGGCTGCGATCTGCCTGTGATCGTGATTCACGATCGGATAGCGGACGGGCGGAGCCAAGCGGTCGTCGAAGCGATTGCCTCTGGCGCAAAGGACGCGGTGCATATTGCCGACGCAGCGCATTTGAACCTTGTTCTTCGCCGTGAGATGGAGAATATCGGTGCGCGCCGCGAAGTCGGTCGCTGGCGCGATGCCCTCTTGGAGCGTGAAAGCCGCTGGCGATCGCTGTTGCAGGCCTCACGGGATCCAATCGCTTATATCCACGATGGAATGCACATACATGCAAATCCCGCCTATCTGGACATGTTCGGCTACGACAGTCTGGATGAGCTGGCGGGATTGCCCGTCCTCGATCTGGTCGTTGCCGATGATCAGAGTCGATTCAAGGATTTCATGCGTGCACATATGAAAGGTGAGCCGGCGGAATCGAGCATCGAGATGGCCGGTTTGCGATCCGATGGAAATCGTCTCGATATCAGAATGGAGTTATCTCCTGCAACATTCGAAGGTGAGCTGTGCTGGCAGCTTGTCGTGCGGGATCAGTCGGAGAGCAATGAAATCCGGGCTCAGCTCGAGTATCTGAGAAAACACGATCCGCTCACCGGCTTGTATAACAGGCATTACTTCATATCGATATTGGAAAAGGCACTGGACAGCAGCGCGCATAGCGCATCAGGTCGGATGCTGCTTTATCTCGAGTTGGATAATTTTAACGTTCTGAAAGAGAGCATCGGAATCGGAGCGACTGATACGCTGATCTCGGAGATTGCCCGCGTGCTGCTCAGGTGTATTCCCGAAGGTGGCATTCTGGCGCGTTTCGGCGACAGCATATTTACCTTGATGATGCAGGTGCCCGACACTCGTGCCGCATGGGATATCGCGGAGCGATTGCGGAGCGCCGTTTCAGAGGGAATCGTAGATATTTCCGGGAAATCCTTCACGAGCACCTGCAGCATAGGCGTCTGCCCGATTTCGAGCAGGGCGCGAGGGCCGGAAACAGTCCTCACCGAGGCGCAACATTCGTGCCGGGAGGCGAGAAAGCAGGGTGGTAATCGAATCGAGATGCATATTCCTTCGAGGTCCACCCTCGCCAAACAAGAGGGCGAATCAGCTGGAAAGGCTGTCTCAATGGCCCTGGATACGGGCCAGCTTTCGATGCTGTATCAGCCCATCGTCAATCTCCATGAGGACATCAAGGAAATATACGAAGGGCATATTCGCGTGCTCGGAGACAGCGGAAGGCCGCTCATGGAATCCGCTATTTTCAGTGCCGAGGTCGATATCGATGCGATCAAAAAGTTGGATCGCTGGGTCATCGGACACGTCACAGAGCTGATTGCGCGGCGCCAGAAATCCGGGCACGACACATACTTCTTCGTCAAGCTCTCGGAGCAGGCTTTTGTCGATGGCGACATGCTGCTGTTCATCGAGCGGCGATTGCGCGAGGCCGAGATTCCAGGGAGAAATCTCGTCCTGAAAATCACCGAGGCTTCGGCGATGAGTCAGGTAAAGAATGTCAAGGCATTCATAAAAGGCTTGAAACAGCTCGACTGCCGCACCGCGCTCGACCAGTTCGGCACCGGTCTCACGTCATTCAACACGTTGCGGCATGTCCCGGTTGACTATCTGAAGATCGACGCCGATCTCGTGCACAGCCTGGCCACGAACCACGAGAGTCAGTCGGCGGTTAAATCCATCGTCGAGATGGCACGTTCATTGCGAAAACGTGTCGTCGCAGTCGGTGTCGAGGACGCCGCCACGCTTGCGATGCTCTGGGATATGGGTGTGCATTTCGCTCAGGGTGATGGAATCCAGGTGCCCAGTGAATTGCTCGAGTGGGATTTTGCAGGTCGGGAACTTGGTTGACTCCTGCCAGGGATTTTACGACGATCCTCCATCTCGGGCAGCGGAATCCAATGATACGGTGGGATCCGAGCGTCGGAGAGCGAACTTTTCCAGGATTTTCGGCTCCAATCCGCTGTGCTCGTGTGTCCCGCTGCTCGTTCTACTATAGTGGGATGGTACTTTAGATGCCGGCTTGCATCCCGGCGCCCCGAGAGGAGATATCATGAAAGCACCGGTTTTGCTGGCTGCCCTCGTTTTGGCCGTTAATGCCCCGGTTCACGCCGAAAGCACCACGCCACTCACGTCGAACGCCGAGAAGTTCAGCTACATGATCGGTCTGCAGATTGGTCAGCAGCTGAAAAGTCAGAATCTGACGAGCATCGAGGTGCGGGCGATCGCTTTGGCCATTCAGGATGTTCTCGAAGGGCGCGATCTGCGCGTCAGCATCGACGACATGCGGGTTGCCGCAACCGCCTATCAGAACGAGCTCAAGGCCGAGAGGCTCGCGGCAGGTGAGCAGAACAGAGCGGCCGGCGAGAAATTCCTCGAGCAGAACAAGTCGCGCGAGGGGGTCGTCGCCCTGGATTCCGGACTGCAGTATCGGGTCGTCGAGGCCGGCGTCGGGGATTCACCCAGCGAGACGGATACCGTGGTGGTGCACTACCGGGGTCGCCTGCTCAACGGAACCGAGTTCGACAGCTCCTATGGGCGCGGCCAACCGACCGAGTTCGGGGTGGGCCAGGTGATACTCGGCTGGCAAGAGGCGCTTCAGCTGATGAGCAAAGGGGCGAAATGGGAAGTCTGGATTCCGGCACCCCTGGCCTATGGCGCGGACGGCTCCGGCAGCATCGGTCCCCATGAGACCCTGCACTTCGATATCGAGCTGATCGAAATCAAGGGCTGAGCAGCGGCACCTGCCGGCGGCCGACGAGGACGCG
>JABAOH010036802.1_pt1 | contig 20294 bp, 16 predicted proteins | sample 7062181 | NCBI WGS metagenome assembly JABAOH01 (sample SAMN14538630, study PRJNA623070) | marine sediment metagenome | biome: marine biome [ENVO:00000428]; feature: marine pelagic biome [ENVO:01000023]; material: deep marine sediment [ENVO:00002113]; isolation source: pool of 5 deep marine... | reverse complement strand
CCTCGCAGTGCCGGGTAGTCGAGGCGACCGGTGCGGTACACCTTCTCCACTCCGTGGAGGCGAACGAGGGGGCCGGGGCTCCCGCTATCGGCGTCGGTCTTCGTCGGGGTTGCTTTGCTCATCAGTCGGAGTGTCATCACTGCTCCTCTACGGTCGGGGCCACCCTTCGGTGGCGGTGGCGTTTCGGGAGGTGGCTGGGGCTCATGACGACACCATGCGAGCCGCCGGCTGTAGGTCGGCTGTGGCCCCGCTGTGGGCGGCCGGCGCGGCGGGGAGCCCGAGGGGCCGCGAGTCCCAGCGGTAGGGTTGAGGCGTGGAGTTCCGCATGCTGGGGCCGCTGGCCGCGCACGGGGCCCCAGGCGCGGTCACCCTGGGGGGGCCGAAGCAGCGCACCGTCCTGGCGTTGCTCCTCGTCGACGCCAACACGGTGGTGACGACCGAACGGCTCATCGATGAGCTGTACGGGGACGAGCCGCCGGACGCCGCTCGCAAATCACTGCAGAGCTACATCGCCAACCTGCGCAAGGCCGTGAACACGGAGCGCGAACTGCTGCAGGGCCGGCCGCCGGGATACCTGCTCGAGGTGGACTCCTCGCAAGTCGATGCGCTCGTGTTCGAGCGGCTGGTACATCAGGCGCACGTCATGCTCGACAGCGATCCTGCGGGCGCGCGAGACCGTCTCACCGAGGCGCTGGCGCTGTGGTACGGCACCCCCCTGAGCGACGTGGCGGACGAGGCACCCTCGCTGCGGCAAGCGGTGATGAAGCTCACCGAGCTTCGCCTCGCCGCGATCGAGGATCGCATCGAGGCCGACTTGGCGTTGGGGCAGCACCGAGCCGCCGCCGTCGAGCTGGAGAGCCTCGTCGCCGAGCACCCGCTGCGGGAGCGGCTCTGGGGCCAGCTCATGCTTGCTCTGTACCGATGCGGGCGCCAAGCCGAGGCGCTGCGGGCGTACCAGAAGGCGCGCCGCATCCTCGGCGAGGAACTCGGCATCGAGCCCTCACCGGCACTCCGGGAGCTGGAGAACCGCATCCTTGCCCACGACGACGGCCTCGACCTCGCCGAGCCGCCACCGGCATCCGCCGAGCTCGCTCCGGGCCGCACCGTCCGCGGCTACGAACTGCGGGAAAGCCTCGGTGAAGGGCGCCTCGGCGTCATGTACCGCGCCTACCAGCCCGCCATGGGACGGGAGGTCGCGCTGGAGGTGACCCGGCCCGACCTCGCCGCCGGCGCCGAGTTCGCCCGGCGCTTCGCGGCCGACGCCGCGCTCGTCGCCAGGCTGGAACACCCCCACATCGTGCCGCTCTACGACTACTGGCGGGAACCGGGCGGAGCCTTCTTGGTCACGCGCTGGATGCGCGGCGGCACCCTCAGCAGCGCGCTGCGGCGGGGATCCTGGCACCGCGACGCGGTGGCCCGGCTCCTCGGGACAGGTCGGATCCGCGCTGGCAACCGCGCATCGTCACGGCGTCGTCCATGGGAGAGTCGATCCCGGCAGCATCCTGCTCGACGAAGACGGCCACGCATACCTCAGCGGCTTCCCCATTGGTGTTGCCGAGGGGGAGCCAACCACCCCGGTGACCGACCCTCGTCGCGACACCCGTGACCTGGCCCTGGTGGCGCTCGCTGCGCTCACCGGTGCGCAAGACGTCTCGGTGTTGCCGGAGCAGCCGCTCGACCTCCTCGAGCCGGCGCTACTCGAGGTGCTCCGCACTGCGATCACCCCACCACCGGACGGGGGCTACCAAGACACGAGCGCCTTCGTCGACGCCTTCCTCGCTGCGGTCGCTTCCCCGCAGGCCCCAGCCCCGGCAGCGGCGGCGCCGACCGTCACCAACCCCTACAAGGGCCTTCGTCCCTTCGGGGAGGCCGACGCGCCCGACTTCTTCGGCCGGGAAGCCCTGACGGAGAGTCTCGTGGCGCGGCTGCGGGAGTCCGATGTCCGATTCCTCGCCGTGGTGGGACCGAGCGGGAGTGGCAAATCCAGCGCAGTGCGCGCCGGCCTCGTCCCGGCGATTCGCCGCGGTGCCGTGGCCGGCTCGGAGGCCTGGTTCATCGTCGAGATGCTCCCCGGCTCGAACCCCTGGGAGGAGTTGGAGGCGGCGCTGCTGCGCATCGCCGTCAATCCCCCCGCGAGCCTCCTCGATCAGCTCACCTCCGAAGCGCTGGGGTTGCACCGCGCCGTCAAGCGGGTGCTGCCCGGGCCCGACGCCGAACTCGTCCTCATCGTCGACCAGTTCGAGGAGTTGTTCACCCTCGTCGAGGACGAAGCCACCCGGAGCCAATTCATGGACGCCGCTGTTGCCGCGGTCGAGGCGCCGAACAGCCAGCTGCGGCTCGTCATCACGCTCCGCGCCGACTTCTACGACCGGCCGCTGCGACACGCAGGGATGAGCACGCTGGTGACCGATGGGATGGAGACGGTCCGTCCCCTCACCCCGGAGGAGCTGGAACGCGCCATCGCCGGCCCGGTGGAGCGCCTTGGTTTCGACTTCGAGGAGGGCCTCGAGGCTCGCATCGCTGCGGACGTGGCCGACGAGCCGGGAGCGCTGCCGCTCCTCCAGTACACGCTCACCGAGCTGTTCGACCGCCGGGTGGGTCCGACGCTCACCCTCGACGGGTACCGGGCCGTGGGTGGGGTCCGCGGTGCCCTGGGACAGCGTGCCGAGGAGCTATACGCCGGCATGGACCCGGACGCCCAGGCGGCAGCCCGGCAGCTGTTCCTCCGCTTGGTAGCCCTCGGCGAGGGCACCGGCGACACCCGCCGCCGAGTTCTCCGTAGCGAGCTCACCGCCATCGGAGGCCAGCGCCGCGGCATCGAGGCCGTGCTCGACACCTTCGGGGCACAGCGGCTGCTCTCCTTCGACCGCGACCCGATAACGCGGAGCCCCACAGTCGAGGTCGCCCACGAGGCCCTGCTCACAGAGTGGGGGCGCCTGCGCGAGTGGATCGACGACGGCCGGGCGGACCTGCGGTACGAGAAGGCGCTGGGTGCGGCCGCGGCGGAATGGCAGGCGTCAGGACGCGATCCCAGCTACCTACTGACGGGGGAGCGGTTGCGCCGCTTCGAGTCGTGGCGCGAGACGTCCCAGCTCCTGCTCACCCGGGCTCAGGATGAATTCCTCGACGCCAGCGTTTCAGCGCAGACGGCGGCGGAGCTGCGGGAGGAGGAACGACGGCGCCACGAGGCGAGGTTGGAGCGGAGATCACGGTCCAGGCTCCGGCTCCTCGTAGCCGTGCTCGCCGCCGCCACCGCCGTGGCCGTTTCCCTGACCTTGATCGCCCAGAACCAGACGCGACGCGCTGAACACAACCTGGCGATCGCGACCGCGAGGGAGTTGACCGCGGAATCCGTCCAGGCACTGGACGTGGACGCGGAGCTGAGCATGCTCCTCGCCGTGGAGGCCGCCGACACCGCGCTGGCGGCAAACGACGGCGTACTTCCGGAGACGGTCGAGGCGCTGCATCGGGCGCTGCTCGCCTCCCGGATCGTCTTCACGGTTCCCGGCGGAGTGGGCGCCTTCAGTCCCGACGGGTCGAGTCTGGTCACCGCCGATCCGGGCACCATCTTCGCCGGAGGCACCGCGGAGGGCGGCGCCCGGGTCTACTCCAGCCGCGGCGAGGAGCTGATGGTGCTTCGCGGCCACGGCGCCCGCACGGTCGATGCCGCCTACAGCCCGGACGGAACGCGGATCGTCACCACGAGCTTCGACGGGACTGCCCGCATGTGGGACGCCGCCACCGGCGCGCAGACCCGGGTTCTGCGGGCGGAACGCGTCGAACTCTATGGCGCCGACTTCAGCCCCGACGGTCGGCTGCTGGCGGTGGGCGGATCCGACGCGGTCCGGTTGTGGGACACCGCCACGGGCGAGCTCGAAGCCGTGTTCGGCATCGACCCCTTCGCAGAAGACGTGTCGCTCAGCGGCACCGGGCTCGTCGCCGTCGCCGCCGACACGGCCGGAGCGTTCGTTCTCGATGGAGCCAGCGGGGAGCAGCTCCTCCACCTGACGGGCCATCGCGACGGCACCTGCCGAGTCGAATTCAGCCCGGACGACACGCTGCTCGCTACTTCCAGCCAGGACGGGACGGCCAAAGTGTGGGACCCCGTCACGGGAGGGGAGCTGAGAACGCTGGCCGGTCATACTGGGCCCGTCTGCGGCATGGCCTTCAGCCCCGATGGCGGCCGCCTGGCCACGGCCGGCGAAGACGGCACGGCGCGAGTGTGGGATGCGGCCACGGGAGAGGAGCTGCTCGTGGTTTCCGGCCACGCCGCCGGCATCCGGGGCGTGGCCTTCGATCCCAGCGGACGTTTGCTGGCGACGACTGGTGGCGACGGCTTCACCAAGGTCTGGGACGTCAGTCCGGGAGGAAGCCGCGAGCTCCTCACCGTTGCCACCGATGTTCCCGCGACGTTCAGCGCCTACAGCGCCGACGGAGCCCGGCTCGCCACCGGTACCGAGGGCGGCGGTGTGGCCGTGTGGGACGCCGCCACCGGAGAGCTCGGGATGGTCATGCGCGGTCACACCGATCGCGTCAGCGGGGGCGCGTTCAGCCCGGACGGGAGGCTGCTGGTCACCTCGGGAGAAGATCAGGCCGCCCGGGTATGGGATGTTGGCTCCGGCAGCGAGCTCTTCGCGGTGACCGAGCACACCGACACGGTGTGGAGCTCCACCTTCAATCCAGAAGGCACGGTCCTCGCCACCGGCGGCCTCGACGGACTCGTGGCCCTGTGGAGCGTGCCCGACGGGAGAGAGATCACCCGGCTCGGCGGCATACCGGCGGCCTTCTCGGTCGTCTTCAGCCCGGACGGGGATCTCCTCGCAGTGGCCGGCATCGACGTTCAGGTCTGGGACGTCGCCTCCTGGACCCGGCTGGTCGGCATCGAGGGCCACTCCGGCGCCATCCTCGCCGTGGAGTTCGGCACCGACGGCCGGTCATTGGCCACCGCGGCCGCCGATGGATCGGCCAAGCTCTGGGACATCAGTGAGGTCCGTGCCGGAAACATTCGTGAGCTGGTGTCGCTGCAAGGCCATTCCGGCGCTGTGCTCGACGTCGCCTTCAGCCCCGACGGCACCCAGCTCGCCACCGCCGCGCTGGACAACACGGTGAAGATCTGGGACGACACTGGGCGCGAACTGTTCACGCTTCCAGTCGAGATGCCGGGCATCATCGCCTACGACCCGACGGGAACCCGCCTCGCGATCCCCAGCGCGGACGGGTCGGTTCGGGTCCACGTGCTCCCCGTGGACGAGCTTCTCGAGCTGGCGCGCACCCGGTTGACGCGGTCCTTCACCGCCGCGGAGTGCGCCCGCTATCTCCACCAGGCCGACTGTCCCACCCCGTGAGGCCTTCTCGTCGCGGTACAGCTCGAGGGTGAAGACCCCGGTGCGGTAACCCGAAGCGGGTAGCCGCACCCCCCGGGTACACCTACGGCCGTCGCCACCTCTGAACAATCGGAGAACAGGTCCGCAACGGGGAACGAGGGCGGCCTCGACCGGGGTTGTCGGTGGGGAGCGAGTTGAGGTGAGAAGACCATGCAGTTCCTGAAACGCTTCCGCGGGCCCATCATCGCTGGAGCCGTCGTCGTCCTGGTGGTGGCTTTCCTGGCGTTCCGACCCGACAAGTTGTTCGTGGACGACGCGGTGGACGAGTCCCTGGAGGACGCATTCGCCGCCAGTGAGGTCCCCACCGCCAACACTCCGGCGACGAGCACCCCGCCGGCCCCCACCGAGTCGACGCCCGAGGCGAGCGAGCCTGAGGAGGCTTCCATCACCACTAGCCCACCCCCGCCGCCGTCGGGCCCGGTGGTGGTCGGCAGCGGGAGCTTCTACGGCATCGACCACTCGGCGGTAGGCACCGCCACCGTGTACGAGCAGGAGGGCCGGTACGTGCTCCGTCTCGAGGACGACACCGACATCCAGAACGGCCCCGACCTCTACGTATGGGTGCTTGAGTCCGCCGACTACGAGGGAGGGGACCCGGAGGTGTACCTCGATCTGGGCAAGATCAAAGGCAACGTCGGGGGCCAGAACTACGAGTTGCCCGCCGGTTTCGATCCCGAGGTACACCAAGCGGTGCTGATCTGGTGCCTCCGCTTCGGGGTCCCGTTCGCGGCGGCGCCGCTGGGGTAGCGAGATCCCGTCGCGAAGGAGCGTTGAATCGGTCGCATCCATCCCTGCTGCCAGGCCGGGAACCGCCCTTTGACGCCGCCGGAAGCGACTTCGTATAATCGGCCGCGGCCTCCTACAAACGATTGCTGGCCACCTCGATGTGCCCTAGGCCGCGTTTTCGAAGAGGGGAGAGAGGCATCACCATGAAGCATATTCGCGGACCGATTGCCTGGATCATCGCCATGGGGCTGCTGGTGGCGGCTTGTGGCGACGACGAAGAAGCAGCTACTACGACCGCACCAACCGCCACCACCGCCCCCGCTACCACGACGACTGCGGGCCCGGAACCCGCTGAGCCGATCGTGATCGCCGCCTCGCTGCCGCTCACGGGCGAGTTCTCGGTGCCGGCGATCAAGCACCGTGACGGTTACCAGCTGTGCGTCGAACTGATCAACGACCGCGGCGGCATACTCGGCCGCCCAGTCGAGCTGCTCGTAGAGGACAACCGATCCGACACTGAAGTCGCGGTGACCCAGTACGAGCGGTTCATCAGCACCGGCGAGGCAGACGTGCTGTTCGGCACTTTCTCGAGCCTGATCACCTTCCCCACCTCGGCGGTGGCCGAGGTGAACGGGTGGGTGTACCCCGTGCCCTCCGGTGGCGCCCAGCGCATCTGGGAGCGGGGCTTCGAGAACTTGTTCTACTTCCAGCAGAACAGCGCCGAGGGTATCGGCTCGTCGCCCGTCAACGCGGTCAAGTACTACAACGAGCAGGGTGTCATCGCCGACGAGGACATGCCGCAGGCCGCCGCCGTCGTCGCTGCCGACGACTTCTTCGCCGCGGCCATCAGCAACGGGCTTCTCGGCGGATCCATCACCATCCCCGACACCGGGGTCGAGATCTCGCTGGCACCGGGTTTCCTCGCCGAGGCCGGCATAGAAGTGGTCTACGACACGGAGTGGCCGGTCGGTGAGTTCGCCGACTGGATCGGCCTGGCCAACTCGATCAAGTCCAGCGGAGCGGACATCGTGTTCGCCTCGACGGCTTCGGTCGAGGAGACCGTGTCGCTGGTGGACGCCTTCCAGACCGTCGACTACAACCCGAAGATGCTCTACATGTCGCAGGGCGCCCAGTCCGAGTTCCGCGACGCCCTCGGCGACGCCGCCAACGGCATCGTCATCCATACGGCCTGGCATGCAAGCGGTAACTTCGAGGGACGGCTGGCCGGTGACGTCTACACCAACTCCGACTTCATCGCCGACTTCACCGCGGTGCACGGTCGCCCGCCGGACGAGGACGAGGCGATCCCATTCGCAGTCTGTCAGGGGATGGAGCAGGCGATCATCGGTGCCGGATCGACCGACCAGGCGACGATGCGCCAGTGGCTCAAGGACCGCACTCCCGACGACCCGGTGAAGACGGTGATGGGCGACTTCTCCTGGGACGACCGCGGGTTGCCTTTCAACCGCAACTACCTGCTCACGCAGTGGCAGGAGGGGAACCTCGAGTTCGTGTTCCCGGTGGGTGAGTTCCCGGGTACGGTCGACTTGCTGTACCCCAAGCCGGAGTGGTAAGCGACGCAAGCGGGGGGCCGGGCGTTACCCGGCCCCCCCTCGTCTCCCTCACGACCCGGAGGCCCCGCGAGAGGTGATGACGCCCCTGCTGGAAGTACGCGAGCTGAACAAAGCCTTCGGCGGCCTGCAGGCCGTCAGCAGCTGCTCGTTCGAGGTGACCGCGGGCACCATCACCGCACTGATCGGGCCCAACGGCGCCGGGAAGACGACGGCGTTCGACATCATCAACGGGATCATCACCGCCGACTCGGGGACGGTGCTCTTCGAGGGGCGTGACGTCACCGGTCTCATGCCCCATGAGCTCACCCGGTTGGGGGTCAGCCGCACCTTCCAGATCACCCGCGATCTCGCCGACATGACCGTGCTGGAGAACATGGTCGTGAGCTCACCGGCCCGGGGTGTTCGCAGCCTGCTCGGATCCAAGATCCTGCGGCGGGAGCGAGATCGAGCGATGGAACTCCTCGACTTCGTCGGGATCTCCGGCCTGGCCTCGATCAGCGCCAAAAAGCTCTCCTACGGCCAGAAGAAGCTGCTCGAGTTCGCCTCGGTCCTCATGTCGGAGCCGAAGCTGGTGCTACTCGACGAGCCGGCCGGGGGCGTCAACCCGGCGCTGCTGGAGCGGATCATCGACAGGATCCGTCGCCTCAACCAGACGGGGATCACGTTCTTCATCGTCGAACACAACATGGATGTCGTCATGCAGTTGAGCGACTGGGTCATCGTCATGGCACACGGTGAGGTGCTGGTGGACGGCCCCCCGGCGCAGATTCAGGACGACGACACCGTGCTCGACGCCTACCTGGGGAGGGCGTGATGGCGCTCCTCGAGATCGACGACGTCACTGCGGGCTACGGCGCCGGACCCGACATCCTCAACGGGATCTCGGTCGAGGTCGAGGCCGGCCGCAGCTACTGCATCGTCGGCCCCAACGGGGCCGGGAAGTCGACGCTCCTCAGGGTGGTGTGCGGCATCCTGCATCCCCGCCGCGGGGAGGTGCGCCTCAACGGGGTGAAGGTGAGCGGCATGCGCCCCGACCAGCTCCTGGCGGATGGAATCTGCTTCGTGCCGCAGGAGCAGAGCCTCTTCAACGAGATGACGGTGCGCGAGAACCTGGTGATGGGGGGTTTTCTCGTCAGGGAGCGGTCCATCGTCAACGAGCGTCTGGCACGCGTTTTCGAGCTGTTCCCACTGCTCAAGGACCGGGTATCCCAGCTGGCGGGAACCCTCTCCGGGGGCGAGCAGCAGATGGTGGTCCTCGGCCGAGCGCTGATGGTGGACCCGAAGATCCTGATGATCGACGAGCCCAGCCTGGGGCTCGCTCCCATGTTGGCGGATCAGATCTTCGCCACGATCCAGAGCTTCTCCGACCTCGGCATCACGGTGATCCTCGTCGAGCAAAACGCCCGCCGCGGCCTGGAGTGTGCCGAGTGGGGCATCGTGCTCGACCTGGGCACGAAACAGTTCGAAGGTCCCGCCGACGGAATCCTCGCCGATCCGCGGATCCGCGAGCTCTATCTCGGTGCTTCTCTCTCGAGGAGAAGCGGCGAATGACCGACTACCTCCAGGTACTGGTATTGGGGCTACTGCTCGGTGGGGTCTACGCGCTGATGGCGTCGGGGCTCACGCTGCTGTTCGGCGTCATGCGGATCGTGAACCTCGCCCACGCCGCGTTCATCATCGTGGCGGCCTACGTGGCCTTCTATGCCTTCGATCTCTTCCAGCTCGATCCGCTGATATCGGTCCTGATCACGATGCCGGTGATGTTCGGTCTCGGGCTGGTGGTCTATCTCTCTCTGTTCCCTCGGATCGAAGGCAGCCCACGGTACAGCGAGATGACCGTGCTGCTGACCTTCGGGCTGGCGCTCGTCATGGAGGGCCTGCTGGGGTTCTTCTTCACCGGCATCTTCCGCTCGACGCGGCCCGGCTACGCCACCGACGCCATTCTGGTGGGCGACCTCTTCATCCCGACCGGTCAGCTGCTGGCGCTCACCATGAGCACCTTGCTCCTCGTGGGGCTGTGGCTGTTCCTCAGGTACACCCGGGTGGGAACCGCGGTACGGGCCACGATGCAGAACCGGACCGCGGCGCAGATCGTCGGGGTCAACGTCCGCCGCATCTCGGCGATCTCGTTCGGCCTGGGCATGGCACTGGCCGGGGCTTCTGGCTCGCTACTCAGCTACCTGTTCCCCTTCTTCCCGGCGCAGCACTGGCGGTGGGTCGCCCTGCTGCTGGCGCTGATCGTGCTCGGTGGGCTGGGGAGTCTCAAGGGGGCAGTGGTCGGCGCGGTGGCGCTGGCCATCGCCAGCGCGTTCGTAACCGACCAGTTGGGCCCAGATTGGTCTCCGATGACCTTCTACCTGGCGCTCTTCGTCATTCTCCTGCTGCGGCCGCAGGGTCTGTTCGGCAAGGCGCTGAGGATCTGATGTCGGACTCGGTGGGCGAGGTGGTGATCGATCGGTCGGAGGCGGCCGCCGAGGCGCCACGACCCGGTGCCACCACGCGGCGGATAGTGCTCACAGGGCTGGTGGCGCTCGTCCTCCTCCTGCCCGCGGCGCGCCCGCTGATCACCGGGTACAACTACACGCTGCAGCTCGCCACCGTGGCGCTCATGTGGGTGGCGCTGTCGTCGAGTTGGAACATCATCGGGGGCTACGGGAGCTACATCTCGCTGGGCCACAACGTGTTCTTCGGCATTGGGGGCTACACGGCCGGTCTGGCTCTGGTGTATTGGGACATCTCACCCTTCGTCAGCGCCGGCTTCGCCGGCCTGGTGGCGATGGCGTTCGGTCTCGTCGTCGGCTTGATCACCCTGCGAGCCAAGGGCCCGACATTCATCGTCGCCACGATTGCGATGCTCTTCGTGGTGGGCCTGTTGTTCGACAACTGGGACCTGGTCGGTGCCTCCAGCGGCATGAGCCTCCCCCTGCCTCCCTACTCCGTCGACTTCATCAAGGTGCCCTTCTACTACGCCATGGTGGTGTCCGCCTTCGGGGCCGTTTACCTCTCCTACCGGGTGGCGCATTCCAAGTTCGGCTTGGGACTGCGGGCGCTGTCTCAGGACGAGACCAAGGCCGAGGTGGCCGGGATCAACACCCGTTGGTACAAGGTGATCGCGGTCGCGTTGAGCGCGTTCTTCATCGGTACCGCCGGTGCCACCTGGGGCTACTCGCTGTCCTACCTTCGACCCACCATCTTCTTCACGATCGGTGTTGCTGCGCAGATGGTGCTGTCGGCCATCATCGGCGGCCGGGCTACGGTGGCGGGGCCGGTGGTGGGGGCGCTACTGATCGTCGGGATCAACGAGTTCTCCATCGTTCAGTTCGGAGCCACCGAGCTCAACATCGTCGTCACGGGGCTCATCCTGCTGGCGGTGCTGCTGTTCTTCCCGCTCGGGATCGTAGGAAGCCTCAAGGAGGCGGGGAGGCTGCCGGCTTTCCTCGACTGGGACTGAACCCGCAACGCGCCTTGGTGCGCGGCGCACCAACCCTGCCCCGGCCTGCGGCTCAGCGCGCCGCGCATTCCCTGACCGCAGCCACCAGGTCGTCGACCGGAGGGAGCACGAGCGCGTCGTCGGTCACCCAGCGGTAGGTGATCACGCCGGTTTCGTCGACCACGAAGAGGGACCGCTTGGCGACGCCGCGGTGGCCCTTCCACGAGTCGTAGCGCACCCCGTAAGCGTCGGCTACGGCTCCGTCCCAGTCGCTGAGGAGGGGGAAATCGATGCCCAGGCGCTCGGCGAAGGCCATCTGGGCAAAGGTAGCGGTGACGGCGATCGCCACGATCTCAGCCCCGAGGGCTTCCATCTCGCTTGCCCGTGCCCCCAACTGGGACAGCTCGTGGCTTCAGACGTCGCCGAAGTCGAAGACGTAGAAGGCGACCACCACCGGACCGCGAGCCAGTAGCTCGGCCAGCTCCACCTGCTCGTCGAACGTGCGCCGCAAGGAGAAGGCGGGCGCCCGATCCCCGAGGCCTGGAGCCGGTTGTATGCCATCCGCCATCGACCAGACCTTCCTGAGGCCGCGGGCTTCGCGGCCCGGGTTGGCGACGGATCGTAGCGGCCGGCGCTACCTTGAGCCTCGAGGGCGAGCGGATGCGGCGACTTGTGCGACTGGGGCTCTTGGTGACGGCCTCGCTCTTGGCCGGGAGTTGCACCGCTACCTCCCCGACCGTAACGGGGGAGGGGAGCGACTCTGCTCCCCTCAGGGTGCTGGCCGCCTTCAACGTGACCGGGGGCATGAATTGGATCGACGTTCCCGCTCTCAACGGCTTCCTCCTCGCCGCCGAACAGGTCAACGGGGCCGGCGGGATTGCCGGTCGCCGCATCGAGGTGGTGGTCGTCGACGGTGCCACCGACGAGTACCTGCTCTCGCAACGGGTAGCTCAGGAGCTGGAACGGGGAGACATCCTCGCCATCGGAGGACTCACCGACGGCGTCTACGCCCTGGCTCCCCGACGCGGGGCGGTTCGCCCGGCCGCGGGCGGGCTGGTCTCCTTCGGCCACTCCTCAGTCGCCCTCGCCGTCGGGCGGGTCGGCGCCGAGGCCGCAGTACCTGTGGTGGCCATCGGGTCGAGTCTCCCCGACCTGCCCACGCGGGTCGGCGAGCACTTCTTCGGACTCGCCGCGAGGACCGACTCCAAGGTGGCGGCGATCGCGGCGTATGCGGAGGAGACGTGGGGGGCGCGACGTGCACTGCTGTTGTGGCAAGAGGACCACGAATTCACCGGTGCGCTGGCTTCCTCGTTCACTGAGGAATGGCTGGCCCGGGATGGTGAGATCATCCTCGACGTCTCCTACTCGCCGGGGATGCTCGATCTGCCCGAGGCCGTCGCCCGGTTCCAGGATCTCGACCCTGCCCCGGACGTCATCTTCCTCGCCGGCCTCCCCAACGATGCTGGGATCATCCTCGACCAGATCCGGCGGGCCGGGCTCGACCAGCCGGTGCTGTCGGCCGACTGGTTCGACACTCCCTTCATCGCGCCCTATGCCGGTGACCGCGCTGAGGAGCTCTACTTCTCGGCGGACTTGGTGCTGGGCCAACCCGGCGAGGAGCTGCGCGCCTTCGTCGAGGCCTACGAAGCACAGTATGGACAGGCGCCCCGGCACGCCTTCGCCGCCATGGGCTACGACGCCATGCGGCTGATCGCCGCCGGCATCGCAAAGGCCGCGGAGCTGGATCCGGCGGCCGTCGGTGACGCCCTCGCCACCATCGACAGCTTCCGCGCCCTCGGGGGGAACATCAGCTACGGCGCCGGGCAGACGAGGCCGTCCGGACCGGTAGCGATCGTTCACACCGAGGACGGTCGCTTCTCGTTCGTGACCCGGGTGGAGGTCGCCGCGGACTGACGCCCCGCTGCAATCGCGGCCGCAGTCGGCTCACACCCGATACCCGCGGCGAGACGGCCTCGCTGTTCAGCGGCTCTCGCGGACCGAGACCAGCAGGCCGGAGACGATGAGCACCTGGGCGGCCAGCGCGGTGGAACCCGCCATGGCCAGCCCCAGCTGGGTGGGGAAGGGCAGCACCACCGGCAGCAAGGCCCCCACCACCCAAGCGAGCTGGAAGATGGTCTCGGACCGGGTGAAGGCGACGCCGCGCCGCTCCGGAGCCACCGTCTGCTGCAACAGCCCGTCAAAGCCGAACTTGGCGGTTCCCCATGCCAGGCCGGCGGCGGCGGCAAGGGCCGAGGCGGCGGCGAGGACGGCACCGCCGTTGGTGGTGAACGCCTGGGCGGCGATGAAGGCGGCAGCCGCCTCTATCGCCAGCGCCGCCACCACCATGGGCTCCTCCCGCAGCCGGCGCTCCAGCCAGGGTGACAAATACGAGGCCAGCGCAAAGCCGAAGCCGCCGGCGGCGAGCAGCGCGCCGAAGTCGAGCAAGCCCGCCTGCGCCTCGCGGAACGCGAACGCCAGTAGCAGCAACAGGAACCCGTTGAGCAGCCGCACCACCGCGGTGGCGACACGAGACAGCATCAGGGCCCGCGGCAGCTCCGGCGGCCCGGGCGGGGGCCGTGACGACTTCGGCAGCGGCCGGGAGAAGTCGGCCCGGGGCGCCGGGACGCGAGCCCCGGCTACCGCCGACGCCAAGAAGCAGGCCGCCGCCAGCACCAGCGAGAGCCAGCCCCCCACCAGCTCCATCGCCGCCGCTCCCACGGGAGCGACGAGAGCTCCGGCGATGATGCCCAGGCGGGTGAGCCGGGCGTTGGCAGCCACCAGTGCTACCGGCTCGGTGAGAGCCACCGGCAGCAGAGTGTTCTTGCTGATTCCGTAAAGGCGCGAGAAGACGAGCAAACCGAAAGCGAGCGGAAACAGCCACAGCGTCTCCAGCCAGATGGCCAGCGCCAGGGCGAGCGCCACGCGTGCGGTCGAGCTGGCGACCAGTACCGCCCGGTACGCGTTGGGGTAGCGGCGGAACAGACCGCCCAGGAGTGGGCCCACGATGGAGAACGGAGCCAGCGTCAGCAGCAGGTAAAGGGCGACCTGGTCGCGAGCGCGGCTGGAGGGAACGGAGAAGAACAAGGTCCCCGCCAGGCCGATGGCGACCAGCGTGTCCCCGGCAAAGTTGGCGGTGAAGGACAGCGCCAGCTGCTTGAAGCCGGGCCCGCCGGGGGAGAACATGCGGTCCACCCGAGCGGCCACTGCCCGCACCGCGCGCTGCGACCAATCGGTGGTCCGCTCGGTCCTCCCGGTCTTCATCAGCCGGCCCCGAGCGCGGTATTGGCATGCATGTCGAGGTTCCTCGCGCCGCCGAGTGCCACGATAGGCGGCCGCCGCTCGCAGGCAAGCACCCACGACCGAGAGCCGGTGGCACGCTCCGTGCCGTTTTCATCGGTCCCGATGCGGCGCGGTCTTAGGCCTCTATCTGGAGCGGCGGCGGTGCCGCGGCGCGCCCGTCCTTCCCGTGTCCGGCGACGGTGCGACGACAGTCTCGACGAGGCGGCGCGGTGACGGCGCGCCTACCCGGCAGGCACGAAGTAGACGTCGGTGGGCTTGAGCTTGCTGTTGCGCAGGAAGCGGGGCTCCACTTCCATCCCGATCCACTCCAGGGAGGCGTCCTCGGGAGCGACCCCGAGCAGACGGGTGAGGAACAGCGTGTCGACCCCTTCGAACTCGATCAGCGCTAGCAGGAAGGGTGTCTCCGGTAGGAACTCCTCCGAGCCGAAGTAGCACACCGTGAATGCGTGTATCCGGGCGGTGCGGTCGCTGATGTCGATCCACTCGGTCTCCGCGCCGGAGTACATGTCGTGACCGCGAGGAGTGGCGTAGGTGTAGCCGGAGTCCGGCTCCCGATTGGCGAGCAGCTTCCTGTTGGCGGCGGCGGCGAACCAGGGGCTGTCCTGCCCGTAGGAGTGCAGGTAGGTGATCTTGTACTCCTGCTCGATCTGGATGGGCGTCATTCGCTTGAGGAAGGCGAGTGCGTCCGGGTCCGTCTCACGCGGGAAAGGGAGGCCGTGGACGATGTAGCCGCCCAGCGTCTCGTCGCGTCTCGTCGGCGGGTTGTCCATGGCTAGTCCTCCCGCTCCAGGATGCTGACGGTGACGTAGGTTCCGGTGCCGGCGTGGGAATGGATCGCCCCTCGTCTGGCGTCGGCGATCTGCAGCGTGTCGTCTCCGAAGTGCTTGCCGATGGTGGCTTGCAGCTCCCAGATGGCGAACACGCCTTGCATCAATCCGGTGGCCCCCACGGGGTGCCCGCACGCGATCAGCCCACCCGAGGGATTGACCGGGCACACGGGGTCGTCGTCGAGCTTCAATCCGTAGTCCAGGCCGGGCATGAACGCCTGGCCGGAGACGGCGAAGGGCCCGCCCTCACCGTAACGGCACAGCCCGAGGTCCTCGTAGGTCTGGATCTCGGAGGAGGTGTAGGCGTCGTGCAGCTCGATGAAGTCGAGCTCGTGGAGGGGATCGACGATGCCGGCGTGGGCGTAGGCCATGTTGCCGGCGGTACGCCCGGCACGGAAGGAATGGATGCCGGGATAGCGGGTGCCCTTGGCCCACAGCGTCCGGTAGTAGGCGCGAGTGTCGTCCGAGTTCTTCTCCTGCTCGGTGGCGTAGTCACGCATGAAGGTGTCGTAGTCGACGTGGGGCCGGTCGGCCATCCGCATGGCGTCGGTACCACGGCCGATCCCGGTCACCTTCACCAAAGGACGGGTGATCTCGGCGCCTGCGGCCTCCAGCTTCTCCAGGCCCTCTTCCGAGGCCAGGATCACAGCCGCCGCCCCGTCCGACATCACGCAGATGTCGAGCCGGGTGAGCGGCCAGGCCACCATGGGGGCGGCCCGCACATCCTCGATGGTGTAGCGGTTGCGTTTCTGCGCGTAGGGGTTGTGATAGGCGTTGAGGTGGTTCTTGACGGACACGTGGGCCATCTGCTCGACCGTCGTGCCGTACTCCTTCATGTGGCGGGTGACCATCATGGCGTAGTAGCCGGAGTAGAAGCCCCCCACCGGGTAATCCCAAGAGACGTCGGAAGCAAGGGCGATGAACTCGTTCCCCTTCCACGTCTCGACGTGGCTCATCGTCTCGAAGCCGTAGGCGGCGCACAGGTCCATGTGCCCGGAAGCGACCGCCTTCCACGCCTCCTGGAAGCACAGCCCCCCGGTGGCGCCCCCACCCTCCACCCGGTGGCTGGGCTTGGGACAGAGGCCCAGGTAATCCTGGGCCATGATCCCCGACATGAGCTGGCGGGAGAAGTGGTCGGAGAAGTAGGAGGCCACCGAGCCGTCGACCAGGGCCGTGAAGGTGGGGAAGTCGACGCCGAGGTCGGCGATGGCGTAGTCGTAGGCCTCCTTGACGATGCCCTGGAAGGTCTTGTCGGGGCGAGCCTTGGCGAACTTCGACACCCCTCCCGACAAGGCATACACGGGGCGCATGAGGCTCCCTTCCGGTGGGTCCGTTGCCGGCAGCGATGCTAGCGACACCGCTCCGGGGCGGAAGCCGGCCGTTGTACGGGTAACCGGCGGGGGTCGGAGGGGGCTGCGCCCACGCTCACTAGGCTCAGCAGCGACCACCGGCTGAGGCGGGAACATGGCGCAGCGAAACGCTGTCTCCGAAGGCAGCCTGTTGTGGGAGCCGTCGGCGGCGGAGAGGGAGCGGGCCAATCTCACTCGGTACTTGCGGTGGCTGGAAGAGACGCGGGACCTTTCCTTCGATGGTTACGCCCCGCTATGGGAGTGGTCGGTAAACGACCTGGAGGGTTTCTGGAGTTCGGTCTGGGAGTACTTCGACATCGTCGGCCGCCGCCCCTACGAGGAGGTGCTCGCCGACCGTTCCATGCCCGGTGCTCGCTGGTTCCCCGGCGCTGAACTCAACTATGCGGAACATGCCCTGCGACGCCGCGACGACCATGTGGCGGTAGTGGCTGCCTCGGAAGCGGGCCCGGTGCGCCGCCTCAGCTACTCCGAACTGTCGTCGCAGGTGGCTGCGGCGGCCGCCGGGTTGCGGCGTCTCGGTGTGGGACGGGGCGACCGGGTGGCGGCACTGCTGCCCAACGTCCCTGAAACGCTGATCGCGTTCCTGGCCGCCGCCAGCCTCGGGGCGGTGTGGTCGAGCTGCTCGCCCGAGTTCGGCATCGGCAGTGTGGTTCACCGTTTCTCGCAGATCGAGCCCAAGGTCCTGCTGACCGTCGACGGCTACCGCTTCGGGGGGAAGGAGCACGACCGTATCTCGGTCGTCGCCGAGATCGAGCAGCAACTCCCCACCCTCGAGGCGACCGTGCTGTTGCCGCTGCTGCGCGGAAGCCAGGGGAACGACCTGTTGCCGGGGGCGCTTCCGTGGGAAGGGTTCGTCGCCGGCGGGGAGGCACTCGACTTCGAGCCGGTTCCCTTCGACCATCCGCTGTGGATCCTGTACTCGTCGGGAACCACCGGACTGCCCAAGCCCATCGTGCAGGGCCACGGCGGCATCCTCCTCGAGCACTTCAAGGAACTCTCGTTGCACGTCGACCTGACCGAGCAGGACCGCTTCTTCTGGTACACGTCGACGGGCTGGATGATGTGGAACTACCTCATCGGAGGGCTGCTGGTGGAAAGCACCATCGTCCTCTACGACGGCAGCCCCGGCTACCCGGACACCACCGTGCTGTGGCGCCTCGCCGCCGAGACCGAGATGACCTACTTCGGGACCAGCGCCCCGTTCATCCAGGCCTGCATGAAGGGCGGCCTCGAGCCGGGGAAGGACTTCGACCTCACCCGCTTACGCGGGCTGGGCTCCACCGGGGCGCCCTTGCCCCCGGAGGGCTTCGCCTGGGTGTACGACCACGTACACCGTGACCTGCTGCTGGGGTCGGTGAGCGGAGGAACCGACCTGTGTACCGCCTTCGTCGGCTCCTGCCCGCTGCTGCCGGTGCGGGCGGGTGAGCTGCAGTGCCGCCAGCTAGGCGCCAAGGTGGAGGCCTACGACGTCAACGGCGAGCCCGTCATCGACGAGGTGGGGGAGTTGGTGATCACCGCGCCCATGCCGTCGATGCCGATCTACTTCTGGAACGATCCCGACGGTGAGCGCTACCGCTCCAGCTACTTCGAGATGTACCCGGGGGTATGGCGGCACGGCGACTGGATCAAGATCAGCCCCGAAGGAGGATGTGTCATCTCCGGGCGCTCCGACTCCACCCTCAACCGGGGTGGGGTACGCATGGGCAGCAGCGAGTTCTACCGGGTGGTGGAGGACCTCGCCGAGGTGGTGGACAGCCTGGTGGTGGACACCGGCCGGCTGGGAGCCGAAGGACGCCTGCTGCTCTTCGTGGCGCTGCAGGAGGGGGTGCGTCTCGACGAGCGACTGGCCGGCAAGATCAAGGACGCGCTACGCCGTGACCTGTCGCCGCGCCACGTGCCCGACGAGATCCACCAGATCGACGAGGTGCCGCGCACCCTCAACGGCAAGAAGATGGAGGTTCCCGTCAAGCGCATCCTCGCCGGGGTGCCCGTTGAGGAAGCGGTTCGCCGCGACGCCATGGCCAATCCGGACGCCATCGAAGCATTCGCGGCGCTGGTCCGGGACTGAGCGGAGGCGGGAGCGAGCCTACCGTGGCCGCGTCGGCGGCGGCGAGGTGGTCGGTGGGGTCGTGGAGGGCGGCAGCGTGGTGGTGGTGGTGATGGTGGTGGTGGTGGTGGTTGTGGTAGTGGTGGTAGTCGAAGCGGGAACGGTGCTGGAAGAGGTGGTGGAGGGGGACGGCGCCGGGGCGCCGGTCTCCTGTGGGCCGCGTATCAGGAAGGGGCCGAGGTGGACGGTGGCCGTCCAATCCCCGCCGCGGCCACGGGTACGCAGGTGGAAATACCAGTCGCCGGGCAAGAGCGGGGGACTCTCCGTGCCGGCCGCATCCCCCGCGAGGTCGACGACCTCGTCCGGGAGGTCGACCGGTCGCTCCGACCAGGTCACCGAATAGCCGGTGGCGGTAGTCGGTGGGGTCCACTGCACCGTCACCACGGCGGCGGTGCTGGCCACGCCGACTTGGTGGCTGGGGCTGTGGACGTCGCCGGGGTCTTCCGCCAAAGGGGCGGGGCGTGCCCACATGGCGAACAGGACCGCCGCCGCGGCGAGCAAAGCCACCAGGATGCTGCCGGTCAGCGCCCAGGGGCGCCGCCGGGGCGGGGCACGGTGTCGCCGGGCATCCGCGTCGATACCGTCTTGCACCCGCTCCCAGATAGACCTTCTCAGCTCGCCGTCGACCGCGATCGGGGCGAGGCCGGCGAAGATCTCCGCCGGCGCCAGCAGCCGCCGTTTGCGCTCCTCGCAGATCGGGCAGTCGGCGACGTGGCGTTCCACGGTGCGTCGCAGCTCCGGGGTCAAGTCGGCAGTCTCGGCCTCGTGGAGGAGCGCAGCCAGCTCGGGACAACCCTCGCGCCCGCGCCGTGCCAGCACCTGTACCGTCACGGCCGCCTCGAGGGCGCCGCGGAGGCGAGAGAGGCGCGTGTACACCGCCCCTTTCTGCAACAGCAGGGCATCGGCCAGCTCGTCCGCAGTGAGCTGCTGGCGGAGGTGGAGGTCGAGGAGCGTGTATTCGTCGCGGCCGAGGGCCTGCGCTGCCGACCACACCATCTCCACGAGCTCCCGGTCGCGCAGCACCAGCTCGGGGTCGGCCCACCGGTCGAGGTCGATCTCCGCGAACTGCGGGGTGTCCTCCTCGGAGGGGGCACTCACCAGACGCCGGCGCCGGCGCAGCTCGTCGATGGCGGCGTTGCGAGCGATGGTGAACAGCCACGCCTTGACGTGCCGCACCGGCTGCCCGGCCCGCAACTTCTCCCATGCCTTGACGAAGGTCGTCTGCACCACGTCCCCGGCCAGGTGATGGTCGCGGACGGTACGCAGCGTGAAATCGAAGATCCGCCGGAAGTAGCGCTCGTAGAGCACGGCGAAGGCCTCCCGATCACCGCTCCCGGCGCCGGCCGCCAGTTCCGCGTCGCTGTGGTGCCGGTGGCCGGTGGTCCTGGTCATGGCAAGGGAGCCCTCCGCCGCACATGCTCTGCTCATACGGCGGTCCGGTCAAGCCCCCGTTACCGGGAACCGGAGCCGGACCGGCGGTTCTCTTCACGGGAGCCGTCGTCTGCCGGTGCGGGCGTCGACAGGTGGTCCCCGCCCGGTGCCACCGCATCGGGAGCGGCGTCCTCGTTGGCGGCCT
>JABAOH010006338.1_pt1 | contig 20299 bp, 17 predicted proteins | sample 7062181 | NCBI WGS metagenome assembly JABAOH01 (sample SAMN14538630, study PRJNA623070) | marine sediment metagenome | biome: marine biome [ENVO:00000428]; feature: marine pelagic biome [ENVO:01000023]; material: deep marine sediment [ENVO:00002113]; isolation source: pool of 5 deep marine... | reverse complement strand
TTGTAGTATTGAGCGTTTGCAGTAAAGATGGTCACGCCTAGAGTTACGCCGATGTCGTTGACTGACAAGCTGTCAGGATTCGTCATGTAGACAATCATGCTCCAGCCGGATTTGAGAATCATATCGTTTCCAGCCGTACCTTGACTTAGTCCATAAGTTGCTGTTCCCAGTGTCACGCTTAGACCCGTCAAATTGCCGCTCGCATTTGGGGTGACATAAGTTAAGTCAGGTGAAATTGCATCCTGTGTCTTGTTGTAGTAAACTGTATCCCATTCGCTTTGTTGGCCGCGGACAGCGATCTTGTCCAATACTAAGTCACGTCCACCGGTGTTTATGATGAGGAAAGCGGCTTCGCTGAAGGTCGTTCCATTATGCCAGAAGTGCAGTTTGGTCACTTGGATACTCTCTTCCTGAACCCTAGTCGTGGTCACGTTGATCGCATAGAAAGTAACGACAGTCGCCAGCAGCACAGAAACCACCAGTATGATCAATGTCGTCACAACGGTGCTGAGCCCTTTTCTACTCTTTAGGAGACTTTTCATTTTTTTCTCTCCGTTTGACGGCGAGAGTTCTGCATCTTAAGACATAAGATAATTTGTGTGTAGAACAATACTACACATTCGAAAACGAGTTCATGTGCCATACCATGTTGACGTAGTCTGGTCAAATTGCACGGGAGACTAAGGAAAAAAGAGAAGGGTAGTTAGACCGAAGCTTCCACGTTTGTCTCTTTGTAGTACTGGGCGTTCGCGGTGAAGAGGGTCACACCTACGGTGACACCTATGTCGCTCACCGATATGCTGTCAGGATTTGTAACGTAGACAATCAGACTCCATCCGGACTTCAAGATCAGATCGTTGCTTGCCTGAACGAGTGTGTAGGTTGTTGTATCGAGAGTGACCGTTTTCCCTAAAAGGGTGCCATTTGGGTTTGAAACAACGTAATATAAATCGGGCGAAATCGCATTGCTGGTTTTATTATAATAGACTGTTGTCCATGGTGATTCTTGACCGCGCACAGCGATTTTGTCTATGACAAGGTCGCGTCCCCCTGTGTTGATTACCAGAAATGCGGCTTCCGAATAGGTTGTGCCGTTGTGCCAGAGATGCTGCTTATAGATTTGCAGGCTTTCCTCTTGAACCCTTGTCGTCGTCACGTTGATCGCATAGAAAGTAACAACAGTCGCCAGCAAGACAGCGACTACCAGAATGATCAAGGTAGTTACAACAGTACTCAGTGCTTTCCGGTCTTTCATGAGCCATTTCAACGGTTGTTCACCTCGAGTTTCTTTCTAATGAAGGAAAGAATGAAGTGAAGTAATAGAATTCGTATGTAGTACCCTGCTACACACAAAAAACGAGCTGCAGCTCGGATGAGAAGTATGATGAATTCAGGCGGTGGATTCTGTGGGATCTATCTTTTCAGTTCAACTCCCATTTTAGTACTCCAAAGTTCAGTGAAGAGCGTACTCAGGATCTTGATGAAAGCGTCATAGTTTGTCCACAAAGCTGTAATCCTTTCCTTCTTCTTCTCGATATCCGACTTCTGCACGTTGTTTCTTTGAATTGACAGAAGAAGTTCCTCTTGATCAACCACAATGAAGCTTGGAAGATCAAATGAATATGTGCATTTGACATCGTTCAATTGCAGTTTTCTCAAGAAGAAACGACTCTTGGGTGAATCGCTCGTCAACAGCCGAACAGTAAGGTCCCGTTTTGCAATTTTCTCCAGCTCATCCAAGAATCCAGAATGGTAAAAACACGAGATGTCTGAATCACAAAGGAACACCCAGATCTCATCTTTCGTCTTGGCCGAGATCTCTTCAGCCTTCAAGTTAACTTGCTCTTCACCCTCCAATATCTGAAAAATCTCTCTTTTTACGAATTTACCCTTCAGTTTCGGGAGGGAAACCCATAAGTCGACAAGGTCCTTTTTCTTCTTTTCAAGACTCTGTAGTTTGAGTTTCTTGCTTCCTATTAGACGATCCAACGTTTTCTCGAAAGGGGTTGCTACAAATTTGAGGGGTTTCTCGAAGACTGAGGATACCAATCCGATCTTTTCGAGGTCGCGCAGAATTCTGTATGTTTCAGTTCGGTGCAAGGAAATAGCCTCAGAAATCTCGCTGGCCTTGCGCATTCCGGTTCTCGCAAGATAAATGTAGACCCTGATCTCGTTTTTCGAGAGCCCAAGTTTTTGAAGCGTGTTTCCGATTGCTTCAAGACCCTGTAGAGGACCTTTATCATTCATTATGAACTTGTACAGTTTTGCTTTCTCATCATACAGTTTTACAACTGTTTCGGGCTTTTTGGTGAGAGTCTCCATAAGCGTTAACATTCCATGTTTGGATCTGATTCTAGGTGAATTGAAAGCGAATATCGATTGGGCCTATATTTTATTCTTCTGAATTCTGAATTCATATCTGGAATCAAGCTTTCCAGAATTGGTGAGTGTGTAGCGCAAGATTATATACAAATTCTCTTATTGTATCCTCATTCTAGTTGTGTGCAGTCTCAGAACATTCAGCAACCTTCTAGAGGCAAGATAATGGAGAAAGTCGAAGCTGAAGAAAAGAGAGAAGAAGAACCTCGGAGCGGACTTGATGTTGGAAGGTCTAGGAACTGAAATTCGGAGTTTTCATTCGTTGCGGGACTTGCGTGAAAGCATTGAGGAAGAGATTGATCAGTATGAAGCTGTTGTCGATGAATACAGTCAGTGGTTAGGGTCTTTTCTCAGAGATTTAAAAGAGACGCAAGGGAATGAGGAGTGGTTCAAAAGGGTATCATCTTTCCAGAAACCATTGAAGGAGAAAACCAAAAGAGAGAGCAAGAAAGACATCAAGGGAGAGAAGAGAAGGAAGGCAGGCACATCTACAGAATGGATCTCTTACAAAGGTCTTCTGCTAGGCGCGAGTGAGCAAGGAGAAGCAGAAATACTGTTTGATGCCATAGAGGAGCTAAATAAAAAGAGTGAACAACTTCGCAAGGTCAAAAGCGCACTTGAAAATCTGGAAAAATCAACTCTTGGCAAAGATATGATCTACATCACTTATATTCATGATGGAGTGCCAGAAAAAATAGTTTTGCGTCATAAAAGAGACAAAGAATTCGAAGAAAAATTCAATTTTGCTGCAGATTTTTCCGTGTTGAAACAAGCCTATGGAACATAATCCGTGTCTCTTGCCGGTTCTTGATGGAGGAAGAAATCGCTTCTGTACCCTTTTCCCAGACGTTCAACTAGGTACGGCGTATCCAGAATTCATCGAGGGTTCATCTGATTTCTTGGCTTCCTTTACGCGCGCAATGTGTGTAGTATAATGTTACACACAAAGTAACTTTGCTTCTGGCTTTTGAGGTTTGTTTGGAGGGTTGTGGACAAGAGAAATCACATTTTGAGGCATTGTTGGGGAGTGTATCAGAGATCGAGTCTTCGATGAACTGGGTAGACGTTTCAGTCTCGGTGGAAATAGCTAATGTGTCAGGGATGAAGCTGGCTGACGGTGTAGGAACAGAGTCGGTGAGGTTTGATGTGAGCGCCAAGCTGGAAGAAAAGGAGCGGCGAAGCGGGAAGGTTAGAGTGCTGTTTGCGTTGACTGTGCGGACTAAACCTAGTGTTGTGAAATACGAGGTTGGAGGTAGTGCTGTTTTGACGGGCAAAGACGCGCTAATCAGCAAGATGTTAGAAGTAGACCCAGAGAGCAAAGTGCCTTTTGTCTTTCACCGTGTGTATCAACGTGTTTTTACGGCGGTTTATTTGCTTGCTTCACTAATGAACACAATTTACCCGCCAGCCGATCTGCTTTCCTCTGGCGAACAAGGCATACCTGTCAAGAGTTTGGCCGAGAGAGCGAAAGCCAACGTATCTAGTCCTTCCGACACAGTTGAAACAGATGAGACTACTAGGACGACAGAGGCAACTGCAACGTATGAAGGAGTGACAACGGAGCCGGTGAAAACACCGGAATACACGGTCAAGCGTGAAGAATTACTGGCTCGGCAGGCAGAAGATTCGGTCACCTAGATTGCGCAAGAGCCATCTCCCCTTCTTCTGATGTAATCCCTCTCCGAAGCGTCATTTACTGGTTGGGAAAACTTCAATTCAAAGACCAGACACGAAGTGTTTCTGAGCGTCGGGCTCAAGTATTGAAAGCACAGAGTCTAGACAAGCAATGCTTAAATTTTGTTTGCGTTTGATTGTTTTCTTGATGCGGCGGTAGCCAAGCCAGGTCAAAGGCGGAGGACTCAAGATCGGCAATGGTCACCAATGAGCTATCCTCTCCCGTAGGGGTTCGCCGGTTCGAATCCGGCCCGCCGCACTAAGTTTCTTATTACTTTCGGCTCATTTGTTGCCAAGAATGCGCGCGCATAACTTGACGAATCATCAGTAAAGGTGGTTGTCTGAGTTTGAATTTGTATGCAAGGACTCTGCTATGTTTCAGCTTTATGCCGTTTCTAGCATCAAACCGTCGCTGATCACACGAGAGAGAAAAGCTGAGGCTGAAAATCACCCTCCCGTCCGCAAGAAATAGAGGATCTTTTGAACAGTTAATCATAATAGGCATACAGCTTAATTATGTGTGGTCATAACTGTGTAGGTTGAAGGACGAAGGAATGCCTAGAGACCCTGTCTGCGGTATGATTCTGGACGAAAGGACATCCAAATTCAAGATTAAGCATGAAGGAGAAACATATTATTTCTGCAGTGTGAAATGCAAGAAGAGATTCAAACGGAACCGAAGGAAATTCGTTAATTAGATTATGTTTGCTGTGTGTTTAGTATCTTCTGCGTTGCTGGTAGCCTCTTCTTTCGCCATATCTTCTTCGGCCATATCTTGGTTGCCGATCAGACCTGTAGCGTCTTTCTTGTTCGTATCGTTTATCAGATAGATTATTTCCTGTATTCACTTCTGGAATAGGGGATTCTTCTAGGAGTTCGAAGCTGCCGTATCTTCCGATGTTTAGGCGCATGTTTCCTCTGAACAAGTTCACGTAGCCATTAGTGATGCTTATCGTGGCTTCTTCATTGATCTTGTCTATGTTGTCATCCCAAAGCGTCAGGAATACACATCCTGTTTCATCTCCGACTAAAGCATCAGCAACTCTGCGTACAGAATAGTCTCTTCCTGTGACATTCCTGACTGGACTCTTCGATACTACCTGAACTATCGTGTTTACTCCTCTCGAACTTGGAGTTAGCTTCTCCACTTTAACTAGCTCTTTACTTTCTGATGTTTCTTCGTTTGCCATATATCTTACACTCGTTTCAGTTCGTCATCTTCATTAGAAACGTAGTTTTTAAGCGTTGCTATACAAAGGTTTCAACCGCGCGGTTTGAAGGTGTTAAACTCTCGCCATATCCGATGACCTGTGCAGATGAAGATATATCAGGTCAGGAAAGCACTCAACTCATGAAAATAATCATATGACTGGTTGCTCGGAAGCTTCTGATGAAAAGGCTTTCGCTGTGTTCTGAAGTTCCTTTGTGACCAATGACATAAACCTGACACGTGACTCGATGTTCTGTCGATGTGACACGACGAGTTTCTTTAGTCTGGGAATCACATCGTAGGTAATATTGATAAGAAGTTCACGATGTTTCTGTTCTTTCAAGTTCGTTAGTCTCATCTTTCCATCTGAGTAAAGAATGAGAAGTTGACCCGTGAGATCCAAGCTCGCGTGGCTGACATTTCCCCATTCTTTTGGCAGTAGAGCAGTGGAAACAGGCAGAGTTCGAGCAAAAGGTTTCATAATTTTGTGTAGGGCCACGAAAAATTCCTTGACAAGCGCGTTTTCTTCTGCGGCAAGTTCGGAGATCTGACCTGTTTCTTCTCGTATCTCGTTGAGCATTTCGAAAGGATCATTAAAGTTCTTCTCCTTAATTTCGGAGACTGTCCTTTCTTCGATTTGGAAATCTCTTGAACTTTTCTCACCCTCGAAAACCTGTTCGTGACTCATGAGTATCCTCTTGAAGTTCAACTGAAAAGAAGTTAAAGGATTTGTATGTCGCACAATTCTTCGCACATCTTAAACGCCTAGGTACGTAGGTCTTCGCAGGACGCATGTCACGCAAAGCGATCATCTAGCTCTAGCTTGCTCAAGCCATGTTAGTGGTAGGAGTAATTCAGAGTCGTAAGTCGCACGACATAATATTTATATCGCTTCCACCCCATAGGTTTTGATGAGGCCGAAATCTTGTCTCTTCAAACCCGAGGTCCCACCTCAACGGACGACGAAGTGATACATGTTAGGAAGAATGGTGCCAGAATCAGCGTTCAATTGAACAAGAAACATAGAGAGACAAGGTCACCGATCAACGAGATGTATAATGTTGATCTCAAAAAATATGATCTTCATCCAGCCTACGAATTCCCTGAGAATGTTAGAGGCTTAATTCCCGAGGGCACACCACCGTACATCCAAGGTGACCATGATTACATTAAGCAGATAGTAAGAGCACTCTATTATTTCAAACAGTGTGCGCTAATTGGTCCATCTGGAACCGGGAAGACACATATCGCCTACCTTGTCGCTGAACTCACAGGGCTGCCTATGTTTGAGGTGAACTGCGGTCTTCAAACATCGTCATACGATCTAATCGGACGATATATCGGGCTAGGCAAGGAGAACTGGATTGATGGACCGCTGGTTTCTTGGCTCAGAAATGGAGGCCTAATGTATTTGGACGAAGCTAACATGATGAAACAGGATGTTGCAACTCGACTAAACCCTGTACTTGACACGAGAGGACACATGGTAATCACAGAAAAAGACGGTGAAATCGTCAAACGTCACGAATTCGGATATCTAATCATCACCATGAACCCATTCTCAGCCGAGTTCGCGGGAACCAAACCCATGAACGCAGCCTTCAGAAGACGTATGAGCGTATGGATAGGATTTGACTATCCGAGTGTTGGAGATAGAGTTCTCCCTGAAGAGGCGCAGCTAATCGCAAGAAAAGGCGTAGACGAGAACACAGCGTTCGAGATTCTCAGAGTCGGAGCAGAAATGCGGAGGCAGTACAAAGCAGGGGACCTACCATATGGACCCTCACTTGGGGATTTGATGCACTGGGCAGTTCTGATTAGTGATGGTCTTGATCCCTTAGCAGCCGCAGAAGAAACCATAATAGCTCTGACCAGCGACAACATCGAAGTGCAGGGTGATGTGAGAAGAATCATCGAGAGTGTTTTCAAGGGCAGATAAACCGTGATCGGATTCATTCAAGCATAATGCGGTGATCCCTGTGGGTTACTTCGAATATGCTTGGTCCTTGTTTTTCGTTAAAGACAAGTTCAAGACGAAGTTGCTTATTGACCCAGAACTCGATCAGCCAATCCTATCTCATGACGAAATCGGCTTTGTCATAGTTTTACCTGAGCCCGCTTTACATCAAGAGGAGCAAACAATCTCATTCTTGGGATATCAGTTTCCAGAAGGACCCAAGGGGAAGCTGCAAGCTGTCGAACTATTCAAAGCATGTGTTTTTCATCTCAGTGCACATGTAGCGATCTCGGATTCTGAAGTTTATTCCGAATGGGAGAAGCAGAAGGATATCCGTATTGCAAAGTTCTCAGAATCACTAGTTGAAGATGATAGGGTCAACGAATATATATCAGCACGTCATCCGGACAAACTTAGAGAAATAGCTTTCGCCAACTCTCTTGCCTTCACGAGATCGAGGCCTCTCAGAAGAATTTGGAATCCAGCAACTAGAATGATGACTGCCTTGTTGATGCAATTGAATGTAGGCTTGACCAAAGGTGATGTGAGGACAGAGGAGTGGAGAACAATCAACGGAGTGACAGGTAGCCTCGGGCAGCTGAAGACCACCTCCAGCGAGCTTCTCGCAAGTCGTCATCTGAATAGCGACAACGCGAGAGTGGAAGTTGCAGACGAGATCTATAATGCTCTTGAATGTTACGGACCAATACTAGAAGTTCCAGCTCTTCCCCATACAGAAAAATTGAGTCACTGCTCTCTCTTCCCTAGATATCGAGTTCAACCTGACGACGGAGCCGGAGAGATTTTCAGTAAGAGCCTTGCAACACTAGGAGAAGCTTCAGCAGCCAACATGCAACATAGACTCCAAGAGAAGGCAGTTGAGGCAGAGGCTTTTCAGGTCTACAATTCTTGGGTCAACGAAAAAGCTAGAGAGAAGAAAACTCTTGACAGATATGAAGAGCTTGTTCTTGCAACCAGATTCAAATCAATCGCCTTTCCAGGTGAAGACTACACGGAATATCTTAGAGCGCGAGCAGAGACTAAGAGCGAAACAAGGAGATTGATCAGCAGTCTTATGGTTGGATTTGATGCGCTGGATGAAGATCCGAGAAAGCTGTTCGGGGTACTTGATCTCCAAGAAATTATACAAGTCATGGCCAGCAAGAACCCGAGAAAGGATGTTTTCATGCGAGACGAAAATATAGGCAAAAGCTATGCTTGGATTACCCTTCTCGATACAAGCAGAAGTATGAGTCCAATCAGCAGTGAAATTCAAAACCTGGGCATATGCCTCGCTGAAACCGCAAAGGAGCTTCTGATAGATTCTTCCTCTTGGGGAATCTACGCATTCAACGATAGATTTCTGATCTTGAAGGATCCAACAGAAAGATACGGTCCCAGAACAAAAGCAAGAATTGGGGCACTAAAATTCGAAGGTCCCACCTACATACCTGACGCTCTTTATCTTGCCGGAGAAATCTTGAAGAAGAGAAGTGAAAATCTCAGACTAGTAACGGTTCTGTCGGATGGATGGCCTCATGGCTACTCAGAAATAACTAATGCCCTTTTGAAAACCCTCAAGTCTCTCAAGAAGTCAGGTATAGTTGTCATCGGAATGGGAATTAAAACTAGTAGAATGGAAAACTTCTTCAGAGTAAATTGCAGAATCAAAGACCTCAGGGACATGACAAAGAAATTCTCAAGCTTGTTTCTGGAAGCTAGCCGAAGTGCGGTTGGTCTTTAGGAAAGAGGGGCCTTAAGAACAAGCTGAAAGCAAACGTCGAGTCCCCGAGATGGGAGATAGCAAGAGATACTCTGTTCTCGCTCAACGTGCACCGTTAATGTTTATATATATTGACCGGTAGTTGTCATTCTGGGCGCTAGTCAAATGAAGTTATCAAAAGAGATCAGGACCTACTGCGCAACCTGTAGAAAACATACAGTTCACACGGCAAGCGTAGTCAGCGTGAGCCGCAAGAGAGGCAAAATGACAACAGGTGAAAGACAAAAATCTCGCGGAGCCCGAGGACATGGAGGCCACGGAAAATTCTCCAAAGTACCAGTCAGCAGGATGGCAAGAAGATCCAAAACAACACGGAAAATTCCAGTAAAACTAGCATGCAAAGAATGTGGAAAAGCCAGCCAGCGGTCGATAGGACGGATGAAGAAAACAGAAATCAAGAGATAGTCTCTAGAAAGCAATCACTTTAAAGACTCTTTTGGCTGACTTCCTTGAAAACACTAGAAGAAGAATCCTTGCATAGACGACGAACACAGCAGATTTCTATAGCCATACCAGCTTCTTTTATTTCGGATATTCCTCATCTAAGAGAGAAAACATTCAGAGTAGGTCTAGTCGGACGTGCAGCCGCAATCTTCCGAATAGATGAGGTTATTGTCTACCCTGATTTCCCGAATGTCGACCAAACCAGAGACGTTGAACTGATCGTTTTGATTCTCTCCTACATGGAGACCCCACAATATTTGCGCAAGAGACTGTTTAGAATTAGGTCGGAACTGCGCTATGCTGGTGTCTTACCTCCCCTGCGTACGCCTCATCATCCCAGAATCAACCGTTTAAAGAAGCTTAACCTTGGAGAATACCGTGAAGGAGTTGTTGTCTCTTCTTCAGCTACAGGGTCGTTCGTGGATGTTGGCGTGGAACGCTTGGCATTGGTACAAGGAAAGCAGTTGCCAATAAATGCGCGCGTAACGGTAGAAATCACTCGACTTCAAAAGCAATTTTCAGCAACATTAGCAAGTCGAGAAGAACCGAAAGCGTATTGGGGGTATAAAGTATCCACTTCTAACGTCTTGCTCGGACAGTTGGCACAAAGAAAAGACTTTGACCTAGTAATCATGACATCCCGAATGGGAAAACCAATAATGAAAGTCATGAAGAAACTGAGAGAAAAGTGGAAAGCTTCCAGTAAGGTTTTGATAGTCTTCGGGGCTCCTGCCCAAGGATTATATGAGATTTCAGCACATGAACGGTTAACTCTGGCAGAGATCTCCCACTTCATTGTGAATACCATTCCGTGTCAAGGTACAAAAACTGCTCGAACAGAAGAAGCAATTTACGCAACCCTAGCCATCTTGAATACTCTTCAATAAATCGATTCCGCCAAAGAATTCGTAACCTTTATAACTTGACATTCTAATCTGAAAAAGGGCAGGGTGTAAGCCTGTGGGTCATCGAAAAAGGCACGCTCCAAAACGTGGTTCCCTTGCATTTTTGCCTAGGGGACGTGCTGCACACAGGGTTGGTAGAGTTCGTTTCTGGCCTGAGATTGAGGGTGAGACCCCGACTCTACAGGGATTTGCGGGTTACAAGGCTGGAATGACCCATGTTTTCATGATCAATGACACCTCTGGCTCGTCAGATTTCGGCAAAGAAGTAGCCCGACCTGCTACTGTGGTAGAGGTTCCGTCTGTCATAGTTTGGGCCATTCGTGCATACGCGAGAGATTCTTATGGTCTTCATAGTTTAACAGAAGCTTGGATGCGGGAACTGCCGAAAGACCTTGAACGCACCATAACTCCTCCTAAGAACCAAGATCAAGAACAAGCTCTCAAGAAAATGGAGGAAAACCTGGATAAGATTGCTGAATTCCGCATTTTGGTCGCTACTCAACCCAGACTAGCGAGCGTTCCGAAGAAAAAGCCTGATTTGATGGAAATCAAAGTGGCCGGGGCCACAATTCCGGAGCAGTTTGAGTATGTCAAAGAACTCCTAGGAAAGATGGTTTCAGCCAACGACATCTTTAAGGAAGGACAATACATTGATGTAATTTCCATAACAAAAGGCAAGGGCTTTCAAGGGCCAGTTAAACGGTGGGGCGTCAGAATTCTATCCCATAAGGCTCGAAAGACAAAGCGAGGTATTGCAACCCTTGGACCTTGGCACCCTGCAAGAGTTCAGTACAGTATTCCAAGAGCAGGGCAAATGGGCTATCACCAACGCACGGAATACAACAAACGCATCCTGAAAATCGGCTCAGATGGAAGCCAAGTTACTCCGAAAGGAGGCTTTCTACGCTATGGACAAATCAAGGAATCATATATGCTCATAGACGGCAGCTTGCCAGGTCCAACAAAGCGCCTAATAAGATTGCGCTCCGCTGCACGTTCTCCAAAAGTAGTTCCTGAAGAGCCTCCGAATATTGTGTCCATATCGCTCGAGTCACATCAAAGATAGAATGGGGATGTGAAGATGGGCAAGAGAACGGCCAAGATTCTCAACTTGGAAGGTAAAGCCCTAGGCAAGATCAGCCTTCCGCCAGTTTTCAAAACTCCGATTAGACATGACGTCATAAAAAGGGCGGTCGTAGCCCTTCAGTCTCACGGCTTTCAACCGCAAGGACGAAACCCTTTGGCTGGCAAACGAAGGAGCGTTGAATCTTGGGGCGCGGGACATGGAGTTGCCAGAGTTCCGAGAATAAAAGGAATGGGACGAAGAGCCGGATACGTTGTTGGTACCGTAGGCGGTCGAGAAGCCTTTCCTCCAGTAACTGGAAAAAGAATAGTGAAGAAAATTCCCAAGAAAGAGATGAAACTGGCTCTGCGTTCAGCCGTTGCTGCAACTGCCTTAAAGGAGATCGTTACTTCTCGTGGTCACATAACCGAGTACGTAAAGGATTTTCCCGTTGTAGTTGCGGATGATATTCAAAGACTGAAAAAGACAAGTGAAGTCGAAGAGGCGTTTATTAAACTAGGTGTATGGCCTGATATTTACCGGGTTGCAGAGAGTCAGAAGATTCGAGCTGGAAAGGGCAAGATGAGAGGAAGAGGAAAGAGGCATGGTGTCGGACCGCTACTTGTAGTTTCTGAAAACGGGAATGTTATGAAAGCGGCTCGGAACATTCTGGGTATGGATGTAGTCAAGATTGACAATCTGAATGTGGAGCTCTTGGCTCCAGGAACTCATCCAGGTAGACTCACGATCTGGTCAAAGTCTGCTTTTGACAAGCTTGAAGAGTTATTCGGAGGCTAGGAACACTTGGATCCGCAAGATGTTGTGATGTATCCTCTTATGACCGAAGTTGCCAGCCGCATACTTGAGGCCGAAAACAAGCTGGTTTTTATTGTCAACGTTAAGGCTTCCAAGGAGGATATCAGACGAGCCATTGAGGAACTTTACGAAGTTAAAGTGGAAAAAGTGAACGTGGCAATTACGCCTAAAGGTTTGAAGAAAGCATTTGCGAGACTGCATCCGGACTATAAGGCTGTCGATGTTGCCATCAAACTCGGCATTCTATAGATGCTCTTTGGGAAAACTGATCCATTAGGCTTTTAAATAGATCAACTTATTTCTGTTCCAATTCGAAGCATTTTGTCAAGTGGGAGCTACATGGAGAAAATAAGAGTTGTTCTGTTCGGTGTCGGCGCCATTGGAAGCAACATCGCTAGGTTCCTCCTCGAAAAGAAAGGGGTGGAAATTGTAGGTTCCATAGACATAGCCAAGGACAAAGTTGGAAAAGATCTAGGCGAGGTTTTAGGGATCAGCAGACGATTAGGTGTTGTTATTTCAAATGACCCGAAAACTGTTTTGTGCAAGGCTTGCGCAGACATTGTAGTTCATACAACTAGCTCTCATTTCAAGGATGTCTATTCTCAAATTGCTCCACTGGCAGAGTACGGAGTGAACGTGATATCTACATGTGAAGAGCTAGTCTACCCGTTCGTTTCGGAACCAGAACTGGCGAAGAAACTGGACGCGTTGGGGATGAAGTATGGAGTGACTTTTCTCGGGACAGGTGTTAACCCGGGTTTTTTAATGGACACTCTGGTCATTGCGCTCACCGGCGTGTGTCAGAGAGTTGACAGAATAGAAGTTGAACGAATTATGAACGCTGCTACGCGCAGAATCCCCTTTCAGAAGAAGATAGGAGCAGGTCTCTCAGTAAAAGAGTTTAATAAACGAATTGAGAAACAGACTATAACTGGTCATGTAGGTCTCGAACAATCCATCGGCATGATTTCAGACGCACTCAAATGGCAACTCGACAAAATAGAAATCGACCCACCCCAGCCGGTGATAGCTTTGAACAAGGTTGCCAGTGAAGCCATTAGAGTGAGCCAAGGTCACGTCGCCGGACTAAAGCAGTGTGCACATGGCTTTGTGGGCGGAGAAGAGCGTATTATGCTTGATTTTCGAGCTTCTATAGGCGCTGAAGAAGAGTACGATTCGGTAACTATCGATGGAGTGCCACCGATCTGTCAGAAGATCAGCCCCTGTGTGCATGGTGATCTAGCAACAGTAGCTGTTATTGCGAACTCAATTCCTAAAGTGATTAGTGCTCCACCGGGTCTAGTTACGATGAAAGATCTGCCTCTTCCTTCAGCCGCACCAATGGACATGAGGAAGACCTTGTAATATTCCTGATCAACGCAGCTGGAACGACCTTCTGAAGCCAAACTGCGGTGTCTGGCTTTCCGGTTTAGGTCGTTTCTTTCCAGTGACTTACGATCAATTCAATCGTGAAGCTCTATCAATATGCCATACTCTTTTTCAGCTGTCTCCGACGGAACAAGATCAGCTAGCACATCTTGAAAGACGAGCTCAGGGTCACGTTCCAGCGGTTCTCCATAACCTCCCCCACCAGGAGTTCTTACTAGGAAAATGTCGCCTTTCTTCATTTCAATAGTACATTTGGACCTCACCTTTACTTGTTTTCCATCCGGTTTTATGATGTAGTATTCACCTTTGGCACCATGTTTTCCGCCAAACAGCCCCCATGGGGGAATTCTTGTTCTTTCAGCGAGGACTGACAACGTGGCTGAAGGAGCCAATAACATCCAACTTCTCTCCAACCCGACTCCACCTCGATATTTCCCAGCGCCCCCACTGTCCCTTCTCAGTTCATACTTCATGAAGCGTATAGGATAAGCAGTTTCAATAGCTTCGATTGGCGTATTCATCGTGTTTGTCATGTGAGAATGCACCGCGTCGACTCCATCAATGCCAAGTCTCCCTCCGAATCCTCCCGCTATCGTTTCATAGAAAGCCCAAGACTTGCCGTTCAGATTTCTACCTCCCACGGCAACGTTGTTCATTGTTCCCTGACATGCCGCACAGACTCTTTCAGGCAGGAATTGAGCAAAAGCCTTCAGCAATACATCTACATTCCGTTGCGACGTCTCGACGTTGCCTCCAGCCACGGGTCTTGGCAGGGTTGGATTCACTACTGTGCCTTCGGGAGCATGGACTAATACAGGTCTATAACATCCGTCGTTCATTGGTATCGAAGGATCGGTTAGACATCTCAAAACATAATAAACTCCGGATAGCGTCACACCTAGGACAGCGTTGATGGGGGCATCTACCTGTTCATCCGTCCCAGTATAATCAACTGACAAACGATCTTTCTTGACAGCGACCACAACCTTGATCTTGACTTTTTTGTTGCTTGTTCCCGTGTTTTCAATATAATCTTCCGCAGAGAAGTTTCCGTTTGGCATTCTGTTTATCTCGATTTGCATTCGCCTTTCCGAATAATCCATAATCGCTTCCATGGCTTCATGTAAAGTGTCCGCACAATATCTTCCTACGAGTTCAAGAATGCGTCGTTTGCCACGGAGGTTTGCCGCCATTTGCGCCCTCAAATCGCCCATTCGGATCCTGGGTGTTCTAATGTTGCTCAACACTATTCTTGCGATCTCCTTCTGGATGACATTCTTTTTGACAAATTTCACGGGTGGAATGATGATGCCCTCTTGGTAGATTTCAGTGGCGTCTCCCGCCATACTTCCTGGGGCCTTTCCCCCAACATCTGAATGATGTGCCTTGTTCGCGGAATAGGCGATGAGTCTGCCCTCGTAAAAGATTGGGTAGATGAGCGTGATGTCCGGCAAGTGGGTTCCGCTGATATAAGGATCGTTGAAAAGTATCATATCGCCATCTTCAAGGTCTTCCTCAAGCCTTTCCAGACCTGTCTGAACTGCATGTTGCATCGAACCTAGATGAACAGGGATGTGTTCAGCCTGCGCGGCCAGCCGCTTTTCCACGTCAAAGATCGTACATGAGAAGTCCATTCGCTCTTTAATGTTAGGAGAGTACGCTGAGTTCCGCAAGACGATTCCCATTTCCTCAGCGGCGTAGATCAATGCGCCTTTTATGACTTCAACAGTAATCGGGTCTACTGACAACCTACTGCCCTCCGGTCTTGATTGATAGAGTAATGTTCTCGAACCCGTCAATCTGAGCTACCCAGTCTGGATAAACAACAGTCGTGGCATCGTATTGCTCGACAACTGCAGGACCAGAGATTATATCTCCAGTCTTCAGTTTTTTCCGTGCATAAATAGGAGTGCTAATATACTCGGCTTTCCGTTCGAAAAAGACTCTGCGTTTTGCGATAATGGCCTCTCTCGAGGGTTTTTCTCGGCGTATCGATTTCGCCTTGAGTTCTGGCTTTTCAACCAACCCTCTTGCAACGAGTCGAACGTTCACCAATTCCACAGGCTCATCTCTCACTGCATAGCCATAAGCTGCCATATACTTCATGTGGAACCTCTCAACTGTTTGGCGTAGAACGTCTTCGGTAGACGGTGTTGACGTTGGGACTGTCAGTTCATAGCTTTGACCTAGGTATCTCAAGTCCATTTCCCTATTGAAACGCATATTCTCCTTTGGGACGCGTTGCGTCGTGAGCAGTTTATTACCTCTAGCTGCAAGCTCCTGAAAAGTGGCTTCAAGTTCTTCTGCTCTAATCTCACCAATCAACTTCATAATTGCTTTTGCAGAGTTGTGTGTGAAATCAGCGGCCTGTAGCCCGAAAGCAGAGAATAACCCGGGATTATGGGGAATAACTATCTTCGGTAAGTGCAATTCTTCAGCCAACGCACATCCATGCATCGGTCCTGCTCCCCCGAAACAAATCAAAACGAAGTTTCTCGGATCGTAGCCCCGTTCCACCGATACTATTCTCAAGATTTTCGCCATGGCCGAATTCGCGATTTTAATGATGGCCCCTGCTGCTTCGACAAGTTTCAATGGGACTTTCTCGCAGACCTCCTTCACAATTGCCTTCTCTGAAAGGTTTGGATGGATCTTCATGTTACCTTCAAGCAGATATTCGGGATTGAGCCTTCCTAGCACAACATTGGCATCGGTTACTGTTGGCTGTTTTCCACCTTTACCGTAACATGCAGGTCCAGGTTCTGCTCCTGCGCTGATCGGACCGACCCTAAGCGCATTGCCGCTGTCTACCCAAGCGATCGTTCCTCCTCCGGCACTGCATTCAGCTACATCCATGAAGCGGGCTCTCACTGGATATCCGCTTCCTTTCACCACCCTTCCGCTGTGCACTCTTCCTGCAACCTCATATTCGCCTAGGACTTCAGGCGTTGCGTCCTTTATGGCTCCAGCTTTGGCCGTTGTTCCGCCCATGTCGAAGCTGAGGATATTCTTGATTCCAAGCAGTTTTCCATAATAGGCAGATGCTGCTACACCTGCCGCTGGACCGGATTCGATCAGTTTAACGGGTTCTCTTGAGACTGTGTGTGCCGTGGCTATCCCTCCGTCTGATTGCATGACGCATAACGGAGCTTTGATCCTCATTCTTCTCATTTCGTCTTTCAAATCAGCAAGGTAGTTAGATATCGTTGGCATCAAGACAGCGTTTACCGCTGCTGTGCTTATCCGCTCATACTCTCTATGCTCTGGAGCAACGTCAGCTGAAAGCGAGACATGGATTTTCGGCAGCGATTTTCTCAATATCGTTTCGATTTCACGTTCGTGTACTCGGTTGATATAAGAAAAAAGAAGAGCGACTGCAACGGATTCAACATTTTCTCTTTTCAATTTCGGAATCAAGCTTTCGACTTGATTCTTGTTGAGCGAGGTAAGAATTTCACCCTTGGGTCCTATGCGTTCTTCGACTTCAAACCGGAATCTCCTTGGAATCAGCTCCTTTGGTTTTTGTATGAAAAGGTTGTATAATTGGTGGCGGTTTTGTCTTCCAATCTTCAGTATGTCGCGAAACCCTTCTGTTGTTATAAGTGCGGACCTAGGCAACTCAAGGTTCAGTTGACCAAGCAAAACATTTGTGGCCATAGTTGTGGCGTGAATGACGATTGAGGCTTCCGCGTCACACGCCCTTTTCGAAAACTCCTCAAATGCTCTGATAACGGCCCTTGCAGGTTCTCTTGGAGTTGATGGCAGTTTGATATTTACGATTTTACCGTTTTTTTCGCCTATCGCAACTAGGTCAGTGAAGGTTCCACCAATGTCTATGCTTACTCGATATTTCGCCAAATGTCAGCGAACCACAGATAGTCTTCGCGGTTTTGCGTATTTACGCGTATCCTTGGGTGCGAAGAGAAATCACTTGGACGGGATTTTCTTTCTCTACATGTACTTCAAAATGACTTCATCATATTCCTTTTCGAGCCGGTATTTGTGCTTTAGCTCTTCCTGGGCGAGTTTGGCAAACATCCTTCCGATGTGCTTCTCTTTGTATCTTCCTGCCAATTCAAGATATAGGTCGTGAGTCGTTTTCTCTCTTTTTGCAGCGTAGATGAGTATCTGCTGATAGTCTGCTTCAGGGGATAAAGTAACGTCTTCAAGATAGTCCACGATCTTTAAATCCTGAATCTTTGTCTCGAGTGTTCCGATTTCTTTGACCTTCTTTGGATTTCGCATAGCCTCACGAATTTTAGCCTTGTGCGTCTGCTCTTCGTCTGCAAGTTCCTGGAGGAACTTCGAGGAGCCGAAATTCAGAGCCTTTTTCTGCGCAGAGGCATAGAGCTTGATTGATTCTTCTTCTCTGGCTAGTGCAAATTTTAGTGTTCCCTCCAAAGTCAACTCGGGCAAAGTTCAGTCCTCTTTTCTACTATCGCTCGCCAAATTATATAATATTGTCGCGTGCAAGTCATGAGATCAATTCCTGCTCAGGTTCTTTTTTCGCTTTTGTGTTTGCATTAGATACTTGTGCATAGCTCGAGCTGCTTTCTTGCCCGCTCCCATGGCGCTTATGACTGTTGCTTCCCCAGTTACTATATCTCCGCCTGCGTAGACTCCTTCGATGCTCGTTTTTCCGTTTTCATCCACCACGATTGTACCCCACCGGGTAACCTGCAAACCTTCAGTTGTCTGTTGTATTATCGGGTTCGCCGTCCTTCCAATTGCGATTATTGCTGTATCCACGTCCATTGAGAATTCTGAGCCTTCGATGGGTATAGGTCTTCTTCTCCCGCTTGCATCTGGTTCTCCTAAACGCATCCTTATGCACTCCATCGCCGTGACCCACCCTCTTTTGTTGCTTATGAACCTTCTCGGATTAGTCAGAAACTCGAATATTATCCCCTCTTCCTCAGCATTCTCAATCTCTTCAGCCCGTGCGGGCATCTCCTCTCTAGATCGCCGATAGACAATCTTGACTTCCTTTGCCCCTAACCGTAGGGCGCATCTAGCCGAGTCCATGGCTACGTTGCCGCCCCCGACAACGGCTACTTTTTCTCCGATGTAGATGGGTGTGCCAGATCTTGGAAAGTCATACGCCTTCATGAGGTTAACACGTATTAGAAACTCGTTGGCTGAATAGATTCCGCACAGGTTTTCACCAGGGATCTTCATGAACCGCGGAAGTCCCGCGCCCGTTCCTATGAAAACCGCGCCGAACTGTCGAAGCAACTCCTCTATCGTATACAGTTTTCCGATCATCGCATTCATCTTGATAGCAACGCCTAGCTTTCCTATGTACTCGGCTTCGGCTTCAACGATAGCTTTTGGTAAACGAAACTCTGGAATTCCATAAATGAGCACACCACCAGGCTTGTGCAAAGCCTCGAAAAGAACGACGTCGTGTCCAAGCTTGACCAAGTATGCAGCGGCTGTTAAACCAGCTGGGCCCGCACCGACAATTGCGACTCTTTCTCCGGTGGAAGAGGGTCTCTGCGGAATTTCATAGCCTCGTTCTCTTTCCCGATCAGCCAGGAATCTTTCTATTCTTCCAATTGAGACTGGGTCGCCAACTTTTCCCATTGTGCAATTTGCTTGGCATTGCTCTTCTTGTGGGCAGACTCTGCCGCAGATGGCTGGGAGACTGTTCTTTTCTTTGATTTTTCTTATCGCTTCGTCAAATTTGCGTTCTCTAACTAGACTGATGAATGTTGAGATGTCTACTTCCACTGGGCATCCTTGGATGCAGGGAGCCTTTGCGCATTGTAGGCATCGTTCTGCTTCAGCCATGACCTGCTCCTCAGTATAACCCTGTGCCACTTCGTTGAAGTTTCGACTGCGTTTTTTCGGGTCTTGTTTGCGCATGGGGATGACTTTCTTCTTGAGTTTGGGTTTAGGTTTGCTCATTGGTTCATTCCCCCTCTTCATGGAAAACAAAGGCGAGCTTTTCTTGCGGAGTAAACATCTTCAATCGAGCCATCAGTTCTTCAAAATCGACTTGATGCCCATCAAAATCTGGACCGTCAACGCATGCAAACATTGTTTGATCACCAACAGTTACTCGGCATGCTCCACACATTCCCATGGCGTCAACCATTATGGGAATTAGGTTCACAATTGTGGGTATGCCTTTGGGACGGGTAAGCTCAGAGACTGTTTTCAACGTCACAATGGGTCCCATGACTACTACGCGGTCAATCTTCTTCTGGAGTAACTCTTCAAGAAAAGCTAGTCCTTTGTGCCCTTTGGTTCCGTCATCCGTGGTCACATAAAGCTCATCGCATACTTCTCGCATTTCTTCCTCGAAAATCAGCTGACCTTTGGTTCTCGCGCCAACTACTCCGATAACACTGTTGCCGGCCTCATGAAGCGCTCTAGCTTGAAAATGCAGAGGGGCCACCATCACACCGCCGCCAACGCAAAGAACGGTCCCATAGTTCTGGATTTCAGCAGGCTTTCCTAGCGGACCCAACAGGTCAAAGATATGGTCTCCTGTGTTCAGCTTTCCCAACATCTTGGTTGTTTTGCCAACTTCATGGCAGACCACCACTATGGTTCCTCTTTCAATTGAGGCGTCAGCAATGGTGAGTGGAATTCTCTCGCCGTTGTCATCTACTCTTAGCATTATGAATTGCCCAGGTTTGGCCTTCGCGGCTATTTCCTGAGCTGCAAACTC
>JABAOH010022590.1_pt1 | contig 20300 bp, 22 predicted proteins | sample 7062181 | NCBI WGS metagenome assembly JABAOH01 (sample SAMN14538630, study PRJNA623070) | marine sediment metagenome | biome: marine biome [ENVO:00000428]; feature: marine pelagic biome [ENVO:01000023]; material: deep marine sediment [ENVO:00002113]; isolation source: pool of 5 deep marine... | reverse complement strand
TCTCTCAAATCTTAGTTTACAATTATCTGAGCGCCTCAAAAATAGTCAACGAGCTCGTTCGAAGAGACGAATTCATATACGATGTGATTGTCGCCCACGATTGGCTCTCCGTAATTTCAGGCGTTGCAATTAAAAGAGAGCTGGGTATACCCCTTGTTTTTCATGTTCACTCCACGGAAAAGGGGCGAACGTTAGGCAATGGATCTGATGTGGTAAGCAATATTGAACATCGTGGTGGGTTGATGGCGGATATGATTGTTACTGTTTCTGAGGCTATGAAGAGCGAACTAATAGAACTTGGCTTCCCTAAAGAGAAGATTCAAGTATGCTACAACGGAGTGGACCCAAAGAAATACTCTCGGGGCCAGGTGAATGATGAAAAAGTGCGAGAAGTGAGACAAAACTACGGCATCGGAGACAACGACCTGATGGCGCTTTTCGTCGGCAGACTCGTTTGGATTAAGGGAGTAGACAAACTAATCAGAGCAATGCCTCAAGTCTTACAAACAATCCCAAACCTCAAACTGGTTATTGTTGGACTTGGAGAAATGCGAGAGTACTTAGAAAAGCTAGTTCAAACCCTAAAGCTTCAAGAGGTTGTAAAATTCCGTTTTGAATTCATACCCGAAGAAGAGCGAATAGCCCATTACGCAGCGTGCGACGTAGCCGCTTTCCCAAGCTTGTATGAACCTTTCGGAATAGTTGCGCTGGAAGCAATGAGTATGGGGAAACCAGTGGTGGTTGGAGCCGCCGGCATTAGTGGAATGAGAGAGAGTGTGGTTCCTAATGGTCATAATCAATGCGGCTTCCACGTTAATCCAGAGGACCCAGCGGACATTGCTTGGGGACTTATCAATGCTGTGCAAGACCCTCAACGAAAAGAGTGGCTTGGCAAGAACGGCAGAAAAATAGTTTTGGAAAGGTTTAGTTGGAACGTAATTGCTAAGAAGACGGCTGAACTTTACTTAAACCTTCTAGAATCCCAAAAATCATAATAATACCCTTCTCGTGACTTGTTGTGTGCTGGAAGAGAAGTCATGCCACCAAACGAGTTGCGAAAGGACTATTTGCTGAACCGATGGGCTGTCATTGCAGTAGAAAGAAAGCGCAGACCAACAGATTTTGTGAAAGAAATACAGGAAAAAAAGGCTGTTAAATGTCCCTTCTGTCCGGGTAACGAGCACATGACTCCGCCAGCAGTACTTGTTTATGTTCCTTCCAACGGAGACATTAAGAAAGAGAAGGATCAAAACGGCTTTCGCCACAAAAACTGGGTAATACGATGTTTTTCAAATCTTTACCCTGCCTTTTCTACTATCCAAGAGGGAGAAATGCTGGAAATTAAGGAGGGTAACGCCGTTTCTGAGAAAGCGATTGGTCATCATGAGGTTCTGGTTGAGTCGCCTCGCCATGACGAGCATCCCGGAACAGCGCGAATTTCACAACTGATCTATCTTATCAATGCTTATCTTGACCGGTTGGAAGAGATTTCCGCAGAGACTTACACAAAATATGTCTCTATCTTTAGAAATCATAAGCGAGAAGCTGGAGCGTCTCTCTCCCATGCCCATACTCAACTGATCTCGATGCCTCTTGTTCCAAGGATTGTGGGTGAAGAACTTGAGGCAAGCAAAAGATTTTGGGTGAAAAACAAGCGATGTACGTTTTGCGAAATTCTAAGAAAAGAGAGGACCAGCCCCCGCTTTATCTGGGAAAATGACGGTTTCGTTGCTTTCGCTCCTTGGGCAAGCATCCATCCCCTCGAGTTTTGGATTTTCCCAAAAAGACACCAGTCCACGTTGCTGGATATGTCAAAGGTGGATGTGAAAGGTTTGGCTGTGGCTTTAAGGACTTGTCTCGGCGGTTTGAGGTCACTTTTGAAGGACCCTCCATACAACTTTGGTTTTCATATTGCGGCAAGTAGAGAGGACAGCGACTATTATCATTGGCATTTGGAGGTTTATCCTAAATTATCTATTTGGGCTGGTTTTGAAAAGAGCACTGGAATGTTCATAAACATTGTGTCACCTGAATATGCTGCGGAAAATCTGAGGGAAGCAGTTCAGAAAGAAGAGAAAAGCTTGTGAAGGTTTTGGATTTTCCCAAGAAAAGCTCAGTTTAGTGTTTACGACAGATATCTTAAAGGAGTCTAAATTCAATCTGTATCAAATTGCCCCGATAGAACAAACTAACCTGTTTTAGTGCATATGCGTAATTTTCCCTACACTCCGAAAAACCTATATACTCATTTGTTCTTTGCTTGTAGCTTCTGTGGTTGAGGGGCATTTCTTGTTTGCTGGAGGCTACAAGCCTACATTTTCCTCCGCACCCATCTCACAAAAGCCCTCAGCCACTCTTAAACTTGCCAAAAGTTATTTATGTAGTATCATATGAATCATGTTGATGGAGGAAAATTTATGGCTAAATGCCCAAAATGTGGAAGCGAAGTTGCTAATCCGAGAAAGACTTGGAAGATGGCTGGGCGTCCGGATAGGAGTGGCAAGAGAACTGAACTCACAATAGGTCTCTTCGACCATTGTGGAAAAACCTTTAGAGCCGTCTTAGCTAAACGAAAGATTTGAAGCCGAATATTGCAAGCGTGATTAAGTTAGCCTAACTTTCCTTTTTTTCTTTTGTATTCGCGGTGCACTCAACTTAAAGATTATGTTAACTGTATAGGGTTAACACTTTTCTTATTCCATCAGGTGTGAGGTGGTATTTGCCAACTCCCTCGCCCTCGATGGGTTGAACGTAACCCGACTCAACCAACTTCTGAAGGTGAAACTCTATTGATGAAGTTTCCATGGCGGTCCACTGGGAGATTTCTTGGATAGAGAGCGACTTTTCCCACTTAGTTGCACCTATATTATGCAACATGCAGAGAAGGCGAAACTCTTCAGGCACTTCTTGAGACATTTCACTCTCCAACCTCTTTGTATACCTTCATGGTTTTCTTAGCAATCGCTTCCCAACTATAAGTTTTTTGTATCATTTCCCGAGCGTTTTCAGTTAACCAATGTGCGTGACCGGGATCAGATAAGATTCGATCAACACCCCAAGCAACCGATTCAGGGTTTCTTGAATACACAAGAATTCCAGTGCGGTCATGCTCTACCACCTCGGCTAAGCCTCCAACTTGACTTGCTACAACTGGAACTCCAGCCGCCATTCCCTCTAGAGCAACTATGCCGAAGGGTTCATAAATGGATGGAATAACCAAAACGTCGGCGCTGGTCATGAGCGCTATCACCTCTGAATCAGGAATGAAGCCTGTAAACCGTATTTTCCATCCGTGTCCAGTGGTCCGTGCAAGATATTCCAGATGACCTTTCAGCCATCCTTCGCCCACAATGACGAATCTTGCTTCTGGATGACGCCAAGATATGGAGGGTACTGCGTGAATCAAGTGTTCTATTCCTTTTTGAGGAACCAAACGACCCACGCAGAGAACTAGCTTTTCGTGGTGTCCAACTCCGTAACGTCCCCTAACCGATTGTCGGTCTATAGAGATGTTGTATTTTGTTAATTCGATAGCGTTTGAAATAACTTCAATCTTGTCTGCTGGTAGGTGAAAGTGACCGCGAAGTTCTCCTTTCATGGAACCGCTAGTCACAATGACCTTGTTTGCCTCATAGGTTGCCCACCACTCCATCCCGTCGATGGCAAAAGAGTCTGGATTATGGATGCCTTGAGCTCTGCCAACCTCTGTGCTGTGAACGGTGAGAACCATTGGCTTTCCCAAACGGTATTTAGAGGATATGCCTGCTGGAGCGGATAACCAATCGTGAACATGAAGAATGTCAAACTTAACTTGCTGACTCACTTGTCCCAGTCGTTTTTCCAAGAAATGGTTAAACAAAAGAGCCCAAGTTAGAAAGTTTGGATGCCCCAGTTCTGTGACTGTGCGATAAATCTTAACACCATCAATCTCCTCATAATCGGGTGCACCTGGAAAATCTAAGGTGAAGATGTGTACCTCGTGACCTTCATGGGCGATGGCTTTAGCCAAGCCTTCGCAGTGGCGAGCGATTCCGCCCACGACTCGAGGTGGATATTCCCAAGTTAACATGCAGATTTTCATCGAAATGGTGCACCGCGCCTTGTTGAAAGTTTAAGTAACATTCTTTGTGTTATTAGACTTTTTCCATGAGTTTTGAAATTCTGCGTCAACTTTTAGACAGACATTTCTTTCAGTTCTTTAATTCTGGCTTTAACTAAGTCAAGAACACTTTTGCGGAGCTTCCTGCCCTTTAACTTCTTTTTTGATACACCAACTAACTCATCCGCTAGTTTGTCATCACCAACCACTTGACGAAGCCAACGCTCAAAGTCTCCCCGCTTCAAATGAAACCTAATAGACTTGAGATCAACATCTTTGAGAGCTGAACAAAAATCATCTAAGCTGTGAACAGTCCAATCTGTTGGTTGCCCAAGCTTATAAAAGAAGGTGAAGGCTTTTCCAACCGGAATCTGACGCAGCATCCTTTTTGCCGCTAGTTCTGGCTTCTCCAGTTCCAACTGAACTCTGGACTCAAGGTCAGAGAGAACCCTTGAAAACACTGAAAAAGCTTCGATAGGATTGCCAGATGGGTTAAAGTAGGTGTGAACGTCTCCTGGACCACCACCTTTTATGCTCATATAGTACAGGTGATCACTCATCTGCAAATACCGCCACAGCTTGATCAGATCTTCGTCTCCAGTTGCTTTAACAGGCTGCTCCAACCTCTTCAGAGACTCGAAGGAGAGAATTTGCATAGGATTGTCAATCCAGGCGCTGGGGTCCCGTTCGAGGTCTGCCCAAGAAACAGTGTTGAAATCCTGAACGTCAATCTCTCCGACAGGTGCATGTCTCTGGATAACTTCAGATGGTGTATGCCAATCAAGATGATCCCATTTAATCACTTCTCCTGGTAGCCACCTCAAGAAATCGTAGATTCCGCTTTCCGGCCAGTGATGTTCACCAAGGGTTTCGTAATCAATGAAAAGAACGATTACTTGCCCTTGAGCTGCCGCCAACCAACTTGCATACTTTTCTGCGGTAAGCGGCCACTCTTCCCACCATCTTGAAGAGAAGCGAAATCCTATGTCGTCGGAAAGACGGTAGTTGCGAAGCAGAACTCGAAGGGAAGTGTCTTTCGCTTTGTAAACGTAGTTTGGGCTTCTCCAATCAAGTATTCTTTCAACGCCCTCCGTGACTGTTGCCTCATAGCCCAGTCCTTCAACAGTTTTTGCAATAGCATTGTTGTACAAGCACTCGGTGTTCTCCACCACCCTCGGCTCGTAGTTGAACAAGTCCTTAACGAGTTGACGGTGCATCTTAATCTGCTCAACAAACTCGAGCCGATTAGTGCCATAGAGGCCAGCAAGCGAGTGATAGTATGGTTGATCGAGAAACTCGACGCAGCCGGATTCAGCGAGTTGTTTGAAGGATTCTATGAGGTCTGGGTTCCAGCGCTCAGACTGTTCAATGAGTACTCCTGAGATGCCGTAGGCTACTTTGAACTGTTTCTGACCTCTCTTGAAATTGTCTATTTGTTCTAGAATTATGTTGTTCGCTGGGAAGTAGCATTTTCGAGCTACTCTCTCGAAAACGTGGCGATTTAGTTTCTGGTCAAAATAAAGGTCAATGAGATCCTTCTTCTTCACTGAGGGAAGACCAGATAGGTCTGAGTTAAAGTTGTGATTTAGCCTTAACGGCTGGTGGGCCTCAAACATGAGGCAAATGTCTGGCACTCACATGCTTCTCCTTTAAGGTTCAACGAACGCTTAGTTTTGAAGAGCGAACAAGGGTCTATTTAATTCTTCTATTTAATTCTTGTTAACGCTGAATAACTAAACAGGAGAATTTCCCAAGATTCTTCGTTCATAAGTCGGTCTTTTCAACATTACATCTTCTATAAAAGCTCTCAACGGCTCTGCTACGCTCCAAGCCTGCGCTATGCCACCACGAGATGTATGAGGCGGATCACCGTCAAAAATTTCACTTATTGTCCCAAGCCCAGCTTGCAAAGTTTCCTTCTGGAAGAGAGGCTGTAAAAAGGTGTTGAGAGCAAATTCACGCCAGTGCTCTTCATAATTCTTTGCTTTCAAAAAAGCGGTGGTGAAGGGTCCGAGGAGCCAAGCCCACACGGTTCCATTGTGATACGCGTTGTTGCGGTGGTTCCAGTCTCCCCGATATTTTCCAACATAACGTGAGTCTTCTTCTGATAGAGTCTTCAGTCCATAGGTGGCGAAAAGCTTTTTCCAAACAATTTCAACAATCTTCTCCTCCTTTGCTTTGTCGAGCATGGAAAAATCTAATGCCACCGCGATTATCTGGTTTGGTCGTAAGGAAGCATCTTGTTGCCTATCTTTTACCACATCGAACAACCAACCTGCTTGTGGGTTCCAAAACTTTTTTACAAAGCTTTCTTTAGCCTTTTCTGCCATTGCAGAGTATTCTTCTGCTTGCTCTTTTTGGTTAAAGTGGGTTGCGAGTAGTTCCATGGTTTTTAAGGCGTTATACCACAACGCTTGTATTTCCACAGCTTTTCCATCTCTGGGCGTAACAGCTTCATTGTTTATCATGGCGTCCATCCACGTCAGCTGTGGACCGTGCGCAATTAATCCGTCATGGTCTAAGCGTATGTTATACAATGTTCCTTGACAATGATACTCAACAATCGACTTTAAGAGATTCCACATTTGCTTATGGACAAAATCGAGGTCTCCTGTGTATTTGAGGTATTGAAGAACAGCATTGAAGTACCAGAGGGTGGCGTCCACTGTGTTATAGTCTGGATTTTCTCCAGCGTTGTCTGGAAATCGATTTGGGATGATGCCTCTGCGGCAGTAATGTTTAAAAGTCAACAAAATCTGTTTTGCATCTTCAAATCTTCCCGTTACCAGCGTTAGCCCTGGCAACGAAATCAATGAGTCTCTTCCCCAATCTTCAAACCAATGATACCCAGCGATGACTGATTTTGCCTTAGTTGACTCTCGATTTACGATGAAGGAGTCTGCTGCTAAAATCATCCATTTAAGCCAATCCTCCGTCTTGATGTCACCGTAGTGCTCTTGGAACTTTCCAAGCAGATCTTCTTGACGTTTCAGCGCTTGATGGCGCAAAGCATCAAAGTCTTCACTAATCGAGGAAAAAACGTGTTTGGTTTCCATCTCGGTTTTTCCAGCTGTCGCAACAATAAGGAACTTCTTTTTCTCTTCAGAACCCACGTTAAGGTCGAAAAATCCTGGCTGAAAACTGTCGTCTTTGCAACTTTCTCCCCGAGAATGGTCCACTCGGAAATGCATTCGCTTGATCCATTTGCCTTTTNNTTGCCTTTTCCTACGAGATATTTTCCATCACTTGAAGAAATGATTAAGCTGGACAGTGGAATAGACGGATAAACAATTACCCCTTGGTTGACGGGTTTTTGAACAAACTCCCAATTTAGCTTGTCTTTATCTGTGACGGCGTGGAAGTGTCTATAATTTACTAAAGGAAAGATGCGAATATTCACCATGTCTTTGGTGGAGTTGAAGAGTTCGTAATCTATCACAGTGGCGTTCTTTCCATATGGCATGAAAATCTTTTTCTGAAGCTGAACTTTGTCTGTGACATATCTGTAGGTGGGGAAGGGATCAAGGGAGAAGTCGGAGAGAAAACGGTAACCTTCTGGTTGAATGCCGTAGTCAAACTCGTTTGATCCAATTGAGTAGGTTTTGCCACTGATGTGGAGTTCTTCATCCAGTTTTGTGAGGAGAACCTTTCGTTCTGCGGGCGGATTTAAGGCAGCGATGAGAAGACCATGATATTTTCGGGTGTTGATTCCCAGCGCTGTTGAGGAGGCGTATCCGCCTAAACCGTTGGTTAATATCCACTCCATTTGAATTGCTTTATTGAAATCAGAAAGAACATTTGATCTGAAGTGGATTTTTGGTAAGTCATTTTTCATAGCGATCATCCTTCTCATTGAATACCTTTTTTTGCCTTAACGGTTTTAGGTTAAGGCATCATCAGTTTAGCAACATTCTTATTCCTCGCCACACCAAAATAGTTGGCAACTGGACAACATTTTGTCCGCAATAATAATGCATGTGGAGTTTTCAGGTTGATTTCTGTGAGTGTTTCAGCGTGCCCCATGCCTTTCGCCACCACAAAATCCGCTGAGTTGTAGAGTTTCAAGAACTCTTCGGAGCATTCTTCGAGTATTAACCCAACAGAGTCTGATCCAGTGGTAATCACCTTATCTGCAACATTGTGCATGCCCACGTATTTAGCGTCCTCAATCGTGGCATCGTTTAGTATCGGCTTGCTTTTAACCGCCACAGTGACGTTTGTTCCAAACTTTTTTAGTTCTTGAACGAGCAGTGTGTCTAAAGCTATTTCTCCAGCGTTGTCGGTTAAATATATGATTCTCTTCGCTTTTTTTGCTTGGTTGAAAATCTCTGAGATTTCGTCGATGGCTAGGTCTTCTTCTGCCCCCCGAATAAGCTTCTCCAGATCATCGAATTCGAAGGTGTGGTCTGGGATGTCAAATTCTATAATGTTACCTACGATGGAGCATAAGCATGCTCTTCTAAACTTAGATTCTTCTGAGATACCGTTTAAAACTAGGTCTTTAGCTGATGGAAGAATTTCCACGGCTTTCTGATTACTTGTTTGCTTAGTTTTCGCGTAAGGGTCCAGATTACCTGTTACCTCTTTTACTATTCTGTCTCTCTGTGTGCCTAAGTAAGCTGCAACTGCGGTGGACTTGAACTCTTTGATTAGGAGATTTATGAGAGCGGACATTGTTTTAAATTGAAGAGACATATCGTCTGTTGCCTTTTCTGTTTCTAAGTAACCTCGCTGAAGAACACAGGCAGCGCATTCAGCCTCAACCTTCAATGGTGAACCACTCTATACTTTTGTCACGTTTTCTGCGTAGGATTAATCAGTTGTTTGAGTTATCATTATTATTTTCTTGTGGAAGCATATAATTTACAACTAAATACTTAAGCATTTAACTGGTTCTTTAGTTGCTTGTTTAAGAGAAATTCTTATTCATAGTTTTCAAGGTCTAATTTATCAAACACTTCTTTAGACACATGGTTGATTTCGAAATCTTTACATTTGGGGCATTTCGTTACGACACGATATTCATTGCTGTATGGGTCTTTTGAAATGCTATCGATGGTTAGCTGAAAATGTCCGCAAATTTTGCGTGTTAGAATTTTCTTGGTTTGTTCGTTGTGCATTTTCCTTTTGTTTAAAGGTTTTTTGAGAAACGCCAGATGTGGTATAGGTACACGAACTCCTTTTCTTCCAACTCTTCCCCCAAACAGAAAGAAAGGAGTCATTTCCCGTAGCCATTGGCGATAGCATTTATAACAATGGTTGTTGTATCTCTCAGCTTCTAAACCTGAAATGTATTTTCCACATCTTTCACAATTAGACATTGTCCCAAAAACAATATGCTACAATCAGATATTTATGTTTACTTAATACTATTTGATACTCATATCATCGGTGTTACTCTACCTCTGTTTCTCTGTGTATTGACGGACTAAAAGGGCATGGTACTTAATGGTGCAGATTCTACAAAAAATGAGGAGAAAAGGAAAGAATTATGTCGTCTTTACTTCGCCACATTCACAAACCTTACGTATACTCCTTCTGGCCACATTGCTGCCGTTTCTTCGGCTTCTTCCGGAGAATACCCCTCCATAATGAACAGGTCCACAAGAACCTCGTACGAGATATAGCCCCACTTGTTCTCAGCCTCTAGTGCAACCTCAGGGTCGGTCATCATTTCAATTATGTCTGCAATCGTAAGAGCGAGGGCATTGGGGATTTTAGCCTTTGACGCATCAAGGCCATTCATGAAGTCCGTATACCAAAATTCAGTGTCATTCGTCCATGACTGGAATCCTCCGCTGGGAGAGAGAATTTCCACTCCCTCAGGAGTAGACATGAGATTTGGGTTCTTTCCCGCTGCTTTTTGGGGTCCAATAGGTTTTGCCATTATCGGCACTGCTACAGATGCTAACATGAATAAAACAGAAATTGCTATAACCTTATTTCTCATCCTAACACTCTCCTCAAATTATTGGTATATTTTTCACAGCCCCACCTCGGCTGTTAGGGACAGACTTACAATATGATACATCCCACAGTGTTCACACATATCTTCTATTTTGCATAAATAACTTGTGAAACAATTTTCTAGTAGGCTAATCAGAGATACATTAGATGATAGTTGCATTAATAATCTAAGGCACACATAATGAATTGAGTTTTGAAGATTCTGAAATTCTGAGGTTCTGAGAGCAGGATTAATTTTGTGAGGAAAAACTAAGGCTTAACTATCCTGAAAAAGGAAAGATGGATTGAGTTGCCGACTTCGAAAGTTGACGTTTACAAAGGTATTTCTACAATGAATTCGTCAAAGTGTGTATTCAGGTCTATTAATTTTTTCCGCCATTCCTGCAAGAGCTTTGCTGCCTTAGCGTCCTTCTCAATGAAGGCAAAGAACCTATCCCATGTGCCGTAGTCTTTCATCTCCATATGCATTTGGTAATACCTCGGATTCGCACCGTTGTGGTGCCGATATAATTTCATAGATCCAAGTCCTTCTACCTTGCCTTCAAGATAACCCGAAAGCTCTTTTGACTTATTGACAAATTCCTCCTCGTCGCTTACACCGTTCTTCAGGTTGAAATATATAATGTATAGCATTTTCTCACCTCCTTTCTTTACTTTGATTCGTTTATATCATTTCAAGTTGCATTAAAATTTGAGGAGAAAACTTCTATGAGACAGCAGATTTCAGTGAACGATTCCTAGCAGCATTCATTTAACAGTTAAATTTTCTGCAAAATCTAACAACACCTTATATGGGTCTTTCGCTTTCACAATGCCGCTTGCCACCAAAACCCCTTCTGTTCCAAGTCTCAGAGCAGCAGCCACATCCTCGCCTTTTGTTAGCCCCGCTCCACACAGAACCACAACATCAGGGTTTATTTGCTTAACAACCTCAACTGCCCCCGTAACCACCTCAGGCTTAGCCTTAGCCACTGGAATCCCTGTTCCAATTAATTCAGGCGGCTCCACAGCAATCATGTTTGGTTTAAATTCAGCTACATTTGCGCTCACAGCAGCGCTATCTGCGCAAACCACTGAAGTTAAGTTGACTTCGCGTGTTCTCGCAATAGTTGCGTCAATGTCGGCGAGTTTCAACCGCATTTCCGAGTGGTTGATCAACGTTCCCACTGCTCCAGCTTCTTTCACTGATTCGGCGAGAACGTGACCAGTGAAGCTGCCTGGCTTTATTGTGTCAATGTGTTGTGCAAAAACTGGAAGGGACACGGCGTTAGCGACTGGCATGATGTCGACGAATTGAGGAGCTAAGCCTATGCAAACTTCAGTTTCTAAGCTGACTTTTTCCGCGGTCTTAGCAAGTTCAACAGCTTTTTTTCCAGTAGCCTGTGAATAAGTTTTGAAGTTCACGATAATTATAGGAATGCGAATTTTGGTCAACATGAATCTCCGCCTATCGCATATGTTCTTATCAATTAAACAGTTTTGGGGTTTCTTTGTTTCTTAAACTTGTAGAAACTCCTTCTACAGATGACAAATATTTAAGGTTTTATTGCTTAACACGTTATGCTGAAGAAAAATGGCAAAAGTTAGGGCCCACGTCTTTGTGAGCGGAAGAGTTCAAGGCGTTTTCTTCAGAGTTGAAACTCGGCGTGAAGCAAACAGAAGAAACGTTAGCGGATGGGTGCGAAATCTGTCAGACAGAAGAGTTGAAGCTGTTTTTGAGGGAGAAAAAGATGACGTGGAAAGGCTTATCGAGTTTTGCAGAAGAGGTCCCTCAGGAGCTAGAGTAAAACATGTTGAAGTTCGGTGGGAACATTACACTGGTGAACTCAAAGGCTTTAGAATACGTTACGGATATAGACGCATACTCTGACACGTTTTTATTTGTTGCACAAAGGTTTATTTTGAAGGAAAACTTCAAAGTCAAGTCCAAAATGAGCGGTTCATTATGCCTACTATCCTGTTAATCAACGATGACGGAATACAATCCATCGGTTTAGTCGCTCTAAAACGGAAGTTAGAAAAACTAGGCGAAGTGATCATTGTTACTCCAGAAAAAGAGCGAAGCGGTATCGGAAAAGCCCTAACCACCCTTGATTACATCAAAATCAAGGAGACACAACTTAGCGATGGATCAAAGGCATACGCTATAACTGGCACACCCGCCGATGCCTTTCTTCTGGCTGTGAACAAAATTCTGAAACGCTCTCCTGACCTGCTTGTAGCTGGGATAAACTTGGGTCCAAACCTTGGGATTGATGATTTTTTGAATTCTGGCACTTTAGGCGCTGCGCTGGAAGCCGCTATTCATAAGGTTCCCGCCATAGGCGTTTCTTATTGCGTACGAAAAATTCTGGAAAGGCCGTCATGGAAAGATTCTGTTACATCTGAAGAGTTAGAGTTAACCGCCACTATCACTCAAAAAGCCGCTGAATACGTGCTGAAAAAGGGCATGCCTCCTGACGTGGATATTATCTCGATAAACGTGCCTGAAACCGCCAAATCAATGGATGTGGAACTCACTGACCTATCATATAAGGGGTACCACGACATCTACACGAAGCGGAAGGATGGATACAAAATTGGAGGATGGGTTCTATCCGGCTATCCCGATGATAAGCCGGGAACAGACATACATACAATAAAGAAGGAAAACCGCATCTCCATTACACCCATTAGGGTGAGGTTTCCTCATCACAAGAAGGCGCTGAAAGACTTTTTGGAAGCTCTTTCAACTTAGAAGAGAATGCAAACACTGTTGGTGAAGTTTGTTCTTTTCCATGTCATTTAGGAACCCGAAAATGCGACTCCTTCCCAGCACTAATGTATTCTCCACCATTGTCACGAACAATAGACGCTATTTTCGCAAAATTTTCCGACCCCAAATATTGACGCGGCTTTATCATAATGTAGTCTCCCACGTCTTCAAACGTTAACATCTCCTCTAAATCCTTAGGAAACCACTTCTGGATGCTTTCAATTGTTTGTGCTTCAGCGGGTGCAACAGTAGGGGTAGGAGCAGGGACGCCGCTTTTCCTCAACGTCTTTGTTATGTCTGTTAGGTCTCTGGAGATCATGTTCAAAACGCTGAGAAGTTCATCTATTCGCCGTAGCAGTTCTTCTTGACTTAACTTTTTTTCGCTCAATAAACATGCCTCCATGCATAACTATTTCATTATGCTCCTTCATTTGTTTTGTCCTTCATGTCTTATCTTAAGGTAGAAGAACCTTTAAACTAGAGTAGAGACTGGTCAATTCTAGAGGCTTAAGAGTGTTGGAGGTTGACGGCAGCCAAAAAAGCGGCAGCGGAACCATCCTACGTCTGTCCATAGCTTTAGCAGGCATCCTAGGTGAACCACTGCACATATACAATATCCGCAAAAAACGCCGTCAGCCCGGTTTGCGCCCTCAACATCTTGAAGCTATACTTACTGCTGCCAAAATCTGTAATGCAGAAATAAAAGGCGCCACACTAGGCTCTCGCGAAGTCTGGTTTAAAGCCGACGAGGTTACAGGCGGCGAGATACAAGCTGAGATAGGCACTGCCGGCAGCATATCCATGTTACTGTTGACCATTCTGCCTCTCTGTGTCTCTGCTAAACACGCCGTACGTATAAGTGTGGTTAAAGGCGGCACTGACGTCCGTTATGCGCCTACAATAAACTATCTGAAACATATTCTTCTTCCTATGCTTAAACGAATGGGCTTGAAGGCAGACTTAACTGTTCAAAAATACGGTTATTACCCGAAAGGCATGGGAGAAATTTCCATAGAGGTTCAGCCATGTCAGAAATTGAATCCACTACGTCTTGAAGAACGTGGAGCTATAGAAGAACTGCGCGGAGTTTCCGTGTGCACTTTTCTAGCAGATCGAAAGGTTGCAGAACGCCAAGCCAAAGCAGCTAAGGAATATCTTAAAGCTCGCGGTTTCGAAGCCAACATCGAAGTGGTTAATGACACGTCCAACCCTATCCAGAAAGGGAGTTCCATAGTGTTATGGGCAAAAAGCAACACTGGCACTCTTCTGGGAGGAGACGCTATTGGCGAACTTCGCAAACCAAGCGAAGCGGTGGGTCGTGAAGCTGCTGAAAACCTTTTCAAGGAGTTAAAGGCTGGAGCTACGGTGGACGTGCATTTAGCTGATATGCTGGTTCCTTACGTTGCTTTGGCTGCAGGCAACTCCACCTATCTTGTTCGTTCCATTACTGAGCATCTGGACACAAATCTCTGGCTCGCTCAGAAGATTCTAGATGTAAAGTTCCAAGTTACAAGAGTGGGCAATCTCTTTAGAATAGAGAAGAGCGGAACCTAAAAGAAAGGAATCAATGAGTCACCAATAGAAATGCATGCGCCATGAAGTAGCTTTTTAAGTATTAAATAAAACCAGACTGCTTCAATTTTTTTATTGTAAGCCTTCCGTTATGTAGAGCTGTAGCTACCAGCACACCAGACACACCCATATTTCTCAACATTTCCAAGTCTGTAATGTCTCGTACACCTCCACCAGTTAACACTTCAACTCTGGTTTGCTCAAGAATCTCCTTCACTATTTTTAGATTAAGTCCTTTATTCATTCCAACCCTTGCTAAGTCTAAAACAATAATTTGGGCAACATTCATCGCTTGGAAAGTCTTTGCGAGTTCCACCGGGGCTTTCTCCTTTATGTAAGAGTCTCTGCTTATGACTTTTCCTCCTTTTAAGTCGAGGCTAACGATGACTCGGTTCTTACCAAAAAGCTTGACAGCTTCCTTAACAAAGTCTAGATTTTCTAAAGTTTCAGTGCCTATTATGATCTTTGAAACCTCGTTTTCTAAAACTTTTCGTGCCTTTTCAAAATCGTTTATGCCCGCGTCAACCATTAATTTTACATCAGTTACCGCTTTAACCTGTTTATAGAGGGAAAAATTTGCATGGTTGTTTAATATTGCATCTAAATCAGCCATATAAAGCTCATCAAATCCAAGTGACCTAAATGTCGAAGCTACGTTCACTGGATCAGAAGATGCGCACAAAACGCTTTTTATAGGATAATACTTTTCTCTTTTACCCCCAACAGCATGAACCACTACACCATTTAAAACGTCGAGGACAGGAATAATTTTCATGGAACCCCACCAAATATTAGATAGTGCAGAGGTAAAAATTTGAAGCTTCTCATTTATGAACATATCACAGCAGGAGGATACCATGGTAAAAAGATTTCGCCAAGCATCCTAAGTGAAGGATTTGGAATGTTGAGAACTTTAATCTCAGACTTTAAAGCCGCTGGACACTTTGTAACAACTCTACTTGACTCTAAACTCATAACTCTCAGCCCATCACTTGACGCCGACGAAATAATCATCCCTTCTCCTAAGGAAGAGTTAGAAAAAACTTTAACATCGCTCTCCAAATCGGTTGACGCCGTTTATATAATCGCGCCAGAATCAAGTCAAATATTACAAAGACTAGTGGAGCGCGTTGAAGCGGCTAGTAGCATCTCTCTTAATTGTGCGGCTACTGCAATAGAGAAAGTCTCCAACAAATATACGCTTTACGATGAGTTGAAAAGAATTGGAATACGGATGCCTGACACATTGATGATTGACTCTTGTGAAGAGATTAAAAAAATTAAACAGACCGTGAGTGAATTAGGTTTTCCACTTATCTTTAAGCCCATAGATGGTGTAGGTTGCCAAGGATTAAGCATCGTAAAAAATGAACGCCAAATAAAAAGCGCCCTTGCTAAGCTGATGGAAGAATCGTTAGGCAGGTATTTCTTAGCCCAGAAGTTTATTAATGGCACAGCTTCCAGCGTTAGTTTAATCTCAACCGGAAAGAAAGCATATCCACTAACGTTAAATGAACAAATAGTTACTTTATCGCCACCCAACTCTAATTCAGCTTATACTGGTGGAATAGTTCCTCTTCACCATCCTCTGCTAGAGGAAGCCTTAGAAACGGCGCAGAGAACGGTAGAATTGTTCAAGGGACTTAGAGGCTACATTGGAGTAGACATGGTTCTAACAAATGATGAACCTGTGGTGATAGAGGTTAACCCCCGACTTACAACATCCTACATCGGCTTGAGAAAAGTCGTAAATTTTAACGTAGCCCAAGCAATAGTCAACGCCGTGCTGAAACATGAACTTCCTGAGAACGTGCAAAGCTCGGGATACGCATTTTTTTCAAAAGTAACAGTTCCTACAGTGCCAAGCAAAATCCTCCATAAAATATGTGAGTCAGAGGAAATCATCTCGCCTCCACTCTCCATTGGAGGGGATGAAACAGCATATGCGCTCCTCATTGCCCATTCCGCCAAATTAAAAAGCGCTAAAACAAAGCTGTATGAAGCTACAAAACGTCTCATAAACATGTTGTCAGAGGATTGAAAAAGTGAATATTCTAGGTTGGGATATAGGAGGAGTAAACACTAAAGCGGCTTTGATAAAAACCCGGAAAGGCGCAGTTAGAGAACTCAAAACTGCAATAGAATATTTTCCAATCTGGAAAAGAGACAAGGAAAAGCTTCCAGCTGTTCTTGAAAAGCTGAAAAACCAGTTGGCAGGTTCCGCTAAGTTAGACGGCGTTGGAGTTGCCATGACAGCAGAATTATCCGATGCATATCAGACAAAAAGGAAAGGAGTCAACCATATCCTCGATAGTGTGGCACAGGTTTTCCCTAATACACCAATTTTCGTTCTGGATGCAGAATCAAACCTGAGGTCAATTGAGGAGGCTAGGCAAGAGCCTCTTAAAGTCGCAGCTGCCAATTGGCCAGCCACAGGATGGATGGTGTCTCAGTCAATTAAAGATTGTTTTGTAATCGATGTGGGAAGCACAACAACAAGCATAATTCCAGTGATTAATGGAAAAGTTGTTGCAGCTGGCAAAACCGATCTCGAGAAGCTTTTGAATGGAGAGTTAGTTTACACAGGAGCATTGCGTACGAATGTCGCTGCTATCGTAAATTTCATCTCTGTTAAAGGCGGAATCGCACGGGTTTCATCTGAGTTATTTGCCTTGTCTGGCGACGTACATCTAATCTTAGACAACATTAACGAGGAGGACTACTCTGTAGAAACCGCGGATGGTCGGGGAACAACAAGGATAGAAGCTATGGCTAGATTGGCGCGCGTAGTTTGCGCTGACATTGAAATGTTAGACGAAGAGGAAATAGTTGAGATGGCTAACTTCATTTATGAGGCACAGGTTAAGCAGATTGCTGATGGGTTAAGGCAAGTCTATGACAGGATGAAGTCTCATATAAAAATGAATGTTCCTGTTGTAGTGACGGGTTTTGGCAGAGACTTTTTGGCTAGAAAAGCGGCTCAGAAAGCAGGTTTCAAAGAAATCATCGACTTAGAGGAGCTACTTGGTGTCGATGCTGCCGTCGTCTCCACTTCGGTTGGTGTTGCTTTGATGGTGGCAAGTAAACTGGAGGGTAAGGTCATAAGATGGTAGTAGTTATAAAAGTTGGAGGAAGTTTGGCTGAAGACTCTGTGAGTTTAATTGCTTTATGTGAAGAATTGGGGGCACTTGCAAAATCTTATAGGATGCTTGTCGTGCCTGGAGGAGGCAAATTTGCTGACGTTGTGAGAGATTTTCACCGTAATTTTGATCTGTCTGATGCTGTTGCGCATAAAATGGCTATTCTCAGCATGGACCAGTTCGGACTGTTCCTCTCGAATGTTACTCCGAACTCGCAGACCACTTATGTGTTAGAAGAGGCTGAGAAGCTTTCTTCTACTGGAATTTTACCCATAATTCTGCCTTCCAACTTAATGTTTCAAAAAGACCCATTGAAGCCTTCATGGGATGTGACTTCCGATTCCATAGCCGCCTACATTGCCAGTCTGTTACTTGCGAAAAAGCTGATTTTAGTCACTGATGTAGACGGGATTTTCACAGAAGACCCTAAAAAGAACCCGAACGCTAGAATGATAGAAAAGTTGTCAGTTAATGGGCTGTTAAATAGGAATAAGAGAACAAGTGTTGACCAATTCTTACCTAGAATGCTTTTGAAAACAAGGCTAGATTGCTATGTGGTTAGCGGTAAACATCCTGAAAGGATTAAAGCAATTTTGAAAGGTGAGAAAACCCTTTGTACACAAATTATATTTTAGTCATCTACTTTCATATCGGTTAATTATTTTAGTGAACTCCATTACTGCTGTGCTCTGAACCTCACCACTCACTTGATTCTTAGGATTAAGAACAGCCCTTCTAATTCCAACTACATCTGCTCTTAGATTGAGAAGCCTTGATATGTCTCCCTTGTCTAAACCACCTGCCAGAGCCACCATTAAACCGTGTTTATGTGATTCCTCAACAAAGTTTCTCAGCGTGTCGTCATTTAAGAAGTCAAACAATTTTTTCTGACCTTTAACTTTCATATCTAATAACACACCGTCTGCCTCTGTCTTACGTGCAATCGCAGGGAGCTCTAGAGGATTTAGACAGTCAACTTCTTGAAAATCAGCGTAGCCTGCAGCAATCACCTTTAAGGTGGAATTATAATCTTTAACGGCTCTACAAACCTCTTTCATTAGGCTCACTGCTTCTTCCACTTTTTTTACACCAAAAAGTCCCGCTTTAACATAATCAGCGCCTGACACAGCGGCACCCAAAGCAGCTAAGGAAGCTGTTCCAGGAAGGTTCGGTAGGTCGCCTATTGTTGCGCTCACTTCAACCTTGTCTGGCACAATTTCTCTGACTTGTCTAATGATTCTGGGGAAATTGGCGCCCAATGAGCCTTCTCTTGGATTCTTAACGTCGATTATGTGTGCTCCTCCTTTAAGCGCTTCTAAAGCTTCTTTCTTGTTCGTTACACTGACTAAGAGCTTCAACAACGTCACGGCACCATTTGATCAAGGTAATTTGCACGTGTATTCCTGTCCATTTTACTTTAACAATTTTTGGGATAAATCCTTCGTTTGGATGTTTTATTTAACTTAACTTTTTGGTTATTTCCCTTAGGTCGTCAAGGAAAGCTTTAACGTGGGAAGGCTTTGTATGCGGCATAATTACTATTCGAATGTGATGGGGGAAGAGGGAGATTGCCAAACCTTTCTTTCTCAGTTCTTTAGTTATTAACTGAACATCTGTAACGTCTGATTTTATTCCAACAATGTTTATGGTGGGTTTAGTTACAAGGCTCACTCCGTAGATTTCTCGGACTTCTTCTGCAAGCATCCATGTTAGCTTCATGCAACGTTTAACCACAGCTTCATAACCCGCTCTACGAAGATGCATTAGTAAAGCCCAGACAGCTATTGCAGAAGCTCCTGACCGAGTTCCCACCAGAGTGGTTAGATTCGTTTCTCCACCAGCCAAGTAAGAGACCTTCATGCCTATAGACTTCATGATTGATGAATCTCTGAATAATATTCCTCCGGCAGGGATAGGTGCAAGTCCCATCTTATGCGGGTCGATGGTAATTGAGTGAACTCCTGGGAATCTAAAATCGAAATTTGGAGCTTGGAACCCTAGGTTCTCAAGAAACGGAAGCACAAAGCCTCCGAATGCGGCGTCTACGTGGAGGTAGATGTCATTGGCTAGAGCAATTTCTGAAAGTTCAGGGATAGAATCGACCACTCCCAAGTCGGTTGTGCCTGCGTTTCCTATAATTGCAACTGTGTTTGCATTGATTGCCTTTTCAACAGCTTTGATGTTAATTTGAAACCGACTGTTGAGTCCTATTTTGATTAGTTTTAGACCTAGCAAGTCTGCTGCCTTATCGAATGAGAAATGTGACGAAAAAGAAAGGATAACTTCGTGCTTTTCTCTTTTGGCAAGGTTTCGGGCTGCCCACAAAGCAAGAATGTTTGCTTCAGTTCCGCCTGAGACAATGTGTCCGTGAGCATTAGGGTTGGAAAGTAGCGAACCGAACATTTGTATGACTTCTTGCTCTAATTTAGTGGTGGCAGGAAAAAGACGTGGATCACCTAGGTTCTTCTCTAAACATTGCATGTAAACTCGTTTAGCAAGACAGTGCGGTTCAGTACACATGGAACCAAGAATTTTTCCAGACTTGTAGGTTGAGTCTTGCTGAAGTTTCGTCTTGAGTTTTTGGAAGAGCACATTTTTCGGTAAGCCTTTTTCATACAAGCTGCTCACCCGTCTTTATTACTTTTCATAATTGTATTAAAGCATCTTTATGCCTCTATTCTCTGCAACGAAGCAGAGCGTAGCTATGCGTCGCTGAAGGAAAAGTTGTTTGATTTTACTGAAATCTGAAATTTTTTTGTCTCGCACT
>JABAOH010001958.1_pt1 | contig 20303 bp, 10 predicted proteins | sample 7062181 | NCBI WGS metagenome assembly JABAOH01 (sample SAMN14538630, study PRJNA623070) | marine sediment metagenome | biome: marine biome [ENVO:00000428]; feature: marine pelagic biome [ENVO:01000023]; material: deep marine sediment [ENVO:00002113]; isolation source: pool of 5 deep marine... | reverse complement strand
CTCGCCAAGGAAAAGTCGTCATCTATGTGGTCTGTACAAACGGAGATAAGGGCACCGATGATATCAAAATAAACCCTGAAAAACTAGCAAAAATAAGGGAAAAAGAACAGCTAGAAGCTGCCAAGATTTTGGGTGTTAAAGATGTTATATTCCTCGGACATTCTGACCAGAGCCTTGAAGACACTCCTGAATTCAGGAAAGAGATTGTCAGGCTCATCAGGGTCTACAAGCCAGAGATTGTCGTTACTGCTGATCCCTATCGCCGTTATATCTGGCACAGGGATCATCGCGTTGTAGGACAGGTAACTCTAGATGCCGTCTTTCCCTATGCACGTGATATATGGGCTTATCCAGATCTCATAGAAGAGGGCCTCAAGCCTCATAGTGTAAAGGAGATATGGTTCTGGGCGTCAGAAAACATAAATCACCGCTCTGATATCACCAAAACGTTTGACCTGAAGCTAAAAGCGCTACGCTGCCATAAAAGTCAGATAAAAGAATCTTTTTCCGCAGAAATGGAAAAATGGTTGTGCGAGCGGGCTAAAAGTATGGCAGAGGGAGAGAAATTCAAACTGGCCGAAGGCTTTCATCGGGCTGAAATATGGTGGTAAGCGACGCCTTCTCTCTTCTTAATTTTCTGAATAAAGAATAAGTCTCATCAGCAGTCTTTTCCCATGAAAAATTCTTTACTGCTGACTGGCGAATTCTTTCCCTATCCCACATGCTTTCGCTATTCAAAAAGAAATGCGCCAGACAGCTGGCCAAAGAAGAAGGATTATTGGGATTAAAAGAAAATCCGTTCTTCCCTTCTTGAACAATATTTCTCATTTCCCCTATTCGGGAAACGAGTGCAGGGGTACCGCAGGCCATTGCTTCAACAGGTACCAGACCAAAGGATTCATAAAGGGAAGGCATCACGAGAACCTCAGCGGCAGAGTAATATTTTTTGAGTTCAATCTGTTTTATTGAACCCAGGAACCTGACCTTCGCTGCCAGTCTTTTCTCTCTTATGGATTCTTTGATCCGGAAAAATTCTTTGTTTGCTTGAAGGTCCTCTTTCTTCTTCCCCCCTCCGACGACAATCAATTTCAGTTGATTATACAAAGTTAAATCCTTCTTCTTTAATAATTCTAAAGCCTCGATTACATTCATGAGACCTTTGGCAGGATCAATCCGACCGACGTAGAGAATAATTCTATTCTTTTCTTCACATCGCATTTCCCGAAGAACCTTCCTGTCTTCTAGAGGATAGAAGAGCTTCTTATTTACTCCGGGGTAAATGACCCTCCCTTTTGAGGAAGGGATTTCGTATTCATCGACTAAGCTTTCCATCTCATCCTCAGAAGAAGAGATAATTGCGTCCGCTACATGAGCAAGATGTCGTTCTGCTTCTATCCTGCTTTTGTGTTCTCTCGACCCTCCTCGTAAGGCTCTCTCCTTCAAAAAGACTAAGGTATGATAGATATGAACGAGAGGCAGGTTGAATCTTTGCTTCAACGTTTCCCCCACCAGCCCTGAAAGCCAATAATGAGAATAGACAAGGTCATAGTTTTCTCTTTCTTGACAGATGAAAGATTCCAGGTTTCTTGAAAATTCAGGAAGATAATCATAGAGCTTTGTCCGATCCATCGGGCGTTCTGGCCCCCCTCTTAAATGAACAACTCTAGCTTGAGGAGAAAAATACTTAATATCTCTTATCTTAGGATTTTGGATTCGGGTAAAGATATCTATTTTGACCTCAGGGAAACTTGTCAAAGCTGAACAAAGCTCCCTCAAATAGACGTTCATCCCTCCCGTGCCGTCTCCCCCTAAAAGAGAGAATGGACAACAATGGAAGCTTATAGCACAAATCTTCATTCTCAAGTAGTTCCCCGAGTTAATATTAGACGGAATATTTTACTATCCTCAGCTCCAAAATAATACTTATATTTTTCTCTTCCCCTTAAAAAGTCAGCTTTCCTTTTACCCTCTGAGATGGCTCGCTTTAAGCAGTGATTGAAAAGAAAAAGTCCGGGACTGTACCGGGCAAAATCCCTGTTAAAGACGACATTATAAAAAAGAATCTGGTCTGAATAAGAGAAATTAAGAAGGGCTGCCATTACTCTGTCTTCATAAAATAAGAGATTCAGCTCTACCCATTTCTGAAGCGAAAATCGAGAGGCTATCTCTTGAAAAAAATCGGTCATACCTTTTTTCCCCCAGAATTTTTCTTTTGATGGACTCCCCTCTTTATGGAAATCAATAAATGTCAAAATAGACGATTTTAATTCCTTTGTGTTCGTGATTTTCGTGATTTTGACTCCCTCCAGAGATTCCATTCTCCTCAGCTTTCGCCGCAGCTCATGACGGCTTTTCTTGCTCAGACTCGCTATGTAATCTTCATAGGAAGAAGGAAGCTCAAGCAAAGGAGCAACTTCAGTCTCAGTGCAGGAGATGGAGAATCCGTGTTCAGGTGCCAAACGAGGCAGAAAACTCAGTGTCGGAGATGAAGCCTTTATGTTCATTAATTCAATTTTTTCCACATCTTGATAATTTTTTCTTAGATAATCCAATAAATTCTCATAAAATTCTTCTCTTCTCTCGTTATGCGTAATAAAATCGCAATAATCACTAACCTCCTGGCTAGCGATAAAGCGAAGGGTTTTGTTTTTAATCATAAAAGGAGCAAAGCCTGCAAGACTTCCTTTTTCATCTTTAAAGATCAGTATTTCTAAGGAATTGTCTTCTGAAAAGCATCTCCACCAGGAGGAAATCCATTCATGGGTTAAGAATAGGCAGTTTTGATCTGAGGAGAAAAAAAGCTCGTTCCAAGCGTCTTTTAGTTCTTCCAGGCTTTCAGGATCTCTGATGCGCTCAACTTTCATGAATTAACTATTTTAAACTCTGCTCATCTTAATCACAATAGTTTGCAGGGGCTTGATTTATTTGTATGAGCTTGAATTTTCAAATTGTTTGTAGGAATTTGATTTACATTGTGTAAACCCCTACAATTTTTCAAAACACGTAGGATATTTCAAAACATGTAGGCTATTTTCAGGAAAAGAGTATGACCTTGTGTCCCTCTTTCCCCAAATCTGGCTGTTCCCTTCTGGTAGGCAAGTTGAATGAAACCAAACGGAGGCTGAAAACGGTAGACAAACAGCACCTGAATATTTTTTTTGTCAATAGCAGAATTTACTTGGTAGAAGACTTTAACAAAGAGGTCATTTGTGAAGTAATTTGTCGCTCTGATTACATGAATCCAAGTTGTTTCACCCTCCGGATCAGGCTCGAACATCAGACGAGTCAAAGAATATTGCAAGGAAAAATCCTGGGTTAATTTATAATTTAAAATGCCCTCAACCAGTTGAAAATCTAAATCAAAATTCCGACCAAAGCCATAAGAGATTCGGGCATGCTGCCATTCTCTTGTGTTATACCCCAGCTCCAATTCGGTCTCATGATTTCTAAAATCTTTTTCAAAAAGCATGTCATCTTGAGCCTTGAATTCCTGGGTGTGTTCGATATCCAAAGAAAATTTATTCTGTAAATCTAAGGAAAGTTCTTGATCTACCTGCCAGCTTCGTAAAGTGCCGTCAATCCCCCAATAAATATTATAATTTGATCCGTATTCGATCCGATCAAGGCCCCATTTTTTCAGCCAGAAAATCTTCTCCACAGCCGAATCCAGCTCGTTACGGTTGTCATCCCTGATAAATCCCACTTCGTTAGCATTGTCACGAAAGTTTCTCCCTAATTGAGTATATCTGAGATGAATATGAAAAGTTGCTGAATCGTAGCTCGGTCGGAGGAAAAAAGCAATGTTATCATTGTTATAATCCCCATAGCTTAAGGCAAATTGACCAGTAAATTTAAACGTATCTGTGAAATATAAGGATGTATCGATGCCGGCGGTTCCTTTATTTTTTCCTCCTAGCAGCTTATTGGCAGCCAGAATTCCAATCGTGGAAGATTTCATGACGTCTTTTTTCAAGCGAAACACCGTAAAATTGGCTGATTCTTCACCAAGGGATTCATCCTTTTTTGTTTGAGCGCTCAAACCTGAAAACTCATACCCTCCAGACTTTCCGTAAAGCTTGACTCCTCCATGGATATCGGAAATTCTTCTGGAATAAAAGAGGCGAATTCGCTGTTGGTAGATCTCAGAACCTTCCAAAAAAAAGTTCCTCTTCTCAGCAAGACTGAGTTCAAAGCGGGTTAAATTGATCTGTTCCTGGTCAGCCTCAACTGTTGCAAAATCAGGATTGAGTGTTAAATTCCCTGAAACCATCTGACTGAAAGCATAGCGGGCATCAATCCCGGCTTCCAAATCTGATTTTTCTCCTTCCTCAAGCTTTGAGATAATATGAGGAATGATTTGGACTTTTCTCTCAGCTTTTCTAAGGTCAAGCCCGCTTAACACGCCGTATTGAGAAACTTTTTGGGAAGATTCAAGGGGACCAGCCCAAAAACTCCATTCAAAAACTCGTGGGATAGTCCGCCCCACATTGAAACCCCAGCTCTTATTTTTTCCAGGTTCATACTTTAAGCTGCCAAGATCTACGCCAATCTCTGCACTCCAACCAAAATCAGTCTTCTGCCCCGCAGATTTCCAGATTCCATCCCAGGTTGTCTCCCTTCTGAGACCATCTTCCGCTATCCTGCCATCGTGTTGAGTTCCTAACAAGTTTGTCACAAAATAATAGCAGTTTCTTCTGTCGTGAAATGTATCAAGAAAAACTATAGCAGCATCGTCAGCGGTTAACTCCGCATCTCTTTTGGTCATTTGAGCCGCGATTTTCTCCGGCTGAGGATCGTAACAGAGAAATCCAAAATAAATAAAATTCTCATCATAAAGGATTTTTACTATAGTTTTTAGCGATGCAGGCTTTCCCCTTTCTGGTTCAAATTGAATAAAATCGCTTATTTCTGGAGCCTTCTCCCAAACAGGTTCGTTTAAAAAACCATCCACTTTAATGGATTCGTCTATTTTAAGTCCAGAGGTCTGTTTAGCCTCTTCCTGACTAAAGACCAGAAGAGAGGATATAAAAAAAACAATTAAAACGAAGAGAATTTTTTTCATTTCGATTTTAAGAACATGTATATCTAACACAAATGACCAGCTTGTTAAACGCATTCAATATCGGAGAATAATTTAAAAAGATATAAAAGACGAGCGGACTTTAAAAGATATTGATTGTCTGCTGCTTATTTTTTTCTTTCATACACAATCTTGCCAGCCACGATAACTGTTCTCGTTTCTCCCCAGGTGTTCAGCGGGTGTCCTTTCCAGATGACGATATCAGCATCTTTTCCTTCCTCTATGCTTCCTAAACGGTCAGCAACACCGAGTATCTCAGCAGCATTGAGAGTCACAGCTCTCAAAGCAGCATCTTCGGGAAGCCCATGGCTCTTGGCAACAACTCCCTCCAGGAGAACTGAACGGCCCCATCGGCTATTAGTACTGAGCGCAACCTTGACTCCAGCTTTTTGCAGCTTGCCAGCATTTTCAGGTGTGTGGGCAGACATCTCGAGAGGACCTCCGCTTCCAAGTCCCATGATACTCGGGCCAACTACAACAGGCACCTGAGCTTCTGCCAGAAGATGAGCTACCCTATGGGCTCCTGCACCGGAATCTATGACAACCTTCAAGTTAAACTCCTTTGCCACTCGAAGAGCAGTCATGATATCGTCTGGAGTGTTGGCTAAAAACCGAAGTGGAACCTCACGCTGTATTACTCTGACAATGGCTTCAAGGCTCGGATCTGCATCTTCTGCACTGCCTCCTTTTTTGCGGAGCTCCATGTACTCAATAGCTCTTACGAACTCCTGCCGCAACCTACCTACCCTGCCCTGCCTGGTTGTGGGGATGCCCTTGCCTTCGAGCGCAGATTCTCCTATAGAAACGCTCATCCCTGCCGCCTCATTGACAACTGCCTCTTCTTTATTCCCAGCAAGCTTTACCACTGCTCCGAATCCACCCAAAAGATTTCGGGGTGAAGGGGTGATATATGTCGCTGTCACCCCGCATTCAAGCCAGGGTGAAACTTTAAGCTGAGTAAAGAAATCAATTATCCGCAGGGCTGGATTAATATAGTGCTTGCTGTCTCGGGGTATCCTTATACCAAGACTTGAGCGTGCATCGATAATCCCTGGCGTTACAATCAGACCCTTTGCATCGATTACCTTGGCTCCTCGAGGAATCGAGATGCTCTTTCCCACAGATACTGTCTTTCCATCCTTGATAAGGACCGTGCCGTTCTTAATCACACTTCCCGATACAGTATGAATTTCTCCTCCTTTAATCGCCAGAACACCTCCCTTTGTCATCGCATTGATAGGGATGAATAAAAGGAGAAACACTACGATGAGAATTCTTCTATAATTTTTATTCATTGCTTAATCCTTTCATGATTTTTATTTTCCATCAGTCTGCTTTAAAGACGCTATAGCCGGTCTTACGATTGTAGACCTCTTTTCCTTCCACAAACACCTGTTCCACGAGGCTTTCCCACTCAAGAGGTGGTCCGTTCAAGATAAGGAAATCAGCGTCTTTTCCTGGCTCAAGGCTGCCGACTCGGTCTTCAATTCGCAACAATTCTGCCGGATTTATCGTGAGAGCACGAAGAGCATCATCCTTTGACATTCCTTTCCGGACAAAAAGCGCAGCGCTGTTCCGGAGGTAATACTGGTGACCGTCAGGATGATCCTGCTGGAAACTCAATTTTCCGCCAAGCTTGACAAACTTTACCGGCCCGTCAAGCCAAGGATGTTCCCTATTAGAGCCGGGAAAGACAGGTCCAAAACTCACCGGAATTCCCAGTCCTGCAAGTTCCTCTGCCAGATTATTAACCGCGAACCCGTGGATAATATAAATGTCTACATTGAATTCCTTTTTCAACCGCACAGGAATACTCATATCGGGTACCGAGCTCGAATGGACACCCACGATCCATTCCCTGGTAAGGACTTTGCTGAGTGCCTCTAATTTAAGATCTCTCGCAGGCGCTTCAGCAATCTTTCCAGATTTGTATTGTTCCCAGGCTCTCATGTAGTTCTGCGCCGCCATGAGCTGATTCCGCAAAAGCGTTTCCACCTCACCTTTGTTTTTGGGGAAGTTGTCTCGGCGCTCAGTGGCACGAATAGCAAACTTCATCCCGCCGTGAGCAAGAAACATCTCTTCAGCAGTTCCGCCTCGGAGCTTTACCACCACAGCCTGACCGCTGTTGGGACTCCTGCTGCCTGTTATGATGTTCATCGCTGTAACTCCGCCTTCCAGGGCACTACGAAACGCAACATCGTCTGTGACAAGACCGTCTATGGCGCGACAATGGGCGTTTATCGGTTCGGATAGCTCATTGTTATCTGAGCCAGTGACAGGACCTTTCCAGAGCTGCTTTTGCCCCATATGTGAATGGCTCTCTATGATTCCAGGGATGATGTGCTTTCCTTGGGCTTCGATCTCCCGGGCACCGGCAGGAATTGAAACGTCAGCTCCTACAGCAACAATCTTTTTGCCCTTTACCACCAATACACCTGATGGAATTTCTTTGTTTGTTACGGGATAGATATGAGCGTTCTTGATGGCCAGAACCTGTTCTTTTTGCTCTTCAGCTTCACTGAGCGAAGATATTGCCAAAATAGTAAACAGGATAAAGACAAAAACAATTTTTAGGATATTTTTATTAAGATAAATCACCGCAATCATACCTCCTTTCTGTAAAATTGATTTCATCATGCGCTTAATCTATTGCTTTTATCATAGCAGGAAATTGTTTTCAATCTAACTTAGAAAATTTGATATCACATAAATATACAGCAGATATGGTTGAATTACGTTGAGACTACAATATAAGGATGTAAAGACAATAACAAGGTAAGTGATAAAAAACAGGAAATAAGCTGGCAAGCCTAACAGGATTCGAACCTGTGACTTGCGGATCCGGAGTCCATCGCACTATTCTCTGAGCTAGGGGCGCACCTTGAAGCGAATTTGTGTCTTATTCAGCACGATTCAATAAGCAATAGAATGAGTGAGATGAACGCACATTAGAGAAGCTCGATACACAAGAATTATGCGTGAAAGTACCCTCTGAATTTGTTTAATGCTTTACAAATTTTAGAGGCATAGTATACTACACGTGAAGATAAATAGAATATTTTTTCAGGAACTTTTTTGTTGACAAAGTGTTTAATATAGTAGAGATACAAGCTCATTTATCCTGAATTAAATAAAAATAAAGTAAGGAAAAGATGATCATGAAAAGAATTTGGAAATGTACGGTTCTGGGGATATTTTTAACCTTCTTTCTTAATGGAATTGGCGCGGCTTCCGATATAAAGAAAGCTGATGAATTATTTAATAAAAATAATTTTCAGGAAGCCTTGAAAGAGTATGACTCTGTTTTTAAGGAAACCACCAATATTGAGACCCGTTGGAAAGCATTCTTTAGAGCCTGTGAATCTCTGGCTCATCTTTTCCGGTATGGAGAAGCAGCACAAAAACTGATTTCTACGCCACTTCCTCGCCAAATGCCACATCATGCCCGCATCCTGATTCTTAAAGCTGAGATGCTTAGAAATTTTCTGCTTCAGTATTCAGCTATACAAAGAGGAGATGTAATAGATGATGAAGAAAAAGACGTCTTTCGCCTCACGCCAGATGAGATAAAAGCTGAAATCAGGGGAGCTTACGAGCGACTTTGGGAATTGCGAAGTAAACTTGTAAAAATGGACATAAAAAAAGAAGGATATTTTCTTGATATTAAAGATATCGATCTTGGTATGTATCCAACGCTATTTGACTATTTGATTTTAAGCTGGACTGATTTCCTGCTAAAGCAGGAGGCTTCATACGTAGCTGAAGGGATTGTAAAACCAGAGGGAGAATTACTTTTGTTCAGGGAGTTTAAACGTCCAGTTAACCTCCAGGACCCGCCTGCCTTATTAGCCGCAGAACTTTTAGAAGAGGCAAGCAGATTTAGCCAAAGAGGGCGTCTTGAGGCGGCTGAACGATGGAGGATAAAACGTCTTTTGCTCCCTTTAAGATATACCAATGCATTTGATTTAAGAGGCTTGGCAGAAGATAAAACTTTATTTGATTACATAGACTTACAGAAGTACAGAGAACGTGCTAAGGATATCCTTCTTATATGGATGGAAGAGTTCAGGACAAACGAAGCCAGGGCAGAAGCAGGCTATGAAACAGCCGTAATCTTAAACGTCGAGGGTAAGCTAGCAGAGTCGGTAAAACTATGCAGGAAAATAGAGAGAGATTTTCCGAATACTCATGCCAGCCGTCATGCCCAGACTCTACGTTCAAGGATTCAGATGCCCTCACTTAGCCTTCAAGTAAAAACTGTAATGCCCCCGGCCTATAAGGCTATTGTTATAAACACAAAGAATATTAAAAATGTGTATTTTCGTCTTTACCGCATTAGTCCAGAAAACCTAAAAAATGAATATATTAGTTATCGAAAAAAAGAATACGGTAGTTCTTATGACCGTTTTGATGGCTGGTCTTATGTTTTCAACTTGAACTGGTCTCATCGTGACTGGGGTAAGAACTTGCTTAAATCGTATTTATCAGAAAAAAGTCCCGACAAAGAATGGAGTATTGAAACCGAAGATAGGGGCAATTATGAACATTTAACTAAAATAGTAGACCCGCCACCCTCAGAAACGGGAATTTATTTGGTTTTTGCTTGTCAAGACAGGTCCTTTAAGATAGGCAGTTCTCTTCTTTCAGCTTGTTTTCTTAATGTTACTGACCTTGTCCTTGTGGGCACATCAGGATTTACCACTAAGGCTGAAGCTGCTTATTATGATTTTATAGAGAGCGAAGGTCCTGGCACGATTAATGATGAAGGTTTTCGCTTTTATGCTCTTAATGCTAAAACGGGAAAACTTGTTGATAAGGCTAACCTAGATGTTTTTACAAATCTCTCCCGGCAATCTAAAAGAGAGTTTTTTGATCTTAAAACAGATAAAAAAGGATTTGCTACTTTATCCTTACCCGTCAGAGTTTCGCCTCGTGCCAATAATAATTATTACGTTGATCCTCTCGCCAGAAAGGAAAATTCCTTTTCCTACTGGAATCGCAGTCAATATCTCGGTTACCACTCACCCAGTCCAATAGTACTTTTTGTTGAAACAGACAGACCGATATACCGACCCGGGCATAAAGTGCAAGCAAAGGTAGTAGCCGTTTGGAGAACAGCGGAGGGATTTAGGACTCTAGGCAAAAAGCAAAGCGTGACTTTTTCTGCTCTTGATCCCAACAATAAAAAATTCTTCACCGAAAAGGCTGAGCTTAGCGAGTTTGGCAGTGCCAGCGTTAGTTTTGAGATACCCCTAGGAAGGCTATTGGGTAGATACAGTCTAAGTGTTCGATGTAGTAAGGACCGTTTTAGCAATTCTGCAAGTGTTTATTTTTCTGTAGAAGAGTATAAAAGGCCAGAGTTTGAGATTGTACTCAAGCCTGCTGCTGAAGCCTGGAAGTACAATGAACCGGTAGAGATTAAGGGTTCAGCCCAATATTATTTCGGCGGTCCGGTCCCTGATGCGCCGATCAAATACCGCATTAGGCGTCAAACTTACATCCCCTGGCGCTATCGTTACTGGTTTGGTGAGAATTTTTCAAGCAGTGCAAATGAGATAGCAACAGGCGAGTTAAAAACTGACTCTGAAGGAAATTTTGTTATACCTTTCACTCCTGCAGCACCGCCTCAAACTTACGGAGGCAATATTCCTGACATTACCCAATTTTTGGTTGAGGTTGAAGGCCGGGATTCTGGTGGCAGGACAATTCAGACACAGCAATTTTATAGAGCCGGCAAAAATGCGATCTATTTTGCAATTGAACCCAAAAAGGGATTCTACCTAGAAAAAGAGACAATAGAAATTGAGTCAAATCGCCTTACCATCAATGATACTCCGGCCCAAGGGACGAGTAGTTATGAAGTTTTCACTTTGGCCGATACCCCCGCTAAAACTCTTGCTAAAATCGGATACAATTACGGAGGCTATTGGGGTTGGATACCGCCTCTAGATGTGCAACTAAAAGATGTTCCAAACGGTAAATTAGTAGCCCGGGGAGAAATTAAGCATGGTAAAGACGGCAAGGGCACAACAAGGCTCTCTCCCCTGCCTCAGGGGGCATACAGAATTATTCTGAAATCTCAAGATCAATGGGGAACAGAGGTTGAACAAAGAAAAATTTTTGTTGTCGCAAAAAACACAGAAGAAGCAGTTCCAGTAAATGCTGCTTCTGTGACGCTGGTAGAAAAGGATGAGTACAAAATAGGAGACGTGGCCAGATTCGTTATCGGCTCTGGATTGACTTCTGGTCTGTACCACCTTGAACTCTGGGCAGGAAAACATTTCTTAAACCACCAACTCATTGAAGGCAACCAGCCAGTAAGATTAATTGAAATTCCTGTAACAAAAGAGATGAAAGGTGGTTTCACCCTGCGTTGGTTTGGGGTGAAGGAGTTTGATGTTTATTATGGACAGGCAACAATCTCAGTTCCCTGGAAAGAAAAAAAATTAAGCGTTTCCCTTGATCCCTTTAATAAAGAAATGAAGCCTGGCGAGGAAGTGAATTGGGGAATAAAACTTATAGATCCAAAGAGTAAGCCTGTAAAAGCTGAAGTTCTGGCCCTGATGTATGACCGCTCCCTTGAATATTATGTAAAGTCTCACAATCTCTGGCTGGACAGCCTTTATACTTTCCGCATAACGCCTATTTCTTGGAGCTATCCTGTTTTTGTCCGGCAGGCTAGAAATTTGCCGATTACAGAAGGCTTACTCCAGAAACTACTCAAACTCTTTCGCCAACCGCCCAAGGAACCAAACCTCCCCGGTTTACGCACGTGGAGGACCTGGGTAAGAAGAGGCCGTATACCGGGAAAACGACTCTATGAATTGGAGGAAGCTCGTCCTTCTTCTGTAGAGGCTGCTGATGCAATGGCTCCAATGGAGGCCAGAAAAGAAAAAGGTGTTGGAGGCATCAGGTTTGAAGAAGCTGCTAAAAAAGTAGAAACAAGAAAAGAATTTGCTGATACCGCCTTTTTTAAACCACACATTGTCACAACAGATAAGGATGGCCGTGCAAAGTTCACATTTATTTCCCCTGAACAACTGACAAGCTGGAGAATAAAGTTATTTGCCTTTACCAAGGATGTTAAAGAAGGCACCTTAACTGAAGAGGCGGTTACTAGAAAAGATCTTATGGTGCGTGCGGATTTGCCGAGGTTTTTCCGAGAAAAAGACAAAGGCACAGTAAGCGCTATTGTGCATAATGAATCAGAGTATCCTCTGGAAGGTGAATTATTCATTGATATAACCGAAAACGGCAAAACAATAAATCCAAAACTCAAGCTTAAGGATAACAAAAAACATTTTACAGTCCAGCCTCATAGCTTGAGCACTTTCAACTGGATGATAGATGTGCCTCAAGGCGTAAGCACCTATAAAGTCCGTGTGGCTGCAGTTACAGATAAACTCTCCGATGCTGAAGAAAGAGAACTACCTATTCTTCCTTCAAGACAAAGGCTTATTGAGTCAGCTCTTGTTGCATTGTCAGGAATTGAATCAAAAAGGTTAGAAATTTCTCTCAAAGATGATCCAACACGAATAAACGAATCAATGGTTCTTCAGATTGACCCCCAGCTTGCTTTAAGCATATTGAACACAATACCGTTTCTTGTTGAGTATCCTTATGCATGCGTTGAACAGATATTAAATAGATATGTGCCCTTAAGCATCATAAATGAAGTTTATAAAAAATATCCTGCTATCCAAAAAGCAGTGAGTAAAATTCCCGACCGCAAAACTCCAACTCCACCCTGGGAAAAAGACGACCCCAACCGGCTTATAACCTTAATGGAGACACCCTGGGTCTGGCAGTCAGAAGGACGCCCGACCATTTGGCCGATAATTGACCTCCTTGATTCGAAAATAGTTGAGGCGCAAAAAGAAATAAACTTCAATAAACTGAAATCGGCCCAGCTTGCAAATGGTGCCTTTCCCTGGTGGCCAGGCGGAAGGCCTGATCCCTATATGACACTTTATGTTCTTTCTGGATTAGCTGAAGCCAGGCGTTATGGAGTGAGTGTGCCCAAAGATATGATACAAAGAGCCCTCAGGTATGTTAATAAAGAAATCCCGCTGCTGCTAAAGCCAGAAGAAAGAGAACTTGCCCTTGTTTCTTTCGCAGCATATGTGGTCACTTCTTATCCACCTGAAGAATTCCCCGAAGCCAAAAAAGGTTATGAAGCAACAAGGTCTTGGGTGTTATTTTTAGAGCGGCATATCCACGCTATGACACCATTGGGCAAAGCTTATCTTGCTTATACTTATCTTCGCCTGGGAGACAAAAAGAAAGCTGAAGATGCACTGGATATGGCTCTGGGCGGGACAAGAGAAGACCCGATAGCAGGCATTTATTGGACGCCGGAAAAATATTCTTGGGTTTGGTATTCTGATACAATTGAGAAACATGCATTTTTCTTGCGCACTTTGCAGGAACTGCGCCCCGAAGATGAGCGCATTCCGGGTATGGTTCAATGGCTTCTTTTTAGCCGCAAAGGCACGGTCTGGAAATCCACCAAGGCTTCAGTTGCAGCTGTCTATGCTCTTCTTGACTATCTGAATCAGCTAGGTGCTTTAGCCAGTGATGAAACATTCAAAGTAAGATGGGGCAAGGATATATACTCTGTCGTCGTAAAGGCAGACGATTGGCTGGATGAACCGATCCGCTGGCAGAAAATAGGGTTCGAAATTACACCTCAAACGAGCAGTGCTGAAATTGAAAAAAAAGGTCCAGGCCTAGCTTTTGCCAGCATGACCTGGACATATTCTACTGACCAAATTCCCGAGGCTTCAGGTCCGGGAATGCTTGAACTTAAGCGTAAATTTTACAAAAGAGTAAAGGAGGGTGATTCCTATCATCTAAAGCCAATCAAATCTGGTGAAGAAGTTTCTGTTGGAGACCAGATAGAAGTACAGCTTAAGATTAACACCCGAAGTCAATTTGAATATATGCACCTTAAGGATCTTAAGGCAGCTGGTTTTGAAGCCGAGACACTTTTAAGCGGTTGGAAATACGATCCACTTTGGTTTTATGAGGAGCCTCGGGATTCACTTACTAATTTCTTCATAAGCTGGCTCCCACATGGGGAATATATCTTACGTTACAGGCTGCGACCGACAAAACCCGGAGTTTATCGAATAGGTGCTGCTGCCTTGCAGTCAATGTATTCGCCAGATATGACCGCACATAGTGCAGGATTTATTATTAATGTTGTGGAATAGATAAATCCTGTTGGATGAAAAGGCCCCTCTAAGTTGTTAATTTCCAGGGGAAAGCTGGCGCGCCTAACAGGATTCGAACCTGTGACCTACGGATCCGGAGTCCGCCGCTCTATCCCCTGAGCTACAGGCGCACCATTTTTAGAATCAATGATTTACGGAAGAAAATATCTCAGTATCAACTCAGATTGTGACCAAAATGTGCCTACCCATTTTATAATTATGGCAACTTAAATTCAACGCCTCTTCTATAGACTTCACTACTATTGTCATCAGTCGCAATTCATTCACAAATTTTCTTATATTCAAAAAAGTAGAAAACTTAACTTGCTGAAAACGATTTAGTTACATAGGAATGAAAGTTAAAGGAACGACGGATTCCAAATCCGATGATCTGAATGGATAATTGCTGGACTATTCGCTGTTCAGCCCATCCACCCTCTTCTTCGCATCCTCTAACTCAGGAATGCCGGGGTCGGCGTCGTTCCAAAGGTCGAGGAATTTCTCGTAATGCTCTATGATTTTGTCCCTATACAGTTTCTTTTATAAGAAGCTCATACTATCCTTTTGGCTTCATGAGTTCTTTAAACGGTGGATAATCCTGCAGTGGCTCAAGATCTATGTCAAAATAAAGCCAAGAGTGATATTGTCCCTGGCTAAGCGCTTCGCGAAGAAGCCTCACGGCCAGTTCTTTCTCACCTAAAAGTGCAGCAATATCAGCCTCCAGTATGTAGTGCTATCACGAAGATAAGGTCTAGCTCAGGAAATAAGGCAGAAGCTTACCATCAAACATAACAGGAAAGTCTTATAAATTCTTGAGTGCTCTTTTATAATCACTCCTCCGGTTCACTTGGTGACGATATTTTTCATCACGTAGACTTCAAATGTCATAGCTGATTGGACGACGAATGCAATCTGTTTTCCATCAGGGGACCAGTCTGGGCAGGAAAAGTTGGTACCTTTGGGAAAATCCAATTCAAGTTTTTTTGCCGAGGCATCTTTTATTGACAGGACATATATTGCCGTCGGCGCACCCGACTCATCGGGCGTGGCGGTGGTCAGGAGATATTCGGCATCAGGAGACAGGGCAATGTCTGTAGCCGCCGTGGTAATATCTCTGTTGATATCTGTCGACACTTCCTGCCTTTCTCCGGTTTTCGTATCGACAAGCACTATCCGGGCATTATCTTCCGTCATAATGATTTTCTTGTAGTCCCTCGAAGATCTCAACTCTCTGAATATGTACCCCTGTTTTTCCTTAGGCCTGAAGACATATCGTTCTGCTCCTGTTTGGATATTGCGCTCAATAATACCCGGCTCATCATGACCGAAACCATGACGGGCATACAGAAATGATTTCCCGTCGCCGCTCCATTCCGTATGGGTCCAAGTTTTAACGGGAATCGGCCATGCCTTCCACTCTCCTGTTTTAAGATTGAGTTGAAACAGAGTTGGTTTCCCCTCATTATCAGAGCCTGAATGACTGAGACCGCTGCCATCCGGCAGCCAGCGCAAGTCGTTAAACGTCACTCCCTGCTGATCCTTGGGAATGGGGAACTCTTTGGATTCTCCTCCTTCGATGGGAACGACAACAATGTTTCTCTCTTCGGACGGCCTCTTATATGCCCCAAAAGCCAAATGTTTGCCGTCAGGTGACCAGGAAGGACGGACATTGGCTCCTGTTGGTGTGTACGGCAGCTGGCGCGGCTTTCCTAGTATTTTCAGGTTCCCTGGGTCGATCGAAGCAGTAAAAATGTCTCGAAGCCATAGAGATTTACGACAAGCCAATCCTTGCTTTGTCCAATTGAGCAAATCTAGTTTTCCCTCTTTGATGAAAAAAGGCTCACCTACAGGCTTTCCATCCTTGACAGCAATGCCCCAGAGAGCCCAACTTCCGTGTCTGAGGCTTAAAAACACGACGTGAGTTCCGTCGGGTGACCACCGCGGCGTAATATCATCTGCAGGATGGTCGGATACGACCTCGAGCTTTTTATCCCTGCTGATGATATAAATATCGTGTTTTCCATCTTCTTCGCCATCCTCGAAGACGATATAGCGCCCATCCGGTGAGGCGTCGGCAATCGACGATTCACGTCTAATCCTTCCTTTCAAGGCGTACAAATCCTGAAAAGATCCTCCTGTTGCCGGAATCAGCCCTAAAGTACCGGTCAGATTCGCCGGATTTGCTAGCACTGTGACAATCGCACTTCCATCGTCCATCCAGTCAAAAGGAGCAGGAATCCCATCTTTCCAGTTTTCGACGCGGTAAAGAATTCGCATTTTCCCTTCCAGAGTGGATGCAACCAATTCTGCCCAAGATTTTTCGGCCGTATCGCCCCAACTATGCTGTAAAAAAGCGATCTCTTTCCCATCAGGTGACCATTGGGCATAGTAGGTAATGGGATCGTTTTTATCCCATTCATAATTAGTGACAAGATCCAGGCGCTTAGTCGCATGTTCATAAACGGCAATATTCTGGCCTTTTGAGAAATGGTATACCGCCAGTTTTGTTCCATCCGGAGAAAGAGCTGCAGACAGTGCGGCGCTCAATCCCGACAAAATTTTTATGAATTCTTTATCGCCTTTTTCTACAACTGACTTCGCCCCTAACAAAGTAGCGAGCTTTTCTTTGGCTATTTTAACTGCATCTGATTGTTCAGGATAATTCTCGATCACTTTTTGATAAGCGTTCTGAGCTTCGCGCAGGCCTAACTTTTCATAGCACATCCCGATATGCAGCTGTGCCTTGGCGGCGATGGCACGATTGCTGCCGTGTTTGGCAATGATTTGTCTGTACAGGTCGATGGCACCCTGGAGGTCACCGTCAACCTCCTCCTTTTCAATGGCAGCCCGGAGCAAAACTCCGGGATCATCGGCCTGTTGGGCGCTTCCTGCAATAGATAGCAAGGCTCCCAGAACTGCAATCAAAAAGAATGTAGCTTTTAATTTAATCTTCATCGGACCTTACCTCCTACACTTATAATAATGATCCGATGTCAAAATCGTATCCAGGCTATATCCAGAGTCTGTTAAGATTACTAACCTTCGAAGCGATAGCCCATGCCTCGCACGCTGCAGATGTAGCGCGGCTTTGCCGGAACCGGCTCGATCTTCTTGCGCAGGTTGAGGACGTGAGTATCCACCACCCTTTCAGTGACGATGATTGCTGGCCCCCATGCGTCATCAATCAATTGCTCGCGGCTTAGTACCCGGCCTCGGCGGCGGATGAAGGCAGTCAATATTCGGAATTCCAAAGCGCTCAGGTCTATAGGTTTGCCGCTGCGACGAACTTCGCCTCTGTCGAAGTCAACCTCGCAGTCTCCAAACTGATAAGTCTCGAGAGACTCTCCTGAAGTACGACGCAGGACGGAATGAATCCGGGCTCGCAGTTCCCTTGGACTGAAGGGTTTTGTGATGTAGTCGTCTGCGCCGATTTCCAGCCCGAAAATCTTCTCGGCTTCATGCGTTTTAGCCGTTAGCATGATGATGGGTGTCCTGATACCGTCTTGGCGCAGTTCTTTGCAGACCTCGAAGCCGTCTTTTCGCGGCAGCATGAGGTCGAGGATAATCAAGTCCCATTGACACTCTCTGCTTCGACGCAAAGCCTTCTCGCCATCACCTACTGTTTCGACTTGGAAACCGTGATGAGTCAGGTCTTCCTCTAGACCTAAAGCAATATCCTTATCATCCTCAACGATCAGAATTTTTGCCATTGACGCTCCCTCCCCCAGGCAATAAGATCGTGAACGTGCTGCCTTTCCCGGGCTCGCTATCGACTAGCACCTTTCCGCCATGTGCAACGATAATGTGCTTGACCATAGCTAGCCCGATACCTGTCCCCTTAATGCCACAGACCTTGGCACTGGAACCGCGTACGAACTTTCGGAGTATCCGACGCCTCTCTGATGGTGTAATGCCTAGCCCCTGGTCCCGGACACGAATGGCCACCTGGTTTCCAGCTTCCACTTCGACTTGAATTTTAGGACTATCGTTTGAGTATTTCACAGCATTGTCCAGGAGATTCCACAGGGCCTGGGCAAGTGCTTCTCGGTCCCCATTCACCATGGCACCGTTTTCTGGAGCGTTACAGGCGATGACTAGATTGTTGGCTTTGGCCTCCTGTTTAAACTCCTCCACAACACTCCTGACCAATTGGCCTGCGCTCAGTGGTTCGATGTGGTAGGGCCGGGCACCAGCCTCCATTCGGCCGAAATCGAGCAATGATTCTACCAGTCTAGAGAGCCGGCGCGTGGCGCGTTCCTGGGCCTTGTTATACGCGCGGCGCTTATCCACCGGAAGATCCTCGTTTTCAACCATCATCTCGGTAAACTGCCGCATAGAAGTAAGGGGTGTTCGGAACTCATGTGATACCGCTGAGACGAAGTCCGATTGGAGCCGAGCTGCAGCCAGTTCCCGAGAAACGGCACGGCCGATGAGATAGCTCGCCGCTATGACGAGAAGGGCCAGCATTCCTAAACCCATCATCATGAGCCGCCGTCGCTGGGCAAACTGGTTAATGTCTCCTTCAAGACCGGCGTTAACGAGAGTGATGTCCCAAGGCAAGCCACTAGCAGAGGCGAGACGAGTGGTTACGGGAATACCATTCTTGGGCTCTTGTCCGTAAACCAGCGCACCCTCCGAATCACTAATTCCGACGCGAACACCACTGACGTCAAAACCTCCGAACAGCGGATCAAACCATTGGCTTTGCTGGTAGCCAGGACCAGCGACAACAGCTGCCAGTCGGCTGTTCAACACTCGCCAAATTATGACGACAGATGTGCCCTGAATGCTAAACGACCTTCGACCAGGAAATCCCTGCTCGACGCTGCCGATGGTTTGCCTGTTTTGCCAAAGCCATTCAACGGCGTCCGCCAAGGCCTGCTGTTTGGTGTCGGTTTTAGGCTCCTCGCCAAGCCATTGCGCCGCCTGGCTGCTGTAATAAAGGTAAGAGGAGCGGTCAAGATGCCAATGCCTACCTTTCAAATCATCCTGGAGAATTTGTGCTTCTCGCTGCAGCTTCGCTCGGTTTCCTAGTTCCGCCAGCAGGATACAACGGGCATGTCGCGCCACGAGGTCTGCGGGCACTCCTGAAATCGAGATTCCATAATCAGAGGACTTCGCTAGCTCACTATAGATTTCAAGGGCTGCTTTGAGGCGACCTGCCTTTCTGAGATTCCGTGCCAGCCGCAGCTGCGCCCCAGCCCTCGTAGCAGGATCTTCGGACTTGGAAAAGGGGCGCAGGGCATTTATAGCGCGCCCATAGTCTTTTTCCAGGAATTCGGCCCTTTCGGCATCCGCAAACTGGAGAGATGATGCTTCGCGACCAGGAGGTATCACCGGATAGTATAGAAGAGCATTATCTGGCCAGACACGAACTTCTCCGGAACCAATGTTTATAAGCAGATAGTCTTCTGCTACAGGGCTTAAGTTGATCACTGGATCATCGGCCAGTTTTTGTTCTTCTTCCGAGAGAACTTTCTCCAAAGCAATGATGATACGATCTGCAGCAACCTCCTGCTGCTCAACAAGCCGCCGTGCTTCGAGCGCACGATCTTGTTGTACAAGACGCACGCCCATCCATACCAACGCGATGACCGACAGCGCCGCGACCATCAAAAAGAGAACCGCCACGTACCTGGAAGGACGCTTCCAGATCCGGAACGATGTCATTTTAATCACACCCCACCATTACTTTATCTTTAATTGAATAAATTTACAATCTAGAAAATGTCAAGAATCTGTCAAGATTTCGTCAAAGTGAAGAATGAATAACAAGGGCCGAAAATACTACTTTCTGATTTCCCGGCTTGACCAAATCACATGAAAAACGCTTGAGTCAACCTCTCATAAAAAATTGATTGTATATCTTCAAACGTTCTGGATAATTAAAATTGATCAGATGGAGATTGATTGAATTAAAACATCGAATGATGTGACAAACGATAAAATTGTGACGTTATCCTATGTCAATGATTAATGCACAACCGTTTCCCGCTGATAGCATTCCC
>JABAOH010118623.1_pt4 | contig 20310 bp, 17 predicted proteins | sample 7062181 | NCBI WGS metagenome assembly JABAOH01 (sample SAMN14538630, study PRJNA623070) | marine sediment metagenome | biome: marine biome [ENVO:00000428]; feature: marine pelagic biome [ENVO:01000023]; material: deep marine sediment [ENVO:00002113]; isolation source: pool of 5 deep marine... | reverse complement strand
AGCAGGCGTAACGTCTCGTAAGCGGCGAGTGACAGGGTAACGAGGCAGATGGTGAATGCGGCGCTGGCGACCGACAGCGTCGCAGCCTGCCCTGCCCCGATTCCGAAGGCCGCCCAGCCGACTACGAGCGCGAAGGCGACATCGTTGCGCCGCAGCGTGACGACGGCTGTTATCGCGCCTGCGGCGGCCAGCTTGACGAGCGTCCAGCTCACCTCTTCGAGTCCCAGGTGGTTCCAGCCGAGCGCCGTTTGCACCGAACTGATGTTGGCGATGGTGGCCACCGTGATCCAGCCGAGATAGACCGAGAACGGCAGTTGTACGAACCAGCGCTCGCCCGCCGAGGCCGCGCGATTGACGACACCGAGCGAGCGGTAGATGGCGGCCAGCGAAACCAGCAACAGGATCATGAGCAGAAGCGCGACCATGATCCACTCTAGGTGCCAGGCGAACATCCACAATGCATTCGCAGCGCAGCCGACCTTGAACCACACGCTGATACGGGCTAGCGACTCGTTGTCGCGCTGCGACGGCAGGGACTGGTAGACGACAAATATCGCCAGCAGCAGGTAAATCAGGGACCAGATCGCGAACGTGAACCCGGCCGGGGTGAACAGCGAATAGTACCTATCCGATACCTCGCCGGTGGTATTACCACCGAAACGAAGAATATTGGCCAGCGAGTTGACCGTGATCACAATGACTAGAGCGACGATATTTCCCGCCCAGTCACCAATCTTTCGCTTCATCAGGACCTCGAAAATCTGTGGTTTTGTGAAATCTCTCATATTCCATAATGCCTTGCTCGGCGATAATTTGCGGCATGATCGAATCCCTGAGCCCACAATTTGCGCTTATTTTCACGGTCGTCGGCCTCGTCGGGGTCCTGCTCGGCTGGATAATTGGTGTCTGGCAGGCCAGCGCCCGTACCCGTGCCATGCGCGACGACTGGCAGATCAAGCTCGATAATTTCGTGCGCGAACGCGACCGGCTGACCTCCGAGACCGCACACCTGCGCAATACCGTAGAGCAGCAGCAGGGCGCGATCCATCGCGCCGAGGTGGCGTTGTCCAAGGCCAGGACAGAGCTCGACTCGCTGCGCGAGCGTAACAAGCAGTTGAACAAGGATCTGTTCACGCTCCGCTCCGAACGTGAGGATTTCAAGACGCGCGTCCGTGAGATCCAGGACCAGATGTCGCACATGAAGTACCAATCCGAGGAATTGCAGACGGAATTCATCAAGTCGCGCGAATTCTACAAAGGCGAATTGACCAAGGCATTCGAACGACGTAAGGACCTGGAAGAAAAGCTCGAAAAGACACGCGCCGAGCAACAGTCATTTGCCACCTTGCTCGAATCGTCACAATCCGAACACGAATCGGTCAACAAGATGCTGGTCTCCGCCCAGAAGCGGCTGGGGCAGATGGATATCCTGGAACAGGATGTTATCCGCCTCGAAGCGGAAAACGCTCAACTCAACCACGACTACACGCTCGCCAGGCAGGAAGTCGAGACATTGCAACGCGATGTTGCGGAAATCGACGAACTCAAGGTTCAGAACAAGGAACTGGCCGAGGTTCTCAAGTCGATGGAGAGTAGCCGCAAGCAGTACGAGATCGACGCGAAGCGGTATCGTGAAAACGCCGAGGACGCCGAGAAGAAGTCGGAAACACTTCGACTGCGGCTCGATGACGTCGAGAAAAATTTCGTGGAAATGGAAAAGCAGCAGCGCCATGCGCTGAAAGAGGCCCGCAAGTCTCCGGTGCCAAATGAAGTCAACGGGAAAAAGAAGAAAGTCCAGAAAGACGACCTGCAGGAAATCATCGGTATCGGCAAAGTGTTCGAGCATGCGCTCAATGAGCTGGGTATCTACACGTTTGCCCAGATCGCCAGCTTCGACATCAATGATATCGCCCGCGTCAATGCAGTCCTCAAAGGCTCGGAGGGCCGCATGGAGGCCGATGACTGGATCGGCCAGGCCAAGGAACTGCACTTCAAGAAGTACGGCGACACCGAATTCGCCTGATGTCACCCCGTCCGATGGAACCTTTTTGCGCGCGTTTTCGTGTAGAGATTAATGCTGCAACGGAGATTTGCTGTGCGCGACGAGAGAAACAGGCCAAGGCGGGCCGATAACGTCATTGTTATGCCCGATATCTATGCTGACCGGCTCCAGCTCCAGGAAGCCGAAATCGAAGACATCGAGCTGGAATCGTGCAACGACGACCCGGCCTTCGGCTTCGATCCCTACGACACCGCCCGCCTCTACAAGAAGAAAGCTCGCTAGAGACTCAAATCCACAAAGAACCGGGCACGTTTGATGTGCTCGGCGGTAATATCGCCGCCTGCTCCGAATGCCGGATCCAGGTTGCCTCTGCGCCAGCGTGAGAAATGCACCTCACCTTCGCACAGGCGGGACTCATCCAACGTTCCTATCGGAATGACGGCATCAACGGGCAAGCTCGTGGATAGGGATATCCTGACCCCGCGCAAAAATATCGTTCGTCTGTGGTGCCTGAACCACAAAGCCCTCGGGCACCGGAATAGAGTCGACATCGCCGACAGCGAGTTGCAGGCTCGTCCCGCCGATGCCGCCGTCGCCAACCTCCATCTCCACGTCGACGGTCGTTCGTCCCGATCCGTTGGCGAATACATCGATATCAGCGTTTATGCCAGCCGTCGCGACATTGTCCTACGTCGTACTGCTGCAAGCTGACAGCAGCACGATTCCAGGCAATATGTATAACAGAGATTTCATTGGCGTTTGAGGACGTCGATAGATTCCAGAGCTTGCAGGTATTCAGCGACGTATTCCACCGACACGGTCCCCATTTCAGCAACAAGCCAGTCGCGAATATCACTGACCGTGCGCTCTCCATCGACGAGGTTCAGCGCCTCGTACGCAAACATCCCGCCCGATCCATGTTCCGTGCTGTGCCCGAGCAGGCTCAGTTCGGCGACTGCATCGACGCCGAGCTTGTCTTCGAGATAGGAATAACCGAACGCAAACATCGGACCCTGTACCTCCGGATTGCGCACGTAGACGGTCTCGTCGCGCGGAATGTAGATCGCCGGCACCGGGATCAGCATCACCGACCGCAGCGGGTCCAATGATGACAGCGCCTGCTGCTTCCAGGCCGGCGGCAGTGACGCAAATCGCTCGATACTCTCTATCTTGGCTTGTTCATGATCAAAGAAGATCTCGGTTACCGCAGCGGGATCCAGCAGGCTCAGGTCTTCGCGGAACTGCATGACCTCGGCGCTGCGACTGACCGCATTGCGGCGCAGCATGCGGAGCACTGGCGCGACGTCGTCGTCAGACATGTTCGCGAGAAACCAGGCTGCCACAGCGCCGATGAATGCGGAGCGCTTGAGCTTGGTCGGGTCGATGTTGGCTGCGACATCAAAGTTGGTATGGATATAGCGGTCGGGCCAGTCATGCAGGTACATACCCGGAATGCCCCAGGTATTTTCAAAGAACACGTCGTGGTCCGAACCCATGTCGAGCCCTTCCATCAGCGCCATCAGCGGTTCCTTGCCACCTTCAGGCGCCGTCAACGGAAAAGCCACGCTTTCACCGTCGGCATGGCGCTTCGTCTGGTCATTGACGAAAGCAGTAATCTCGTGCGCTAGGTCACTGACGAAGGACGGCACGCTCATCGGTCCGCCCGAGACGCGGAATACGGCTTTGGTCACCGGCCCGCCGCCGACCATATCCATGTGGATATTGGCCTTGATGCGCGACGGATCGTCGTGCTCGACGAGGTACATGATGCTGCCCTCGATTTCGGGCGGCCACAGGAAACGGATGCTGCGCGACGGACGCGGCAGTATCTCTGCACTGACCAGCACACTCAACGTTCGGGCCGCCTCGAGGATCGACACGCAGCCGGAGGCATTGTCGTTCGCGCCAGGGCGCGGGTGGTCGAGGTGACAGGTGAAGTGGATCTCCTCGTCGGCGGTGCCCGTGCCCTCGATGGCAGCCGTCACAAAGCGGTATTCGCCGCGGCTGTGGGATGCGTCTACCTTCGCGTGCAACAGGATCTCTTCACCGGCGGCCAGTCGCGCCTGCAGCTTGCGGGCCTCCCCGAGCGAGATCATGAAACCGAACGACTCGGTAATTGGAAAGCTGCCCAGGTGTCCCCACCGTACGAGGCGATCGTCTTCTTTCCACCACGCCGAGCGCTGGTTCGGTGCATAGGACACGATGCCGGCGGCGCCGAGCTCGCCGACCGCACGATCGACCACCACACCGGGTTGGCTCGAAGTCAGCACGAGCTTGCCTTCAATGTCCTGTCCGGCGTAATCGGCATCCGAGGTACCGGCCCCGATGTCGACGAGCGTCGTTGTCACCTCGCCGGACAAACTGTCCTGCGCGAGCGATAGCGGGACCGAATCCCAGTCCGCCAGACGGCGCACGCGCCGAATCTCGCCATCCTGATCGCGCACCTCCCAGAGCTGAGCAAAGGAAGCGTTCCAGACGGGCCGGGACTTCTGTGTGCCATACATCGTCTTGCCGTCAGCCTCGTAGCTCAGCATCTCGACCTTGTCGAAACCATAGCTGCGCAGCTGTTCGTAAATGTGCTTCGTCGCTGCCTCGAACCCGGTGCTGTTTCGCATCCGATGCTGCAGCGTGATGGTGTCCAGATTGCGCTTGGCCGCCTCGCCTGAGGTCTCTTCGGCGATTGCCCGAAGAATTTCCTCGTCAACGAGATCCGTAAGGTCGGCAAGCGCGGGTGACGACAGCAGTACGACGGCGAAAATGGCTAACGGAATTCGAATCACAGGCGGTCCTCAGTTCGTGAAAGCAAGTTTATGTAAATGTCGCATTTTGGAGACGGTTGCAGCCGATCGTGGCGGTGCTAAATTGGTTCTACGTCCCAACAACAAGAACGCGAAAATGGACTTTACCAACAAATCTGTTCGGCTGTTGCTGGCCATGCTGGCCACTCTGTTCGTACTGTCGTCATGTGGCGGCTCCGGCAACTCGGGTCCAACCCCGACAACGGGAACGGTCGCCCTGCTGTTCACGGATCGCCCGACCGATGAATTCAGTGCAATCAAGCTCGACGTCGTCGAGGCCATTTTGATCGGTGGCAATGGTGTTGCGGGCCAGCAGGTCCTGTTCCGGGGTTCCGAGCCGATCGACCTCCTCGACCTGACCAACTACAGCGAGCCGATCGTGTTCGGTGAAGTCGAAGCAGGCATCTACACAAAACTACGACTCGTGATCGATAATCTCGAGCTGGTTCCCAACGACGGCGGACCGTCGCAATATCCGGCATTACCAGCAAACGGCCGGATCGACCTGTTGGATCCTCGAGGTATCGAAGTGCTGCCCGGGCGCACGCTGCTCGTCGAGCTGGATATGGAGGCCAACAAGGCACTGCACATTGTTGGCGCGGGCAATAGCGGGCGATACCAGTTCCGGCCCATCGTGAAAGCGACGTTTACCGACGGTGACGCCGGCGTGCTTCCGCTCAAGCTTGCGCGGCTCGAAGGCACGGCCAGCGATGTCGATGGCAACGGCGACTTCACGTTGTGCGACATCGAGACGCCTGACAGCTGTGTCGGCGTATCGACCGACAGCAGTACCAGTATTTTCGGCAGTGACGGGACCCCGACCGGCTTCGGCACACTCATGAACGGCGACACGGTTGTTGTGATCGGCAGTTACACCGTCTCCGGCGGCATCACGCTGAACGCCGTGGTTCTCGAGATCGGTGGCAATGCCAGCCAGGTACGCGGCCAGGTAGTCAGTTCTCCGGCGAACGAGCAATTCCTCGTGCTGCGTTCCGGCGGCGAGGAGATTGTCGTCGAGCTGCAACAGGGCACGAGGTTCTATGATGAGAACGGCGAACTCGATGCAAGCGCAATTGCCGTCGGCGCAGACGTCGAGGTCGAAGGCGTAATGCCACCCAAGGCGGATGCGGCAGACCCGGACCTGATTCGGGCGGCACTCGTATTTGTCGTACCGCAGGACGATGAGCAGGCTGCCGGTACGATTATCGAACCGCTGGATGCGGCCACGCGCAGCTTCGGCCTGACGGGTATGGGCGGCGGCGACATCTGTGTGCGCGTCGATGCAGACGCAGATATCTTGCTTGTCGATATTGCGGCATCAGAGGTCACGATGGGGACGTTTGCCGACCTGGCGCTAGGACAAGTCGTCGAGTTATTCGGTGTAATGAGTGACTGCTTCGATGCCAATGAGGTTATCGTCGACCTCAACGCCGGACCTTAAGCGCTAACCGCTGCGATTCTTTTTGCCGAGCATGCGCCGCCGGGCGCGCTGGCGCCGTAGATCGACCAGGTTCTTCATCTTGATCGTATCGGGCGCCTTGAGCAGCTCTTCGACATCGGCGCTAATGACCGGCGCGTTCTCGATTTTTACGCGGTGGTTGCCCAGAGAGATGATGTCGCCGTCCTTGAGAATCGTTTTCTTGACCTTGACGGAATTGACAGTCGTCCCGTTCGCGCTGTTGAGATCGAGCAATACAAGCGCATCCGAGTACAGCAGCAGCACTGCGTGGATCTTGCTGACGTAATCGTCATCGACCATCACGTCAGCGAAATCCGAGCGGCCAATCAACAGCTTGTTGTCCTTGAACGCATACTCGCCAAGCGTATCCCCATCACGGGTTACGATGAGCTTGGGTGGCATTCGGGTGACCGCCTCCTTCTTGCCGAGCACAGGAATCTGCTCGCCAGTGTCGGCAGTCTCGCCCGGCGCATAAGTGCTATCGACGCTGACAGGGAAACCGTCGGAACGCTTGATGGCCTCGAGGGCAAAACGATTCAGCTGGCCCGGCCATCCGCCCGACTGCTCCCGCAGGCGGTCGCAAACATCGAACGGGAAGATCGTGTCAGAACGCTCACTGCCCGCCGCTTGCATGCGCGCATGGAGATAAATCATCGTCTCCTTGGACGACAATGGAAGTAACGAATGAGTTACCGGGTCGCGTTGAATCAGGCTGGTCATTCCGTCCGACTCGACCAACGTCTGCATTGTCTTGTCGCCAGTCAATGCGAGGCGCAGGCTATACCTGCCCTGAATAGCCAGTGCCGCGAGCGTGTTGAGAATTCGCAGCGTACTCGGGTACATCCTGTCGACGTTGTCGATGATCAATACCGGCGCCTGCCAGGACCGGGTCTGCTCATTCGCAAATTCTGTGACAACACGCAGCAACTCGTCGTCGGCATCCGCCGTGCTCTCGATGCCGAACTGATTGACCATCTTCGTCAACAGGCCATTTGGTTTCAGTTGCCGGCCATCGACAAAGGCGACGTCGGAGTCTATGGAAACCTGTAATGCCAGCTCGCGCGCAACCGTGCTCTTCCCCGAGCCGGCGGGGCCATGCACAAGGCCGATCCCGTTCGGATTCCGCAGCGCCGACTGCAGGAACTGCAGCGCCTCGTGGTGCGAACGATACTTGATCACTGTCAGGTTGTCGGCGTCCTCCCCAAACGCCCGACCGCCCAAGACGGAGTAGTTTGCTTGCATTGATACCCAGCGCAGGTTGCCAACCTGCCCCTATTATTCCCCCAATTTCCACCCCATCGCTGTGAAACGTTCCATAATCTGGTGCATTTTTTGCCCAGGAACGGTCATAGACACGTATGTGTGAGGAAATTAACAGGTTCAGGGCTGCTATAGTCGCGCCTGTGCGCGCCTGTCTAGCCAGCCTGATCCTGCTTCTGCCAGCCAGCCTGCCGGCGTCCGAGCTCAAGTTCAACGAAACCGTGATCGGGGCCGGGTTCCGCATCGAGCAGCCCGTCCTCGTAGCCAGTCTGTCAGGCGACGGCCGGCATGTCGTGCTCGGTGGCCGCACCGATGACCACCGGCAGCGCGTGGCCGTCTTCGATATCGACAACCCGGACCGGGCGCTGCTCTCGCTCGAGGCAGGCGCACACCTGATCGCCTACGACGTCGGCCGCGTTGGCGGCGCGGATGCCCTGTTCTTCATAGAGCCGGGCCGCATCATGCGTTACGACTTCGTCACCGATGAGATCGTCGAATTTGTCGAAATTCGCACGATCTATGGCCAGCAGCGCGCCGGCATGATTATCCCGATCGATTTCATTCGCGATATCAACGGCGACGACCTCGACGATATCGTGGTTCCCGATACCGCCGGATACCGGGTTCGGCTGCAGCGGCTCGACGGCACGCTGGGCAACGAGGTGGTCTTGCAGGGAAGCAGCGCGATGACTGTGTCAGACGGCCGAGTCAGTTTCTCGAGCCGTCCGCTCGTCAGCGGCGAAATGACCGGTGACGACCTGCGCGACCTTGCCGTATGGCGCGGTGACGAATTGCAGATCTATGCACAGTTGCCCGACGATCGATTCGATGGCGAACCCCGTGTCATCAAGCTCCGCCTGGGGCTGCAGACCGAAGCCGAACTGCAGGTACGTCAGGACGGCTTCGGCGCGGTCAACCAGGATGGTCTCGTCGAAACCCGAATATGGTCGATCGAAGACCTGAACGGTGACGACCTGCCCGACGTCCTGACTGAGTCACTGCTCAACAAGGGCGTCTTCGACAAGGAAAACGACTTTCGGATGCACCTTGGGCGGCTGGATGGCGAGAACATCGACTTTTTCGAAACCGAAGATGCACTGCTCGCGTCTTCGGGACTTCAATACGGCATCGTTACCAGGGATTTTGATGGTGACGGCCGAAAAGATCTCTTGCTGCGAAAAGTGCAGATGAGTTTTGGCCGCGTCATTCGCGCCCTGCTATCCGGCAACGTTTCATTGCAACTTCATTTCTACCGAATGACTGACGACGACACGTTTGCCGATAAAGCCGACTACGTGGCGAAAACCAACGTCAGATTCAGTGTCGGCAGCGGCCAGGTCGATATTCCGGCGATTCGAGTGGCTGACTTCGACGCGGATGGACTCATGGACCTGATGATGCAGACGGATTCCGACGAACTCAGCTTCCAGTTCGGCATTCGGGAGAAACAGCTTTTCGCGAAGAAGGCCGTCAAGAGGGATGTGCAACTGCCGCGCAACGGCGAGCTTGTCACGATTGAAGATTTGAACGAGGACGGCCGCGCCGATCTTGTTATCCGCTACAACGAGTCGGACGGTGACGCTCCATCGAAAACCATCCGAGTACTGATAACCGAGTAAAAACGCGTTCTACTTGGCGAACAGCATGTTCGCGAGCTGCCGGCTGAGTTCCTCGCGACCGCCGCGGGCGTTCATGTGATTGATATCGAGGTAGCACTCGGGTGCGAGATCGAATTCCTGCCACGGCAGGACCTCGACCCCCAGGCGGCCGACTGCATCGTCAAGGACCTCTGCAAGCCGGTCCGGGCCGCCGCTCCGTTCCAATTCCTCGAGCATCTCCCTGTCGGCCGGATGCACGAACACGACAAGCCTGTCCGCAACCTCCAATAGCGCCCGGCCGCCGCGCAGCCAGTCGGCGATGGCTACCGGGTCGAAGTCGATCTCGCCGAAGTAGGCGCGCGCGATCTCCTCGTCGCGGGCACGCGCCCACTTGGGCTTGCGGGCTTTCTGCCGGTCTTCATCGGGTGCGTTCCAGGCGCCCGCAGTTTCCGGCAGCCACTGGAATTCGGGGCTCGTTCTTTTTCCGCGCAACGAAATGACATTGCCCGAAAAATAATCCGGGCCAAGATCAATATCTCCGCTGGGCGGCCGCGTGCTGGCGAGCATGACGTCGAATTCGTAGACGACCAATGGAAACCGCACGCCTGCCGCGAGGCACTGGTCCCGGACGAATTCCCAGAGCATCGTCTGGCCGGATATGTTGACCGCGGGAAAACCTGCATTCAGGGCAGTTACGTTTGCGCCATGCTTCATAGCCGCCTGCGTGAACGCGGGCGGATAGAATGCGCGGAACACGCAGGACGAGCCCACGATGATGACATCGGTCGCTCCGTGCTCCGCGAGGAACGCCGGAAATCTTTCGATGAATTGCAGCGCCCGGTTTGCGCGTGGCTTGTGAATGATCCGCGGAAGGCCGAGGGCCTTTTTTATCCTGTCGAGCAACGACAAGCGCTCGGCATCCGCATCAATGCTGCTTAGCTTATGCGTTTCGCCACGCACCTCGCGCAGTATTTCATCGAAGGACAATTCCGCGAGGAGCACGACATTCTCCTGGTTCAGCGACAACCCGAATTCACGTTCGATGTCCGTGGTGACATTGATGAAAGACAGTGAATCCATTCCGGCATCGAACAGGTTCTTCGCCGTCATGACGCTTTCCCGGTCGAGCAGCGGCGCATGCGTGTGAATCGACCTCAGTAGCGTCCGCGCGTCTTCCGGCAGGTCCAGGTCCTCGTCGTCGACACTGTCCGCCAATGCCGCGAGTTGCCCGGCCAGCGCCAGCCGATCTACCTTGCCGCTCGAGTTCTTCGGAAACTCGGGCAGACAGACGAGAACGGATGGCACCATGTAATCCGGAAGCGTCTCGGAGGCCTGGTCCAGGATGACAGCCGAGTCCGCCGTGTCGCACTCGAGCGCGGCAATCACCGAGGTCGCAATTTCAGCATCTGCGGGCCACGCCAGCGCGACGGAATTCTTGCCCCCCGACAATTTGCGCAGCACGCCCTCGATCTCGCCGAGTTCGATTCGGTAACCGCGCACCTTGGCCTGGTTGTCGACACGACCGAGAAACCGCGCGATTCCGTCGGCCTCGTAGACACCCCTGTCTCCCGTTCGATAAACACGCTTGCCGTCCTCCGGCAAGTTGAGGAAACTCGCCTGCGTTCTCTCCGGGTCGTTGAAATATCCGGGCGCGACCTGGTCACCTGCGAGAAACAGCTCGCCAGGAACGCCGGGCGCACAAGGCTGCAATTTGTCGTCAAGAACCAGTAGCTCCATGCCCGGAAATGCCTTGCCAATCGGCACCATGTCGAACCCTGCTTCCTGCGCCGAGTCGCCGAGCGTATACCTCGTGCAGGCAACGGTTGCCTCCGTCGGCCCATACCAATTCTCGACCCGCGAATTCGGAGCAGCCGCGGCCCACTCCCTTGCCAGGACGGTCGGCAGCGCTTCGCCGCAGAAAAAGCTGAATCGCAGATCGGGAAACGCGCCCGGGCGCAGTTCCCCCTGCAGGCGCATCTGGTAGGCCAGGGACGGTACCGACGCCCAGCAAGTAACACCCCGATCGCGGACATAGGCCGCCGGCACGCGCAAGTCCTCATCGGAGGGTACAGCGAGCGTGGCGCCATGCTCCCAGCAGACCCACAGGTCGTGAACCGAAAAGTCGAACGTCAGGTCGGCGTTCTGAGAAAAGCAGTCCTCAGGCTGCGCTCCGATGAAAGACCCGGCAACCGCAACATAGCTTTCGAGCTCTGCGTTGCGAATGCCCACGCCCTTTGGCTGGCCCGTGCTGCCCGACGTAAACAGGATGTACGCATAATTGTCCTGGGACTGGGGCGCCTCCGCGGACAGCGATGCGAAGGAACGATTCCCGCTTAGCCCGTAACCGGCCTTGTCGTCGGCACAGTCGATGATTGGCAGTTCGGCTGCCTGTGCGCCTGCAGAATCGATGATGTCGGTCAGCACGTCACGCGCGCGGTCGCCGCAGATGACGCGCTGCGCACCCGAACGAAGCAATATTTGGGCACTGCGCCGGGCCGGATGATGGACGTTTAGTGGTACGTAGGCATGTCCCGCAAGCCTCGCCGCGAGCACGGCCGCGTACGACGAAACGTGACGCTGCGCCATGACGGCGGTTACGGGTTGCGGCTCGCCCTCGATCACCGGCGGGAACGCGTCCGCAATCTTTGCGGCGGCCTCGACGAGTTCCCCGTAGCTCCACTTATCGCCGCCGATCAGCAACGCGGGGTGGTCCGGGTGGAGTCTCGCGTACTCGAAGATGCGCCTGCCTGCGAGATAGCCCGGCGCGATAGTCTCAACCGTTGCCTGACTCATTTACTTTTCTGGATCGTGGCGGCCCAACGCTATAGAGAGCATTTCATTATAGGGATTATTCGCGGCCGTGCTAAGGTCACGCAATCCTCACTACCACTGATCGCACGGAAACCATGAGAGTTGTCGCTATCTCCGGCGCGGGCCGATCCGGCAGCACCTTTCTTTCACTTTTGTTGTCCGAGCATCCCGACGTGTTCAACCTCGGCCAGCTGCGACACCTGTGGCGTTCGTACGAAAATGCCGAGAGCTGCAGCTGCGGCGATACTCTCGTTAACTGCCCGCTCTATGGCGACATCGTGCCCGATGTGCACTCACGGCCCGGAGTTGCGCCTCCCGAGCGCATGCACGCGCTGGGGAAAGCCTTCATCGAGGATGCCGACAGGCAGCAAGACTGGAGCGACGAGGATGTCCGGCGGCAACTGTCGGAACGTCACAAGGACTATCTCGCGGCGATGCGGGATGTGATCGGCGCCGTCGCCGGGCGAACCCGTTGCAAGGTCATGGTGGACACCTCGAAAGATCCGGCGACCGCCTTGGCTTTCGAACTGCTTCCCGGCATCGAGCTGTTCCTGCTGAATCTCGTTCGCGACCCGCGCGCCGTCGCCGTGAGCTGGCAGCGCCGCAAGGGCAGCGCGCGCAATACCCTGGGCCGTGTGCTGGACTGGAAGCAGCGACAGCGCCGGCTCGAACGCTGGCGTCCGGCTCTCGGCGAGCGTTTTCTCACGCTACGCTACGAAGACCTGGCCGCGGCGCCGGCCACGACGATCCGGGCCGTCGCCGAGCGCTGCGGTATTCCGCTGCCGGCCGACCTGTTCGTCGAGCCGGATCATGCCGTCGTCGACTGGGGTACGCAGCACCTGTACCCGCCGGCAAACGAGCACGTGCTCGCTGCGCAGGAAAGCGATATCAGGGTCTCGGTTCGCGAGGGCTGGAAGGATTCGAAGTACCGCTGGATACACACATTGACGCAGCTGCTGGCCGGTGGGCAGATGCGCGACTATTACGAACGTTAGGCGTCGGCGCCGACCTCCCACTCGAGCATGCTCAGGTAACCGCACTCGGTAACTGTCACCGGGCTGCCCAGTACGCCGATATAGTCCAGCACGCCATAACGGTTCGCGTGCCGCGACCTTTTCCTGATGTCCTCGGAAGGCAGTTTGACGGCCAGCGAGATCTTCTTTGTCGCCATCGCCTTGATGTTCTCCAGAGCGGACCTCAGGTCATCGATTTCGAGGATGTGATGCAGGACGCCGATCGCGACAACATTGTCGTACTCGCCCCGCCGCTCTTTCGTGATATCCATCGTATCGCCGACGACGAGATCTGTCGCGGCGACGTCGTATCCCCAACCCTCCATGACTTTTGTGAAATACCCCGTGCCGGCACCGATCTCGAATACGGTGCCTTCGACGAGCGACTTCCTGAGCGCAGCCTCGATAAGCGTGCTGTCCAGCGTGTGACCCTCGAACCCCTCGCCATATTTCCTGGTCCAGTGTCTTTTCATGTTTGGGTTGAAGATCACGTATCACCTCGACGTGCAAATGTCCGGCCCGGGTTCTTATAACAGATATGCACCGGAACTCTACCCCTGATCGTTCCCTGTCACTACCTGCCAGACGCGAAAGAAATTGCCGCCCATGACCTTGCCGACATCCTCGGCGCTGTATTCGCGGTTCAGCAGTTCGCTGGCTATGGCGTGAAACCTCGCCTCCTCGTCGAAACCGACCACATAGCTCGAGATACCGCGCAGGTCGGAGCCAATACCGACGTGATCGATGCTGCCAACTTCGATGACGTGCTCGATGTAGTCGACCATTTCGGCGACGTCCGATATGTGCCGGCCATGCGGCCAGATGCCGACGACGCCACCGTTTTCGGCAATGGCGCGTATCTGCTCGTCGGTGACCGCCCGGTCGTCGTCGGTATAGGCGCGCACGCCGCCATGGCTGAAGATGACCGGGTGTTCCGACAACGCCAGGATATCCATCATCGTCTCGTGGTTCGCGTGCGCCATATCAATGATCAGGCCGAGTCGATTCGCTTCGAGAACCACCTCGCGGCCGAATTCGGTCAGCCCCCCCGGCGAGTAGGGCCAGGTCTGCATGTGGCCGAGTTCGTTGTTCCGGAAGTGGATGAGCTGGATCAGTCGCAACCCGTTGTCATACATCGAATACAGGTTCTCTATGTTGCCCTCCAGGGCATCGGCCCCTTCGAGCGCCGGCAGCACCGCGACCTGGCCGTTGCGGCGGGCCTCGAGCACCGTGGCAGGTCTGTCGGCGTGCACGGCATAGCCGAGGTCGACGGTGTGCTTTAGTCGCGCCAGGCGGTCCGCGGCCAGGGCATAAGTCTCGCCGGGCTCCGGCTTGTATTTCCCCTCCTCGACGAAGGTGCCGTCACGATTCGTATAGTCGCCGTCGTAAGCCATATCGCTGCTGATGTTTGCAACGACGAGATCCATCGTACTGCGGCGGTATACCTCGATTTCCTCTTCGGCAATCGACTCAACATTCTCGCGGTGGAAACGGCTCGGATGCGCATGCATATCGGCGAACACAGTCGTTTCATGGATTTCCAGAACACGCGGGTCGGTGACGGGCTCGATCTCGAGCACCGGGGGCGTCTCGGCGGTACAGGCGGCGAACAGGAAAACGGAAATCAGGATACCCGGGAATCTCATCAGTCTCTCCTACAACCAGAGCACCGATTATAGCCGTGTACGGGAGTGCTATATTGGCTGAACGGAGGCGCGTATGAAGACGAAAATCCTTGTCCTGATCCTGGTCTGCCTCGCCAACACCGAGGCGCTGTCACAGGAAGCAATGACCGGCATGTTCCGGATGACCCATACCGTCGACGAGATCCTCGGCGACCAGGTCGCGCAGGCTCTGAGCGAGGTCATTCCAGCGGGGCAGGAACTGGATTGGCAGATGTACGTACCCTACAACTACGACCCCACCCGCCCACCTGGGGTGTTTATCTATCTCGACCCGAACCGATACGGCGGCATCCCCGATCCGTGGGTGTCGGTATTCAACCAGCACAACCTCATCTGGATCGGGCCGAGGTCGGGCAACCGGCGCCAGAACGACGAGCAGCAGGTATGGCATGCCATCCTCGGGCTGCGCGCTATCGAAGTGGAATACGCAATCGATCTCAACCGGATCTATATCGGCAGCTCCCGCGATACGACCGTGACAGCCTTTCGCACGCACCTGGCCGCCAACGAGATCCGCGGTTCGGTCTATATCCGCGGATCGGCGATGTGGGTGACGATCGGCGAGGATCAGCTGGAGCAGTTGCGCCGCAAGCGCCACGTTTTTATCACCGGGACCAACGATGAAGCCAAGGCCCAGGTGCGCAGGCATTTCGAAGCCTACAAGGAAGCCGGTATCGAGGACGTCAAGCTCATCTTCGACACGCAGCGCATCGAGGCTGTGCCCAAGTCCGAGCACATCGACGAAGCCATTCGATTCCTGGATGCGGGCTGAGTAAGTAGAAGCCCGACTTGAATTCTCGCGGAATCGGGCGACAGTGGTCAGGCTGGGAGGTGATATTGATGATCTCAACGAGGTTGTATGCTCTATCTCTAGTCGCAACAGGCGTGCTGCTGACCGGCTGCGAGCAACAGGTCAGTTACACCGAAGACGTTCAACCGATCCTGTTCGCCTCGTGCCTGTCCTGCCATGACCAGGACTCGGAAGGCTATCTGAACAGCGGCTTCAGCCTGGATAGCTACGAAGCGGTCATGAAAGGCACGAAGTTCGGTGCGGTCGTCGTGCCCGGCTCGAGCGAGTCGAGTTCGCTCTACCTGGTCGTCGCACACAAGACTGCATCCGAGATCCACATGCCGCCACACACGGATGATGCGCTGGCCGAGGGTCGTGGTGTATCGCTGACCGACGAACAGATCGAAACGCTGAAACTCTGGATCGACCAGGGCGCATTGAATAACTAGGACCGCGTTCACGTTCGGGCCGGCGGGCGCATGCTAGGCTGGCCTGATGTTTGTTCCCGTCAAAGCCGACTTCAACCTCCCGGCCTGGCCAGTACTGACCGTGCTGGTCTGTGCCGTTTGCATCGGCGTGTTCCTGAAGCAGGAAAGTGACTGGCGGGCTTTCAGCTTGTCGATCGACCGCTACTGCGCCAAGCCACAAAGCCACATCACACAAATGGTCATGACGCGCGTGGCGCAGTTGAAGAACGCCGACTTCTGCGGTGAGGTGATGTATCACCTGAGCCGCTCTCCGAACGAAGCGGAGGAAATCGCCGAGATCGCAGTATCGATCAGGCCCTTGTCCGGCTTCAGTCCGGAAGATTCGCGCCTGTACGTCGAGCAAATGCTAATCGACGAGCTGCGCCAGTTCCGCTCGATCGTGCGCGATGATCCCGGCGACAATTACGCCTATCACACCGAGTCCTGGAATCCCTGGCGCATGATCGCAGCGAGTTTCGCGCACGGCGACTGGGTCCACATTATCTTCAACCTTGTTTTCTTTTTCGCGTTTGCTGCGACAGTAGAGGCGCTCATCGGCCCGGCCGCTTTCGTCCTGTTTATTGTCATTAACGCGCTGGTGATTGGCGTGACGGACTCTGTGGTCTCCGAGCTCGCCGACAACCATCACTGGACGTTGGGGCTATCGGGTATAGTCATGGGCATGATGGGGCTGTTCGCCTACCTGCTGCCGCGCGGCAAGATTCGATGTTACTACTGGCTGGTCGTTATTCTCGGCTCGATCGCCGTACCCGGCTGGATTCTTGCTCTCTGGTACATTGGCGGCGACATCTACCGGCTCTTTACAGTCGCTGACCATGGTGCGATCAACGTACTCGCACACGTCGCGGGCGGCGTCAGCGGATTCCTCTACGGGCTGTTCTTCCTGAAGGGCTCACGCATGCTCGCAGCGAGCCTGCAGCGGGATATGGACAAGGCAACACTGAGCGCGCGAGTCTCCTAGCGAATTCTATAAAATGCATCGATGGCCGGGTTTCTAGACGAACTGAAGCGCCGCAAAGTCATGGCGGATCGGCAATAGCTGCTAAAGCGGCAGGTAAACGACCGTATTCGTCAGCAGGATCATGATGAAGACCAGGCAGGTCACCATCGGGCCGAGGTAGATCCTGCCCGTCATGCGGAAGAAATAGCGGTTGAAGTACGGCAGTACGAACATCATCGGCACGACCGCGAACAGCAGGTTCACGTAAAGCCAGCCGTCGGTCCAGTAGACCGTTCCGGTCCACCAGAACGTCACGTATTGCACGACGACGATCAGCAGCAGCCCCAGCGAATTCGCGAGCCCGGCGATCAACATGCCCTTCCATTCAGGCTGGCCTTCGGTGCGCATCGCACCGTTGACGCGCAGCGAATTCGACAGGAAAAAAAGGAAGAAAAATGGTGCGTAGACAACGAGCAACGCGAGCTCGACAGGCCGGAAGACGCGCACGCCCATGAACAGGAATCGATAATCGGCATGAAACAGCCAGTACATGCCGGACAGCAACAGGTAGTAGATCGCAAACAGCGTGAGTGCCAGCAGGAACGTCTTGCGCAGTTCATCGCGCGTGATCCGGGCGCCCCACATGTCGGGGAACACGCCGTGCTGCCTGCCATGGAAGCGCCACGATAACCAGAACATCAGGAAGCCGACAAGCCCGTTCAGGACGGCCCACATCATGACGGCATTGTTCATGCGTTGCGGGAAGAACCACGTGATCTCGCGATTCGACGCCTTGACGAACAGCACCTGCGACAGCTCGGCCATCGGGATGTACGAGAAGCACGCAATCAGCGCGCCGATCACGAACATGCTCCAGAACACTACCCTGCCCCGGCCGGCTGGTTTCGGCAGCGGCGGCGGAACCGGGTGCACGAGCGGAGCGAAATACGGCAGCCGCAAGAGAGCCTGTCCGAGCGGGATCAGCATGACAACGGCCGTCACCAGCGAAACGAGGCTCAGAATCTCCTTCCAGAACCAGACCTGGTCGCGGGCCGACAGCCCACTGTCGATGCCGAATACGTGCTCGAAGTACTCGACCTGGTTGGCCATGGCCTCGACGATGTAAGGCTGGAACGGATGCAGTACGCGTTCGTTGTGCACGACCCGGAAGGTGCGGTTGTCGAGATTACCGTAGTGCCTGCCGAGGTCGACCTGTTCGACCGGCGGCAGCGACGGGTCGCGACCGAGGTTGACCACGCGCAGCGCCTCCGGGGCCACGCGCATGTCACCGTTTTTCAACTCGTTCCGGTAAGCACCTTCATCGTAGTACGCATAGCTGACGCCGATATTCGAGCGCACGTCATTGAGTACCTCGTCACGCAATGTCAGCACGTAGCCGGACACGAACACCGAGTGCAGTTTGCTCGGTTCGCCCGTGCGCTGTGCTTCGCGGCCGAAGTAGCTGGCGCCGCGGATCGCCGCATTGCCGCCGGCCGAGTGCCCGGTCGCGCCGATCCGCGAGCGGTCGATGTAATTCAGGTTGGGCGTGCTCGCCGCATAGTCGACGAGCGCAAACATACCGTAGCCCTCGGTGGTCGCCGCGATGCGGCTCAGCGAAGCGCTCGAACCGCCTTGCGCGTACGGGTCGATCAGGATGGCGACGATATTGCGCCGCGCAAGCTCGATCGCCACGTTGGACAATGCCTCCTTGCCGCGTTGGAAACCGGGCACCACGAAGACAAGGGGCGCCGGATTCTCGCTCGACACCGAGAGCGGACGATAAAGATCGGCGACGACCCACTGGCCATTCTGGGTCGGGACCTTGATCGACTGCACCCGGATATCGCCAAACGACGTCTGCACGAGCGACACGCCGAAGCTCGATAGCACGAGCAGTGCGAGCAGTACCCACAACCGGCGGTTCCCAGTAGTATTCACGTGATGTTTCGTCATGCCTTGCTACTTCTCCTGATCGTACCGGCGCTCGCGTCCGCTGGCGACTATTGCGAGAACGACGTTGTCATCATCGATTCCCGGTTCGACGGTGGCCGGCTCGATGATTGTCTGTTCGTGTCGGAAGATTCGGTCGTGCTGACGTTTCGCAACGAGGATTTCAGCGTCGAGGATACCTTCGCCTGGTTCGCGTTCCACATCTCGGCCCGCGATTCGCGCAACGTCGAGATCAAGCTGCAATTCCCGGATTCCTATGCCCGGTTCTGGCCCAAGCTGAGCAAGGACCGCCTTCACTGGGAGCCGGCCGATGAGTCGACCGCAGAACGCAGCGAGATCGGCAAGTCGATGACACTGCGCCTGCCCGTCGACGAAACCGGAACCTGGGTATCGGCCCAGGAACTGCTGACGCAGAGTTTTTATCGCGACTGGCTCGGGCAGCTGGAGGCGCATTACGAGATCGAGACAAGCGTCATCGGTGAGTCCCACGACGGCCGCCCGCTGTACCTGGCGAGTACGGCCGACAAACAGGAAGCCATCGTTCTGATCGGCCGCCAGCATCCCGCCGAGGTACCCGGCGCGCTCGCAATGCGTGAATTCGTCGATGCCTTGCTCGGCACTTCGGATCTTGCGCGCGAATTCCGGGCGCGATACCAGCTGCTGATAATTCCATTGATCAACCCCGACGGCGTGGCCGCTGGTCATGCGCGCCACAACGCCGGACTGGCCGACCTCAATCGCGACTGGGGTCCGTTCACCCAGCCCGAGACGCAGGCCGTCGCGGCGCTGCTCGACGCACTCGACGAACAAGGCATCCGGCCGCGACTGATGCTCGACTTCCATGCCACGAAAGTGACCGACACGATGATCTTCTATACGCAAGTGCCCGAGGACGATACGGACCCCGAGCGATTTGCAACCCGTTGGCTGGAAAGCGCCGACGACCGGTTCGAAGATTTTGAATTCACGCACGATCCACGCGAGCCGTCGGGACTCGACAACACCAAGAACTATTTCTTCAGCCGCTACGGGATACCGGCGATCACCTACGAGATCGGCGACGAGATCGATCGCGAACTGATCTTCGACCACACGCACGTGTTGGCCGCGGAGATGATGCGGACGATGCTGGAGGAACCTACGGCCGATTAGCGCGCAACACTCGGCCAGGACGCGCACCGGTCATCGCCTTGTCGACAAGCACGGGAACGCCATTGACCAGGACGTGGTGCACACCCAGCGCATACTGGTGCGGATCCTCGAACGTCGCTGTGTCGATGATTTCGTCGGGGTCGAACACGGCGATATCAGCAAATGCGCCCTCCTCGATGCGGCCGCGATCATCGATGTTGATCCGGTCGGCGGGCATGCGCGTCATCTTGTGTATGGCCGTTGCCAGTGGCAGCAACTTCCGTTCGCGAACGAACTCGCCCAGCACCTTTGCAAACGCGCCGTAGTTGCGCGGATGCGGCCGGTTGTCGCCGGGCGCCATGATGCCACCGTCCGACGCGATCAT
>JABAOH010015193.1_pt1 | contig 20322 bp, 16 predicted proteins | sample 7062181 | NCBI WGS metagenome assembly JABAOH01 (sample SAMN14538630, study PRJNA623070) | marine sediment metagenome | biome: marine biome [ENVO:00000428]; feature: marine pelagic biome [ENVO:01000023]; material: deep marine sediment [ENVO:00002113]; isolation source: pool of 5 deep marine... | reverse complement strand
ACGAACTATCTGAGTCTGGCGGAGGTGAAGGTCTTTGCTACAGTTTAAGTTTACTGACTTGATGGCTGATTTCTCGAATCATTCGAACCTTTTGTTGAGTATGAGATGCTGTCATTGTCGAAAATTATATCCACAGTTGAATAGAACCTTGAAAAAGAGGTATTCCCTGAAAAGTTTATAACGTTTTGAATGCTCAGTCGGCTGGGACTTGCGAACCACAAGACCTAAGGTGACAGGCTTAGTCACTGCGGGCCACACTTTTGCTAAATGTATATCTGAGAAAGAAATAACGCTCACTCTGACAATTGTAGATTGCTTTCAAAAAAAAACTATGGGTCATTTTTGAGTCATTTTAACGTTAAAATGCATAGTGCGGCTGCCCTTAACGAATACAACAAATAAGTCGGTGTGAGGGACTATTTATATGTCTTTTTCTGCATAATGGCTGGCATTGCCCCGTTTTTGTTTTGCCTGCACCTCAACCAGAGTCCCTACTGAAAATTATATCCGTGGCTGAATAAGGTGGTTTTTTACAATTACTCCCGAAAATTAAGGCCAATATATAATGTAAGAACTATAGAATAGCGAAGTCTGAGATGGAGGCAATTACATAATCGCAAACAAAAGTCAGCGACATAAGGAAATGACACGAAAAATCACCCTGAAATAAAGAACTGCATCATGTGAAATAGATTTTACAGCGGATCTAAACGAAGAACAACTGGCGGTAAGTTAGTTTGAGTCTACGAAGTCACGGGCAAGCAATTTAGCTCTGAACTGGCTTGACATTATGTATTTCAACCACTGAATCGAGCAAGTCTGTGTTTGTGAGATTCTTTTTGATATAAAGACTTTTGATTCTTGCCAGGACTTCAGATGATTCTACTTTCCAGAAGAAATCAACAAGCTGCCTTAATGTCAGACTCTCCAGCTTTATTTCAACGATTGTCTCATAGTATTTCGGCTCAAGCTGCGATACTTGCTGCTTCATTGTCGCAACCTTTTTCACAAGGCCGCATTCTTGGATTAGAGATTCCAAGAAAGGCAGCAGCTCAAATTCTTTCTCTTGTGAAGCCACTTTTGTATGTAAATTGCTTAGTCTGTCGCGAAGAAAGATATATTCATTGCTTCTGGCGCGAAGTTTTTGAAGTTCATCTTGTTTTTCCGATATGACACGAGTGAGTGTTTCTGTCCTCTCAATAGCGGGCTTGACCGCGAACGCAAATAGCAGCCAGGCTGATATAAGAACCACTACTGCGACAATGAGTAATTTTTCTCTACGTGTTAGGCGTATCATTTTTGCTCCGGTATTACTGAGGACACTACGATAGTGAAGTGCACAGCTCCGCTTTTGGGCTCTTTTTGCACATCCTGAACGTCGACAAGTGCAAAACCAGGAATTTCCTGTAAAAGGCGCTGCCATTGGTATGCTGATTCAAATGAATCACAGGTTCCGTTTAAGCGAACAGATTCGGTGTTTATCAACAGGTCGTCAATTTTCACATTTCCCTGCAAAGGCCTGTTCAAAGTTATACTACGCAAAACCTCAAGTGGCCTTGAGTCGGTTGGAGAGAAAGGAGCGAAAAGCCGGTAGTCCTTTCGCAAAGATTGCAGCTCTTGCTCTAATTGCGTAAGTGGGCTTACAATATTTTTTTCTTCCGGCAAAGCAGCTTGAAAAGCTTGTGTGATTTCGTTCTTAATATGTGCATAATTTCTTTCCAAATATGACAATCGCACAAATAGCCCAAGCAACGAGACAACGGCAATTGCAGTTAGAAGTATCGCACAAGTTATGAACTCCTTTTTCCGGTCTAAGGTTGGTTTTACATTAGCAGTATCGGCCTCGCGAAAGTTAATACCAGCTGTTCTGTCAGGTACCAACGCCCTCAAAGCAAGGCCCTTAGCAAGACTTATTTCAGTATCGCCATCGCCTTGAGCGGAACATTCTACCTTTTCATAAGAGTCAACGACGGTTGTTTGGCAAGGCAGGATTTCTTTGATGGTCGCTTCAAGGTCATTAGAAACATTGTCTCTGCTTACTAAGTAAATTTTGGTGTCTTCCTGAATTGCCCCACCAAATACCTTCTGCCAGGTAATTTCTGCTTCCCGTGACAACACCTCTGCAATCTGCTCTTTAGCTGAATCAGCATTGTTGTCGGAGCAGGAGACAATCGGAATATTTCTAACGATTAAAATACTGTTGTTTTCGGTCACTGCTAAAGTAAGGTAAGGTTCATCTATATATGCAATGATGGCTTGGCCGGTCATAATTTCGGGATGATTGACCGCAATGGCAGAGTGAACCGCAAAAATAGCTGCCTCTACCAGATTAGGATGCATATTAGCTTCAGCTAAGATGTTCATTCTTTCGTGCAGTGATGCTCTCTTCACCGCTGCCACAAGAACAGAATATTTATCATCTGACGGCTGACGGTACGAGCATACCTGAGCAACAATTTCATCCGGTTCTATTGGAAAATTGTGCTCTAATACAGACTGGGTTTGTCCGCCAGAGGCGGACTCCTTTTCGCGTTTCGGGTCCAACTTACTAAGTCCACAGATTTGTTCCAGGCCGGTAACATCAGTTTCAAAATTTCGATAAAAAACGGCATCGTTCGGCATCGAAATTGCCACATCCGCGCGCCGGTCAAACCCATATTTGCTCGTAAGTGACCTGAGTATCTCCGGCGGTGAGTCTGAGTCCCGTCGTGTTTGTATGCTAAAGACTTTTTCAATATTGCAGTGCTCACCTGTGCGCGCAACCTGCACCGCACGCAAGCAGGAAGAACCAATATCTATGCCAATACACCGCTTAGCCATTATCTTTTCTCTAGTTTCTTTTTATACAATTACTGAAACTATCCGCCTTTAGATCTCTTTGTATAAAACCACCTCAACGTTTTTAGTTTCCATATTTCTTTGAAGTATTGCAACTGTTGTTCGGCTAAGGCGGTCAATATTTCCCTGTGATATGACACGATAGTATTGATCTGTGGACCCAGCATTAGCTGTCTTTTTAATGGTGTTATAGATACCATCCGTCATGCCGGGGACATCACGCAGTTCCGTGATAATGTCAAAGGGCTTAAATTCTCGCCGGTCAATAATCATTTGGGCCAAAACAGCATCCATATTTTCCGACAAACACTCAATTACCTGCCTTGAAGCGGAATTAATGTTTACTTTTCCATCGCCGTAAACCGTCACATAATCACGTATGCGGTTGAAAACCTCCTGTGTTATTCCTTTAACCAGTAGAAGCTCTTCAGTCGTATCAAGCAGGGCATTCTTACAGTTGTACGGGACTTGCAGCCTATTGTAGTAGCTTGACTCTGCTCCCATATTTTCGTGCTGTATAAAAGGCAGGTTCGTAACCTCATTATCACTGTCAGTCCAGTCAATAATTGCGGGCGCTAGGCTGTAGGTGATATGAGGAAGGTCGGTTTGCTCCCGGTTGAGCACATCAATAAGCCGAAGTAGTTGTTCTGTTCTGGTTCGGTCCACTTTACCGCCTTTATCTCTGAGCAGGTTGACGTTTAATTTGCTGTTTTCTTCGGTGATATTTATCGAGCACTCTCCTTCACCAACATCGAAGGTCTGTTCTCCTGAAATCAGTTCAAGTAAGGTCTTGTTTGTATGAATGTCGTTGGTATCCCTGATAATAGCGATTGCAATATTGAGCCCTGCTCTTGCACAATTGAGTGCCTGCTCAGATTTTCGAGCGCTATTTACCATAAGCAAGTTAGCACGAGATTTGTAGTTGAAACCAAGCAGCAGGACACTTAACAACATAACCATACACAGGACAACAACAACTACAAAACCGTTTCGTTGCTGGTTCACAAACGCAATATTTTGCGTTCGGGTGCTCTCTGATTTTGTTTGCTTTGGTTCCATTATCTGTTAACTGACACTGCGGTGCCGGGACGAGTTTCTTTGCCCTGGTTTTTCCGACAATTTATATATGCTATAGTACCATACTGATATTGCCGATGGTTTTCATCTTCCCAGGTAATATTGATTTTAACTGCGCATGGCAGTTGCCGCTTGTCCTTAAAATCCCACTTGTCCAGCCATTGCTGCCCATCAAAGAATGCCAAATTAAGAGATTTGATGTCTTCTGCAATCGGCTGCCATTTATTTTTCTTTGCCGCACTTTTGGGTGTTGAGGCGAATCTTCTCTGGCTTGAAAAAAGTAGGCCTCTGCTTTTATCGAATTTGTAAGTGACTTCGAATAGTCCATCCGACGGGCCTTTTGCCATGAAAAGCCCGTTTGTACTTACAAAATGCAGGATTTCTCCGCTGGGCTCATCCGAGTTACCGTTGAAATAGTTGATTTCACCTACAGGCTCTGCTTTTCCTTGTTGAGGAACTGATGTTTGGTATGTGTTCTTTTTATCTTTGTCAGCATACGAACAACGTATTTGTCGAGTTATCTGCTCAAGCACTTTACGTCCCTCTTGAGAAAGGTTTATCTTGGATTTATATGCCTGAGCCGATTTTGATGTCGCAAAATAGCTGCCATATACCATGGAGACGATAGTAACGATTATCGCCATAGCCACGAGAATCTCGACCAGTGTAAAACCATCTTTGTCAGAGCTACTGCTCATTTCAATTCCCTGTCCGCAACGTAGGTTGACATTCGCAGGTGTTTTTTGCCAAGACCTTGTTTCCAGTTGACAACGACAGAAATTTTTCGCAATCCAGCAATACCCTCCTTCTCCAATTGGGACAGCTTTAAGTCTGTAACCTCAGTTTTCCAGTCCAGGCACAAAGCATTTTTTCCCACAGTTCCGGAATTAGTTCCTTCTTTTGGGAATCCGGCGGCCAGAGTCTCTGCGATTTTCTCATTCGCCAAAAAAACCGCTTGAGAGGTTATCTGGGCTGTGTCAGCCATGCCGATGCTTATAATATGCAGCCTGAGTAACGCCAGCAGAGAAATTGAGACGATAGCAAGAGCCACAATAACCTCTACGAAGGTGAATGCTCTTGTCCGTGTCTGCTCCGTTGCTATGAGTCTATTTCTGTAGGCCATATTACTCTTACTCATCAAGATTCCAGCTTTCAATATCGGCATTGTCTTCCGTCCCGCCGTCTTCACCATCTTTGCCATAAGATTTCAGGTCATAGTCTCTGCTGTGCACTCCCGGATATATGTAGATGTATTTGTTGCCCCAGGGATCGAAGGGCACCTTATCGAGATAGCCGTCACTGTTATACCCTTTTATACCAGGGTCTAAGACCAGAGCTTCAAGACCTTCAGACGTAGTGGGAAAACGCCCTGTGTCGGTCTTGAATAAGGCCAATGCTGATTCGATATTGCGTATATCAATTTTGGCCTTCATCCTCCGAGCCTGTTCGGGCCTATTTAATATCCTCGGCATAACGATGGTAGCCAAAAGCCCCAAAATCACGATTACAATCATAAGCTCAATCAAGGTAAAACCTGTTAGAAAACAATGTCTTACTTCTAAGGAGGTAAAGCCCAATTTACTTAATTGTCGTACCTTTCGTCTCATATTATACTTACTCCATTATAGAGCCTGATTTATGTCAAATATTGGCAGTAAAACGGCCAGCACGATAAACGCCACAACTGCCCCCATAAAGAGAAGTATCACAGGCTCAAGCAGCGAGGTCAGCGTTTTCGTTGTAAGCTCCACCTCGCCGTCATACATATCGGCAATGTTTATAAGGCCGTCTTCTATGTCCCCGCTAATTTGACCTGTAGCAATGATGTGAAAAACAATAGGAGGAAATAATCCAGTTCTTCTTATTGCGTTCGCGATATTATCTCCCTTGCTGACCAAATCCTTTACCGAGTCTAAGGCACCGGCAATAAAGCTATTTTGAATTACCTGTTTTGCAATTTCCAGGGCGCTGAGTATCGGGATACCACTGACCAGAAGTATCCCCAATGTCCTGGTCAAACGGGCTATTTCCAATTTGAGAAAAAGTTTACCAAATAGAGGCAGCTTCAATTTAGTGCGGTCCGCAAACAATCTGCCGTTTTTAGTTGTATAGCCGGCTACGATTCCAAAGAAGGTTGCACAAACCAAGATGGCAATTAACACCAAATATGTCTTTATAAAAGCGCTTGTTGAGATAAGCAGCCTCGTAGGCCAGGGAAGAGGCCTGTTCATTTCCACAAATATCGCTGTTATACCGGGCACCACGACGGACATAAGAAATACCACCACTCCCACCGCGACGACAATCATCATTAACGGATAAGCAATAGCGGATTTGACCTTAGCTGCAAGATGCACGCGTTTTTCCAATATTTCCGCCAAGCGTAAGAGAACCTCTTCCAGGGTCCCGCTCGTTTCCCCTGCGGCCACCATGTTGACAAAAAGATTTGAAAAAACATTGGGATGTTTACTGAGTGCATCGGCCAGTGTGTTTCCCGAATTAACATCGTTAGCAACTTGTTCAATAATCTCTGCAAGAGGATTTTCCTGGGCCCGAATCCCTCGTCCGCCGGAGGCGGATTCGACTAACGCTGAGAGAGCTGGTACAAGGGGCATGCCGGCGCGCAGCAGCGTTGCCAGCTGACGTGCGACCCTGCAGACATCCTTCGTACGGATTCTTCTGAAAATGTCCCTTTCGTACGTTTTTTGCTGTGTATCAACGCGTTCGTCACTGCCGGGTGCTTGATTCATCTGGGCAGATTTGTTGTCGCTTAACAAATTGTATTCAACTACCGACACGTTCAGTCACTCCTGTATTTGTTTGCACATAATCCTGCGTGACCCTGCAAACCTCTTCGAGAGTAGTTTCGCCGGCCAAGGCCTTACGTAATCCATCCTCTCGTAAGGTGCTCATACCTTTTTCAATGGCGGCTTCTTTTATAATATGTGAACCGCACCGTTTACTTATGAGCTCTTTGACATCATCATCAATAACTAACAGTTCAAAGATTCCTGTTCTTCCCAGGTATCCCGTATCAAGACAATTCTCGCAGCCAATTCCTTTGTAGAGCTGCCCCCTGATTGCGGAGGTTTTTTCAATTTCTGGCCATAGTGAGATCACTTGCTCGTCGGGAGTGTACGGTCTTTTACACTCCGGACAGGTCACTCGCAGCAGCCGCTGTGCCATGACTGCAACGACCGATGATGAAATCATGTAAGGTTCAATGCCCATATCAATAAGCCGGGTTACGGCTGAGGCCGAATCATTTGTATGCAGAGTGCTCAAAACCAGATGGCCTGTAAGGGATGCCTGGATTGCAATCTCCGCGGTTTCAACATCCCGAATCTCTCCTATCATAATTACATCGGGGTCCTGTCTGAGAATGTGGCGCAGACAGTTGGCAAATGTAAGATTTATCTTCGGCTTTATCTGCATTTGCCCAACACCGGGCAGTTGATACTCAATCGGGTCTTCAACTGTAAGGATGTTTCTTTCTTCACAGTTAAGTTCGCTCATGGCTGCATAGAGTGTGGTTGTCTTGCCGCTGCCCGTAGGTCCCGTGAGCAGAATTATACCGTGTGCTAATCTAATCAGATTTCTGAAGCGATTAAGAACCTCCGGGCAAAAGCCTATCTCATTCAAACCCAATTCACCGCTGCCTTTGTCCAGCAACCTCAGTACCACCCGTTCGCCACCCGATGTCGGGATGACCGAAACTCGAATATCCATCAAGTTCTGGCCTATCTTAATCCGGCTTTGGCCATCCTGCGGCAGCCTTCGTTCGGCGATATTAAGATTTGCCATAATTTTTAATCGTGACACAAGGGCCGCAATCTGGTCTTTCGGCAAAGTAAATATATCATGCAGCACGCCGTCAACCCGAAAGCGTATTCGAGCTTCATTTTCGTATGGTTCAATGTGAATATCGCTGGCCCGGCTGTGCACTGCCTGGAAGAAGATTTTATTGACTAATTTTATGACAGGTGCCTTGTTGGCAATATTGAGCAGGTCTTCAGCCTGGGTCGCGCCGCCTATATCAACGTCATTATAATTATCTAGTGAGTCCTGAACATCTGGATTCTCATTATCGCTGCTGATACTTGAGCTCTGATAATAGCAGCGACTTATAGCTTGTTCTATTTCAGAGGCGGGGCAGATAACCCGGCTGCACAGTAGGCCTAAGACGGTCATAATAGCATCATAGGTTTCCACATTGAGCGGATCTGACAATGCAATTGCAACCTCGCCATTTTCCAGCATAATCGGAATAGCACATTGCTTCTTAAGAAACTCAAGCGGCAGCTTCCTTACGAGCTGCGGACTCAACTGCTCCGGCAATATAGTCTTCAAATACAAATACTTTTTTGTTATTTGTGTGTCCAATTCTGTATCCGCCATTTGGCCTCCTCGCGGCCAGTCATTAATCGCTCGATTGTTAATTTTCGGTATTCTATTACTCAGGCTCTTCCAGTGCCGGCGTCATCTCTTGTTTCTTTTTCTCGGTTATCTGCTCTAAATCTTCCTGACTGCTCAAGATATAAGGTGTTATAAATATAAGCAGATTCGTTTTTTGCAGCTGGTCTTTCTGATATTTAAACAAACCACCAACCAAAGGAAGGTCGCCCACCAGGGGAATTTTCTTCTCGATTGTGGTTTTGTCATCTCGAATAAGACCGCCGATTACGACTGTTGAACCGCTATTCATAGAAACAATAGTCTCCGCCTGTCTTTTGGCTGTTGTGGGCGTATCTGGAGAAGGGGCGGTAACATCCTCAATAAGTTTTGTAAATTCGCTGTTGATTTCAAGTCTGACGAAGTCGCCCTGACTGATGTGGGGGGTTATCTCCAAGCTAATTCCAACGTCCTTGTATTCGAACGTTTTTATCACTGTGGGAGTAATCGGATCTGTAGCCTCTGTAATTCGCGATTGTGTAGTAAACGCCCTGTTTTCCCCTACAATTATTTTCGCTTTATTATGGTTGGAGGTTGTTATATGTGGCGTCGAAAGGATATTGACATCGCTCTGTTTCTGCAAGGCGTGCAAAATTGCTCCGATACTTACATCTGTTCCGGTCCCTTTCCACATACCAACGGCCAGCCCCTCGAGATCTCCACTGACAAAATCCACTCGGGGGCCGAAATTTGTTACCCCAAAATATCGAACACTATCTGCCACAGCCTCATCGAGTGTAGCCCAGTCGATACCTATTTCCTGTAAGCTGTCTTCACTCACCTCCATAATGAGCATCTCAACTAAAACCTGCTCGCGCACTATATCCAGCTTTTGTATAATCTCGGCAATAACCTCAAAGTCCTGCGCTGAAGCGGTAATGATCAATGCGTTTGTACCTTCATCGGCAGTAACCTGAACGTTCTGGGCACCTTCAATTGCTCCGGCAATTCGCAAGTTTGCAAGGGCCCCTGTAAGGGATTGAGCAGTATCCACTGCCTGTGCGTTTCTGAGGTAGACCACATGAACATTATTTGTCCCGCGAGGCCGCTCAGTATCAAGCTGCTTTGCTAATCTCTCGATCGTATCAGTGTCCTGAGCATTCGCTACAACAATAAGTGAATTTGTTCTTACGTCAGGCAAAATTTTTATGCCCGTTTCAATCGTCGGCGTTGTGCGAATACGGCCGGGCTGTGAAGAAATGGCCTTGCTTTTGTCCATTATGCGGGTTATTTGTTCGCTGAGCACCTCTGCAGAAGCATAGCTCAATCCGATTAGGGTAACCTGCTCTTGCGAACCCGGCACGTCAAGGTTATGAATGATTTTGGCAATGTGATGTATGTTTGAAGATGTATCCGTAACCATAATCGAATTTGTTCGGGGGTAGGTTGCCATGTGTAAGCCTGTAGCTAAAAGAGGCCTAATAATCTGACTCACTTCTGAAACATCAGCATACCTCAACGGAATAATCTGGGTAACAAGAGAATCATTCTTGGGAATTTCCGAAGGATTGCTTCCAATACGAACCTGTAAGTTTCGTTTTACAGCTTCTGCTCTCGGGACTATTTTTACGAGGTCTCCGGCACCAGCCGGTACGGCTGCGAACCCATGAACATCCAGAATAGACTCTAAAACCTCGTAGATTTCACCAAGGCGTATTTTTGTTGGCGACATCACCGTGACAGTTCCACGTATATTGTCATCTATGATAAAATTAATACCGGTTATATCGCCAATAGTCTTGAGCATTACTCGAATATCAACCTGGTCAAAGTTTACATATATAAGCTCGTCAGCCTTACCCGGCTCATCAAGCATAGGCAGATTTACAGGTGTCTCTGAATATGACTGTTCGGTAATTGGGGTTGTACTATCGCTTAGGGCTGAGATTCCGCCAAGAGAATGAATCCGCGTTGTTGCAGGCGCAGGGATTGTTCCTGCTTGGGCTGCAGTAACCTTTCTGGAAAGGCTTACTGGAGGTGTAGAATCTTGTTTGGTGTTGTCGAAGCTGGTATCGAAACTGGAGTCTGGAAATCCAAGCTTAGAGTTTCCAGGGCGAGCATCGACACGAGAATCGACAACCTTAGACGAAATTTGCTTGCCTTTGGCGTCAGGGCTTTCAGTTAGCAGTGTTTCATTCTCTTGTCCGGGTGTAGCAGTTACGATTTCTGATTCAGACTGACAGCCTACAAAACCTAAGCAAAATATGCACGTAAGGTAAAAGAGACCATCCAGCAAGACGTGCTTCTTTCGCCTATTTGTCTTTGAGCTCTTTAACTCCATCTGTTTTACCTACTTACTGATAGCTTTTAAGTTTTCTACCATCTACCTTAACGAGAATGATAACATCTTGTTTTCGTTACCCCGCAATAGCTCGATGTTCACAGCCGCCTGTGACCTTGCCTTCTTGAAAATCTGATAAGCCTTCTGCTTGCTGGTCAATCGTTGTCCATTAACTGCACGAATAATGTCGCCGTTTTTCAAGCCAAGGTCATCTGCTCCCCTTATGTTCTCTAAACCCGTTATTTTTAGTCCTTCTACTTGGCCGTCAATAGCATAAGGTTCGATAACCGCATTCGTTAACATTATCTCTATATTCCTGAGCTTATCTTCGGCAGAAGTATGAAAATTCGCTGGTGGATTAGTGTCGACTGCTTGGGCGGAATTATTTGATAAAACTGTCTGAGTGTTGTCAGCATCATGCTGTTTGGATTCTCTGGTACCCAGGTCTAATGTTTTTCTCTGACCCTGATGAAGTAATATCACCACATCCTTCTCGATACTCTCGATATGGGCAGTTGCAACAGTATCGCCGGTCTTGTATAGACTGAGTTCGTTGGTTTTAATATTTTTTATAATTGCCCTGGAGATATCTGGACTGCCGGCCACAGTACCGAGTAATACTATGCCGAGTTCTTCCTCGGCCGATAACGTCTTACCAACGCCATTATTATTCTGTAAAGATGTTTTTGTCTTTAATGATGACGCTGAGTTGCCAAATATATCATGCTCGACAATTGCTGAATAGTCTTCAACCGGAGTGTTATGGAAAATTGTCGGNNTCTGGCACGAAAATTTCGCTCATGTGCTGCGGCATCAGCACTGTTGTGATGACTACATAACCCAGAATCAAGACCAGCCCTAACTTAATAAAAAACAAGGTCTTGTGTTTATACATTTGGCCACCTTTCTTTATCTAAACAGACCTATTTCACAGAAGAATTTATCGGCTTGTTTCCCCCCTGTATTTAAGACAGACTCCTTTCTTTGTTCTTCAATCCTTTATAATTCTCCATTCCTTTGATTCTCTATTTTCACAGAAAAATGAAGTGTGCGTCAAGTGGAAAAAATAAAAATTTACATTAGAAGATATGCTCAAAGTGCTGCTCTCAGCAACATAACAAGCACTTTTATAGGACTATATAGCCATTGCTGGGTACCATGAACCATCACCCGAATTGTGGAATTACGTAAACACAGGTGCCATCACGAGATAGCAAGCATTAGCCAGTCCGTACGATAAAATAGGCACTAATAGCAATCTGGCCCGGATAAACAGCCAGCCAAAAATCAGACCCGAAAGAAATATAAGGGCCGATATTATTTATCTCAAAACTGTGATATGAGCGATTGCAAAAGAAGCAGCCGACAGTACTATACCTCAAAATCCTGCCTGATGGATTTAATCTACGATGTAGGCTATGGTGATTGGGTAGAGCGGAATTCTTTTGGTAAAATTCGTGGTACCACTGAGCAGAGTGCGCGTTTCCTTTCCACAGTTTTCTGCCGCTTGTTTTGTTATAATATTTGTTGTAAAATTTTTGTATCTGCTTTTTCGCCTTTTTGTATTAAACGCGCTGCTGTTTTCTTGCTATCTGTGTCAAATCCAATATACTTGTCCATAAGAGACTCCTGTAATAAAAGTTGTTGTGATTTTAGTAAAACAACCGCGGATTGTAGCCAACTTAAGAGGCTCCGCTTACATAGTTTTTCCCGGCTAATATAAACTCCGGAGGATATTAAGTAGTTATCAGGGTGTTTTTGAGAAAGGGAAAGAGGTTTTTATGCAAGAGAGAGCAGGAAGCGCAGGCTTTTTGAAGGAGCTTTTAGTCGCTGAGGAAAAAATCGGTGAATTGAAAAAAGAGGCGGTACATCTTGCTTCATGGGACCTTACTCAAAGGCAGGTCTGGGATATTGAACTTTTACTTAATGGCGCATTTTCGCCTCTGGATGGTTTTCTAACTCAGGGCGATTATGACTCGGTTTGCAAAAAGATGCGCCTACTAAATGGCTCGCTTTGTCCGATACCTATTACATTGGATGTTGATGAGGGGTTTGAAACTTGTCTATCCTTGGGGGACCGTGTTGCGCTGCGTCATCCAGAGGGGATGGTCCTGGCCATATTAACAATTCAAGACGTTTGGCGTCCCAACCGCGAAGAGCAAGCACAGTTGGTTTATGGCACTATAGATGAGGCGCATGCTGGGGTTTTCTATCTTTTCCATCACACACACCCGGTGTACATCGGTGGGCCTATAGAAGGTATAGAACAGCCTCCTCATCATACTTTTCAGCATCTACGCTACACACCAGTGGAACTGCGGAGGCAGTTCCGGAAGTTGGGTTGGCAGAAGGTTGTGGCTTTCCAGACCCGAAATCCATTACACCGCGCCCATGTGGAGTTGACTAAGCAGGCGGCGGCACGGGCCGAAGCTAATCTGCTTATTCATCCAGTAGTTGGCCGTACCAGCCCCGGCGATGTTGACTATTTTGCTCGTGTGCGTTGCTACCAGGAGATTCTCAAACATTATCCGAAACAGACCACGATGCTGAGCCTTTTGCCGTTAGCTATGCGTCTGGCGGGACCGCGTGAAGCGCTATGGCATGCCATTATCCGGAAGAATTATGGTTGTACGCATTTCATTGTGGGACGTGATCACGCTGGTCCTGGAAAAGACAGCAAGGGCGACCCATTTTATGGTCCCTATGATGCCCAAGAGCTCGTTAAAAAGCATGAAGGTGAAGTAGGGATTAAGATGGTTGCCTTCGAAGAAATGGTATATGTAGAGGATTCTGCACAATACAAGCCCCGCTCAGCAGTACCGGAAAATGCCAAGATTCTGTCTTTGTCAGGGACCGAATTTCGGCGCCGGCTTCGTGAAGGCCTGGAAGTTCCCTCATGGTTTTCCTATCCTGAGGTAATAGCCGAGCTACGCAGGTCGTTCCCGCCCAGACGAGAACAAGGTTTTACCGTGCTTTTCACGGGCTTGTCCGGCTCCGGCAAATCAACCATAGCGAAGGTTCTAATGGCGAAGCTGATGGAAACTGGACAACGGCCTGTTACACTGCTCGATGGCGATATTGTTCGTAAAAATTTATCGAGTGAGCTGGGCTTCTCCAAGGAACATCGCGATCTGAATATTCTCCGCATAGGATACGTGGCCAGTGAGATTACGAAGAACCGTGGTGTGGCTATTTGTGCTCCGATTGCTCCTTATGCCGCTGTACGGCGCCAGGTACGCGAGAAGATCAGCGAATATGGCGGATTTGTCGAGGTACATGTGGCGACCCCACTGGAAGTTTGCGAACAACGGGATCGTAAAGGACTCTATGCGAAGGCAAGGGCCGGATTAATCAAGGACTTTACCGGTATCAATGACCCCTATGAAATCCCTGAAAATCCCGATGTGTGCGTGGATACTACCCAGATCACTGTAGACCAGGCTACCCAACAGATCCTTCTACATCTGGAAAAAGAAGGTTACATCGAAAAACTTTAATAGCCTTAGTCGTAACATTTTCCAAATCTTTATTTCTCATGTTCTATCTACGTTACCATGATCCTGACTAAAGATACTCACTAAGCACTGGCTTTTAATAATTTAATCTAATTTTGCTTCGTGAGCATTTTCAACTCCTCTTGTTTTTCAATGAAAGGATGGGCATCTGCAATAACCTTATCCCAGTCATATCAAGAAAGTCTCAGAGTAATTTCTCTTCTCCAGTTAACCAACGTCATCTCTGGTCCTGACCAGCCGGTTTGTTTTAAGGCATTATTTAACAGCAAAAAATTAGGCTCAAGGCAGGTATTATCTAAAAGGTACCTCATTAGAACATATACGTTACCGAAAATTGAATTAGATTGAATGAGAGGATAGATTCTTTTGCAAAGAATTGTGAGAAGCGGGAATAGACAATTCAAGGAAAATGTGAGTGAAATCTTAAAGAAAAGAATCTAAAACATTATAATTTCATTATATGTTTGGTATTGTAATATAGAGCGTAGTCGAGAGAGCTTTCTGTGTGGTTAATCAAATAATCGAGGAATCCTAACCAATGAAAGGGACCTTAGTATGGGTAATGTAAAAATAATACGGACTAAGTGTATGACTCGTCGTAGTTTCATGTCGGGTGCGGGCGCGGCTGCTCTTTCCTTTACGATTGTCAAACCCGGTAGTGTAAGAGGAGCAGGAGCCAACTCTCGCATCGAGGTCGGTTGTATAGGCCTGGGTAATCGCGGGAAAATGATTGCCGGAATGTTAGAACAGCATGGGGGGTATCAAATTACGGCTGTTGCGGATTATTTTGCTCACGTGTCAGAGGCCACGGGGGAACAGCTTAAGGTTCCCAAAGCACGTCGATTTTCTGGACTGTCCGGCTACAAAAAACTTATCAGCAGTAAAGTGAATGCAGTATTTCTTGAGACACCACCTTATTGTTTCCCCGGGCATGTGGAGGCAGCCGTGGAAGCAGGCTGCCATGTGTATATCGCTAAGCCTCTGGGATGTGATGTACCCGGGTGTCTAAAGATAGCCGGGATGGCTCGAAAGGCTACAGCAAATAAAAGAGTGTTTCTTGTGGACTTCCAAACCCGCACCGATCCATTTTACATTGAGGCCATCAAGCGAGTGCAAGAGGGTGTGATTGGCAGGATTGGAATGCTAAGTTCGGAATATAATGATGAGAGTTTTCGCGACCCACCAAAAACGGCAAATATCGGAAGTCGGCTCCAGCATCTGATATGGGTCAATGACAATGAATTGGGCGGCAGTTATCTTGTGAATGCGGGTATCCATGCGATCGATGTTGCCTTGTGGATTGCCGGTCAGAGGCCCGTCAGTGCCATGGGCAGTTCCCGCATTGCGCGACGCGAGCCGCATGGGGATTCTCATGATGTCTATTCAGTCACTTTTGAGTTTGAAGATGGTCTTATTCTCAACCATCGAGGGGAGCATTTGAAGAACCGCTCCGAGTTTCGCTGCGATTGCTTTGCCCAGGGCCGGGATGGATATCTTGAAACCGGCTATACGGGACGCGTCCGGATACTGGGCAATCGAGGCGGGTACCGTGGAGGCGAAGTGATAAACCTCTATCCCCGCGGAGCAGAGCGGAATATTGATACCTTCCATAAATGTGTCTCGAACGGTATCTATGAGAATCCGACGGTTGAACCAAGTGTAAACGCGACTCTGACGGCCATCCTGGGACGGGAAGCCGCAATGAGAAACACCAAACTTACCTGGGATGAGGTAATTCGAGAGAGTAAAAGGCTGGAAGTGGACCTGGATGGTTTGAAAGCTTGAGCGAAGACAGACATGCTCTAAAGCTGTTTACTTAACTGTAGTTCAAGGGCAGTTCTTTCCACATCCGACCATAAACGGAGGAAGTTGTCGGAACAAATCTTCTTTATATCCTCTTCGGTATAATCCTTCTTCAAAAGCTCATATATCAGGTTCGGATAGCAAGAGACATCCTTTAAGCCAACAGGTAGATTGCCTCCAACACCATCAAAGTCGGACCCTAAACCAACGTGGTCAATACCAACCAATCTTACAACGTGGTCAATATTTGCAACAACATCTGAGATGTCAGCATCGCTAAGCGGATGTTCTTGAGCATATTCTTTTAAGTAATTTTCCCTTTCGTCACCTTCCAAATTATTGGCTTCTATATATTCTAATATTTTTTTTCTGCGGTCTGCATACTCCCTGTTGATTTGCTCATTAACGAACATAGAACCGAAATTGATTTGAATTATCCCTCCTTTTTTCGTTAATAGTTTTATCATTTCATCATCCATATTACGCTCCCAGCCGGGTGTAAAATGGCGACAAGATGAATGTGTGGCTGCCACAGGTGCTTTTGAAAGCTCTATTATCTGGTAGAATGTCTTATCTGAAACATGTGATACATCTATGAGCATCCCTAAACGATTCATTTGAGAAACCACTTCCATACCAAAAGGACTTAAGCCATTCCATTTCCGTTCTTCGTCGAAAGATGAATCACAAATATGATTGTTCTTTGAATGTACAAGGGTGATATAACGGATGCCGCGATCATAGAAATATTTGAGGTTGTCAAGATTACCTTCGATAGGTAAACCGTTTTCCATTCCCAACGCAATAGATATTTTACCGTCACCAAACTGTTCTTTGACATCTGCAACTGACCTGGCCATAACAAACTTGTCAGGCCAGGTCTCAGCAAAACCTTCTGTCATATCAATTATTTTGTCGGCAAGAGCCTTGGCTCCGCCTTCTTTTTCATATTCGGGAGGAACATAGACAGCCATAAATACCGCATTAAGACCTCCTTGTCGTGCTCTTTGATAGTCAAACTCTCCGCCTTCGGTTCTCTTTGAAATATCCTCCATCTTTGTTAGCAGACGATGGGGTACATCCTGGTGAGTATCAACAATAATATATTTCTGAGCTAATTGATTGGCCTTTTTCCTGAGTTCAGCATCCATCATAGTTTTTGCTTGTTGTTGACAACCGATAACCAATATTGCCGGTACAACAATTCCTATCCACAGAATTATCTTTTTGTTCTTGTTCATAACTTATCTGCAATACGAATAACAATCTTTCAAAGTATGGTCTGTAATAGCGACAATACCTGCTTAGTGACTACATTACTTTTCTGACAATACTCTATGCATCGCCTCTACAGAGGATAGGTAGATTCCATTGGAATAGTTGACCAGCATTCGCATCGCTGCTTCTTTATCTTTTTTGTATAGCCGGCAAGCAGCCTCTTCAAGCGGCTTCTGCAGAGTAGAAGCATTCTTCTCGATTTCCTCAGTGAGAGTTTTTACCCGGCTGACTGTATTAGCGGAAGCGTCAAAAATCTTGTAGTAAAAATTTGAGAACATCCAGAAGGCCTGGAGTGGGTCGGCCCGGAAAGGTGAACCGACCTTTTCATCAAAGAAGATTTTCGATGGTCTTTGTGACTCCAAGCAAAATCCTGAGGGGAATTCAGAAATACCAAAATGAAAAGGAATATAAAATGAAGTCTGAGGTGAAGCAAGGCAGGTCCAGTAAACAATGCCGATATCCAGAGGCATATTCCTTCGGAACTGAGCGACGAAGCTGGTCTGGGTGGCACCACTGCAAATAGGACATCCACTTTCCTGCGGACTTTTTAGTGGCGATAAGGATTGAATTTCTGTCCCCTGATAGTCGTGACGTAGAATCTGCATAATCTCGGCTACACCGACTTTGCGTCGCGGTATGACCGAAAAGGGCAACTTCGGACCGGGCGGAATCGGTTCGGCAGCAACATATCTGAGGCCGCTCCACTGTCGGCCGAAGTTGGAAAAACTTGAAGCGGATTCGGGATTTGAATAAACAGCAGCAAAGTCAAATGGCCTGTTTTCTTTTGGGTTGTACCAGCCCCTCGATGTGGCATATTTGATAATATCTTTCGAGGCCAGGAAGTTGTCTCTATCAGAGAGGTCAACCTGGCGTATCGTATAAGTGTTGGCTACCATTGCTACTTCGTCATCGCCGACCCGTTGAGCCAGCCAATGCTTGCCGTTCACGACACAGAAGAGCCATCCTTCGTCAGGATCACAAATGATGTATGTCCGGCCGGAGTCTATATAGCCGAAGCGTTCCACAAGACTTCCCGCTAATAAGACACCTTCGCGTGCAGTCTTAGCTCGCTCAGTAACCAGGCGTCGCAGCATAAAGCCTATCCCGCCATCAGTGATTTGGGGCTTATCCTCTCGTGAAGGGCAGTTGTCCGATGTGACACTGACGCCCCATTCATTGATGTAGCTGTCGGAGAAAAGCATGCCCGGCATTTCCGACCATATATAAGCCCAGGTTTGCTCTGCCTGAGCTAACCGGCCACCGTTTCGGAGATTTACTTTTTCTCCAGGGGAGTGTTTTTTACGTGGGATTTTGTGATGATTTACAATTTGAGGAGGAAAGTCATCTTCGTTGTGAGCTATAATCACATATCCGTCCACCGAGGCCTCCTTACCAACTACTATCGAAAAACATCCCTCACATCGTACTGTGAATATTGTCAAGCACAATACAAACACAGCAACAACCGGCAATATTCTGCCGAATGTTTTCTTTACATTCATTTTCATTTCCTTTTCAAATCAACAAACTATTTCAATAAGTTATAGCTTTTACAATTCACTTTCGCTCGAAGCTACAACCACGGCGCAGGAGGCATCGCCCGTAACGTTTACCACGCTGCGGCACATATCCAATATGCGTTCCACACCCATGATGATGGCTATGCCTTCCAATGGCACACCAATACTTTTTAGTACGATTGCCAAAGTAATTACTCCTGCCATTGGTGCCCCGGCGGTACCAATGGAAGCCAGGACAGCAGTAAGAACTATGGTCAGCTGCTGTGCTACGGTCAGATCCATATAATAAAACTGGGCAATAAAAACAGCGGATACTCCCTGGTAAAGAGCGGTGCCATCCATATTTATGGTAGCTCCCAACGGCAGTGCAAAGCTGGCAATTTGCCCGGGGACACCTAAATTTTTTTCAGTGCATTCCATAGTAACAGGTAGAGTCGCTGAGCTCGATGCTGAGCTAAAGGCAATCAACTGGGCCGGACGAATACCTCTGAAAAAAGTTCCGATTTTTTGTTTACTGAATATCTTTATTGCCGAAGAGTAAACAATCGTGACGTGAAGAATCAGCCCTACAACCACAACTAAGGAGTACTTAAGAAGAACAAATAAAATGCCTAATCCAAAATCGGCAACAACTGCTGAAATCAGGGCAAATACACCGTAAGGAGCGAGCTTCATAATAATATGGACCATTTGAATTATCAGCTCATTAATGCCCTCGAAGAAATTAATTACGGGCCGGCTCCGTTCGGATGGAATTAAACTAAGGCAAATCCCGGCCATCAAAGCAAGGAAGATAATCTGCAGCATTTTGCCTTCTACGAATGCTCGAATGGGATTTGTCGGCACAATGTTCAAGAGGATATCGGTAATTGTAGGCTTTTCGCGGTCGGTGCCAATTTGTGCTTCAGCCTGTTCATTCTGGCTTTGTATCAGCTCGGTACGTGTTTCTTCTGAAAGACCAACACCGGGTTTCAAGGTATTCGCCAGGAGTAGGCCGATGCTAATTGCAATGATTGTCGTACATAGATAATAAGCCACGGTCTTGATTCCAATCCGGCCTAACTTCCTGATGTCATTTAGACTGGCTGTTCCCACTAATAGAGAAGCAAAGACCAGAGGTACAACAACCATACCAATTAATCTAATAAAAGCCGAACCAATGGGTTTGATATAGTTGAATACAAAGGCTGAAAATCCCCATTGACTGGCGAGTACACCAAAAACCACTCCTAACAATAACCCTATCAAAACCTTAGTGTACAATTGAAGTCTGGGCAATTTCATTGGTATTCCTGGTTATATAGGTTTCAAGTTTAAGAAGATGATAATAAAGAGAAAACCGGAAGTCAAAGAAGAATGCTCCGAAGATGCTCTACTATCTTGTTTGCGCACATTATGCCGCGCTAACTTTGGAGGTCCTGTTCGTTAGGTAGACACCAGAGATCACCAGCACGGTACCGACTACAAGTGAGGGGGTGATTTGTTCCTGGAGGATAAGGAAAGCGCAAAGAATAGCAAATATAGGAACGAAATTTATGAACAAACCGGCTTTTGTCGG
>JABAOH010015451.1_pt2 | contig 20328 bp, 18 predicted proteins | sample 7062181 | NCBI WGS metagenome assembly JABAOH01 (sample SAMN14538630, study PRJNA623070) | marine sediment metagenome | biome: marine biome [ENVO:00000428]; feature: marine pelagic biome [ENVO:01000023]; material: deep marine sediment [ENVO:00002113]; isolation source: pool of 5 deep marine... | reverse complement strand
TAAATTAGCCAAGGCCGTGGCCAGCACGCTGGGCCCCCGCGGCCGCAACGCCGTGCTGGACAAGGGTTGGGGCTCACCCAAGGTGACCAAGGACGGCGTGACCGTGGCCGAGGACATCGATCTGGAAGACCCCAACGAAAACCTGGGCGTGCAGCTGGTCAAAGAGGCCGCCACCAAGACCAACGACGTTGCCGGGGACGGCACCACCACGGCCACCGTGTTGGCCGAAGCGATTTACAAGGAGGGGCTCAAGATGATCGCGGCGGGTGCCGACCCGATGGCCCTTTCCCGCGGCATCGGCAAGGCCAGTGAAGCGGTCAGCCAGGCCATCACCAAGGCGGCCACCAAGATCGACGACAAGAACAAAAAAGAAATCACCCAGATTGCGACGATCGCCGGAAATAACGACCCGGAGATCGGCAGCGTGCTGGCCGACGCCTTTCTGAAGGTCGGCAAGGACGGCGTGATTACGGTCGAAGAGGGACGTTCGGCGGAAACCTACGTGGAAGTGGTCGAAGGCATGCAGTTCGACCGGGGCTTCCTTTCGCCGCATTTCGTTACCGATCCGGACAACCAGGAGGTCGAACTGGAAAACTGCTACGTGCTGATCTACGAGGAAAAAATATCCAGTGCCAAGAAGCTGGTCCCCTTGCTGGAAGCTGTCAGCAAAGAAAACAAGCCGCTGTTGATCATCGCCGAAGATGTCGATGGCGAAGCGCTGGCCACCCTGGTGGTCAACAAAATGCGTGGCATCCTCAGCATCTGTGCGGTCAAAGCGCCCGGCTATGGCGATCGCCGCAAGGCGATGTTGGGGGACCTGGCCGTGCTGACCGGTGGCACCGCCATCTTCAAAGATCTGGGCATCTCGCTGGAATCGGTCAAGTTGTCTGACCTGGGCCGCGTGAAAAAGGTCAGTATCACCGCCGACAATACCACCATCGTGAAGGGGGCGGGGAAGAAAGAGGATATTGAAGGCCGTGTCGATCAGATCCGTAAGGAAATCGAAGCCACGGACAGCGACTACGACCGGGAAAAACTGCAGGAGCGGTTGGCGAAGCTGGCCGGCGGCGTCGCGCAGATTAATGTGGGCGCTGCCACCGAGACCGAAATGAAGGAGCGAAAAGCACTCCTGGAAGACGCCAAAAGCGCCACCCAGGCCGCCCTGGAAGAAGGGATCGTACCGGGAGGCGGTGTCACGCTGATCCGCAGCGAAAAAGCCCTGGACAAACTGCAGTTGGAAGGTGATCAACAGCTGGGTGTCAACATCATCCGCAAAGTGCTGGACTACCCCCTGCGAATGATCGCCGAAAACGCCGGTCACGACGGGGCCGTGGTCGTCAACCGCGTCCGGCAGCTGAAGAGCAAGACGGAGGGCTACAACGCGGACAAGGACAAGTACGTCGACCTGGTCGAGGCCGGCATTATCGATCCGGCCAAGGTCGTCCGCACCGCCCTGCAGAACGCCGCCAGCGTGGCCGCCCTCCTGCTGACCACCGAATCGCTGATCACCGAAATTCCGGTAAAGGAAGAACCGGCCGCAGGTGACCACCACGACCACGGCATGGGTGGCATGGGTGGCATGGGCGGCATGGGTGGCATGGGCGGCATGGGCGGCATGGGAGGCATGCCTGGCATGATGTAATCCGGTGCCCTTCTGCCGGCAGGCAGGCTGGAGCGACACAAATTCCCGCGCAACATGTGCAAATACAGAAAAGGAAATCCACCATGGCCAAACAAGAAAAATTTCGCCCGTTGGACGACCGCGTGGTTGTCGAGTTGAGCGACGCTGAAGAGATAACCGCCGGCGGGATCGTGCTGCCGGATACTGCCAAAGAAAAGCCCCAGCTGGGGACCGTGGTTGCGGTGGGGCCGGGCAAGCTGTTGGACAGCGGCCATCGGGGCGAGGTGGCCGTATCGGTCGGCGACCGAGTTTACTTTGGCAAGTACGGCGGCGTGGAGCAGGAACTGAACGGGAAGGACGTCAAGATCCTTCGCGAGAGCGAAATCCTGGCCAAGGTCGTCGACTAACCTGTTTCCCCGCCATTGCCGCGGGAGGTGCGGCAAGCGGGCGGCAGGCAGCGACCCTTTGGGGGCCCCATTCGAATAACGACCTTAACATAAGGAACTTCATCCGTGGCAAAACAATTGATGTTCGAAGATCATGCTCGCGCCAAAATGTTGGCGGGTGTGGACAAACTGGCTGATGCGGTCGCCGTGACCATGGGTCCCACCGGCAAAAATGTCATTATTGACAAATCGTTTGGCGGGCCCAGCGTGACCAAGGACGGTGTGACCGTCAGCAAAGAGGTCGAATTGGAAGACCCTTTCGAGAACATGGGGGCCAAGCTGGTCAACGAGGTCGCCAGCAAGACGTCCGATGTCGCCGGGGATGGCACCACCACCGCCACCGTGCTGGCCCGGGCCATCTTTCACGAAGGGCGCCGCAACGTGGTGGCTGGCAGCAACCCGATGGCGGTCCGTCGCGGAATCGAAAAGGCGGTTCAGGCAGCCGTCGACAAACTGCTGGAGATGGCCCGGCCGGTCGACAGCAAGTCCGATGTGAGCAACGTGGGGGCGATCAGTGCCAACAACGATCCGACCATCGGCGAACTGCTGGCCGACGCTCTGGAAAAAGTCGGCAAGGACGGTGTGATCACGGTCGAAGAAGGCAAGACGACCGAAACCACCGTCGAGTTCGTAGACGGCATGCAGTTCGACAAGGGTTTCATTTCCCCCTACTTCATCAATCGGCCCTCGGAACGCGATTGCCTCCTGGAGGACGCGTACCTGCTGATTTACGAGAAAAAGATCAGCAACCTTCGCGACCTGGTGCCGCTGCTGGAAAAGACCAGTCAGAGCGGCAAGCCGCTGTTGATCATTTCCGAAGATGTCGAGGGCGAAGCCCTCGCGGCCCTGGTCGTCAACAAGTTGCGCGGTGTCCTGAACGTGTGTGCCGTCAAGGCGCCCGGCTTTGGCGATCGCCGCAAAGCGATGCTCAGCGATATCGCCGTCCTCACCGGGGGCACGCTGATCAGCGAGGATTTGGGCATCAAGCTGGAAAGCCTGACGCTGGACCAGCTGGGACGCGCTAAGCAGATTACGGTCGACAAAAACGATACGACGATCGTGCAAGGCGCCGGTTCGCAGGATGATGTGCAAAAGCGTATCGAGCAGCTGCGGCGGCAGATCGAAGCGACCGATAGCGACTACGATCGCGAAAAGCTGCAGGAACGGATGGCCAAACTGACCGGAGGTGTCGCCGTGGTCTCGGTCGGCGCCGGCACCGAGGCGGACATGAAACAGAAAAAAGCCCGCGTGGAAGATGCACTGCACGCCACCCGCGCGGCGGTGGAAGAAGGGATCCTGCCGGGTGGCGGTGTGGCCCTCCTGCGCTGCCGCGAGGCCGTCGAAGAAATTCGCACCAAGGCCAAAGGGGATCAGAAAATCGGCGTGGACATTGTCCTGCGGGCCTTGGAGGCCCCCATTCGCCAGATCGCCGACAACAGCGGCGTCGACGGCTCGGTGATCGCTGACGAAGTGATCCGCAAACCGGCCAATGTGGGTTATAACGCCAACACGGGCGAGTACACGGATATGTTCAAGGCCGGCATTATCGATCCGGTCAAAGTGGTCCGCACCGCCCTGGCCAACGCCGCCAGTATCGCCGGCCTGATGCTGACCACCGAGGCACTGGTCACCAATTTGGACGAGGAGGATAAGGACAAACGGCGCGTGGAAGGCAGCATCGCCTGATCGCCTGTCCCACAAACACAAAATTGCGGGCCACTCCTGCTCAGGCAGCGGTGGCCCGTTTCGTGCTACGGCCGCCGCCGACAAATTGCAGTAGGGTTGCAGGGAACGTGTGACCTATAATGAGTAAACAACGGCCAGGCGCGCTTCGGGTCCGGGCGATCCGAAGACGGGCGACCGCCTCCCAGAAATCCCACCGCCTCTCACCTCCCGAAACCCGTATCCCGCAACCCGGTCCCCGTAACCCCTACCCGCCATGTCCATGACCTCCAAGAGGGATTATTACGAAGTCCTGGGCGTCGACCGTGCCGCGGGCGATCGTGAAATTGCCGACGCGTATCGCAAACTGGCCATCAAGTACCACCCGGACAAGAATCCCGGCGATGAAGAGTCTGTCAAACGGTTCAAGGAGGCGGCCGAAGCGTTCGAGGTATTGCACGACCAGAACAAACGCAGCCGCTACGACCGCTTTGGACATGCGGGTGTCGAGAACATGGCCGGGGGCGCGCCGCACTTTTCCGACATCGGAGACATCTTCGAGGCCTTCGGAGACATCTTTGGCGGCGGCATCTTCGATGACCTGTTCGGCGGCCGCCGGGGTGGCCGCCGCGTACGACGGGGCGCCGATATTCAATGCGAAGTGACCATCGAACTGCTGGAAGCCGCTCGCGGAGTGAAAAAACGGGTCAAGTTCCAACGGCATCGCAAGTGCGACGATTGCCAGGCGACGGGAGCCAAGAATGGGGTGGCGGTCGAGCCGTGTGGTTACTGCGGCGGACGCGGACAGGTTATTCAGTCCAGTGGAATCCTCCGCGTGCAAACCACCTGCCCCGCCTGCCGGGGTGGCGGAAAAGTGATCAAAGAAAAATGCCCCTCCTGCCACGGTGAAGGGTATGTGGCCGAGCCGGTTGAGCGGGATGTGGTGATCCCGGCGGGTGTCGACGACCAGATGCGAATTCGCATCGCCGGGGAAGGCGAGCCGAGTCCGAATGGGGGACCGGCGGGTGACTGCTATTGCTTTATCCATGTCCGCCAAGACCCGCTCTTCCGCCGCGACGGTAGCCAGCTGATCTGTCGGGTCCCGGTCACCTACTCGCAAGCCGCCCTGGGCGCGACGATCGAAGTACCCACCCTGGATGGCCCGGATCAGTTGAAAATCCCCCCCGGCACACAGCCGGGCCAGGTCTTTACCATGCGCCGACGCGGCATGCCCGACCCACGAGGCAGCCACGTGGGAGATTTGCACATCCAGGTCGATGTCGAAGTTCCCAAAAAGCTGGATAGCGCCCAAGAAGATCTGATCCGCCAGCTGGCCCAACTCGAACACTCCAACGTTACGCCGCATCGAAAAAATTTCCTGGAGAAACTACGAGGTTATTTTGTTGCCGACGGCGATGACCAACATGAGGACCAGGGCAAACCATGAATCAGGATCTGTCGAAAACCGAAAAAGCCCAGGCAGAGGCAGCCGCTCAGCCACGGGATGACCGCCAGGCGGAATCCCCCCCACCGGTCGAAGGCCAGGCTGCCGAACAATACGGTCAGCTGCGCAAGGAGCTGGAAGAGGCCAACGACCGGGCCCTGCGGGCCCGCGCCGAACTGGATAATTTTCGTAAACGCACCCAACGGGAACTGGAAAGTGAAAGGCTCTACGCCGCCATGCCCCTCCTGCGCGAGTTGCTGCCAGTGACGGACAACATCCGGCGAGCCATCGAGGCCGCTCAACAGTCGCCCGATGCAACCAGCCTCCTGGAAGGCTTCCAAATGGTCGCTCAACAAATCCAAAACGTGCTCGCTCAGCACGGCTGCCAACCCATTCCGGTCGAAACGGGAGAAACCTTCGACCCAAATGTCCATGAAGCCGTTTCCCAGTTGCCCAGCGACCAGGTCGACGCAGGCCAGGTTATCGAAGTTACCCAGGTCGGCTACCAGCTGCACGACCGCGTCATTCGACCGTCGCAGGTCGTCGTCTCCTCCGGGGACCCCGCAGCGGGCGAGCGGTGAATCGGGAGCCAGCGATCAGGAATCGGTAAACGGAAAACCTCAGCACGCACCCAGCAACACTTCCTGCCATGCCCACCTACGAATACCTTTGCGAAGCCTGCGGTCACCAATTCGAACTGTTCCAGTCGATCACGGACGGTCCGAAGCGAAAATGTCCGGAGTGCAACAAGCTGAAATTGCGCCGCTTGTTCGGCACCGGCGCCGCCGTCGTTTTCAAAGGGTCCGGTTTCTACCAGACCGACTACCGCAGCGAATCCTATAAGCGAGGCGCTGAAAAGGCCAAGAAAGCCACTGAGGACAAAAAGTCCGACAGCAAGAAATCGACATCCAAAAAATCTGATACGAAATCGGGGAATCCGTGAATTGGGAAATCCTGTGTCGGCAGTCGGTCTGAACCGACCACCACCCGCTGTACTTCCTGATTGCCGATGACCGATCACCGGCCATCCCTACCAAACACGGCTCATCCCTCCCCACCCCACCATGCCCTGGATCACCTGCCCCATTTGCAGCCAGCCCTTCGAGACGGAACTGTCCACCGCCGCCCCGTTCTGTTCGGACCGCTGCCGACAGATCGATTTAGGCCGTTGGATGAAGGAAGAATACGGGTTGCCGATCGAACGAGCAGAAGAGCCGTCGCACGAAACGCAGGTGGAAGAGTAGCCGGGTGTGGGATCCGCTAAATGCGCGCAGGGATTCGCCTGGCTGGCACTCGGTTCCGAACCCCGCCTCCCGAACCTTGCCCCCTTTTTCTTCTTGCCTCTTCCTTTTTGGCTGGTCATAATGATCCGGCATGGCCGTGGCATTCGCCAGCTGGCTGGCGCATGGCGGCCTTCTGGGTGGCGTTTGCCGGTTGCGGCGGGCGTGTTCGTCAAGCATAGAGGTGAGACACGATGGCAGAATCGCCCGAGTTCGAAAACGCTCAACCAGCCGAGCGGCAACAGTATCGTCCTTACTTGGTGATCTTCTACGCCCTCCGCCCGGCGGTCGGCCTCCGCAACCTGGCGCTGGCCACCCTGGGCCTGATCGGCACGATCGCCGGCTGGCGCGTCTGCTGGAACCTGTTCGGGCGGCCTTCGGCAGACGGCCACTTTGCCGATCCGGTGCTGGCCCGGTTGGGTTCTGCGGCGGCCACTGCGGCGGAAGCGCCCCTCGGGGGGGCCACGGGCTGGCCGCCGTGGCCCTGGGAAGCCGAGTATCAGCAGTTGGGCAGCCAGGGGGTGGGCCAGTTGTGGGCCGATACCTGGCTGGCCCCTGTTTTGAACCCGCTGGCCCAATTGACGCTGCCCTTCCAGTTCCTGTTCGATCGCGACCTCTCGTATGTGGGGTTGGCGCACGTCATCTTGTGTGGGCTGTGGGCCCTGGCCGTGTGGGCCTTTTTCGGCGCCGCCATTACGCGGTCGGCCGTGTTGCGGTTGACCCGTGACGAGGTGGCAGCCTGGCGTCCCGTGCGAGAATTCGTCCAGTCGAAATGGGCGTCCTATTTCGCGGCACCCCTATTCCCTCTGCTGGGGATCGCTCTGCTGGCGGTCCCCATCGCGGTTCTGGGCCTCTTTGCTCGCGGCGACGGCAGCGCCCTGGTGACCGCCATCTGCTGGCCCTTGGCCCTGGTGGCTGGTTTTTTGATGACCATCCTGCTGGTCGGCCTGGCCTTCGGCTGGCCGCTGATGTGGTCGACGATTAGTGCGGAGGGAACCGACGCCTTTGATGCGCTCAGCCGCTCCTATGCCTACGTCTTCCAGCGACCCCTCTTCTACCTGGGGTATGCGGCCATCGCCTCAGTTGTCGGCGTGATCGGGGCCTTCCTTGTCCACCAATTCGCCCTCCTGGTGATCCACCTTACCTTGTGGGCGGCCAGCTGGGGTGGTTCGGCCCCCCGCATTTCCCAGGTTGCAGAAACTGGCCTCGACTCGGCCTGGGGAGCGTTCGCGTCGCTGTTGATCATCTTCTGCAACACGGCCGTCATGACCCTGGCAGCCGGTTTTGCCATCAGCTACCTGTGGTGCGCCTCGGCTGCCATTTATTTGTTGTTAAGGCGTCAAGTGGACGCAGCCGAACTGGACGACGTCTACCTGGACCCGCAGGAAGAGCGGTTCGGCTTGCCGCCGATGGCGGAAATCAACGGCGATGCGGATGACGAACCTGCCGCAGAGGACCAGCCTGGCCCCGGCAAAACGTCTGCAACCGATACGGAAGAGGGTATCTNNTGTAGCCGGCTTCTCATAACCCGGCCGTTCGCTGGATGCACCCCCCCCCAACACCGCGCCGCCAGAACGCTGGACATTGACCGTCCCCTGCCCGCCGGTACAATGTTTTTCGCTGTAAACTTTTCGGGCTGTAGCTCAGCTTGGCTAGAGCGCTGCGTTCGGGACGCAGAGGTCGAAGGTTCAAATCCTTTCAGCCCGACTGATACCTAAATCTTGCCGAAGTCGAAGGCATCCGCAGGAGAAGAATGTACCGCTTCATACCGGTAGGATGGAGAGGCTCCATTTGCTGATGTCATCTGCTCTGTGCAATCGCACGGCGATGGGCCGGAAAGCGGATTTTGTGAGCTTCACACCACGCTCGTAGACCTTTTCGATCTGACGAACAATCGGAGCATGCCCACGCCAAGTGAACGTCGCCGCCCAACGCAGCACCACTTCCACCGTGTTCAACAAAGTACCGTTCCGGTGTTGCTCCAGGATGCCCCCGCCGAAAAGGGCGACAGGTCCCGTTTGGTGCGTGACGTCAATAACTGGACCCGTCCCCGTTTCCCCCGTTTCCCCTCCATGGTTGGCTTCTCTCGCCGGGCGATTAATGACTACAATAGGAAGTAGATGATTAAGAAAGTCGCGTTTGATCAAAACAAGCTCGGGTGATGCGATGACGACTCTCGCCGAAATAGAAGCCGCTGCCGCCGCTCTTCCGGTTGCCGAACAGAAAAAGCTCTTCAACTGGCTGGCATCGCGCATCCAGCAGACCGAAGCGTCATCAACGGCAACCCACAGTGTTCTGGACATCCCACCCGTGAGCGTCGGACAAATCCTCAAGCCTCTCACCCGTGACGACGATTTGCTCGACGAGATGTTGGAGGGGCGGGTGTGAACTATGGACTCGACACCGGCTTTTTGGTTGCCATTGAGGTGCCGGAACATCCTGAGCATCACGCCGCCCGATCGAAACTCGCCGCCTTGATTGCCCATGGGGACCGGTTATCGCTGGCACCACAAGTGCTGGCCGAATTCATTCATGTTGTGACCGATCCGAGACGATTTACGCAACCATTGTCGATCGACGACGCGCGAAATCTGGCGCTACAGTGGTGGTCGGCTGCCGAGGTCGATCACGCGTTTCCCAATGCCGCAGCAGCGCAGCTATTCCTTAATTGGCATCGCGTGCACGGGCTGGGACGCAACCGCTTGCTCGACACGCTGCTGGCCGCGACTTATCACGAATCCGGTGTCACCCACGTGTTGACGTTGAACCCAACGGACTTCGAAATCTTCGACGATCTTACAAGCGTCGTACCATAGGATGAATGGGTTGGGCATTACAACGGCACAGGACTAATTGCGCCAGAATAGCTCGCCCCCGAGCGCCAGGGAACGCAAAAGGAATCGGGAACGGGAGTCTTTTTCAGGTTGCCTCAAGACCCCCGTATTCTGCCACGCGAAGCTTAAACTACGTGCAAGGCGTTGCGTACGTGAGCCGCGCCTGCTACTTACTTAGCGACAAAAAAGCGTGGCTCGGAGAACCTATCCCAGGCACGACGAAAAAGACAGAAAACGATCCGACGAGAGCAAGGGACCGAAAAGCGGGACAAGTCCAGTTTGGTGCGTGACGTCAATAACGGGACCTGTCCCCGTTTCCCCGTCAGTACGTCCGGCGGTGGCGACGGTGGGCCACAGCCGGACTGCAGGATCTTCATGACGCGATCGCCGTGCAATCACTACCGTCGTCTCCGACGCCAGCGGACGCACCCCAGGGAGATTAAGCCAAGTATAAACAAGGCTGCTGTAGTCGGTTCAGGGACGGGTGGTGCAGCATGAAATGCAAAAGTCAACCACGCCACTTTGGCATCTTGATCTTGTGGTATCGTGGGGTCGAGGTTCTCAAACGGGACTGGGAACACATTGTACTGTATAGGGTTGAAATCTATTTTCGGTGCGTAGGCAACGGACACGCTTGCATCGTATGGAATGAACATTGTGACGGTCCCGATGGTATTATCGGTAGCGTCCACGTTTTCGGCGAGTATGAATGAGGCCACGTCCGATAGAGCCCCGGCGGCTGAGGGAAAGGATGTGAACGTCAAAGGATCGCTCAAAGAATTGTAGGAAACTCCGTGAGCGAATGTTATGTCGTATGCGGTACCATCGATCGTCAGGTTATCGATAGAAGCTATCCGATAATCCGTTGGACCAGGAAAAAAATTAAGTGTTTGGGCAGCCACGGTTGAGTTTAGTAAAAGCCCCGTGACGAAAACGGGCATCACCAAAATTCCCTTAGAAAAAATGTGCTCGTAAGTCGGTCGTGCCGTTGTATGTGACGTCGAGTCCATTTGTTTATAAATCCTCTTGAAGATGGTTTGAGAGTTAGCAAACAAATTGATTACCTGATAGGCGTCTTGAATGGCCGGCTTGCCTAAAGTGACACGCGGACAAAATAAAACGCCTCACTCGTTAAACAAACGAATCAGGCGGTCTATGAATCAGGAGCTTTTAAAGTGGTCAGACCAAACAAAAACAGCTACCAGAAACCTCGCCCGGCCCAGGTGCCGAAGCGGTGAGGGTTCTGATAGCTGTTTAAGTGACTGGTTCTCGACCTACAAACTAGGTGCGAAACTAGGTGCGTCTCGGTTTATCTTTTTGATTTTTAACTGCCCCGGCGGCCATGTCAAGCAAATTCTGAGAATTTTCCCAAAATAGCCAAAAACGCCGTAAAAACGGCATCGAGCCCGAAAAGCGGGACAGGTCCAGTTTGGTGCGCGACGTCAATAACTGGACCTGTCCCCGTTTCTCCGCACGGCGGGAGGGCTCGGGCGGGACCGAAAAGGACCGAAAAGGGGGACAGGTCCCGTTTGGGCGTTTGGTATGTGACGTCAATAACTGGACCTGTCCCCGTTTCCCGTCTTGTAGGACAAGTTCTGCTGTTCCAGCGGCTGCACCTGCTGAAAAACCGCTCGGTCGCCGGCTGGTATTCAGGCGGCGTGGCGCTGACCCAACCGCCACCCGCCCAGCACCCCGGCTGCTGAAACCCGCCCCCCGGGGGGAAACGCCATCCGTTGGTGCCAAGATGGCACTCAGCAGCCGAAGTGCTTCTGGGGAGGGTATGGCAGGGGATACCCCTCCCTGGCCCCCTCGAAGGGGTCCGCGTTGGGTCTGAACACCAAACGCCGCATCTGACCCACCACCTCGGACCTCGGCGAAGCGGGCCGGATTCTTGTCGATGGCCGCTTGAAGCCAGCTGGGGTGCCGCTCATCGCAGGAGGCCGACGGCGATACCAAATCCCATGAAAGCCATGTCGTAGTCGTCAGGCTGAATGCCAAAAATCCCGTTGCCGACCGTGTTCGCTCCTGAAAAATGTGTACCCGCACCGAACCAGTGCTGCTGTTCCCATAAGACACGGACAAATAGTTCCCCAAATGCGTTCCGGCAAAAATGGGATTCCAGGCCGATTTGCATCTCGAAAATCGCGCCAATGTCATCGGTGGTTTGCGAAACGGATGACGTCCTCCAATCCGATTCGCCGACCAGGATCGAGGCACGCATGTTCGCCACCCAGGTAAAGATCGTTTGACCGATCGGATGGCAAGTCTCTAGCGAGACCATGGGACCAATCGCATTGAATCGTTTGAGCACAAAGTCGCCGGTGTCGGTGGCCCGCACTTGTTGCTCAAGCCACGCGTAACGGATCCCCGTACCCAAGGTAAACTGCCAGTCGTCCCAGTCCACGTGCTTGGCAGCTTCCAAATCGATTGTGTAAGCATCAAGCAACATCTGGTTTTCATTGCCGGCGAGCGGAATATGGGAGACGCTGCTGCTGCGAGAGGCCTCGGTAAAGTGCCAATAGCGGGCGCGTACTCCCTTGTCGTTCGCATTGAGCAATTCCAACCAGATTCGTGGAGTCGCGTCCAGATGAAAGTCCAGAACATTCGTGGCACTGTCCTCTTCTGCTCCGTCTTCAAGCCTCGGTTTTACCCACAAGACCTCCACACCGCCACGAAGTTTTTGTGGTTGCCACCAGTGACAATGCGGATCAATACCGCACGACATGTCCGTGTTCAAGGAACCGGCTTGCAGCTGGTCTGGCAGTTGCTGCCGAAGCGACAGCAGTTCGTCTTCGAGTTGTGCCAGACGATCCAGTACCGAGGCGCTGTGCATCTCCGCAACACTCGGCGCACTTTGGTTCGTTTCGCGCGAGGGATCGTGGAACGCCGTTGGCTGAACGGCGGCATCGCACCGCAGCCAGCAGTGGCCAGGCTGCCCGCAAGCTGTGCCCACCAGCGGGCCACACGTGACCAACGCCAGCACTGCGGGCAACAAGGCACCATGGCGTTGATGGATGCTGGGAAGAGATCGGGACACAAGTGGCCTGTCCGAGTCAAATTCGGGCAGTAGGGATATTTCTGAATTTATCGACATTCACGGTTATTCCGACCAATCGCCCAAATTTCAAAGTTAAGGCTTGCCTAATCCGCAAGGTCGGCCGGGCGGGCTGCCGGCTGCGAAGGGGGGGGCGGTAAGCTTGCGGCCACGGGTGAGGTCATTTTGTGATATGGGACTGCCCACTTGGTTGTTGCAGCAAGCTCAGTGAGAGAATCGCCTTTGCAAGTTCCATGGGGATGCGGGAATGAGGACGTAGGCAAAAACGGAAGCAGCCCTGCGGGCCGTCATGGAGGAAAGAAGGGGATCGATCAGATTGATGCCCCGTGCTTTACGAGGCTTCGGCGGCGGGTGGCGTTGTACGATTTGAGCCAGGCCCTGCGTCGGCCGGTTGCAGGCGGCGAGGCTTCATGCGGGGCAACAAAAAATTGATTGCCATCACCAGGATCATGATCAGGCCCCAGAGCACGATGCCCAGAAAGGGGCTGACCCGCAGAAAGTTGAGGCCGCTGCTGAGCACTTGGAAAATAAACAAGGCCAGCACCAGGCCCAGGATGCGCCCGGAACCGCCGTTGGGATTGGCGCCTCCCAGGACCACCGCCAGGATGGTGATCAACAGGTACGATTCGCCGAAATCTGCTTTGGCCGAGTTGAAACGGGAAATCATCACCAGCCCGGCCAGGCCGGACAGCAGGCCCGACAGCAGGTAGGTCTGCAGGATGAGTCGGCCGTTGGGGATGCCCGAGAACGAGGTGGCCACGGGATTGCCGCCCAGGCGGTAGAGGCAGAAGCCGTAAGGGGTCCGCCGCAGCAGCAAGCCCACGCCGGCGGCGCAGAGCAGGAACAGCCAGAAGGCGACCGGGATGCCCAGCACGTNNTCCGCTGATTGCCTTGCCGTCGGTCAGCACGAAGGCGAGTCCTTTGAGCAGCGTCATCATGCCGATCGTCGCCAGGATGGGGGAGACGTGGGCGTAGCCGATCAAAAGGCCGTTGCCCAGGCCGATGGTTGCGGCCGCCAGCAGGCCGGCCCCCATGGCGATCAGGCTGGGTACGATCCCCGCGGTCGCTGCCTCGCCGATCGCCAGCTGTCGCAAGCTGAGCGCCGTGACGATGCCCGCCACGTTGGCCGTGGCGATGATGGATAGGTTGATGCCACCGCTGAGCATCGAGAGCATCATGGCGATCGACAGCAGGCCCAGATCGGCGATTTGCAGCGCCATGCCTTGCAGGTTGTCGACACTGGCGAAACGCGCCGAACTCATGCTCCACATCAAAACAAACACAAACGTCAGCACCAACCCCAGGATGGTAATTTCGTTGTGGCGTGGCTTGTACTGTTGCCAGTAGTTTTGCAGAGCGGGGATCATGATATTTCTCCCGCAATGGCCTGGCTGCGCGAGGTGCGGATCCGCAAGGCATTTAGCGTGACGCTGGCGAGGATGACCAGTCCGATGACGACCTGATACCAGACGGCGGGGATCCGCATGAGGGTCATGCCGTTGGACAGCATGGCGATCAGGGCCACGCCCAGGACGGTGCCGAGCACCGAACCGCGGCCACCCTTGAGGCTGGCCCCGCCCAGGACGACGGCCGCGTAGACGTCCAGTTCCTTGCCGACGATGGCGTTGGGGTTGACCATCTGCGTCCGCAAGCTGAGCACCACGCCGGCCAGTCCTGCCAGGGCCCCCATCGTCCCGTAAAGGAGGAAGCGCAAGCGGGCGATGGGCAGGCCGACCCGTTCGGCGGCCAGCGGGCTGCCGCCCAGGGCGTAGAGGCTGCGTCCCAGCATGGTATAGCGACTGGCCAGGCCCGCCAGGAGGGCGACCAGGATGAAGATCACCGCGACGAGGGAAAGACCGTAGCTGCCCGTTTCGGACGCGAAGCGGATGACGCGGGTCTGCGCCACCTCTTGGAACCAATCCGGCATCCGCAGGATCTGTTTGCCCCCCGTAAAAAACATCAAGAGGCCAAAATAAATGTTCCAGGTGGCGATCGTCGCAATGATGCCGGGAATTTTCAGGTAATGTACCAAGGCCGCATTGCAGCAGCCCAGCAAAAGACCGACAGCCAAAGCCATCCCCACCATCAGGATCAAGTTGCCACCCCAGGCGTTGATCCAGACGGCGGTGACATATTGAGCGATGGTCGCGGTGGCGGTGAACGAGATGTCAATTTCCCCGGCCAGCAGAATCAGGAACACGCCGATCGCCAGGATGCCCAGGAAACTGGATGCCGTCAGCACATCCAAGGCATTTTCCAGGGAAAGGAAGTCAGGATTGACCAACCCGATGGCGGCGCCCACAAAGAACACGATCATTGTCAGCCAGAACTCCTGGCGGTGCAGCAGCGTCTTCATGTGCCTGTTCCACCCTCGCTGTGCCGATCGCCGGGCCCGCTGGCGACGATCAGGGATTCCAGCTGTTCCACCGATGTCGTTTCGCTGTCCAGCCGGTCGGTGATGCGACCCGCTTTCATCACCAGGATCCGCTGAGTGTTGTCGATGATTTCCTCGAACTCGTCGCTGATCAACAGCACGGCCATGCCGGTGGCGGCCCACTGGCGGATCAAGGCATGGATGGAAAAACGGGCACCCACATCAATGCCGTTGGTGGGACTGTCCAGGATCAACAGGCGGGGGCGAGTGGCAATCCATTTGGCCAGGACCAGTTTTTGTTGATTGCCACCGGACAACGCCGCCGCCGCATCGGTCAGCTGGCCGAATCGTATCCCCAGGGCTTCGGCAGCCTGGCCTGCATCGTGCTGCAAGGCTGGCAGGTCCAGCAGGCCGCAGCGAGTGCGCAACCGGGTCACGCGCGTTAAGTTCAAATTTTCCTGGATGGTGTGTTCCAGCACCAATCCCTGCGTGGCTCGGTTTTCCGGCACCAGTGCCATGCCGGACTCGATTGCCGCTCTTGCCGAACCGAGTGAAAGCGGTTTGCCGTTCATGCGGATTTCGCCCCGGTCGGCTCGCTGCAATCCGAACAGATGCAAGGCCAGTTCCGTTCTGCCCGCTCCCCGCAGACCGGTCAGGCCGACGATCTCGCCAGCGTGAATTTCCAACGAGATCTTGTCGAACAGGCCGTCGCGGCCCAGGCCGGAAACCTGCAGGACGGGGTCGGCTGGCTGGGGCGAGCTGCGGGGGGGCTGGCGGCGGACGGCGCGGCCGGTCATCTGTTCGGTCAGCGAGTCGGGGGTCAGGTCACGGGTTGGGAAGCAGCCCACCCGCCGCCCGTCGCGGAGGACCGTGACGCGTTGGGCGATCTCGAAGACTTCGTCCATTTTGTGGCTGACAAACAGAATCGTGACGCCCCGTCGTTGCAATTTGTGGACGACCGCGAACAGGGCGTTGATCTCATTGCGGGTCAGGGCCGTGGTCGGCTCGTCCATGATCAACAACCGCAGCTGGGCGGTGCAGGCACGGGCGATCGCCACCAACTGCTGGTCGGCGGCCGACAATTCCCCCACGGCCTTGTCCAGCGGCAACTTGATCCGCAGAGCCGTCAGCGCGTCGTTGGCAATCGCGCGGGCCCGGGGCCAGTTCATGAAGCGGCTGCGGGCCTCCAGCATCGTGCAGAAGGCAATGTTCTCTGCCACGCTGAGATTGGGAAATAGTGCCAGATCCTGGTAAATGACCTCAATGCCAGCGTCGATGCATTGGCGACGAGTGAGCCGGCTATGGTGCCGGCCGTCGATTTCCAGACGAGCACCCGGTTCGGGGTCCGTGACACCGGAAAGGATCTTAATCAGGGTCGACTTTCCCGACCCGTTCTCACCCGCCAGGCAATGGATCTCGCCGCGCTGCAGCTGGAAGGCCACCGAGTCGAGCGCTCGGACGCCGGCATACTGTTTGGAAACATCCCGTACGGACAGAAAATGGGACGCGGAATCCGCCATCACTCGAAGAATGCAGGGAAAGGGGAAGGCGCGGACTCAGAACCCGAACTGGTCGACGTTGTCCTTGGTCATCTTCAACATGGTGTCCAGCTCCAGGGCCTTGTCCTGGACTTTGACGGTGCCCAGTCCGGGAATCTCCAGCGATTCAGCCAGCGGCTTGCCCTCCAGCAAATGTTTGGCCAGGTAGACCATGGCGAAACCGACCGGCTGCGGATCCCACAGCGTGGCATGCTTGAGGGTGCCCGACTTCAAATAAGGGGCCCCATGGTTGGGCATGGTGGTGCCGACCAGCATGATCTTGTCGGCCAGCCCTTTTTCGTCCAGCGCCCGGGCAGCGCCGGGGGGTCCCAGCGAGCCGAAAACAATCATCCCCTTCAGGTTCGGATAGGCCTTGATTAGCTCCTCGGTCCGCTGATAGGCCACATCCTGGTCATTGGCCGGAATCCGGTCGGTGACCAGTTTCAGCCCAGGATAGTTCTGCTGGGCGTACGCTTCCACCTCGTCGGCCCAGAGGTTGTGGGTGGGCGCCGTGAGGCTCCCGACAATCATGGCGAATTCACCTTCGCGACCCATGTATTCGACCAGCTTGTCAACGTGGTAACGAGCAAAGGCCTGGTTGTTGATCGCCTCCAGGTTGTAGTCGCAGTTTTTCTGCGTGGGCGATTCGTGGGTGATGACCAGGATGCCCTTCTGGCGGGCCCGCTGCAGCACCGGGTCGACCGATTCGGCGTCATTGGGGACTACGCAAATTGCGTCGACTCCCTTGACGATCAGGTCATCGATCATCCGCACCTGCTGGGCTTCGTCGAATTGGGTCGGGCCGATCAGGTAGGCGTCCACGCCCAATTGCCTGGCCGCATCTTCCACGCCTTCTTCCATCCGGTTGAACCAGGGGTTCCCGGTCGCCTTGACGACGGTGGCGATGACAAGTGTGTCCCGGGCCTGCGGGGCGTTGCCGTCGCCGCTGGCCCCGCAGCCGGAACTGAGGCAGGCCAGGAAAAGGAAAAACAGCCGCTTTGTGGACAGGATCAACTTCATCGCCTGACCAGATCCTGCGGATCGCGCATCGCGCGATCCAGCCGGTCGCGGGTTGCCTGGCCAGATGCTGTGATCGATGGTGCCGGGAAATCCGCTGTGTGGGGGACGAGCCATCTCAACAGTCTAGCAGGTCTGGCTGCGGTCCAAACACCCGGTAAGCGGGTCTTGGATCGGTCAGGGGGGATCGGGGCGGACGACGGCGAATTGGACGTTCCAGATGCCCAGCTGAGCGCAGGTGACAAGGATCGGTTCCACAGTCTCGTAGGGGGTGCCGCGGTCGGCGCGGATGCGGACTTCCAGGTCCTGGCTGGCAGCGGCCAGTTCGTTGGCCAGCCGGCGACGCAATTCGTTGCGATCGACCGGCAGGTCGCCCAGGCGAAGGGAAGGTTCACCCCGCACCGGGACAACGTTGATTGTGACCCGCGGGGAATTTGTGGCTGGCGAGTCGGCACCCGTTGTGGCTGTCGGCAGATCGAGTTCGGCTTGGACTTCTTGCTGAGCGAGGTGGCTGGAGACCAGAAAAAAGATAATCAGCAGGAACACCACGTCGATCATCGGCGTCATGTTCATTTCCAGGCGAGTCAGGCGTCGGCTGACGGGGATGCGCATGTATCGGTTAGGCCGGTGGTGGGGGCGGAGCGGGATTGGCAGCGGTTGTCCGTTTCTGAGGACGTCGTCTTTTCAGCGGCGCGAAGACATGTTGGGCCATGTAGGAACCTTCGGCCACCAACTGATCGACCCGGTTGCGGAAGATGGCAAAGGCGGCCAGGGCGGGGATGGCGACCAGCAGTCCGCCGACCGTGGTGACCAGGGCCTGGTAGATGCCGGTGGCCAGGTCCGCCGCGCGGGCCTGGCCCTGCGTCGCGGCGACTTCCTGGAAGGCGAAGATCATGCCGATCACCGTGCCCAGCAGACCGACCATGGGGGCAATATTGGCGATCACCGAAAGGTATTCGATTTTGCGGAACAGTCGAGCGGACTGTTCGGCGGCCGCGTCTTCCATCGCTTTTTCGACCGCCGTCCAGCCCCCGTCGACCTCGGCAATGCCGGCCTGTAATACGAAGGCCAGGAAACTGGGCTGCTGGCGACACAGCGCTTGGGCATGGGCGGTACTGCCGGCCAGCAGCTGGGTTTGCACTTGTTCGGCCAACCCGTTGGGCATCAGCACGCTGCCGCGGATCGACATCAGGTGTTCGATGACCAGCGCCGCGGCGCAGATCGACAGGCCCAGCAGCAGCAGCACGATCAGAAACCCGGTCAGGCCGCCGGAAAAGACGATCTCCAAGAAGCCTTGGGGTACGGGAGCGGGTGGGGTTTGGCTGTCGATTCTCGTGGCGCTGGCAGGTGGGGCGGTTACGTCCTGGGAGGTGACGACGGCGGGCAGCGTGGCAAACAACAGCAGGCCCAGGAGGGCCTTTGCCAGGGTGCCCGCACTGGCTTTGCCCAGGTCGTTGGGGAAGCGGGGCAGGACGTACGGTTTCCCCGCAACCGGCCGCGCAGGCCAGGGTGCCCCCCGCTCAGAGAGCCTTCTTCTGCTGGCCCGCAATCCCCGGGCGGACCGGTGGGCACGGCTGGCATTCTCGGGATGGCCAGCGGGCACGGCGGGCGGGCGACGCGTCTGTGGGCCTGATGGTCCTAACGCGGTTGACAGGCCGCGGCCGGCGTAATCGGTTTGCTTGACTTCCATGTTAGTTTGGCGTTTGTGGGTTGGGATGGGTCGATTCGAGTCGCTGTTGGGCCTCGGCGGCGGCGCGGGTCTGGGGGAAGTTGGCGATCAGTTCTCCCAGCACCTGCCTGGCCGCGGCTTGACGATCTAGATGGTAAAGCGATTTGCCGGCGGCCAGCAACGCTTCAGAGGCCAGTTGTGGCGGGGCTGGAAACAGGATGCGGACGCGCAGCTGGGCCAAGGCGGCCTGTTCATGTTCGCCTGCCGCGGCGAGCGCGAGTCCCAGGATGTGGTACGGTCCGGCCCGTTGGGCGGAGGGCAGCTGCTGGATCAGCGCCGGCCAGTGTTTGATTTCAGCCCGATCGGGATTGGCAACTTGTGTCCGCCAGAGCTGGGTTTTGGCCAAGATTCTGATCGGGCCGTCGCTGTGCAGACTTAGTCTGTTCAGTTTCTGCAGGGCCTGGTCGCGGTGGGGCGCCGCCAGCGCGTAGCTGGCCCCCAGCAGCTGGATGGCGGGCGATGGATCGGTCAGCCATTGGGCCACCTGGTTGGCCGAGGCCTGCTGGCCGGCCGTCCAGGCCAGGGGAATCGTGTCCAAGTAGGGAGACTTGGGATCGTCCTGCAGCAGGCTGATAAACAAGCGTCCGGCGGAATCGTGTTTGCCCCTGGCGTGCTGGCAGCGAACCAGCGAGGCCACGATCCGCTGGCGGACCCAATCGCGCTGTTCCTGGTTGTTGTCCAGCGCCGCTTGGTAATGTTCCGCCGCGTCCTGATAGCGACCTTCTCGCAGCGCCCGATCGCCCTGGCGATGGGGTTCTGCTTGAGCCGTTTCGATATCCAGCACGCGATCGGCCGGAATGGTCGTTTTGCGTCCCGTGGCCGTTTCCAGCACCAGCTGGCCCCCGCGAAATTCGAGCACCCGTCCGCTGCGTCGTGCCCGACCACGCCCGTCTTCGCCCGTGGCCACGACCACCACGTCCTGGTTGCCCCAAGCCGTGTTCCACAAGAACGGCAGCAGGTACCAGACCAGCAAGGCTCGAAGATATTTGATTGTACGAGTAGGCATCAAGGGATTGGGGAAGAGACGCGGATGTATTTTGCCTGGATCCTGGCCCCTACAAGTCCATGTGCAAGTCCATGTGCGTATGTCGCCTGACGCGGGTCGGGAGGGCCAGCAGCTTTTTGGCAGTCGGAGGCACGTTTCCGGGAAGTTGTTTTCGGGCTGACGGTCATAAAGCCCATTCAGCGGGGGCTGAGGCGGTGGACGTTGAAGAACTGGTACTGGCCCGAGTTCTGACGAGCGAGTTTTTTTAGCCAGTTGTCTCGGCTGGGGGGCGTGGTGCCGAACTGGATGACATGGATCGCCGTGCCGCGATTGCGGCGGGCGA
>JABAOH010109317.1_pt2 | contig 20330 bp, 15 predicted proteins | sample 7062181 | NCBI WGS metagenome assembly JABAOH01 (sample SAMN14538630, study PRJNA623070) | marine sediment metagenome | biome: marine biome [ENVO:00000428]; feature: marine pelagic biome [ENVO:01000023]; material: deep marine sediment [ENVO:00002113]; isolation source: pool of 5 deep marine... | reverse complement strand
CGACCCCTTTCGTTCTAGCTGACGACCCCCTTCGTTCTAGTCTACGACCCCTTTCGTTCTAGGTGACGACCCCTTTCGTTCTAGGTGACGACCCCTTTCGTTCTCAATCTCTCTTTTGTCCCGAACCCCCCGTCCCTCGTCACTCGTCACTCGTCACCCATAACACCCGTCACCCAAAACCTTTCCAGGCGATTTCGTATTCTTTTTCTCTGTCGCATTTATCAAAGGGGGCGTGATAGGTGATGGTGCGTTCGCGAGGACCGCCGGGGAGGGTATCGTCTAGGGTTAATTGGCGGTCCCCTTTTTTCAGTTACGGGTGGCGGGTTGCTAGTGTCCAGTTACATTTCGATTGACGGTCGATGCTATGTCGGGCGAACACAAGTAGGCTGTCTCAAAACCAAAAAAATGGCAGAATGTAGAGGTGGGGCGAATACAAGATTCGCCCCTACAAAGGGTTTCCGGGCATTCGTAGGGATGAACCTTGTGTTCACCCTGCACTGATGTATCATGTGCCGTCAATCAACGAGTAACTGGACACCAGGCAGTTGCGGTCTTAGCAGTGTTTTTTCTTCTGGTCACAACCCTTACCCGGGAATTGGGTAGAGATTTTTTGGCTTGACAGCAAAGGACAAAAGAATTATAACCGTTCATAACGCTTTTCCCGACAGGAATTTTAAGGAGGTGAAGAAATGAAGTTCCATTACTATCCAGATACCGACTCACTTTATATAGACCTCTCTCAAAAGAGCAGTGCGGAATCTCTTGAAGTAGCTGAGGGAGTTGTTTTGGATTTTGACGAGAATGGTAAACTGGTGGGCATAGACATCGATAATGCCAGCAAAATTGTAGATTTAACCCGGTTGGAAGCCGAAGCATTACCAATACAAACACTGGCATTATCACAGCAGGGTCAAAAAGAGCAGATTCCCGCGCATTAGTCATGGGATGTTTTCTCGTCCGGCCTTTTTTTGACATAATTGCATATTTTTGCTAAAATAACCATTAAAATTAATGAAAAACAATCCCCGACCTTTGGGCTAAAATCAAAAAAAGTAAGATGAAAAAAAAAGATTGGTTTTACAGCGGGGCAATCGGTGTAGTTGCCATCTGTATTATCGTTGTTGTTGTCTTTAAATTTGTGCTCCCTGAAAAATCCAGGCAGGGAGGTTTTGCAATCAAGGAATTTGGAAAAATAACCGTTAAAGATTTGAGCGGCAGTGAACTCCAACTGGCAGACCTGGTATCAAAAGATTCAAGCACATATTGTTTCCTTTTTGAATTAACCAATTGTTATTCCTGTATATTCCGGGGAATAGAGGATTTGAAAAAACTGAAAGCCGCGGGCAAACCGTGTATTGCCCTGGCAGTTCACCATCTGGTCGATGAGGTTGCCGGGTAGTCGGCAAATCATGATTTCTCACCTTTTTTTATGCTTGAAAAGCACAATTTTTATGAGCATATTCATACACCGGTTATGCCGGTGTAGGAGGATTAATAATGAAACGATTTTTAAGTATATGTATCATATGGCAGTTGGCCATGTTTTCTGCTTTAGTGCACGGAGCAGAGCAGTTTAAACGCATCGATCAATGGAGTCATGATGAGACCTTTGGGTATGACTTCTATTCCTTTATCGACAGCGATAACCATGTGGTGGGTGGATTCTATATGATCGGGTGCAGGATTGTTACCCCCGAGAAGATCATTAAATTTGCGCCTAGAGGCCAGGGGCCTGGCGATCTTATGACGTTCAGTGCCGCGTTTCCCTATAAAGGAGATATTATCGTTTTTGAGTTGCCTGGGAAGGCAAAGGTCTTCACCAAAAAGAACGGCACCTATGTATGGAAAGAGACAAAATGGTTCAAAAGAGGAATATATCCTCACATGATAAAAGAAGGAATATTTTTCGATAATAAATTTTTCCTGACCGGCTATGAACCGCTAGAACAGACAAAAAATGAGGAGAAAGTTTCTTACCTGAAGGTGTATGATGACAACGGGCAGCCATTAAAACAGTTGATAAGAAAAACTTACACAGCACCCCATCGATTTAATGAAATAAAATATCATATCATCGGTTATAAGACCGATAGGGTTATCTTTTTACCGGCAAATAAATTGAAGGTAACGATTGTTTCAGCAAAAAAACTGGAAATTATCAAAGAGGTTGACCTGGAAATTCCCGGGTTTTACAAGAAAATGCCGGAAGATTTCTATATATTCAAGAGATATGATAATCCAAAGGATAATTTTCGATTGGATATCGAAACCTGGGCGACAGGTTACTCAAGTATAACCGAAGCTGCCGTGGATGGAAATTACCTGGTGGTTCAAGTGCGGACATGCAGCGAAAAAGAAAAAAAATTTGCTCTCCTGTTTTACAACGCTGAGAACAACTTTAAACTGGAAAAAACCGTGTTCACCGATGATTTCCTGCTGGACATCAAGGACGGTAAATACTATTGTTTTGCCAACGGCAACCCCGGCCGCGACGATGATACCGACAATTGTATCATAAACATATATGCCTGGGAAAAAGCCAAATAAATTTTTTTGCCTGGTCTTTTTCTCTGTCGCTTTTCTTCGTGTTTCTTCGTGTAACTTCGTGGCTAAAAAAAAAGCCTTCGAGGTTCGTGGTTTTAAAATTAACATATTGCAATCTGGGGATATTTCGACTATAATTAGGATTCTAAAGAAAAGAAAGATTGAATGATCTTTAGGCGGCTAAAACAGATCGACAGCCGATAAAATCGCAAGTTCTATCGCTGCTGGTTAATAGGTAATAGATTCTCGTATTTGTTGATGTCAATGAATAAAGAAGTAGGTAAGCCAGATCAGATCGAACGCTGCAAAATCCTGTTCAAAGGAATTGTCCAGGGCGTTGGGTTTCGCCCTTATCTGTACCGGTCCGCTCAAGAATTCCAGCTTACAGGTTTTGTGAAAAACACCACCGAGGGTGTGATCCTGGAGGTAGAAGGAAAAAATATCGACGGGTTTATTAATTACATCTTCAACCATTTACCACCTTTATCCGAAGTGGTGGACTACCACGTCTCAAATATACCGCTGCAATTTTCAAAAAAATTTGAAATCCATTCCAGCGAAAATACAGATAAAAGCGATTTACTGGTTTCCCCGGATATTGCCGTATGTGAAAACTGTAAAAAAGAGCTTGCCGATCCTTCGGACAGGCGATACCGGTATCCCTTTATCAATTGCACCGACTGCGGACCACGGCTGACCATTATTCAAGATTTACCCTATGACCGCCCCAAAACCACCATGTTTAAATTCCCCATGTGTGAGCAATGCAGCACAGAATACCACGATCCCCTGGACAGGCGTTACCATGCCCAGCCGGTATCCTGTTACAAATGCGGCCCCATCCTGGCCCTTTATGACTGCCAAACCAATGAAATCATAACCAAAACCGGTAACCCGTTAGCACCGCTGGAACATGCCTGTAAAAAGATAAAACAAGGACATATCGTGGCAATAAAGGGATTAGGCGGCTATCAGCTGGCCTGCCTGGCATCTTCTGACGAGGCATTATTAAAATTAAGAAAATTCAAAAAACGGGAACGTAAACCTTTTGCACTAATGGGTACACTGGAAATGATCCGGCAAAATTGCATGGTTTCGGAAGCGGAAACGAAACACTTGCTTTCTCCATCCGCTCCCATCCTTCTTTTGAAAAGCAAACCCGAAACAACCGTATCGAGATATGTGGCACCGGGGCAGAATACCATCGGGTTCATGGTTCCTTATACACCGCTGCATATCCTATTGCTCCGGGAAATCAACCAACCCCTGGTGATGACCAGTGCCAATTTTTCCGATGAACCTATTATCCATAAAGACTTCTATTCGGTACTAAAAGAGCTTTCGGATTATATCCTGACCCATGACCGGGATATCTATCTTTTTGCCGATGATTCCGTGGCCCGGGTGGTGGAGGAGAAATTGTACATGATTCGGCGGAGTAGGGGATACGTCCCCTTTCCCATTACCCTTCCTTTAGAATCTCCCAAAACCATCCTGGCACTGGGTCCCATGCTGAAAACCACCTTTGCTATTGTACGGGGAAACAAAGCCATCCTCAGTCCCCATATTGGCGACACGGAATCCCCCTCTGCCATCGAAGCGGAAAAATTCGCTGTTGACCACTACAGGAAACTATTTGCCTTTGAACCGGATATCGTCGTTATCGATAAACATCCCGGTTACCCCAACCGCCTCCTGGCAAAACAATTTAAAAATGCAGAAATTGTTGAAATCCAACACCACCAAGCCCATGTGGGTTCTTTGCTGGCAGAAACCGGGGAAAAAGAACCAATTATCGGCATTTCTATGGACGGCACCGGTTATGGGGATGATGGGAAAATCTGGGGCGGGGAATTTTTTGTGGGGAATTATCAAGACCTCTCCCGGTTCGGCCATTTAAAATATATCTTCTTACCTGGGGGTGACAAAGCCGTCCTGGAACCGTGGCGATTTGCCTTGTCTATCTTATTCAGTCTTTACGGTGCCGATGACCAAACGGTCAGCCAATTTGCCAATCAATTCGGGGAAAAGGGACTGCAGCAGTTGAAAATCATAAACAGCAAGATAAACGCTTTCGGTGTTTTAACCTCCAGCTGCGGCCGGGTCTTCGACGCGGTGTCTTCCCTCCTGGGAGTCGGTCATTTTAACAGTTTTGACGGCGATCTTCCCTCTCAACTGCAAACCTGTGCCGAAGCATGTGGTTCCAGCGCTGCCAATTCCAACTTTACCATCGAAAAAGAAGAAAATAACACAATTCTTAACTTATTGCCCCTTTTTCATGATATAATAAATGATAATCGAAGTGTACCGGAAAAAGCATTTATTTTTCATAAAACCCTGGCACAAGGCATTGTCAGTATGGCAGAAGAAGCAAGAAACGAATTGAATATAAACAAAGTCGGCTTAACCGGCGGCGTATTTCAAAATACCCTGTTACTGCGTTTAACCATGGATAGATTAAAAGAAAAGGGATTCCAGGTACTGATCCACTCGGAAGTACCATCCAATGATGGCGGAATATCCCTGGGCCAGGCGTATTTAGCGATTGGAAAACAAATAGCAAAGGCACAAAGGCACAAAGGCACAAAGAAAAAAATTTTTTATAAAAACTTCGTGTCTTGGTGTCTTCGTGGCTAAAAGGAGGTCTACATGTGTATAGCTGTACCCATGAAGGTGGTTGAAATAAACGACGAGAAAAATACCGGTATTGTGGAAAGCAGTGGAGTCAAACGGGAAATAGGACTCCAACTGATGGATGATATTAAGGTGAACGATTGGGTCATTGTGCACACCGGTTTTGCCATATCCAGGCTGGAGGAGAAAGAGGCGCAGGAAACCCTGAGCCTCCTGAAAGCAGGAGGATTCATTGAGTGACTATGATCAAGACCGGTATCGAAAGGTGGACCAGGAACTGGTAGACCAGTTAAAAGCGTTTGCCTTTGACCGGCTGGTGAAAATAATGGAGGTGTGCGGCACTCATACGGTTGCTATTCACCGGTTTGGTATCCAGCGGCTGCTCCCGGAAAGCGTAAAGCTGGTTTCCGGTCCGGGTTGTCCGGTGTGTGTGACTCCCGATACGTTTATCGATGAGGCTGTATTCCTGGCCAGGGAAGGTTTTTTAATTGCCACCTTCGGTGATATGATACGGGTGCCTGGTACTCACTCTTCTTTGGAAAAGGAACGGGCACAGGGCCATGACATAAAAATCGTCTATTCCCCCCTGGATGCGCTCCGGGTGGCAGAGACATCTAAAAGAGATGTGGTGTTTCTGTCTGTGGGTTTTGAAACCACGATACCGGGGATAGCCGTGACCGTAATGCAGGCAAAAGAGAGAGGGATCGATAATTTCTTTCTATTAACTGCCAATCGCCTGATCCCGCCGGCCATGACTGCCCTGATCCAGGAAGACTCCCAACTCAACGGATTTATACTTCCCGGTCATGTTAGCACTGTCCTGGGTAAAACAGGTTACGACTTTATGGAAGCCCTCAATGTCCCTGGTGTGATTTCCGGGTTTGAGCCGGTTGACATTGTTTCTTCGATTATCGTGTTATTAAGACTGATACGGGAGACTAAAGCCCAGGTGGTGAACAATTATAAACGGGCTGTTCGGGATGAGGGCAATCCCAAATCCCAATCCTTAATAAATACCGTATTTGCAGAGACTGATGCGGAGTGGCGAGGAATCGGAGTTATTCCCAAAAGCGGCCTTCAATTAAGAGAAAAATATGCCGGCCTGGATATAAGAAATAAAATAGAAATTAAAACAGAAGGAGGAAAACGCCCTTCCGGGTGCCGGTGTGGTGATGTGTTAAAAGGTCGGATCGATCCACCGGAATGCCCGTTGTTTGGAAGCAAATGCACCCCTGACTCACCCATCGGCCCGTGTATGGTATCTTCAGAAGGCAGTTGCAGCGCCTGGTACAAATATGGATAGAAAGAAAAAATTCGAAATTCGAATATCGAAATTCGAAACAATATCAAAATCCAAATGTTCAAAATTCAAAACAATGCTTATTATTATCTTGTTTTGGTCATTTGAATTTTGGTCATTTGGATTTGTTTCGGATTTCGTGCTTCGTATTTCGGATTTATAGTTAAAATAAGGTGTAATATATGGATAAAATAATGTTGGCCCACGGTGGCGGCGGTCAAAAGACAACAGACTTGATTCGCAATAAAATTCAAAAATATTTCAATGATCCGGAGCTGAGTCAAATGGATGACGCGGCAGTTTTGGATAAGCTGGTATTTACCACGGATTCTTTTGTGGTGGAGCCATTGTTTTTTCCTGGTGGTGATATCGGTGAACTGGCAGTCAGTGGAACCGTTAATGATATTGCCGTGATGGGTGCCCGGCCCCTCTACTTATCTGTGGGATTTATTATTGAAGAAGGATTTGAAATCAACAATTTTGAAACGATCCTGGAATCTATGAAACGAGCTGCTGAAACCAGCCCGGTTCGTATCGTCACCGGTGATACCAAGGTTGTCGATCGAGGTAAATGTGATGGCATATACATCAACACGTCCGGGATTGGTGAAATCGCATTTACTCCGCCGCCTGGTGTGGAACGCATCCAGCCGGGTGATATGGTTTTGATCAACGGCCCCATTGGCCTGCATGCCATATCGGTGTTGACCGCCCGGAAGGAATTCGGACTGGATACGGAAGTACTCAGTGATGTGGCTCCCCTGTGGTCGCTAATTGAGCAATTGAACGATTTTGCTGTCAAGTTTATGAGAGACCCCACCAGGGGCGGCATTGCCCAGGTACTCAATGAGATAGCAGGGGATAGGGATTTTGGCGTTGAAATATGGGAAGATTCGCTTCCCATAACCCAGGAAGTTGTGGGTGTATGTGAAATACTTGGCTTTGACATTCTTCATCTTGCCAATGAAGGGAAGGTAATTGTCGTGGCTGCTGAAAAGGACGCGGAAAAAATCCTGGAGATAATGGAAAATGACCCATTGGGAAAAGGAGCAAAAATAATCGGAAAAGTGACTGAAAAGAATAAAGGCATGGTGACACTTAAGACCACGGCATTAAGTGAGAGGATTGTTTTGCCCCCCACAGGTGAATTGATCCCCCGGATTTGTTAGGATAAGTAGTACGTTGTTCCTTTGAAAAAAAGGTTAAATTCTGGTAAAATAGTAGCAGTGGACTCAGGAAATAAAAATAAGAAATTTTTACCCAGAGGACCGAGATGCCAGGCAAAAGTTTGCGGACTAGTGGTGATTCTACTATTCCTGGTTCTGCCCTCAGACCTGCAGGGTGTGGAAAAGAGCATAAGATTTCATCATTTATCCATTGAAGATGGTTTGTCTCAAAGCACGATTAACACCATACTGCAGGATAAAAGAGGGTTTATGTGGTTTGGTACCCAGGAAGGTCTGAATCGTTACGATGGCCATGGGTTTATTCACTATAAATTTTCATCAACTGATCCCCACAGCCTGGGAGATGATTTTATTTATACCCATTATGAAGATCGCCAGGGAGTGTTGTGGGTGGGGACGGGTAGTGGTGGTCTCAACCGCTTTGACCCTGTAACTGAACAGTTTACCCGGTACCAGCATCATCCGGGAGATTCGAAAACACTTAGTAACAATGATGTGCGTGCTATTTATGAAGACTGGCAGGGTGTATTATGGGTGGGTACAGTAAATGGTTTAAACCAATTTGATGCCCGGACAAAAACATTTATCCATTACAAGAATATACTGGGAGATCCCAATAGTTTAAGTCATAATCATATTCGCTGCATCGTCGAGGACCTGGAAGGAAACCTCTGGATCGGTACCTGGGGTGGTGGCCTCAACCGGTTGAACCGCGGCCCAAATGGAATGTATACGTTTACCCGCTATTTGAAGTCCCCGCATAACCCCAACAGCCTGACGGATAATCATGTGAGTTCTATCCAGGTTGATCCAGCGGGGTGGTTTTATATCGGCACAGCCGATGGATTTACTCATTTTGACCCGGTTACAGGAAGCGCTGCCCGGTACCAAAAGCCGCCAGGCACTCCCAACAGCCTGGCAGATAACAGGATTAATGCTCTTTACCTGGACATGGAACCATCCGGTTCCAGGTACCTTTGGATATGTACGGATAAAGGACTTCATCGTTTTAATTGCAGAACAAAGAAAATTTTCGGTTACCAAAACGTCCCCAATGCCCCAAAAAGTCTCTCCAATAACTGGATTCTCTCTTTTTATAAAGATCTCGCTGGAAGCTACTGGATTGGCACCAATGCAGATGGTATTTACCGCTTTAATCCCGCCAGCATTCAATTCGGAAGTTACTTGAAAGATACTGATAACCCCGACAGCCTGGTGGACAGCAGTGTCAACAGTATATGCCTGGACCGAAAGGGAATAATCTGGATAGGAACGGTAGGGGGACTTAAAGGGTTTGACAGGGATAAGAATCAGTTTACACATTACTACCAAAAACCGGGGGATCCCAATAGTTTGAGTGATAATGATGTCAGATGCATTCTCGAAGATCATACCGGGACCTTCTGGATAGGTACCCACGGAGGTGGAATCAACCGGTTGGACAGGGATAAAAATCGATTTACTCGATACCTGAATGAACCGGGCAATCCCAACAGCCTGAGTGATGATGATGTGAAATGCCTCTACGAAGACCACACCGGCACCCTCTGGATCGGTACCCACGGTGGGGGCCTCGACCGTCTGGATGTCACCAGGAAGCATTTCACCCATTATAAAAATGATCCCCACGACCCTCACAGCTTAAACGACAATTATATTCGTGCCATCTATGAAGATCGCTCTCATGTCCTGTGGATAGGAACCAAAGATGGTGGGCTCAATCGTTTTAACCGTGCCAGCGAACAATTTACCCATTACACCCACAACCCCCAGAATCACAACAGTATCAATAGCAATTTTGTGCTGTGTATCATGGAAGATACTCGTGGTTCCCTATGGATCGGGACAGCTGGCCGCGGGCTTGATCAGTTGGACCCATCCCGCAAACATTTTTCACATACTACCATTTTGGATGGACTTCCCAATAATATGTTATACAGCATCCTTGAAGATGAAGAAGGCAACTTATGGCTCAGCACCAACCATGGGTTATCTCGTTTTAATAAAGATAAAATAAAACCATTCACCAATTATGATTGGTCTGATGGGCTGCAAAGTAATGAATTTAACTACGGCTCTTATTTTAAAAGTGAGAGCGGTGAGATGTTTTTCGGTGGCATCAATGGTTTTAACGCCTTTTACCCCAAAAACATCAAGCATAATGAGGACCCACCGCCAGTATTTATTACCGGTTTCCAGTTATTCAATAAGGCTGTACCTATTGGTGAAGGGCCGGACGGCCGTACTCTTTTAACGGCAAGTATTACCGAAACAAAAACCATTGAATTAACCCATGAAGATTATATCTTTTCCTTCCAGTTCGCGGCATTAAATTATATTTCTCCTGAAAAGAATCAATATGAATATATCATGGCTGAATTCGAAAAGGAGTGGAATAAAGTAGGTAATCGCAATTATGCTACGTATATCAACCTTCCGCCCGGGAAATACACCTTTAAGGTGAAAGGCTCCAATAACGACGGTGTGTGGAATGAACAAGGGGCATCATTAAAACTGGTTATTAAACCGCCTTTTTGGGAAACCACGTGGTTTCAGTTGCTCGTTGTTGTGTTTATCATTGGCAGCATTTATTTTGTATACCGGATGAGGATGGGCTCTTTGGAGAAGAAACGAAGAGAACTTGAACGAATGGTGTCGCAGCGGACAGAGGAGCTGCAGAAGCAGCGGGAAATCGCGGAGAAAGAGCGGGAAACCGCACAGACGGCTAACGAAGCCAAAAGCCAGTTTCTGGCCCGGATGAGCCATGAAATTCGTACACCCATGAATGCCGTAATCGGTTTTACGGATATGCTGCTGGATACCCGGCTCAACGAAGAACAGCTTGATTACGCCAGAAGCATCAAACAGAGCGGCGATTTCCTGTTGGGGATAATTAATGATATACTGGATTTTTCCAAAATAGAGGCCGGTCAATTGACCTTTAACCCGATTGATTTTGACCCGGAAATAACCATCTTCGATATTTGCGAATTAATTGCTCCCAGGAAAGGGACCAAACCCATTGATTTTCTTATCCGCATTGGCGAGTCGGTGCCTGCCTTTGTCAAAGGAGACCCGGCGCGGTTTCGCCAGGTGGTGTTAAATATGGTGGGAAATGCCCTTAAATTTACAGAAGCCGGTGAAATAGAGGTAACCCTTGATGTCGATGAAAAAAAAGAGAACGACATAAAACTCCACACCATTGTCAGGGATACCGGGATTGGCATCCCTGCGGACAAGCTAGCCAGTATTTTTGAAGTCTTTCAGCAGGTGGATGGTTCTGTCACCCGGAAGTTTGGGGGGACCGGTTTGGGCCTGGCTATATGTAAGCAGATTGCGCAATTGATGATGGGTGATGTCTGGGCTGAAAGTCAACCAGGCCATGGATCGGTATTTCATTTCACTGCCTGGATGGAAGAATCCAGGAAAAAAGTGTCTCCGAGAACGGTGCCCCGGCATCTTTCCGGTAAAAAGGCCCTCATTGTCGATGACAACGCCAATAACCTTGATATCCTTACCCACCAATTGCAGCAGGTGGGCATGCGGATTGTGGGACTAACCAACGGCCAGCAGGTGGTAACAGAGCTTCAAAAGCACTTTGGGGTGGGTGATCCTTTTGACTTGTGTATCCTGGATATTCGACTGCCCGGTATGAATGGTTTTGATATTTTAAAAAAGATACGCAGGCTGGATCCCTCCTTTTCAAAACTCCCGGTACTGGCGTTTTCTTCCTCTTCTCCCGGCCGGATTAAACGGTACCAGGACGCTGGATTTGATGGGTATCTACCCAAACCCGTCAATCGACAAAAGCTTATTCAAATGACGGCGCGGCTCCTGGAAGGAGAGATAATCAGCCCGGATGAAAAAGAAATGCAACCTTTGGTAACCCAGCATACCCTGGCTGAAGAAGCCAAACAATCGGTACGGATTCTACTGGCGGAGGACAATCCCATTAACCAGAAATTGGCCCGGTATGTGTTGACCAAAGCAGGCTATCACCTGCATATCGTCAATAACGGCAAAGAAGCGGTAGAAGCTTATATATCAGCCCCGGAAAACTTTGATCTCATTCTAATGGATGTCCAGATGCCGGTAATGGATGGAATAGAAGCAACAAAAATTATCAGGGAAAAACAAAAAGATTCTAAAAAAATACCCATAATCGCGGTCACTGCGGAAGTGATGAAAGGAGACAAGGAAAAACTACTGGCTGCCGGGATGGATGATTATATCTCAAAGCCCATCAAGAGAGAGGTCATATATGAGATGGTAAAAAAATGGGCGCTGTCCAAGTAATCAAGTGAACTTGACAATTACCATTGTTTTTTAGTATATTAATTACATTAGGTCTTTATTTTTTAAAATAGAAGATTGGAAGTAAGGAGGATTTCAGTGAAACGATTGAAAATCATTTTTTTAAGTTTATTTGTACTGGCAATTGCCGCGCCTTCCCTGCAGGCAGTAACTATAAAACTCGGAACCATTGCCCCGGAGCGTTCCCCATGGGTCAAAGAACTCAAGTTGTTGGGACTGGAATGGAGAAAAATCACCAATGGAAAAGTTAAAATCAAAATATATGCCGGAGGCATTGCCGGCAGCGAAGAAGATATGGCTCGAAAAATCCGGCTGGGTATACTGGGAGGCGCTGTTTTTACAAATAGAGGAATCAATAATATATACCCTGATTCCTACGTACTGAATATTCCTTTTTACATGGATTCAATAGAGGAACTGGATTATATACTGGAAAAGATGAGTCCCTTTTTCGAAAAGGAAATTGAAAAAAAAGGATTCAAAGTGATTGTCTGGGCCAAGGCCGGGTGGGTTAATTTTTTTACAAAAAAGCCCATCCAATACCCCGAAGATCTAAAGAAACACAAAATTTCCTTTACCACCGGGGCACCGGCAATGGAACAGGCCTGGAAACAATCCGGGTATCATATCGTGCCCAACGAACTAAAAGATATGATGATGGGATTACAAAGCGGCATGGTGGATTCCTTTTATCTTCCTCCCATAATGGCGGCATCCGGCCAGTTTTTTCCCTTAGCACCCAACATGTGCCCCTTAAAAATTGCCCCACTCATGGGCGGTTTCGTGATCTCAAAACGAATATGGGACCGGATTCCCAATCAATACAAAGAAGAAATGACCGCTGTTGCCAAAAAAATGGCTGCTAAACTGTATCAAAAAACCATCGAACTGGAAAAAGAAGCCATCGAGGAAATGAAAAAGCACGGCCTGAAAATCAACCCGGTACCCCCTGGTGCATTGGCAAAATGGAAAGCCGCTTCGGAAAAGGGAATGGATGCCCTCGTGGGCAAAGCCTTTTCAAAGGAAATATTTGACAAACTGGTACGCCACCTAAAAGAATTTAGGCAGTCGAATAAATGATTTCTTTTATTCACCACAGAGTACCCAGAGGGCTGTGTTCTCTGTGCTCTCTGTGGTTAAATATTTATCAATCCGGTTCCTGGATATCGTTATCAATGGCACCGTTGTTTACATTAACGCTTTCCCAGGTCCCGCCGGTACCGTTCCAATTGACTAAATTAAACGTATTGGAACCGTCAGGAAATCCTCTCACTTTGTATACGGTTACCGCATCGGTCCAGTGTAAGGGAGTTCCGGACTGGCAAACATCCGGTGTTGTATCGGCTTTAAGGAAGAATACATAATCCGTATAGCCTTCCCAACCAAAAATTTTTGCCTGTCCGTTTCCATCCACGCAAACCGCTGCACCTTCATCGCAGCCAATGGCTTTTGTGGTATTTACCGTTGTAAAACCATCTACAATATTCCTGGCCATAAAGGTGATGGTTCTGCCCAGTCGATCTCTTTCAGATAAATGCGAGTCTGTGATAATTCCGCTGGTAAAAGGAATCTGGGTAATAAAGTCGGTTTTCCTGTAGTTCATGTATTCATGGTAGGGATCGGACAGTGCTTCTGAGGAATACACACCGTATGATTCAGGAATATAATCGATTTGTCCCAGGATCGCCAGTCCTGCGGATGTTCCACCCACGGCAGCATTTTTAACGTTAACCAGGTAATCGATGGCACTTTCTACTTTGGTATCATTCCAAAAGTCGTAGTAATCTTTTTGATCTCCACCGGCAATCCAGAGGGCTTCCGCGTTTTTAATCACCTGCTCGGTATAGGTTGCATTGGCGAAGTCAACTTTATTGATCACCAGGGTATGAACCGAGTCCACACCGCCGATTTGATTGTAAATATAATCCTGGTAGCCATCGGAACGGTCGGTCCTGATAACCACAAAGTCACCACCATTGGTTCTGGCTGTAAGCCAGGCCATTGCCTCGTCGCATTCAGGTCCACCGCCCATATGAACAGTGCCGGCTTGATGGCTGGTGACCACCCAGTCAGGATTCCCTGTCACATATACCCTCATCCCTTTGGGTACGGACCCGGGATCCGGTTCAGTACCGCCGCCGGAGCCAACAGTGATGACGGCCGTATCGTCATCTGTCCCACCATTGCTGTCAGTTACGGTCAGGACAGCCGAATAGGTCCCTTCACTGGTATAGGCATGGGTGACGATCATGCCCGAAGCCGTGTTCCCGTCGCCAAAATTCCATTCATAAGAAACAATCGTCCCTTTTTTGGCATAGGAACCTGAACCGTCAAAGGTGACGACTTCATCCACATTAACGGTCTGGTCCGGCCCTGCATCGGCAACCGGCGGCGGGACAGCAAACAGGACGGCTGTTAAAATCAACAAGCCTGCCAGGAAAAGGGGAGAAAAAACAGCATTTTTTGCCTTTTTGATTTTATTCATGTTAACCTCCGTGTATATGATTGATGTTTTTGAATTTACGGTTGGGCAAGCTGAAGAAAACTTTTTTAACTCGTTATAAAGATAAAATAATTGTCACCTTTTGTCAAGGAAAAAATAGAAAAAAGTAACAGTTAAGTTGTTTTTCATCACGAAGGCACGAAGATCACCTTCGCGTCCCTTCGCGTGTCTTCGCGGTTAACTTATTCAGCGATTACCAGCATTTCAGGGTCATCATGAGTGAGTGGATCATTCCTGCTGAAATGACCCAAATTGCAGCCGAAAATACCAATATTCTTAAAACCCAGCGATTTTAAATACCAGGTGATCTCACTGGGGGTATAATACCGGGTATTATCGTTGATAGTTTTCTTTTTCCCTGAATCATCAACAAAATCAATAATGGAGCTTTCCCTGAAGGTAAGCAAGTCAAAGTGGACATTTGCTGCATTAATTCCATGTTCATTATAAAATTCTGCCATATTATGAAACAGGGGAAACAAGGCACTTAATGTGGTAAAAATCAATTTTCCTTTTGGTTTCAAGGCGTTTCGGGCATTTTCCAGGATTTTGTAATTCATTTCATCGGTTTCCATTAGAGGAAATGCCCCTTCGCAGATCATGATGACCAGGTCGAATTCTTCTTTAAAATCCAGGTCCCGGGCATCGGCAATGGAAAAATCAATATGTAAATTTTCTTTCTTTGCTTTTTCAATTGCCCGTTTGATTTGTGCTGCCGACAGGTCGATCCCGGTAACGTCATAGCCTCTCCCGGCCAGTTCGATGGCGTGTCTGCCGGTTCCGCAGCCAATATCTAAAATTCGTTTTGTTTTATCGAAGTTGATTTCTTGTTCGATGAAATCCACTTCCCCTTTGGTTCCTTTAGTAAATTCTTCTTTATCGTACGACTCGGCATAATTTTCAAAGAATTCTTCATACCATTGTTTCATTCTCAAATCCTCCGTTACGATATTATACCGCATTTTTTCTTCGGTAAGACTATAACATAAGGCAAAAAAGATTTCAAGTTATCTGAGGGTTGAAAGAACTACGTCATTTTTTAAAAAGCACGAAATCCGAAATCCGAAATCCGAAACAAATCCAAAATTCAAATGTTCAAAATACAAAACAAAAGCAGCATGATACGGTGCTTTCTATTTCTTTTGTTTTGGTCATTTGAATTTCGGTCATTCGAATTTGTTTCGAATTTCGATATTCGAATTTCGGATTTCCACGGGTGTGGGAGCTCTTTTAAAGCATTTGACGCACTCGTGAGGGGCTTGACTTAATTTTTTTTTGGTGGTAAATTGTTTTTTTTAAATAGGAGGAAGCGATGAAGAAGTTATGGGTTGTTTTTATTTTATTTGCGATGGGTTTTGTTGCTCCGCAGGCAATATTCAATGCTCATCCTGATGCTTCAAAAGCGGAAAACAATACCGGGGAGCAGAAATGGTATTTGGAAACGCCCCTGGCTATTCGCAAAGCGGTAGTGGTACCTGCTCCTGTTGACAAAGTCTGGGAAGCCTGGACCACAACAGAAGGCGTAACCACGTTTTTTGCCCCCAAAGCATCGGTGGAGTTAGCTGTTTTCGGTGATTTTGAAATGTATTTCGATCCCAAACAACCAAAGGGACAGCAGGGGAGTGAAGGTTGTAAAATTTTGAGTTTTATTACCGGTGAAATGTTTTCCTTTACCTGGAATGCGCCGTTGTCAATGCCAACGGTACGCCAGGCACGCACCTGGGTGGTGCTGCATTTTTATCCCCATGAAAGCAATCATACCCGTATTACCTTGACGCATGTGGGGTGGAAGATGGGTGAAGAGTGGCAGAAGGCGCTGCAGTATTTCAACAAAACCTGGGAAGTGGTGCTGGGGCGTTTGCAGTATCGGTTCCAAAAAGGTCCCATCGATTGGAAAAAACCCTTTACCCCTGGTGCCACCAAATAGCTAACAAGCAGCCACGAAGGACACGAAGAGACACGAAGAATAAATTAGGGGGTCTTTCGGGGCATGGCTTTGACAGCGCAAGGGTGCTTTACTCTGGATACGAAGATGGTTGTTCTTGTCTGCCCCTTTTCCATTATTCAGAATAAGGGAAAATTATCATTTTTTTTCATTTTATATGTTGATTGGTGTATTTTTTTAAAGATATTTCCATTATTTTCTTGACAAGAGGCAGGATTTCATCTATATTTAAGGCATGGAATTAACAAAACAGCAGGTGATAGATAAAATCTTATCTTTCAATTACGTTGAATTGGCCGAATGGATAAAAAATAGGCTTCAAGGCAATGATAAATATTTCCCTATATACTTAGGCCATGAACCCAATCTCAGTGGATTTTTAATCAATACGTTTCGTCACATAAAAGACGAAAAATTCAGGGATAATTTTCTTGAGATTTTGGGTGATCTCACGAATCAGTTCAGAGGTTTAAGCAAGAGTCAGATTGAAGAGTGCAAAGAATATATTGTGGAACTTCTTATCCTTTGCGGGAATATAAGACAATTTGACAATAAAGTTTCTCTGTTAGAAATTGCTGTTTCCGGGAAGTTTAAAGGTATTAAAGTCGATGAAGAAACAGACTTGCATGCCGATCTATTGACCACATTGGCTTCTTATAAGATTGTAGGAATTCATAAATTTTGGATTGACCAGCTTTTGGACAAATCTGACCGGTATTATGCTAATCCTGCCTTTTATGCGTTGATCGATAACCTGGACAGGCTTTTTGAGTATATCGATGTTTTTATAGATAAATTCAAAGGAGATATTGAACTGAAATGGGGAATCCAGGCATTAATCAATGACCACGGTAAGAAAGAAATAGTCAACCGGTTTAAAAGTATTGAACCCCGATTGTCCTTTGAGCAGAAGCAAGCGGTCAATCATGCATTTATAGAAGTTGGGGAAAATCCCGTCTATCCAATAGAAGCACTATCAGAAAAAACTGAAAAGGAATTAGGATACAAAGAAGACCAGGAGGCTGAATAATGGCTTTATCGAAGCAAGAAGTAATAGATAAAATTTTGTCGTTTGATTACCAGGGGTTAGCACAGTGGATTGAATCACGACTTCATGGAGATGATGGATATTTTCCTATTTATGAGGGGTATGAGACCAATCTTAGTAAGTTTCTGAGCGAATCGTTTCACCACATAAAGGAAAAAAACTTCAGAGAGAATTTTCTTGAAATCCTATATGATCTTACAATCGATTTATGGGGGTACACAGAGGACAAGGTTAAAGAAAACCAGGAGTATATTTATGAATTACTCTCTTTATGTGGACGTATTGAAAAATTTAAGCGAAAAAATGCCCTATATCGAATTGCCCGGTCAGGGAAGTTAAAAGGGTTTAGCGCCTATAATAGAGATTTACACTTGATGCTTTTAAGAGCATTAGCATCTTACCAGTCTGCTGGAGATTGTGATTTCTGGATTGAGCAAATGAAAGACGATTCAAACAAATATTATGCCAATGCGGCTTTTTACGCGTTGCTGAATCGTAAATATAGACTTGATATCCTTTTTCAACATATTAACATCTTTATCGACCGCTTTAAAGGGGAAATCGACCTGGTTTGGGGCATACGGGCTTTAATTGAGGATTACGGTAAAGAAGAAATACTCAATAGGTTTAAAAAGATTGAAACAAAATTGTCCCAACAACAAAAAGAAGCAGTTAATCATGCCCTTATCGAAGCCGACTATGAACCAGTTTACAAACTGAGAACAGTTGAAAGCTTGTTATGAGGAGGTATATTAAGGTGTCTGTTCTTTTTTTCTTGACAAAGAGTTCATTTCCAACTATAAATTTAAGCATGATAACTGTTTTAAATGATTATATAGAGAAATATATTCAAGATGCTGATAGTTCGGACGATAAGACAATTGCCCGGCATTTAAAAGAAATTATCCCCAAAACCACTCACCTGGAGGAAAAGGTTTTTAAGAAAATCGTCGGAGAATTAAAGAATGAATTGGACAGCAGGAAGGATGATGATTTTAAGAGTGCATTTCTGAAAGTCCGAAAAAAATTCATCTTAAAAGGGGATACTATAAAGGCGGAATTGCCGGCTGTCTTAATAAGAATAATACCAAATACCAGGAAATTCCTGGAATATATTGCCAATGCAAATGGAATAAAGGTGGAGAAGCTTGAAAAGCGGATTTCTTCAAGAGGTATTAAAGATTTTATTCAATATATAGGACATCTTGAATTGGCTCCTGGTGATAAAAATGTTGTCTTTGCAACTTTTGACGAAGACCACCTGGAAAATGATCCATTCATTAATCGGAAAGTTTTCGACATCGTTAATATGTTAGCTCTACATATGGACGATAGTTCTAATAATGAAGAACCTTTGACAGCCGTGAAACTTAAATATAGAAATAGGAAAAGCAGTGAAAAGAAATTTCCCACTTTTATTGATGCCGGTTGGTATAGAAATTTTTATCCCGCAGATGAAGAAGATTTCTATGGGAGAACCAAAAGTCTTGATAAGTCTTTAAAAAACATGCCGGAAGTGGTGCACAAAAACTCAAAAATGTCTGATGTAGTGAAAGATATTGTATTTTTGAAGGATTAAGATTATGGCACAATCAAAACAGGATGTTAAAGAAAAAATATTATCTTTTAGTCATGATGAGCTAAAGAACTGGATTCGTTCCAGGCTTCACGGGGAGGATAGATATTTTTCAATATACCTGGGGCATGAAACGAATCTCAGGGGCTTTTTAAGCGATGTGTTTAATCGCATAGAAAACAAGGAATTCAGGGATGATTTTATTAAAACCTTGAACCAATTGATTAATGAAATTGACAGATATACGAAGGACGAAATCGAAGAAGACAAAGTATATATATATGAATTGTTCACCCTTTGCGGCACTATCAAGCAATTTGAAAAAAAAGTCACTCTTTTCCAAATGGCAAAATCCGGGAAATTTAAAAGGATTCAAGTTCACGATACGGACTTACATCTTGTGCTGCTAACAGCCTTGTCCTCATATAGGCTGGGAGGAAATTATAAATTCTGGATTGAACAAATGAAGGACGATTCAAACAAATATTATACCAATGCTGCTTTCTACGCACTTCTCGAGAACCGGTACAGCCTGGATATTCTTTTTAAGCATTTGGGGATCTTTATTGATAGATTCAAAGAGGGGATTGAACTCGTTTTGGGAATTGAGTCCTTGTTTGATGATCGTGAACCGACAGAAATATACGGAATGTTTAAAAAAATTGAGTCACGGTTATCTAATGAACAAAAACAAGCGGTTAATCATGCGTTTAAGGAGGCTGGATACGAGATACCTTATAAACCGGGCAAAAAGGTAAAATTTAAAGCAGATGAAGAACTGTTGTCCAAAGTGGCAGCACCCCAACCGCAATATGTCGCCGCGCCGACACCTAAATACAAACCCGGTGCCACCTTGAAAGAAAAAGCTTTGGAAATTTTTAAGCTGATGGGTTATGAGGTGGAGTTGAACCGTCAGATCGCAGGCCATTCCATCGATATTTTTCTCAAAAAGAAAAAAAGTATCGGTAATCGGTATGAATGCTGGATTTGCTTTTGCGATACCGGGAAGCGACAAGTAGGCAAGGCCGGCATCGACAGCCTATATCCTATCCGGGAAGCGGTAAGAGAGGAATTGGAAAAACAACCCGGTATTTGTGATGATTGCCAGGCAATAATCATCTCTGAAAAAGGCTTTACAAAAGTGGCCATTGAAGCGGCAAAGGTCTACCATATCGAACTAAAAACCCTGGACCAACTGCTTACTGATTTGAGGGCTCTTTTTAACCACGAAGCCACGAAGGACACGAAGGATCACGAAGAAGAGAAGAAGTTAAGAAGA
>JABAOH010075557.1_pt1 | contig 20332 bp, 15 predicted proteins | sample 7062181 | NCBI WGS metagenome assembly JABAOH01 (sample SAMN14538630, study PRJNA623070) | marine sediment metagenome | biome: marine biome [ENVO:00000428]; feature: marine pelagic biome [ENVO:01000023]; material: deep marine sediment [ENVO:00002113]; isolation source: pool of 5 deep marine... | reverse complement strand
GGCAGTCTCGAGGTCTCCTAGAACAAGCGGAAGGGTCAAAAGAACGAGCGATAGAAATAAATGGAATCCCTTTCTCATAGTGCGATACCTTTCAAGAATTTTTGTTTTCACGGTCCAAGTATTGCGATAACAAGTTCTCTATCAACATGGTTTCTGACCCATTCAGACGGCTCAAAAGAGCCGACAGGTGTGTTTGAGCAAGAAGCATTCCAAGTAAATAAACTCATACAATTTCATATAAGTGTTTGATAATAATTAGGTTTTTTGTAACATGAAGAGATCACTGAGTCCGATAAGTCTAAAATTTTTTCATACTTGAGAAAGTTTTTAATAGCTCAGTTCTCGATGAATGCCCGTACAATTTCTTTGCCTGTCCTTTCATTCCTTAGGCGGGCACATCACATGAAAAAGGCAGGATCAGAACTGATCCTGCCTTTAATCGACTAATCGTCCCTGGACTCGGGGGGGACGTTTCATTCAGCGTGCGGACTGAAACGCGCCTTTCTGTCCATCGAAATTCTCCTCGCGTGGACCGCGCCTTCGAGCTGGCTCTTATCGTCTAACTTGACTTTGGAATTCGGTGCATAGAGGGTGCCCCGCACTTTAGCCCGGTAGTCGATTTTGATGTACCGGTCGTGCAAAACGTTGATGGCCACATCCTTTGTTGAGCCACCTTCCACCTTGATTTCGGCCCGGTAATCGATATCGAACTGGTTCACCACGTTGACGACAATGGGGCCTTTGGAGACATCCATCACCACAGAGGCACGGCTGTCGATTTCAAACTTTCTCATATAGTATTCACCACTCGACAGATTAAGGACACCTTTCCTTTTCACTCGAACCTTTCCGTACGAACCAGGATCGAGGCCAAGAGACCTTCTCTTTCGGACCTTAATGTCATTTCCTCCGGCGGTAAAGCTCAACTCGGGGAAATCGATTAACTCTAGTGCTGGATCTGCATGTTCCGTGATAGTACCGCCGTTGATCACGTGCAACCCGCCGTCGCCATAAATCGCACCGTTGCTAATGACATCGCCGTCAACCGTGATCGATCCCTTGACCTTGACTTTCCCCCGAGATCGAAGGTCTCCCTTGAGGGTCCTGGATCGCCCACGTTCGATTTTAATCTTCCTGTTGGATCCGACATTACCTTGAGAACTGGAGATCCTTTTCAGTTCTACCTTGTCTTTGGCGTAGAGGACGTATTCCTGTAAGTTATCGCCTCTTTCCGGAGCCTCATCCACACCCATGTCAGGTGCGGGACCGACAATCCGCGGATCGCCTTCGAAATCTGTCTCCGGGAGAGAGGGCGCATCCGGATCGCCCGCATCAATGGCAGGAGATCTTTCGACAAGGTGAAAATCTCCGTTGTCAGGGTCAACAAATTGCGGGTCCGCATCGATGTTGCCGGCGCCGAGGTATCCTCCCGGGACGTTTGAATACGCTACGTCGGCATAACTTAGGCTGCCGTTGTACACTTCTGGTCCATCAGGAGCGGTGTTCCCCAAGAAGATGGTGTTGGTAATTATCGGATTGGAGCTGGAGAAGTTCCAGATTCCGCCACCTGAGCCACCTGCACTATTGTCGTAGAACGTGGTGTTGGTAATGGTCGGCGAAGAACCGAAAAAATTGGCGATAGCTCCACCGCTGAGACGGGCCGTATTCTTATGGAATGTGCTGTTAATGATAGCCGGAGAAGATCGATAGTTGTAGATGGCACCACCATAATAGTAGTCCGCACTATTGCCATAGAAGGTACAATTGATTATGGTAGGTGAGGCGGCGGAGTCATTATAGATTGCGCCTCCATAGCGGCCTCCACGATTCATATAGAAGGTGGAATTGGCGATAGTCGGGGATGAGCGGATATTTCGAATGCCGCCACCGTAGTAGAAATCGTATCCATTTCGAATCGTAAAACCGTCTATCCGCGAATCCGCCGAGACTGAGAAACAGAGGACATCATTGTTTCCGTCCACCGTGGTGATATTGTTGTGCCAATCCCTCTGTTCCAATTCGGTCTCTGATCCATTAAATCCGCCATATAGGCTTACTGCCTTGTTGACACGTACAGTCTCGTTTAGGACGTAGGTTCCGGCTAGAACCCAGATCTCGTCACCTTCTGCAGCCGCATCCACGGCTCTCTGGATAGTCGCAAAAGCGGAGTTCCAACTCTGGCCGTCATCGCCGTCTGAACCGTTGGACCCTACGTACCAGACTGCGCCCCAGCCACTGCCTGCGAAGGCTAGCACTGAAATACATGAGAGGAGTAGAAGAAATCTCTTCATGGTGGTTCTCCTTTCTTACTCAAAGATCTTTATTCAAAGATCCCTTCCTCCTCCTACGACAGCTCAGAGGAATCAAGCAGGAATTATGCCAAGGTATCAGGATTCTGATTGTTCAATGATTATAGGTGCTTAAATAAAGCCAAAGTGGTTTCTACTTAGGAATAACTGACGCAGTACGGCAGGGACTCTGAAAAAATGTCACAAAGACAGAATGGCCGGTCTTGACTATTTACGGCCATTCAGATAGGGTTTTCTCCACTGAGCAGTAATGTAAAACGCTATTGGGTCCCATCGTCTAGTGGCCTAGGACATCGGCCTCTCACGCCGAAAACACGGGTTCGAGTCCCGTTGGGACCATTCAATGAAACCAGAGGTTCAGGCTTTTGAACGAAGGCATCTCTCTTGACCCCGTCGGTTTCTCCATCCTATCCCCTTATCGGCCCCTGCATAACCCCGGTCCAAGCGGCCGCTCTCTCTCTGTTCAGAGCTTCCGAGGTGAAATCCGACTCGAGTTCCTCCATGGGACTCAGGCGAAGGTAAGATCAGGGAGATAACCAACAAAAAGGGCAGAGCGAAACTCGCTCTGCCACTATTTTGGAGAGGGAATAAGCAGGTCCTCTCACTTTTTCTTGCCAGAATTCACTTTCCTACCACGATCCAAAAGCCGTATGGCGTCTTCCCCAACGATCGGCGTACCAGCGTATTCATCCGGAAGAATTCCGGTTAGCTGAAGCAGAATTGTCTCTCCTGCCAATTGGTTGAGTGCCAGGGTTCCGACCAATTCGGGAACATCGAACTTCAGCGTCAAGTCCATGTACCCATCCCCACCGCGTTCGTGACAGGCCTCGGGTTCCCCTTCGAACGGGGTTGCGACGTCTTCGTAGCTCCACCGGAGTGGTGAGACACCTTCCTCAATTCCATCTCGGCTTAGCAGGATCTCAGAAGGATCGATCGTGGTCACATCGAAATCCTCGATGCCCAAAACAGCCACAGGCAGAACCCCCTTGCTCTTCACGTTGATCGGGTTAGAACAGGAACCGGGCTTGATGTCGACATGAATCAGCAATTCTTGGAGTAATGCTCGCGGAACCGTCTTTTGCAGGGTCAGCACCGCCCAGGCAGTGGAAAGGATTGGTCTGCCGAAAGGTTCCCACGGATCATTGGGCCAGGAGCCGTCCTCTTTCTGCCTTTGGACAAGAAATGTCGAGACCTCGTCAAACCAGTCGTGCTCAGTCACTCCGTCGCCATCGAGGTCAATCCGTTCTATTCCGAGATTCTCGAGGCCCTTCATCATCGCGAACATCGTCTGGTTGTCACCCCTCCAGCCGGGTGCGAATTTGTAATTACCTGGGTCATTCCAGTGCCGTTCGATGTAGTCGATAGCATCCTGCACACGCTCGGTTTCGGTTGTGTCACCGACCATGGCCATCTCATACAGTAGGTTCCCAGTCTTAAGGATGTTGACCCAGAGCCCGGCATTTGGAATCCACCGGGACCCCCCGTCGTGGGTATCCCCATCCACATCGTCCTGGATGGCGTCAATCCAGAGGTTCAAATTACCCTTGACGAACTCCGGAATGTTCAGATCAAAACCATAAGGGAGTGGTGTCGCAGCAAATCCCAATGCAGAGATAGCATACCCACTGTTAGAGTTATCCGCGCCAAACCACGAATCAGAATATGACCAGCCACCCTGGTATATGCCGTCGCCCGGGCCACGCTGTGCCCAAACTAGGTAATCGACAGCACCTTGGAGATCATCTCTATATAGCTCTGGATGGCCACTTGCGGCGATGGCCATCATGGCAATCGATGTGTTGTAAATCACGTGCCGGCCTGCCCCGACCATGAAATAAGTGCCTATGCCGTTATCATTCCCGTCAGCCTCGGGCTTCGATGAGATGTCCTGGTAATGAATCTGTCCGAAGATATAATCCAGTCCCTTTACGACATTCTCTCCATACTCGTAATCCACACCCATAGGGTCCAGGCCACGCTCGATGGCGTCCATTTCGAATGCGAGCACCACAAGTCCCGTATAACCGACTGGCTCCTCATCACGGAATCCCGACCAGGACCCATCGGGGTTCTGCTGGGCTGCGAGCCAGGAAAGCCCGATGGGCACAGCGCTCCCTATCTCTTCGTCCGTCGCTGCCGTGGCCGGAGTTCCCAGGGCGAGTACGGCGAGAAGGCTGCAAATCACGAATACTGAAAGTACCCTGTAAATCCAGCTTTTCATTTTCACCTTACTCCCTTCTTTGAAGCTTCAGGGTTTCCTTCCAAACCCGTCTTTCCTGTCCCTCCCTGTCAGAAGGTCTGGATCTCCTCTGCCTATTCTCCACCGGTTTATGCGAACCGTGTGCCAGACCATTCAATAGGAAAACAAAAATGATATCAGCATCTTGCGATACAGGCGTCAAACTTTCTTTTCCTGAATCTATGACATTCGGTCATACTATCCGACGATTTTCGGCACCCAGCGTCCCTGGCGCTCCGGGCTCGGCTCTATTTTGAAAAAGGACGAAGTTCGCATGAATGGTGAGGAGGCGCTATGGTGGTTCAGTGATGGGCAATTTGGAGCTTTTCCCATCGGGAATATTCGGCTCCGGCCGAAGCCTGCCCGGAAAAGTAAGGCAAAAAAAAGAGCCGGACGATGCCAGCTCTTTTTCTATTTCCTTATTATATATATGACCAGGGAAGGTGCTATTTCTTTTTCTTGCCTTTGTTCCTCTTCGCCTGGCCCGGAGGATATTTCGATCTGTGATCAGCGAAATACTTATAGGGCTTGTCAGTCTTCATCTCAAGGTGCACATAATGGTCATAATCCAGGTGGATACGGCTGGGAAGTCGGGCAGACACCCGCCATCCGTCTCCCTCAATGTAGAAATAAACCCGCCTTTCAACATCGTAATACACATAGTGGGCGGGGTAGTACCTATATTTGTATTTGGCGCGGCGTCCATGGGCGGGCGCCCACGGGGGAGGCCCCGATTTCTCGGGTGGGGGTGGCGAAGAACCGATTACCACACCCCCTCCGCTGACGCTGCAACTCGGAAGCAGGGACAATTGAAGCATGCCAATGGCAACCAAGACAATCATTTTCAATGTGTTTCTGTTCATGAGACTCTCCTGTTTTTTATCAGTCCGGTGCTGGATACTAAACCAATCGACTCCGCCCAGAAAGGTTAAACGTAGCTTTGCAAGAATTGTGCCCCATTGGACAGCAACATTATTTACGTTGCCGCCAACGAGTCGTTACTCCTGCGTTGATTCAGAGAGAGGCAATTCCGCTGTCATAGAAATGCCCCTATGGCCATTCGCCAAATGGCCAATGAGGGCATCATTTTCCTCCATCTCCTTCCTCTAGAAGGCAGAGACAGAAACAAACTACCCAGCCTCTGGCCTGGGTTTGATTTCTATTTCGACCCTTCGGTTCTTCTGCCTACCCTCGAATGTGTCGTTGGGGGCCACCGGCATGGTTTCGCCAAATCCGATCGCTGTGATCCTTGGGTTTGATACGCCTTTATCGATGAGATAGTTCCGAACAGATTTTGCACGCCTTTCCGAAAGCTCCTGGTTGTATACTTCAGACCCCGTGCTGTCGGTGTGGCCTTTGACGAGAATGTCTGTGTCAGGATAACGAGTCATCACGTCGGCCATCTCGCCAAGGGTATTCTTGGCTTCCGGTTTCAAGGCTGCTGAATTCACATCGAATAGGACAGCCTCAGCCATGGTGACAACCAATCTGTCTTCCTCGCGCTTGACCTCCGTGTTCGGTATCTTCTCTAGCTCCTTGGCCTGCTTATCCAATTTGTAGCCGATTGCTCCTCCGATAACGCCTCCAGCAACACCTCCAATGACGGCCCCTCCGGCTGTGTGCCCCGATCGATGGCCGATGACTCCGCCGACAATCGCCCCCGACGCAGCCCCGATCGCTGCCCCTTTGGCTGTCTTTGTCTTGGCGGCTTCATTAGCACCAGCACACCCGATAAGCCCAAAAAGCAGTAACAAAACCATCCACCGATTAAAGTTTCCTTTCATCTCGAGCCTCCCTAGATCCACTAAAATCTTCTTGCGATTAATCCCTGCCGACGGACAGGGTTCCTCGATTAATTATTATCACATTATTCATGCTTTTTATATGTGGCAGAGTTCCGTCGTCAATAGTCGACGAATCTTCCATTATTCAAGAACCAAAACGAGAGTTTTACTCAATCGGGAGTTGGGCTAACCAAAAACTCTCTGAAAGAATCCAGCCACGAAGAATATCAAGTTAGCTAGAGCCACCTCAGGATCTCCCCGCCGAAGAAACCCTCCCAGAAATACCACCCAGAAAAACGAAATTACGTCAGGGGGAGATGGATGCGGCCAGATCAGAGGAAGAAACACCGTGCGGCGGCTTCACGGAGAGAAGCTCTGTTTTGCCAGGAAATTCATAGGTCGGGACGAGCTCGCAGAGTTTTCTCATGAGGGCATCCCTTTTTCCCTGCACCGCCATTTTCCGCATCTCGCTGATGTCTTTTTCCAGGGAGGGGTATTCACCTTGCCGAAAGTGGATGCGCTTTATCTTTTTATGCCGACTGGGCAGGAGCTTTTCGCTGTCCTCCCACAGCTCCTCGATGAGTTTCTCCCCGGGTGGGAGGCCAACATATTCGATCGCTATATCGGTATCGAGTTTCAAACCCGAGAGCTTGACGAGTTTTTGAGCGATGTCGGCGATTTTGACCTTTTCTCCCATACCTAAGACAAGGGTCTCGCCTTTCTTACCCATGGCTGTGGACTGCAGAATCAATTCCACCGCTTCGACGGCGGTCATGAAATAGCCCTTGGCCTCGGGATGGGAGACGGTTATCGGTCCGCCTTCCTGGAGCTGCCTTTTGAAGAATTCCAGAAAAGTACCCTGGCTGTTGAGAACGGTTCCAAATCTGATAATGAGAAAAACCACCTGGCTCTCCCTCGCCATTTTCTGGACGACAAGTTCTGCAACCTTCTTCGTTGCCCCCACAACGCTGGTGGGATAGGCCGCCTTATCAGTTGAGAGGAAGATGAATTTCTCCGCCTTGTACGTCTTACTGAGGTCAGCAACGACTTTCGTGCCATAGACGTTTTCCATAAATGCTCTCTCTTCGTGACCCTGAACGATTGGGATATGATTCAAACCAGCACAGTGAAAAATAATTTGAGGGCGATGTCGCCGAAACACTTCTCGGAGTCTCGTTTTTTCGGCAACATCACGAAGGTAGTATTGGACTCTAGCCTGTGGATAGGTTCGATTAATCTCCCACTTTAGAGACAAGAGCGCATTCTCTCCTCTGTCCACAACGATGAGACAGGATGGATCGAACCCGAGGATTTGCCGGCAGAGTTCCACGCCGATAGACCCAGCCCCTCCTGTGATCATGATCGTCCTGCCCGCTATGAGCTTTCTGATTGCTGAAATATCAAGCTTCAATGACTCTCTCCCGAGAAGGTCCGAGACTTCCACGTTTCGAATCTTGGAAATGTACACCTTGCCACTGATCAGGTCGCTCACCGAGGGGACAATGCGGTTTTTCACTCGAGCCTTTTCACAAAAACTCAGGATTCGATTCATTTCTGCGGAACTGGCTCGTGATATGGCGACAATGACTTCATCCGCATTCTTCAGCTCGACAATCTGAGGAATATCATAACACCGCCCAAGGATTTTGAGCCCGTGGATGGACATCCCTTTCTTCTTAGGGTCATCATCAATGAAACCGACGAGCTTATAGCCGAGCTCTGGACTATTCAGGATCTCTCTGGCCAACGATTCCCCGGTGTCTCCTGCCCCGACGATCAGGACGTTCTTCTCGTTTTTCTTTTTCGAGTTTCCGTTGGTCAACTGGTACCGAAAAAACAACCTGAAACTAATCATAAAGGTGACCAGTAGAAACCAGTCAATAATGAAAACAGATCTCGGGTGGCCCGTCGTACCCACAAGATAAGCAAAAAAAACCACCAGAACGGTACTCAAGCTGACAGCCTTGACAACGGCGGCAATATCCCTCACATCGAGGTACTTCCAGAGACTCTGATAAAGGCCAAAATAGACGAATATGGCGGGACGCAAAACCATAATAATAGGCAGCACTCTTAACACATTCCAGTACTCAGCCCAGGGAACCTCCCAGTCAAACCTCAGGTTGAAAGCAACCACATAGGAAAGGCAACAGAAAAGGGTATCCACACCGAGGTAGAATATTCTTCTTCGACTCTCGACAAGGTATTTGACCTTGACAGAACCGATGAGTGTCTCTTTCAAACCATAGAAAAGATACTTGATATCACCGATGAGGCTTGCCTTTTCCACATACTCAAGATCGATCGCGAGTTTTTCCGGAAGGATATGCTCGATGTAATACCCTTCAACATCCACGTCATCTGGGTATTTTTCAAGCTCATCCCTTCCGAGAATCTGGCTCGGGCCTAACATGCCGGGTTTCACCGACAAAACTTTTCGCTGCCCTTCTGTGTACAGGTCGACTATGGTCGGTATCTCTGGTCGGGGACCAATAATACTCATCTCGCCCCTTAGAACATTCAATAACTGGGGAAACTCATCGATCTTGAGCCACCGCAGGATCTGACCGATTGGAGTAACTCGCGGATCATTTCTTGCTGTGAGTTTGGGTCCTACCTTCGAGGGGTTGTGCACCATAGTCCTGTACTTGATGACCCGAAAGATCTTTCCGTCCTTTCCAACGCGATCCTGGTGGAAGAATACCGGGCCTCGTGAATCAACTTTGATGAGCACCGCTGCAACAATACAGACCGGGGCACTTACAATCAACCCGAATATGGAGAATAGGATGTCAAATAATCGTTTCATAACACAGCTTCGGCTTCTTCGTATGGGGTGAACCCAATTGGGTGGCTTCTCCTGTGAGCTTGAATCGTCTCCTTAAATGAAGAAATCACATACTTCACATCATCGTCTGTCATTTTCGGATAGATAGGAAGAGAGATGATCTCTTCGAACGCTTTCTGAGCCTGTGGAAAGTCTTCAAGCTTATATCGGTACTTTTTCCGATAGAAAGGATGCATATGCAAAGGAATAAAATGGACGCTTGTCCCGATTCCACGCTTTTTCAAGGCATCGATAAACTCCCCCCGGGAGATCTTCAGTTTTCTTGAATTCAAACGAATCACGTAGAGGTGCCAGGAATGTTCTAATCCCTTCTGCTGATCCCCCGCAGAATCAAAATTCCACAGCGGTACGGCGATCTCATCCACATCGGACAGCCCTTCATGGTACAGATGGGCAATATTTTCCCGCCGTTTATAGAATTGATCACACTTTCTGAGTTGGTGAATTCCCATGGCGGCAGCAACGTCGGTCAGGTTGTACTTGAATCCCGGCTTATGGATTTCGTAATACCAGTTTCCCCTGGCTGTGTATCGTTTCCAGGCGTCTTTGCTGATCCCGTGGAGGCGCATGATCCGCATCGTCTCGGCGTACTCATCATTGTCCGTCGTGGCCATGCCCCCCTCGCCTGTGGTAATGTTCTTGTTCGCGTAGAAGCTAAAAGCAGTTATATCCCCGATCGTTCCCAGCATTCTCCCCTTATATTTGGCAGGAAGTGCATGGGCTGCATCTTCGATCACTCGCAAACCGTGCCTCTCAGCTAGAGCGAGAATCGCGTCCATGTCACAAGGCCGCCCTCCCAAATGAACGGGGATGACAGCTCTTATTCTCTCTTTTGGGATCGCCTTCTCCAGGCGTTGCCGAATCTCTTCTGGATCGATGTTGAGACTTACTGGATCAACATCAACAAAAACCGGATGAGCCCCAAAGTAGTGAATTACCTCGGCCGTAGCCGCAAACGTCAGAGGTGTGGTGATGACCTTTTCCCCTCGCTTTAGGCCGATGGCGTAAAGGGCAAGATGAAGGGCTGCCGTACACGAATTTACGGCAACGGCGTGCTTGCACCCGATGTACCTGGCGAAATCCTCTTCAAACTGGTGCGTACGTGGCCCTGTGGTGATCCAACCAGACTTAAGGGCCTCAACGACCTCTGCGATCTCTTCCTTCCCGATAGAGGGCATTGCAAAGGGAAGGTAAGCACGGACCATTGGATTTCCTTGGCGCTTTATTTCGAATTCCCTAGGGGAAATTTGCAACAGGTATGCCAGTAGTCGCCGTCTCGCAAGTGGTGAGAGCCTGGAGACACACAAACGGTGATTAGACCAAACCTCACTACCAGATGATACATCGCCATCCCACTTTCCCAATCGTCTTGGCTGCGTCTTGGAGCATAATGCCCCACCGGTACGGATAGAGGAGAGGCCAGACCCGTCGGTTTGATGGTCGGTAGCGATTCACCATGTACTCTCTGCTCGGAAAGAACGTATGCCACAGAAAACGGAGCCGAGCGAGGAGGTCTGGCATACGCCGCCAGTCCGCAACCGTTCGGACCGTCCGAGTGGAGGGCCAGGTGGCCTGCCAATCTAGAACCCATGACTTCCCCTCAGCCTGGCTTAATTCAGAGCCGATGGCTTCGGGAACAGGTGTATGAAGAAACCTCCGGGCTGCCCCTAATGCATGGCCACAATAGTGCGCCCAACTCAACTCCTGAGCCAGGTGTGTGAACTTGTCCCAATCGAAGTTTTCACCGAACTTTTCCAAAACGGCATGGATGTCGTAGATCCAGATAAACCGGGGATCCCAGCCATGATGGCTAACAAGATGAACGCAGAGATGCAGCAGGCTGGCTTCTGCGTTGAGGGTAAGAACCGGGCACCCACAGACGGGAATGGAAACCGTGTGAGCCCAGAACCACTCTTCGTCGGCCTGAGGAACACTCCGAACTTCACTGGCCAGGATGTGATGCAGCTCCACTGCGAAGCCACTTTGTCCGGGTCGATGGTAGGCGAGGGCGTGGGTAGCCGTCCGGGTAAAAGAGCCAAAAGCTTCAGCCTCAACCGGGACGTATCCCAATTCTTCGAGAATCTCAACCGCCCTATCTCCGTGTTCCAGCCGAACAATGAGATCTATGTCACCCATGGGCCGAAGTGCGGGATCAGGGTATACCGTTGATGCGAGGATGGCCCCTTTGATCAAAAGAACTGGAACCCTTGCTCTGCCGAATGTCTCAATTAGGGGCAAAAGCTGCCTGGCCAGAATCAGATTAGAGGCAGCAGCCCGCAGGTACATCTGTCGAAGTTCGTTCAGTACACGCTCAGCCAGTCCATCAAAGCCTCCGTTCTTTTTCAACCGATAAAACAGAAGCGGCCCCACACCATGCAGGCCAGCAAGCTCGAGCAGTTTTTTCTTTTCATCAGAATTTTGGACTCGGCGAAAAGCTGGATCGGTCAGACACCGACCCAAAAGCCCCCATTCAACTTGAACTTCTCGCTTAGGCCAAGAAAGTGAGGGCAATGTCTGTTTAAGTGTATTCCCTTTAGGTTTCTCAGCCACTAGCTCAACCACTGTCTGGCCTTTGATTCAACTCGACTTTCTCAACTTGCCTCGTTTCACCAAGAGCCCCAGGTAGTGGGTTCGCAGAAGTGGGATGGCAGCTAGCAAAGGATAGACCTTGGCAGTCAGACGGCCTAGGTGACGGGCAATTGGGGGAAACAGCGTGGTGCTGTTCAAATAGATAAGGAAATCAGGGAAAAGGATTTCTATGTGCCGTTTTGTCACCCCCCGCACGTTGGGATTGCGAGGGTTTTTGTAGCGGAAATCATACCAGAGCACGCCACCTCCAGACCGGACAACACGAGCAACTTCACGAGCCACGTTGCAGGCCATCTGCTGATCCAGAATGGAACTAAAAACGGTGAACACCAACACCAGATCAAAACCGGCATCTTGAAATTCCAAACTCTCAGCATTTCCGCACCGGAAATGAAGATCTGGATAAGATTTCTGGGCCTCTGCGATGCGGTCAGGAAGCAAGTCCACACCATAGAGATTCTCAGGTTTCGCGCCAAACCCCAGCAGACTCCCAAGAACCTTTCCTGTTCCACAACCCACATCCAGAACCTTTCGGTTTCTCAAGGGAAGGAATCCATGGGTGTCAAGGAGTTTCCGGATACCGTTCTGCCTCTCAAAGAGAATTGCCTGATTGCCAGGGTTGGCTTCATCCCATTGCGCCTGAACAGCCGGGCTTTCACGGTAGCTGCGGTAAACCCGTTCCAGGCGGGTGATTTCGTGATGAGTTGGCATTGGGTTCAGGGAATCTTGAATACAACAGATTGAAGATGGCAAGCATCTCAGGTACGGCAACTGAGAGGGGCCCAATCCAAATATCAGCGCAGATTCTGTGAGGTGTTAGCGTATTCTTGCCGCGATCGAGTCACCCTAAGGACTTGGTCGTCAACAGGTCGAAACGGAGGGACTTTGCCCTGCTTGTCTTCCCACCGGTGAGCAAACTTCACTAATCCAAACAAAAGACCAAATCCGTAACTCAGATGCAGGATGGCATAGACCAGGGGCAAGAGAAAAACGCTCCGCCAACCACCGCGGACGGCGGTCCAAATCGATGCCAAAAGGTTAGCCGCCAGATAGGTTCCGGCAATCGATACAAGCACAACCTGTCCGTAAACCGAGAAGAGTCCAATCACTGCTGAACTTAGCAGGACAGCGACGAAAGTTGGCGGGGCGAATTGGCGAGGACGCATCTGCCGGGGGTGCTTTTGCAGTACCCTTACCTTCCAGTAGCCATACTGAAAGTACTGCCGCCACAGGGAGACAGGGTTGCCACGGACAGTGTACTTAGAATTTATCCGTGGGCTCAAAAGAATCTTACCGCCCCGCGAACGGAGGCGATAGTTGAACTCATCATCCTGGTCGCGAATTAGCTCTTCATCAAACAGGCCGATTCGCTCGAACAACCCACGCCGCCAGGCTCCCATATAGACTGTATCCACCCATTCTTCTTTGTCGGAGTAATGGAAACGTCCTCCTCCCACGCCAAATGGAGAACTCGTGGCTAGCGCGACAGCCTTGCCAAAATTGCTGTGTCCAACTGCCGTCATCCTGCCACCGACATTTTCCGCTTCCGTACCCTGAAGCTCACTCACACACTGACTTACATAGTCCCCGGCGATGATAGTGTGCCCATCAACCCGGATGATTATTTCCCCTTTCGCTCGACGGATGGCAGCGTTCAAACCAGTGGAGACGATCTTCTCAGGATTGTCAATAGGTATCAAATTAGGATGTTTCGTCTTCAGGTCATGAACAATTTCGCGCGTCCCATCGGCAGACATACCATCTGACACGATCACTTCCATCCGTTCCGATGGGTATTCTTGCCCCAGCACTGAATTAAGGCTCTGCCTTACATGGCGGGCTTCGTTCCTTATCGGCATGATGATTGTCACAAGATGAAGCGATAGGCTCACTCTTGAATCCTTCCATTTAGTAATGATCGATACACTTCAATGATTTTCCGTGTGATTATTTTGATTTCCATTCCTCTTACTGCATCTCTTCCCTCAATGCGTCCCCCCCGATTCAATACTCGAGCTAGCCGGTCGGCAATTACCGCAGACGAGCCGTCCTTGCAGAGTAGGCAGCCCTCGATCTCAGCTATTCGTTGGTGTACGTCGCCTACGTCTACTGACACAACCGGAAGGTTACAGGCCAATGCTTCTTTGACCACCATAGGAGAACCTTCATGCGCGGAAGTAACCACAAGTGCGTCGCAGGCGTTCATGTACAGAGGAACGAGGCCATGGGAGACGTCAGAAATCGTGACCAAGCTAACATCAAACTGTTTCTGCAAAATCCCAACAGCTTCCTTTGCAAGATGATGCCGCTTGATAGGGTTATTCGGGTTTGCAGCAAAAAGGACAAAATGCTTATCCATCGGGAGGGATAGTTTTTTACGTGCATCGTGCCTTGCCATAGGCTTGAAGAGATCAAAATCAACTCCACAAGGAATAACCTCAACGTGGGTCTGGGGAGGCAGGTAACCTTTTAGGTGTTCAGACACGACGATTACTCTTTTAGCCCGTGAGGCTACAAACCGGCTTAAGAATCGCAATACGCCGCCTGACATCGTGTAATGCCCATCGCGTCTCGGAAAACCGTGTAGATCACTTCCATGAAAAGTCACCACCAAACGCCCCGTCGCAGGGAACGCCAAAAGGCCACTTTGTCCAAATTGAGCATGGACTACATCAAATTCACTAATTCTGTAGCACTGCCTAAGCTTTAGCCAGGCAATTAAATAGTTAAATGGATTCTGCTTTCCCCGAAAGGAAAAGACGACAACTTCAACGCCCGCTTGCCGTATAAACTTCACCTGTTGGGATATGAACGGTGCCCTTTCCGGATGCCCCGAGATGGGCCATTCACTCGTTATCATCAAAACACGAATTTGCCCTTACCTCCATCTCATGCTTATCGAGTGGTCTCGGACTCTAGTGTGAACACTGAGGATGCAAGTCCGAACATAAAAGAGGGTGCAACCAAACGCATGGCAGCATGCAACATGAACAACAACGCCCAAACACTGAAGGAAACCGAGTAGGCCCTACTCGCTGGATCCGACCTCCTTGAGAATCGTTTTAGGCCCATCCAAACTAAGATCAAGAGGGCAAGCACCCCCAAGGTGCCGTGCTCGGCGAGCATTCGTGTGTACTCTGTGTGGGCACTTGAGAATCGAAAATATAGTGAGTGATAGGATTTCGATTGGTCCGGGCCGACACCCAACCATGGATGCTCCCTAAAAGCCTGCAAATCACCCTGTATGATTTTTTCACGTCCTGTTACCTCAAAACTCTTGAATCTAAGGCCCAAGGTGCTCTCTGTAAAATCTTCCAGAGCCGGGAAAACAAGAAAGTAGCCCACTATGAAAATAACCGTGCCTGCTGACACAAAAATAGTTCGTGCTCGTCGATTGCGGAGCAGGTAGAAGACTGCCACACCTATAGCTCCAAGTGCTGCCCAAACGCCGCCCCGGGAGAAAGTAAGAGCAGCCTGAGCAAGCAACCATATCGTGGCCCCAATCATAAATCCCCTGAGGGATTTGTTTTTGCGGTCTATGAATAAGTACAGAAAGGCAACAAGAGCTCCTAAGCCAAGGATTGAGGACACTTGGTTGGGACCCATGCCGGCCGAAGTTTCCCGTATAGACGATCCCGTGAATACGATTGACTCAGCAGTGATAGTCAGATACGTGGCCAGGAATCCCACACCGATTGTTGGTCCCAGGACAGCGATGAATATGCGCTTCAGCTGAGTTGAGGTCACTTCTACAGAACTAAAAAACATGGTGGCCACGGCCAAAGAGAGTGGACCTGAAAGATTGAACGCAATTCCCTCTCTATCAAACACAGGTAAGACCAAAATAGAAGGCAGAAGCAGAAAAAAATAGATCATGGGCCTTTTATCCGCTTGGGCAAGTCCACCTCGAGTCACCATAGCCAGCATCAACAAGAAAGTGGTTGCATATTTTCCATACTCCCAAAACACCGAAGCTTCTGTCCCACGCCACAAGAGCTCTGCGCCTGTTATGTAGGCTATGATGTAAATCAATCTATGGGGTTTCCGATCTTTGAAAGCGAAAAGCATTCCAATCACGAGTACAAAAAGGGCATGGGCACTAGGCAGAAGAGAGTTCCACCTGAAGGCCACAGCCAATGGAATATGCATCAGCATGAATAGCAATACACGGGCTTGATACGATCCATCCGTGTCCAGTGCCGAAGTCTCGATCTTTTCCGATGGACAAAGCTTAGGTGTTGAAGCGAATCCCCATCGATTAACAAATCCGCCTCGATGACTCAATCTTCCTGAAGTATCATGTGGCATGACTGTTCATATCCCCCAGCCCTGGTTGTCAGTTATCGAAACAAAACTCCTTTCTCCTCCAGGGAAGTAGAATAGATTTCGGTAATTCGTTGAACGGCTTTTTCACAGGCGAAGTTACGGACAACTATCTCTCGGCCGGCGAGGCCCATCTTTCTTGAAAGATCTGGGTTCGAAAGAAGGTATTTGACCTTTCGAGCAAATCCTTCTACATCGCCAGGTTCCACCAGGAAACCATTAATACCATCCTTAACTACCTCAGGCACTCCACCCACCCTTGTGGCAACAATAGGACGAGCTAAAGCCATGGCTTCCAGGACCACGTTGGGCATTCCTTCATAATCGGATGTCAGGCAAAACAAATGCATCCTCCTCATCAAGGTGGGTACGTCAGTGCGGAACCCCGCAAAAGCAATTTTTCCGTCGAGTTTGAGGTCCTTAATGGCTGATTTGATCTTCAATTGCACATCAGGCTCGTCTGACATGCATTGTCCGACAATCAGACCTCGCACGTCGGAAAAACATGGCAGAATCGACCCCATTGCTTGGACAAACATTAGGTGATTCTTCTCGCTTCGTAAATTCCCAATAATCCCAATAACGCGATGACGGGCACCAATGCCAATGAAGGAAAGATCGAGGCATTGAGAAGGATCTGTTCTACTTTGAGAGGAGGAGTCTAGGAAGTTTGGCACCAAGACAATCCGAGAGATTGGATAACCTTGTGCAACCATTTCTCGCGACGCCGCCTCCGAGTTAACCACAATTCTAGATACGGTATATAGTGCCAGGAACCGAAAAACAAAAGGCAGCGCATTTACACTTTTAGACGAAAAAGCGCTTCTTTGAGAGCCCAAACGCACAGGGACACCAGCAAACCATCCGACCAGACCGGCGTACGGATTGCCGTGAAAACTCCATGAATGAACAATCTGAGGACGCAATTTTCTTAGTACTCGGAAAACGAAAAGCATTCTCTTTAGAATGCTATCAAAACGGTCCGGTACAGGCCAAACGGCCACCCCAAGCTTCTCAATCTCACTACGGAGAAAATCCTGAGTTGGATTGAAAACCACAACATGACAATCGAACCAGGTTCGATCAATATGCTCGAGGAGCAGGTACAGTTGGCGCTCGCTCCCTCCTACGTCAAGTCCCCCAATGAGAATCACGAGTCTGATTCTCTTGGGACAAAAGGCCTTTTCGTCCATTCTGAAATGATTCTCGCCAGGTTGGCTAATGTGCCTCCTCCTCAGCATACTTAAGCCTAAGTACACCCCGGGAAACGAGATCCATACCAAATCGGATACTATAGAGAAACCCCGGTTCTATCCCATCGGAGTGGCCCCCACACCTCTCTTAGGCGCTCACCAATCAGATCCCGCCATCGCTCTAAGGTGTACCCCAAGCTGGTTTGTCGTGCGCTTGCGGACATCTTCTTAAAAAGTCTTTCGTCGGAAACCAATTCCAGAATGGATTTTGCAACAGCTCTACCCTCCGTCTTTTCTAACAGTAGACCATTCCGATTTTGGATCAGTTGCGGGATCACAGAGACCGGAGTGGCGATAACAGGAAGGCCACAGGCGAGAGCCTCAAGAACTGCCTTAGGGAAACCTTCTTTGACGCGAGTCGGAAAGACGAACAGATTTGCCCTGACGAGAGTTTTCATGACCTCCTCGTGTGAAAGATTGCCGTGAAAAGCTACCGCATCGTTGAGGTCCAACGAAGCCGTCAGCCTTTTCAACTCTCTAAGACATACGCCATCTCCTACCACATCCAAGCTGACCAGCGGGTACTTTTTTCTAACCAACGCCAAAGCTTGAATGACGGCAGCCGTATTCTTACTTTGCGAAAGGCGGCCTACGGTCACCAGTTTCAGCGATTGACCAGAGCGCCAGGGGCGATGGGGTGGAATGGCTGACATGTCTCGTTTGGACAGGGTGGTAGAGAAAATCCAGCGAATGGCTTGATTTTTGCGACAAGGCAAGGTGTCGGCCCCTCCCGTAGCCATCACCACATTTCGCCTCCCAGCTATCCGCTGTAGTAACAGAAGTAAGAACCGATCGGCCAGTGTGGCCGGTTCTCTCCATGTACCGCAATGACGCACGAAAAGGGGTTTACGCAGTACTAGTGCGGCCAGAATGCCAATGGTGCCGATATCACCGGGAACAGGAGTATGAACGGCTTCAGCTTTACGAATTTCACCCCAGATGCGAGGCAAGTTGCGTGGGAGCCAAAACAGCAGAGAGATTTTACGGCGTGTATCCTCACCGAATGGTTCTTTCAAGGGGAGTATGTGGAGATTATGGCCTCGCAGNNACCATCAAACTAGTTTGATCAAACAGTTCCGATATCGCCTGGATTTGAAATGGGAAACCGCCGTCGGTGAAGTATCGAGATGACGAAGCTGAACTGAGCCAGCACGGCTTGTGAGAAACGACCACAAGCTTCATAGACGAATGTCCGGGCTATTGAATGGCATCAGGCTTTCTTATGGCTAAATGAAGGCTTGGAAGGAACACCGCACCTGTAGTGTATTTGACAATCTTGAAAATAATCCTCAGAATCCCTTTGAATTTACGGAGCCGACTCTCACTCGATAGCGCATACCAGAGGTCTATCCTGTCGTGGAGTTTCATCCGACACGGTTCCAAGAGCATTGGACTTCCACGGTAATTTCTTTTGATAATCCTGATGATCTCCCTTGGAGACGCTCCCCGTATCCCCCTTCGTAGAAGCCCTTTCCAGGACTCTTCTGTTCTCATTCGCTTACAGAATTTCTGAGCTAGAGAATATGTCATGTGATCAGGCAAGTAGTTGATCAACGGCAAACCGGTTGTATGGTTCTCAATTGGGAACCACCTAAATGGCGTTTGATTTATGAAGAGAACGCCACCTGGACTGAGAGCAGACCAAATTATTGGAATCATGATCTCACGCTCCATCGGAAGCATGTGTTCATAAACAGCACTCAAGACTGCGAAATCGAAGCACTTGAGCCTCCCTAAAAATCTCTTACGAATCGATGATATCTGAAATGTTATATTGGAAAGTGCGTAGAAGTCAGCTCTGGATCTCGCGACTGAGATGAATTCCTCGACCAAATCGACACCAACTATTTTTGCCTTAGGAAATAGTTTAGCTAATACAATAGTCGAGGAACCACAGCCGCACCCAAAATCCAAGATCGTTTTTCCGGCAAGAGAACTTTCATCTATATAAGCCAAGATAGAGTGCTCCAAGGCCCTCCGAACGTAAGAGGGGTTCTCATCTCTCATGATCTCATCGCATAAATATGCTGGACCCTTTATCTCAAGTATCTGTTGGATCAACTCAACTGGGTATGAGGTTTCCTAAGACTCAAAGGGCAAAACATCCGACTTATTCCGCAGATGCGCAGTCACTTGCCTTTTCCATTTCCCAGGTCATCAATACTTATTTCACCGTCGCGGTGTCTCAAAATAGTGGACATTGCTCAGTTCCAGAATCTCTCATGGTCCGGCGTCCTTGTCAGCGGGTTGATTTTAGTGACGATTCGAAAACAGTCTCAGGCCGTCTCACCTGAATTTCATGGGTCCTTCCGACCAACAAGGGCCGAGAGAAACCCTTGGGCTCATAGACATCAACATGGGAAAACCCATTTTCTACAAGTACCTTCTTGAGAAATCTCAACGAAGATTTTTCTGCTTTGCTTTCCGGTGCGTTATGGCGAGTATCCGTTTTTGCCTGTATCGCCATTATTGGTGCTAGTTCAGAGGATCTACGTACAACCTTAGCCATGTCCTCCGGAGACAAGTAGTACAGGGAACAAAAGGCAGTAACCAAATCGAATTTACCCCATTCGCTTGTCATGATTTTTAGCATGTTGCAGTTGTAAGTCTGAAATGTGTAATTTCTTAAGTCGCGCCACTCAAAGATCCTGTGCACGAGTTTTGATCTTTCTACCTGGGTAGGCGAGAGCTCTACACCGATCACTTCTCTTGCACCCGCTCGCAACATCATGAGTGGCATTACGCCATTATTACTTCCCAAATCAAGGACCCTTTTCCCCACAAGTAATGGCCCTAGGACCTGTTTGTTGATAAATTCCCAACGACCAGTGCCACTATCCGTCAACCAGAAACCGCCAAGAGTCAATCCGCTACCGAAGTCGATGGGAGCGTACCAGCTCGTTCCATTCTTAGAAAGTTGAAATAAAGCTTCCCGGGCTGATTTCTCAGTGAGCAAGTTACGTCCGTATATCCGATTAAACAAGGCC
>JABAOH010068274.1_pt1 | contig 20334 bp, 11 predicted proteins | sample 7062181 | NCBI WGS metagenome assembly JABAOH01 (sample SAMN14538630, study PRJNA623070) | marine sediment metagenome | biome: marine biome [ENVO:00000428]; feature: marine pelagic biome [ENVO:01000023]; material: deep marine sediment [ENVO:00002113]; isolation source: pool of 5 deep marine... | reverse complement strand
TTCGCCGGTTCCCACGTCCCACTCTTTGATAGTATCATCCCAGGAAGCTGAAAGGATTTTTTTACCATCCTGGTTATACACCACGCTCATTATAAAAAAATTATGGCCGGCAAATGTTTTCACACATTCACCCGTTCCCGCATCCCACTCTTTTATGGTGTGATCACCTGAAGCGGAAAGAATTTTTTCCCCATTTGGACTGTATACTGCGCTTCTTACCCAAGCCAAATGCCCTGCTAGTATATTCACCATTTCACCGGTTTTTACGTCCCACTCTGTGATAGTTTTATCATTAGAAGCAGATAGGATTCTTTTACCATCCGGGCTGTACACCGCGCTGTTAACATAATCTGTATGCTCGGCCAGGGTTTTAACACATTCGCCGGTTCCCGCGTCCCACTCTTTGATGGTTTTATCACAGGAGGCGGAAAGGATTTTTTTACCATCCGGGCTGTACACCGCGCTGGTTACTCTTAACCTATGCCCGGCCAGGGTTTTCAAACATACTCCTGTTTTTGCATCCCATTCTTTGATGGTTTTATCATCAGAAGTAGAAAGGATTTTTTCCCCATCCGGACTGTATGCCGCGTTTGTTACATATGAAGAATGGCCGACCATGGTTTGCAAACATTGACCGGTTCCCGTGTCCCACTTTTTGATGGTGTGATCAATAGAAACTGAAAGGATTTTTTTCCCATCCGGGCTGTACACCGCTCTGTTAACCCCTTTCGTATGCCCCTGCGACAAGAGGTTTTTTTCATGGACCCGCGATCCATCGAAAACTGCAGCTAAGTACACTAAGTTTCGCTCTTCATAAAAACGACTGCACATTACACCATTAAGGGTAAGATGTGATAAATCAAGATTAGATAAATCCGCACCACTCAACTCCCCCCGCACCTCTTTCCAGATGGTCACGATGTTCCATACCGCATATCCCACCCCTTCTCCGAATTTTCCACGGCATAAATCCAGCACGCGGTGTAAACGGTTTCCCTTATTTATATAGATTTTCCAACCTTCATTTTTCGCCAGGTAGGGCTTACAGCGGTGCTCTCCCTCGATTTCTCCTACAAGTCGACGTACGAAATAATCTAGTATAGGTTCCTTCAATACCCCAGATATCTCTCCCTTACTCAAACTGATATCCGCCTCGTTTAATAGGTGCATGGCGGCAAAAAAAATCCGGAAATCCTGGTGCAGGAAACGAAGTGACTGCACCTCTTGCACCAGCATATGCAGCTCATTACAAAAAATATCCCGCAGCAGACCGGCCCTCTTGTGACTGTCAAGACCATCAACAAACTCTCCCAAAGGCAGCATGTCTTCATATTTTCCAAATTGGGGAAACGTGTCCAGGAAATCATCCTGCGAATACCGCCGACACAGGCGGTCCAGGCTCTCCCGGAATTGGGTGTTGGTAAAAGCGAATAGTCCCGCCTTCTCCATTTCATACCCCACGCCAGGCAGCATGAATTTCAATAGGAATTTATAGAACCACCACTTTTTTTTATCATATTTAAGCCGCTCCAACATCACCGCAACCTGAGCTTCCATAAAATTCCACAGCAATTCCCCGACTGTTTCTACCTTCTCTTTGAAATCCCCCTCATATTTCCCCTGCACCTCGCACGTAGAGGTATACAGGGTCAACATCATGGGATTACGCAGCATTGGCAACAAACGACCATCCGGCATTTTGCTGTTTTTCTTTTGCAGGTATTCTCGCACCTCCTTTTCTTCCAGTCCTCGAAGTTCCAATAAATGAAGGTGCTCCCAACCATAAGCCTTTCTCATATCGTACCGGCTGGTTATCACCACCTGCACTCCACTGGAATGTTCCATTAATTTCCTTAATTGGATCAACAAATCCTTGTTATCCACCGTCACTTCGTTAAACCCGTCCAGTAGGAGCACTGCGGCAGGGAGATCACGGGGATCTCTCAAAAAACGCATGATCTCGTCTTCACTGACCTGGCCATCAAAATAATTCCTGCGAATGGTAGATAAAATAAAATCCATCCGTTTCTCTTCGGGCATGGTGTTGATTTCATTTAACTGTATAAAAACCGGCACAGGACGGTCGGCATGGTAATCTTTAGTCAATTCATCCCATAATCGGACCAGGGACACGGTTTTCCCCATCCCGCCGTCACCTTTGACAACAGCATGTTTGTCTCCCTCTATCCAGAGTCGTGGGAGGCTATACAGCAGTTTACGGTTGTCGCCCGCAGTTCCGCCACGATTGCCCTCACTCTCGTCGAAATGTTCTGTTACGGTGGAATCGAGCCATTCTTTAATGGGTTCTTGAAGAATAATATCCGAGATAACCAGGTGACGAAACCGGCCGTTATCACCACGGAGGTCCTCATAATGCCGCCTGGAACAGGTAAATAACCGCCGGTGCAAATCCCGGTTCTCTTCAACCGCGGGTTCCGGTTTTTTTTCTATACCGATAAAAGGGAAATCTTTCGAATATTCTCCCCTGTATTCCCATTCGCCATTGGCAGGATTCCATTCGTAAGCTCTCCGTTCAATTGTACCGGTGGATTTATCGAGCCGAAAAATCGAGAAATTATTCCGTTCCGTATTACCACTGTAGGAAGAGCCACCTGTGAATAGGTACGTTTTTTGATACGTGGAGTGTGGATCGATCAACGTCCCGTGAACATGGCCTGAAAGAATTATATGGCATTCCCTTGCCAGGAAATTATAAGTAATCCTGCGGCTGCCGTAACTGTACACTTCTTCATCATGAAGGGATTTGTATGGGTGATGGAGAACCCCTATCGTTGGGATGTCTCTTTTTTCCCACCATTTTGCCGCGGTAATCACTTCTAGGTGGGGCAGACCGATATGTAAATTTTCTGTTCTACCTTCCCGGCAAAACCAGGCGGAATTAAGCACAAGCCACGTGATCCCGTTGTGTATCCGGGAACCCGCCAGGTAAGAGAATTTACTACCCAGGGTGAAGGGAGGAATGTTCATTTTTTTACAGAAAGCTTCGAACCCCTTAAAAGGAACCGACATACTTTCCAGTAAATCAAGGTCTAATAAGTCATCGACTTTAATATGATCGGAAGGGACAGCAATAGCAGCAGCTTTTTTCAGGTTAATATCATGATTACCCGGAGCGGGGATAATATCGTCTGCAGAGAGATGGAGGATCTTTAAAAGTTCAATTAGCCAGGTTTCAGCGATATTGTAATCATTTTCCAGGCCGTGCCAGCCGATATCGCCTGAGATTGCGATTGATTGGGGTTTCCATTCAGTGGGGAGTTTTTTTAGTGTAATGAGAAGTTTGTTTAGAGTATTGGTCCGTTTTGCGGAGTTGGTTTCGTTCTGGTCGCCGAAGTGCAGGTCGGAAAGATGTAAAAAAATTATATTCCCAGCCATATTATCCCATCCGTTATTAAAATCCCATTTTACCTTAAAAGAGAATAAAAATCAATTCATGGCAACGCATGCAAGCAAGAGTGCGTCAAAGTCTTAAAAAACGTGGCGCACCCTTGAAAATTCGAAAATCGAAGCACGAAATTCAAAACAATATCAAAATTCGAATGTTTGAAATTCAAAACAAAAGCAGCATGGTACGATGTGTAAAAAGGCGTGAAAATTTACGAATGGATCGGCGGATATCTTTTCCAATTTATATTGGACTAAAAAATTCATTATTAAGGGCTTTAAAAAGTCTATTTCGTCTCCACCAATCCGTAAACAGTAAACAAAAATTTTTTTCATTGAAAAGGATACGAAAAAAAATTTGGGTCTTCAAAAGAATTTGTGGGTAAATTTCCCTTTCTGGTCTTGGAGAATGATATTTCACTTCCTCATATCCGTCAACAGTAAACAAAAATTTTTTTTGCGAAAAGTGTGCAAAAAAAGATTTTTGCGGGCTTCGCCCGCTGTTGACTGATCTGGCGAAGTGAAATCCTTTCCAATTAAGCCCAGAAAGGTAAAATAGATTTGGAGGCAAATCTATTCTAAGAAGATCATCCAAAACCATGGGATAAAGTACCTGGCACCTTCGATTCTAAGGAGATTATCTCCCCTAGAAAAAAAATTATCTACGGTAGAAAAATATTTTTCTCCGGTAGAAAAAAAATTATCTACGGTAGAAACGAATATTTTCTCCGGTAGAAAAAAAATTTCCCAGGTTGGATATGAATCTGAGCCAAACTGATAATCATGGGTTATAAGTCTTGAAACTCGAAATTTAAGGATGTTCTTACATGGGGCTTAGGACTTAGTAGTGAATAAAGTACCTGGCACGAATGTCATTAACTTAAGGATAAATAATAATAAAACTAAGTTGGCAGTTGGCAAAAGACCGCGCCTAACGGCGTTTAGAGCTTTTAGATTTTTGCCTACTGCCTACTGCTTATTGCCAATTTAGTCTTAAGTTAGTGGCATTCGTACCTGGAACCTTCGATTATGCTTATTAACAAAGCGTCTCGCCGGATATTAACGGCGTCTCGTGAGACGATTTTTCAACAGGTTACCTTTATTTTTCAGTCGAAATTAAATCTTTTTGCTCTTTGGAGACATCTTCTTGCTCTTAGGAGACATCTTTTTACTCTGAGGAGACATCTTTTTGCTCTTAAGAGACATCTTTTTGCTCTGACGTAAAATCTATTTTGATCTTATCTCAGAGCTTTTTGATCTTACATTAAAGCTTTTTTGATCTTAATTCACAGCTTTTTAATCTTACATCAAAGCTTTTTTATCTTAATTCACAGCTTTTTGATCTTTACGTCAGAGCTTTTTGGTCTAAATTCACAGCTTTTTGCTCTGACATCAAAGCTATTTTGATCTTATCTCAGTGCTTTTTGATCTTACTTCAAAGCTTTTTTGATCTGAATCCAGAGCTTTTTGATATTAATTTACAGCGTTTTGATCTTGCCTCAGAGCATTTTGATCTTTCGTTAGAGCTTTTTTATTTAACAATCGATCACTTTTACACCATCCGGTTAGATGAATAAAGTACCTGGAACCTTTGATTCCGCTGATAGGGGAAGGGAAAGGAAATCCGAAATACGAATTTCGAAATTCGAAACAAATCCGAATGACCGAAATTCAAATGACCAAAACAAACCTTCTGAAATAATTTAGGTTGAGTTTAAGGTTCAGGCTAAGATTAATGTGGCTTCGCCGAAGGCGTATTAAATTGGCCCGAAGGGCGCCTTATATCTCTCCTACCGCACAGGGCACTAAATGAAAAAACTTCTGCCCTCCGTGCGGATATACTAAACCATACTTTTATCTCCAGGATGGGCAGTAATATCTGTGAGCTCAAAAAACGTTAAGCCTGCCCATCCTGAACTCCTATGCCTCCGGCGGCCCTCCGGGGGGTCGCTTTTGAAAAAGCTCCGCAAAACTTTTCATACACGGTCAGTCATCGTACCATGCTTCATAGAGGTATTTCCCATTAGTGCCATTTTACTTCTTTCTTATATTGACAAATGGTCATATTTTACACATAATATTACTATAAAATAAAGAGGAGGTGCCTATATGAAATCAATGACAAGACGAAAATTTTTTTCAGGTTTAACCACCGGAGCAGCAGGGATGCTGTTTGGCAGCTGCGGCAAACAAAGGCAAGGGCCGGGAGGAGAGAAACATGACCTCAAGATCAGGCAATATAACCAATTGGGTAAAACCGGGATCAAAACTTCTGATATCACATTTGGTGCTGGCTCTATTAACACGCCCCGTGTGATTAGATATGCGTTTGATCTTGGTGTAAATATCTTTGATACCGCAGCGATTTATGGAATGGGTGTCAGCGAAGAGCATATCGGGCAAGGCTTAAAGGGAGTTCGTGACAAAGCCTGTATAATCACCAAACAACGATTTTGGGGCGGGAGAAAAGCTTCCAAACGCGGGATTATTAAGGTATTGGAAGAAAGTTTAAAAAAATTGCAAACAGATTATGTGGATGGATTGTTTATTCACTCACTGGAAACAATGACTCTCCTGAATAACGAAGAAATCCGCAGCGCCTACAGCCAGTTTAAAAAAGAGGGCAAAGTCCGATTTACCGGTTTTTCCACACACAGTGAAAAAATCACCCTTGCCGAATGTGTGAAACCTGAATATGAGGATTTTGTTGACGTTGTCATGTTTTGCTATAATCACATGGAGGGCAGGACGATCGAACCACTCATTGCCAATATGCGGCAAAAAGGGATCGGAACCATGGCCATGAAAACACTGGCCGGAGGTAAACAGGGCAACCTGAAGGGTTTCGTTAATGAACAATTGAGTTATCCTCAGGCGGCCATTGGTTGGGTTCTTGCTAATAAACATATCGATTGTGCAATCCTCTCCATGGATAATTTTTCCCTGGTTGAAAATTATGTTGCTGCCTCAGGGAAGAAACTCAAACGAACAGACCTTGCCCTGCTGCAAAAATATCGAGATGCGGTGAGCAATAGTTATTGTCGTGTAACCTGCACCACCTGTGAAGGCTTCTGCCCGCACAAGGTGGCAATTAGTGACATCATGCGCTGTGCCATGTATTACGAGGATTACGGGCAGCAGAAAAAAGCCATTGATCATTACACCGCTTTACCCTTTACTCATAAACCCATTTTTTGCCGGAGCTGCCGCGGCCATTGTACTCATGCCTGTCCCTATGGATTGCAAGTAAAAGAAAAACTCCTCCAGACTCATATGCTCTTAACTGTCTAAAAATAAACTTGAATTGCCTGTGATTTTCCTGTAAAATCTATGGTTAGTCATAGAAAGGAGTAAGGAATGCGCTATAAAATTTCGAAATCTCTTATTATCCAGTTTAATCAGAAGAGCGAACTGGTGGCAACGACGTCGATGTCACGACCGCCCCAAAAAATCGAACCGGATGGAATTTTTGTACTTCGTGCCTTTGGCAATGGGAACTCCCCGGAAGAGGCAATGAAGATACTGGCAGAGGAATGCGAGTTTGATGAGGATGGTTTTAAGGTGGTTTTTGAGAAAATGCTCAAAGAAAATTTCTTGATACCTGCAGATAGTGAAGATGAGAGCATTGCCACATCAACACCGGCTCAAATGGGTTTTGCTTCCATAAGGGTGCATCACACCATGGTACGGGATGCCGTGCGGGTAAACGCTTACAGGCATGCCATTGCTGCACATGTTCAGGGGAAAACAGTGGTGGAAATCGGTGGTGGCAGCGGTATTTTTTCGCTGTTTGCCGCTCAATCCGGTGCTAAACGGGTAATCGCTATCGAGGNNAATCGCTATCGAGGAGACTGAGATAGCAGAATTGGCAAAGGAAATGATAAGGGCAAACGGTTTTGAAAAGGTAATCCGGGTGATAACCGGCAACAGCAGGGACGTAGAGTTGGAAGAACCCGCAGATGTTATTATCCACGAGATTATTGGGAATGATCCGTTTGCAGAAAACATCCTGCCATCGATTGCCGATGCCCGGGATCGATTCTTTGCTAAGCGAAAGGGACGTTTCATCCCGGCACGACTGGACGTTTGCTGCGCCGGCATTGAGGTGGATGAAACGAATTTGCTTACCATGGAACGTGAGCTAAAAGAAGCAAGAGAATTTCCCGGGCAATATGGTCTGAATTTTGATCCCTTTATTAAGCGGCTGTCTCCGGGAGAGAATACTCGACCCACGATTTCGTACTCATACGATAGACAGGCTGGTTTTCCTTTTCAAATACTATCGCGAGAATGTGTGCTCTACAGCATTGATTTTTTAGAAGATTGGGGAGACGTCCAGGCCCCGCTGCCCCATACACTTAAAATTGAACGAGGAGGAAATTTGAACGGAGTGGTGGTTTTCTTTCGTGCTTATCTTGATGAGCGGACCCAGTTGACCAATTCTCCCTTTGCCCCGAAGACACATTGGGAATGGAATTTCCGCGCCCTGTCAAAAAGCCGACCAGTCAAGCCAAATGACAACGTTAAAATTTCCTCGGAACTGGTGCAGACACTTAATGTTCAACGAATAGTAGTAGATATTGTTTAAGCTTAAATTCTTTCTTTAAATATTTCTTCAATACGTTCCACCACTTCAGGTGGTTTAAAGGGTTTGGTCATATAATAAGAAGCGCCCAGGGAAATACCGGTGGCTTTGCTCTCTTCTTCTTTATCTGCGCTGAGGATCAAAATGGGAGTTTTGAAATTTTCCATCTCTTTTAACTTCTCAAGCACTTGTGCTCCATTCATGATGGGCATGGCCATATCCAGGATAATCAGGTGAAAGGTGTCCCGTGAAATGCACTCCAGCCCCACCCTGCCGTTGTGTGCTTCTTCAACGGTATAGCCTTTCTTTTGCAGGTAAAACCGCAGCAATTTGCGCAGTGTGGGCGAATCATCGACAACCAGTATTTTTTTACTCATTTGTTATTTTTAGCTGTTACTTTGCCGTTTGGAATAGGTCTTCCTCCTCACTGATTTCAAACTGGTGATAAAATGGGAAACCGGTTCCTGCAGGTATGAGCCGTCCCATGGTGACATTCTCTTTAATGCCGCTTAAATTATCTTCTCTGCCGGCAATGGCTGCTTCGGTTAATACGCGTGTGGTTTCCTGGAATGCCGCGGCAGAGATAAAGCTGTCATAGGCAAGGGCAGCCCTGGAGATTGGTAATAGATGGGGTTTTGCCCTGGCTGGCCGTCCGCCCTGTTCCATTACCCTGGCATTTTCTTCCTCAAAAACCCATTTTTCGATGATCTGTTCCGGGATAAAACGGGTATCTCCCACTTCTTCGATTCGTCGCCATTTGATCATCTGGCGGATAATAATTTCAATGTGCTTATCATTGATGGCAACACCCTGCATGCGGTACACATCCTGTATTTCCTTTAACAGGTATTCAGCCAGTTGTTGCTCTCCCAGTACGGTGAGGATGTCTACGGGATTAAGCGGGCCATCCATCAATGGTGTTCCTGCGGTTATTTTATCTCCATCGGCAACAATGATATAAGCACCCCGGGGGATATTGTGTTCGTCTGGTTTGCCGTCTTTATCAAAGGGTTTGATAATAATTTTCCGCGAACCTTTCATCAATTTCCCGTACTCGACAATACCGTCAATTTGTGCGATGCGTGCCGGGTTCCTGGGCTTTCGCGCTTCGAACAATTCGGTCACCCGCGGTAAACCACCGGTGATGTCTTTTGTTTTGGCAAATTCAGAGGGAATTTTGGCCAACACATCTCCAGTTTCGACGTCATCCCCATCTTTAACAGCCAGGTGGGCATTAACCGGTAGATAGAATCGCCGGGTGATTTTGTTGGTTTTTTTGTCCCGTATTACGATCTGGGGCTGCAATTCATCTCGCAATTTTTCACTCTTGATATCAATAATAATGGTGGTCAACTTTCCTGTGACTTCATCACGGTCCTGGACATATGAGACATTTTCTTCCAGGTCTTTAAATTCAGCTCGCCCGGGTTCCTTGGTTAAGATAGCATTAGCAAAGGGGTCCCACTCCAGGAGTACTTCTCCCTTTTTCACCTCCTGGCTATCTTTTACCTTCACCTTTGAACCGTAGGCCACGGGGTAAAGGGCTCTTTCCCTATTCTTAAAATCCAATATCTGGATGTGGCCGGTTCGGTTCATAGCAATTAAATTGCCTTCCTTATCCTCGATAATCTCCAGATGTTTAAAATGGGCAATACCATTAAACCCGGAGTGCAATTGGGTTTGTCCTTCCGTACCGGAGGCAACACCTCCGATATGGAACGTTCTCATGGTTAATTGGGTTCCAGGTTCGCCAATGGACTGAGCAGCAATAATTCCAACTGCTTCTCCCAATTCGATTTGACCTCCGGTGGAGAGGTTCCGGCCATAACACATGCGGCACACACCCGCCCTGGTTTCACAGGTCAAAACCGAACGGATTTTTATCTTTAAAATACCTAAATCAATAATAAGTTTGGCCTTGGACTCATCAATTTCTTCGCCGGCTTTCACAATGATATGTTCCGGTTCATCCGGGTCGTAAATATCCTCAAGGGCAGTACGGCCAATAATTCGTTCAATCAAGGGTTCAATTTCTTTTCCGTTTTCCACCAGGTCGGTCACTTCAATGCCTTTTATCGTACCGCAGTCATGGTCTTTTACGATTACCTCTACGGCAGCGTCCACCAGTTTCCGGGTTAAGTAACCGGCATCTGCTGTTTTCAAGGCGGTATCAGCCAATCCTTTTCGGGCACCATGGGTAGAGATAAAGTATTGTAAAACAGAGAGCCCCTCTTTAAAATTGGCTGTAATAGGGGTTTCAAGGATTTCACCGGAGGGTTTGGCCATTAAACCCCGCATGCCGGCTAACTGTTTTAACTGGTCCTTACTTCCCCTGGCACCGGAATCGGACATGATGAATATGGGGTTAATGGTATCGCCTTCATAACTCATCTTTTTCATGTTGGCAAACATGGTTTCCCGGATCTGGTCAGTGGCACGGCTCCATTTATCAATAATGGTATTGTGCCGTTCACTGGCAGACATGTGACCGTCGGCATATTCCTTCTCCACCTGGTCCAGCTCTTTTTCGGTGTCATTGATGATGGTTACTTTTTCGTTGGGTATCACCAGGTCCGATGTACTGATGGTAAAACCGGCCCGGGTGGCATATTCGAATCCACCTTCTTTCAACATGTCCAGGGTGTCCACCGTGGCATCGAACCCCAATTCCAGGTAAATGTAGTAAACGAGGTTTTGCAGGCCTTTTTTCTTCAACAATCCATTAATAAAAGGAATGCCCTGGGGCAGGAACTCATTAAACAGCACACGTCCGGGTGTGGTGACCAGCAGCCGGTTGTCTCCTTTTTTTATTTCCGTGACCGGGCAATTGGCAACATCCTGGGTGTCCAGGGTATAGGTATCCAGGTTCTTCACTTTCCCAAACAGGCGTACCCTGATCCTGGCATTTATATCGACAATACCAAGCTCCCAGGCTAGAAGTGCTTCTCTGAGAGAGCTAAAAATCATATTCTCGCCTTTCAAGCCCTTTTTGTTGAAGGTCAGATAGTAAAATCCCAGGATCATATCCTGGGTAGGAACAGCAAGGGGACGGCCATTGGCAGGATTCAAGATATTGTTGGTGGAGAGCATGAGAATTTTGGCTTCTGCTTGAGCTTCCAATGACAGCGGGATATGAACCGCCATCTGGTCACCGTCAAAGTCTGCATTAAATGCAGGGCATACCAATGGGTGCAGCGTAATCGCATTGCCTTCTACCAGTTGAGGCCGAAACGCCTGGATTCCCAGGCGATGGAGGGTGGGGGCCCGGTTGAGCAAAACCGTATGCTCTTTGATGACTTCGTCCAAAGCATCCCAGATTTCATCCCTGTTCTCTTCCACCCAGGTTCGCGCCACCCGCAAGGTAGTGACAACACCTTTTTTCTCCAGTTTGTTATATATAAACGGTTTAAACAATTCCAGCGCCATTTTTTTGGGGAGTCCGCACTGGTCCAATTTTAATTGGGGGTTTACCACGATAACGGACCGACCGGAATAATCCACCCGCTTCCCCAATAAGTTCTGGCGGAATCGTCCCTGTTTCCCTTTCAATGAATCAGAGAGAGATTTCAGGGGTCTCTTCTGGGAACTCATATAACTTTTATTGCGTTTCTGGTTGTCAAAGAGGGCGTCCACAGCCTCCTGCAGCATCCGTTTTTCGTTTTTGATGATCAATTCCGGGGCCTTTAAGTCCAGCAGCCGCTTTAAGCGGTTGTTCCTATTAATCACCCGGCGGTAAAGGTCATTCAAATCCGAAGAGGCAAACCGGCCGCCGTCCAATCGCACCAGGGGTCTGAGATCAGGAGGGAGTACCGGGATAATCGTTAAAATCATCCATTCAGGATTGTTGCCGGAATGTAAGAAATCTTCCATCAACTTTAAGCGGCGGGCCAGGCTTTTCTTTTTCTGGATGGACCGTTCCCTGGCTAAACGGGATTTTAAATGCGCGACATCTTTTTCAACATCCAGCATTTTTAATAAATCGTAAATGGCCTCGGCTCCCATCCCAGCCTTAAAGGCATCGTCGCCGAACCGGTCCACCAGGTCGATGTACTCATCTTCTGTGAGAATCTGCTTAAAACGAAGGCTGGGTACCTTTCCCGGATCAATGACAATATAATTTTCAAAATAAACAATATGCTCGACCTGTTTGCCGGTGAGTTCAAGAAGAACACCGATTCGCGAGGGGACACCCTTGAAAAACCAGATATGAGATACTTTGGAATTGAGCTCAATATGCCCCATACGCTCTCTTCTCACCGAGGACATGGTGACTTCAACACCGCATTTCTCGCAGACAATCCCTTTATACTTTAAGCCTTTATACTTACCGCAAAGGCAGCGGAAATCCTGGGTAGGGCCAAATATTTTCGCACAGAATAGTCCATCTCGCTCCGGTTTAAACGTCCGGTAATTGATGGTCTCAGGTTTGGTTACCTCCCCGGAAGACCAACTGCGAATGACCTCAGGAGAAGCGAGACTGATCCTGATTTTTTTATAGTCCATGATGTTAACTTCTTTTCCGTGCTTTCTAAATCGTTGCATAATAACTCCTTATACTTATATATTTCTAAGATATCCTGGCAATGCTTTCCTTCATGATGGCTTCTTCTTCTGTCTTTTCTTTTCGAATAAGTTCGACGTTGAGTGCCAGGCTCTTTAATTCTTTAACCAGGACGTTGAAGGATTCAGGCAAACCGGGATTAAAGTCCATTGTTCCCTTGACAATTGCCGAGTAGATTTCATTGCGTCCACTGATATTGTCGGATTTGATGGTCAAAATCTCCTGGAGTAAATAGGCAGCTCCATACGCTTCAAACGCCCACACTTCCATTTCACCGACCCGTTGTCCACCAAACTGCGCTTTACCTCCCAGCGGCTGCTGGGTAATTAACGAATATGGTCCGGTGGAACGGGCATGAATCTTATCGTCCACCATGTGTTCCAACTTCATCATGTACATGTACCCAACAGTGACCTTATTGGAAAATTTTTCTCCGGTAATACCATCATAGAGTGTTACTTTACCATCTTCGGGCAAATCGGCTTTTTCCATATAATATTTCACTTCTTCTTCAGTGGCACCGTCAAACACCGGGGTTTCAAAGTGAAGACCCAATATTTTCCCAGCACGCCCCAGGATTAACTCATAGATCTGGCCAACATTCATCCGGGAAGGAACACCCAGAGGATTCAGGACAATGTCCACTGGCGTTCCATCCTCCAGGAAAGGCATATCCTCTTCCGGTAAAATCTTGGCCACCACACCTTTGTTCCCATGACGTCCCGCCATTTTATCTCCAACCGATACCTTGCGATTGACCGCAATTAAGGCTTTGATGATCTTGATGATCCCGGGTGCGAACTCATCGCCTTTTTTCATCTGCTCAATCTTCGCTTGCTTCTCATTTTTCAATGCTTCAATATGGAGACCGGCCTTTGACTCGATTTCAGTGATGCGGTTTCGCTGCTCTTCGGATAAACTTTTTTTTATCTTTTTCGTTAACTCGTCGTTCAGTTTCAATGTTTCGATTTCCCCGGATGGTATTGAGGTCCCTTTGGTAAATTTACGGTTATCCAGGTGAAGATCTTTTTCCAACGGAACGTCTTTCAGCAGGTTTTTGACTTTTTCAAATTTGTCATCGACTAATATTTTTCTCTCATCATTGAAGTTCCGCTCCAGTTTTGTGATGGCAAATTCATCAATGTCAAGGGCGCGATTATCTTTTTCCAGGCCTCTCCTGGTGAATATTTTTACATCGATAACCGTTCCCTCTACACCTGGAGGGCAATACAACGAGGTATCTTTGATTTCAGAGGCTTGTTCACCGAAAATGGCACGCAACAATTTCTCTTCCGGGGATAACTGGGTCTCTCCTTTGGGTGAGACTTTTCCTACCAATATATCACCGGGTTTTACTTTAGCACCGATGCGAACGATGCCATTTTCATCAAGGTTTCGCAATATATTTTCAGAAACCCCGGGGATATCTGCGGTGATTTCTTCTTTTCCCAATTTGGTTTCCCTGGCTTCCACGGTTTCTTCCACGATATAGATGGAATTAAAAGCGGAATTTTTAACCAGCCGTTCACTGATGACAATGGCATCCTCATAATTGTAACCGCGCCACGGTAAAAAAGCAGCCAGTATATTCCGCCCCAGGGCCAGTTCTCCCTTTTCAGAGGCCGGCCCGTCGCATAGCACCTGGCCTGAATCCACATGGTCGCCGGGCCTGACCAGGGGTCTCTGGTTGACCAGGGTGTTCTGGTTTGAACGCCTGAATTTCTTTAATTCATACAAATCTGCACCGATTTCGGAGAAATCACCTTTGTTGTCGGTGTCGGCTTTAACAATGATCCGTTCTGCATCGGCATTTACTACGATCCCGGGTCTCCGTGCCGTCACCACAATACCGGAATCCCGTACCAGTTTATGTTCCATCCCGGTTCCCACCACCGGGGCTTCCGGGTTCACCAAAGGAACCGACTGCCGCTGCATATTGGAACCCATCAATGCCCGGTTGGCATCATCGTGAGACAAAAAGGGAATTAAAGAAGCAGAAACCGATACAATCTGTTTTGGCGATATGTCAATATATTCCACATCACCGGGGTCTGATAAAAGGGTTTCACTTCCCTTCCTGGAATTAACACGTTTTGAGATCAATATGTTGTTCTTATCCAGTTTGGCATTGGCCTGGGCAATAACAAATCCTTCTTCTTCCCAGGCAGTTAAATAAAAGGGAAAAAACTCATAAATAGGTATATCTTTGTTTTCTGTTTTCAACCGCTTTATTTCTGCAAATAGTAAGTCTTCCCTTACCAACTGACCATACTTAAATTTGGAATCACCCGGATAGAGTATTTTGCAGTAATTAAATACTTTTCCTCTTTCAACTTTTCGATATGGGGTTTCAATAAACCCATAATCATTGACCCGGGCGTAGGTAGTCAACGAAGATATCAAACCAATGTTGGGGCCTTCAGGTGTTTCAATGGGACAGATGCGGCCATAATGAGAGGAATGAACATCCCGGACTTCAAATCCGGCACGTTCCCTGTTGAGTCCACCGGGTCCCAGGGCGGATATCCTTCGTTTATGAGTGGTTTCTGCCAGGGCATTGGTTTGATCCATAAATTGAGATAACTGGGATGTACCGAAAAATTCCTTGATGGCAGCAAATACCGGTTTGGTATTCAACAATTCCCGGGGCAGCATGACAGAGATATCCGTGGCATTGGTGATTCGTTCACGGATGATTTTTTCCAGACGCATGAGACCGATTCGGAACGCATTTTCCACCAATTCACCCACTGCCCGAATCCGTCGATTGGCCAGGTGATCAATATCATCCACTTGCATTTTACCCGTGCGATCGAATTTCAAGCGAAGATAATATTTTAAAATCTCGATGACATCGTCGATGGTGAGGGTATACATATCTTCATTGAAATCCTTCTTTAACCCCAGTTTAATATTTAATTTCAACCGTCCCACCGATGACAAATCGTACCGCCGGGAGTCACACATCATATTTTCAAAAAATTTCCTGGACCCTTCAAGAGTGACCGGCTCACCGGGTCTTAACTTCTTAAATATCTCGATAAAGGCATCCCCCTGGTCTTTGGAAACCCGATCTTCTGCCTCATCACTTTGAACCACCACTTTGTCCGCAATTTCCACATCTTGTTTCTTTTTATCTTTCCGCAGGGTATAGCCAATCATGGGTCCGAATTCTTCTTCTACGCTTTCCGGGAAAAAAACCAGGAACTCTGTATTCAGTTTCTTCAATTTCCTGATCTGGGTGGCGCTAATCATCTCATTGGTTTTTAAAATGCCGTTAATTTCAGATGCTGAATAGAGGTCTTCAAATAATTCGATATCAACCGGGACGTACTGGATGTCCATTTTTTCCAGGTCTTTGATGTGTTTGATCATCAATTTTGTGCCTGCCGGTAAGATTTCCTTGCCATCTTTGTCATATACTGGAGCTGTCAACCGGTTATCCTTTAGAAACCTGGAGGTTTGAAAGTAAAACACGCCGTTTTCAACTTTGGCAGATATAATCGTATAGAATTTCTTCAAAATTTCCAGGTCATCACAAAGCCCCATTGCTTTTAAGAACGTGGTGACATTGATGCGTTTGGTTTTTTTGTCCAATCGAACCTGCAGCATATTTAACTTTTCTTCCAGTTCGATCCAGGCACCCCTGGCAGGAATGATTTTAGCGGTGTATTCACCTCGTGCTTTGCCTGGTAAGAAATAGACACCCGGAGACCGCTGCAATTGGGATACCACCACTCGTTCCGTGCCATTAATGATAAAGGTGCCTCGGTCTGTGATAAAAGGGATTTCACCAAAAAAGATTTCTTGCTCTTTTACGTCCCGAATCACCTTCTGCCCTTTTTTATCTTCTGCGTACAATGCCAATCTCAGCGTGACTTTCAAAGGAATGGAGTAATCGAATCCTTTATCCAGGCACTCCTCCGGTGTATACCTGATTTTTAACCGGACTTTATCCCCACATTGACTGCAGGTTTTATTTTCCACGGTTCCCTTGGTGACACACTCCGGGCACACGGAATCCGGACCGGTTTTGGTATCGGAACTCAATAAGGTCCCGCAGTGAGTACAATAAGGTTTGGCGTTCTCAATTCCTTCCAGTGCCTCGCATTTACAGAACCAATCGCCCAGGGAATACGAATCAAAATCCAAGATGGCGGTTTCTTTAAAATCCGAAATAGGAAATATGGACTTGAAGGCAGCTTGAATGCCGATGTTCCTGCGCTTCTCCGGGAGTTCATCGATCTGTAAAAACGTGCGGTAAGACCGCTTTTGAATCTCTAAAAGATCGGGCACTTCAATCGGGGAGTAAATCTTTGAGAAACTTATCCTATCAATATATCTTTTTTCTTGCATATTTATCCCTCATTTTTAGTTTTTATAATTAAGGCAACTCATTTAATTGCCGTTTATTTTTACGTACTGCGTATTACGTATTACTTAATTTGTAGTACATCGTACGTCGTACGTTCTATATCATTGTTGCTACTTAATTTCAACTTCGGCCCCGACTTCCTCGAACTTCTTCTTAATCTCCTCTGCTTCTTCTTTGGGTACGGTTTTCTTTACTGTTTCCGGTGCTGCATCAACGACAGCTTTTGCCTCTTTTAACCCAAGGTCAGTAACCTCTCGGACCACTTTAATGACGTTAATTTTCTTGGGTCCGACATTTTTTAATATAATATCAAACTCGGTTTTTTCTTCGGCTTCTTCCTCGGCAGCCGCCGGTGCTGCAACACCAGCAGCAGGCATTGCTGCCATTTCGGCTTTAATTCCATACCGGTCCTCAAATTCTTTGATGTAGTCTGCCAGGTCCAATACCGTTAAGTTATCCAGGTGTTTAAAAAACTCTTCCTTTGTGAATTCAGCCATTATTCTTCTCCTCTTTTTCTTTTTTATCTTTTAAATTTTTCATTAGAATCAACATATTCCTGAGGGGAGCGGACAGGGCCATTCCCATTTTCTTCAGCGGCATTGAGATTAAAAAGGCCAATTGTGCCAATAATTGCTCTTTGCCTGGAAGTGTGGCGACGTGTTTAATCTTGTCTTTATCCACATAGGTTTGCTCAATGAACCCTGCCATGATTTGGACGTTATTGTTCTCCTTTTCAAAGTCCACCATCACTTTTGCCACTTCAACAAAATTGTCATTGGCATAGGCAACCGCCAGGGGACCTTTGAAGAGGTCCCTGCCCTGCGGTTTTCTTTCTTTTTCAAAATACTTAATTGCCAGGCGGTTTTTAAATACCTTCACATTGGCACCAAGGTTTTTCACCCGTTCTCTCAGGTCATTCATTTCTGCAACTGTTAAGCCGCGATAATCGAAAAGATAAGCACCGCTGCTTTGAAAAATCTTGCTAAGCTCATCGGCTTGTTGTTTTTTCACATCCATTATCACTTTGCTAGGCACTGCATTCCTCCTTACATGTTACCTGAACTATTTCTCAAAATCCTGAAGGTTTAATTTCACTGATGGGCTCATGGTGGTACTGACATAAATAGACATCACGTATCTACCTTTCAATGAAACGGGTTTTGCCTTCAATACGGCGGAGACAAATTCCCTGGCGTTGTCTACCAGGTCACTGGTGTCAAAGGAACTTTTGCCTATGGCTGCATTAATAATCCCGGTTTTGTCCACTTTGAATTCCACGCGCCCCTTTTTGATGTCAGAGATGGATTCTTTAATGTTAAAGGTAACGGTCCCGGTTTTTGGGCTGGGCATGAGACCTTTGGGTCCCAATAGTTTTCCCAGCTTTCCCACGTGCCTCATCATATCAGGGGTGGCAATGAGTAATTCAAAATCAAACCAGTTTTCGTTTTTAATTTTTTCGACTATTTCCTCGCCGCCGACAAAATCAGCGCCCGCTTCTTCTGCTTCTTTCTGCTTTTCACCGGCAGCAATCACCAGGACTCGCTTAACCCTTCCGGTGCCGTGAGGCAATACAACGGTCCCTCTTACCATCTGATCAGGATATTTGGGGTCCACTCCCAACCGAATGGCAATATCAACGGATTCATCAAATCTGGTGCTTTTCACTTCTTTTAATAAACCAAACGCCTCATCTACCGCATACTCTTTCTGCTCGATCTTTTCCTTTGCCAGTAAGTAATTTTTGTGTCGTTTAGCCATGTTTTATCTCCAGTCCCATACTTCTTGCCGATCCGGCAATTATTTTCACCGCCTGGCTGAGATCATTGGTGTTTAGATCCGGTAACTTTATTTTTGCGATTTCTTCCAACTGCTTTTGGCTAATCTTGCCAACCTTGGTTTTATTGGGTTCACCCGAGCCTTTTAAGATGCCGGCGGCTTTCCGCAGCAAGTAAGAAGCCGGTGGGGTTTTCAGGTTCATTGTAAAGCTTTTATCGGGGTGCACCAGTACTTCCGCCGGAACAATCATACCATCTTCCATCTTTGTGGTAGCTTTATTGAACTGGTTCACAAATTCCATTATATTTAGACCGTGCTGACTAAGAGCCGGGCCCACCGGAGGTGCCGGTGTCGCTTTGCCGGCGGGCAACTGAAGCTTAAAGCTATTTACTACTTGTTTCTTTTTCTTTGGAGCTGCCATTTGTATTCTCCTACTCTATCCTCTATTCTATATCCTGTTTCCTGTTCTCTCTTTCCTCTATTTTTATATCCTGTGTTCGTTATTGGTTATTCATACGATGAATAGTGCTGGTTATGATTTTTTATATTTTTTCTACCTGGAAAAAATCCAGATCCACTGGAGTTGGTCTTCCAAAAATGGTTACTGTAACTTTCAGCTGGTTTTTCTCCTCTAACACCCGATCAACCACTCCATTAAAATTCATAAAGGGGCCATCAATGATCTTTACTCCTTCTCCTACTTCAAAATGATATTTGGGTTTGGGTGTAACCTGGGTTGTCTCGATGTGCTTTAATATATTAGCAACTTCCCTCTCAGCCAACGGTTTGGGTCGTTTCCCCGCACCCACAAAGCCCGTAACTTTCGGGGTGTTGCGGACAAAATACCAGTTTTTATCATTCATGTCCATCTTCACCAGGATATAGCCGGGAAACGATCGCTTTTCACTGATTACTTTTTTTCCGTCTTTAATTTCTATCACATTTTCTTTGGGAATGACCATTTCGCAGATGTGTTCCTGCATTTTGTATTTGCGAATCTTCTCTTCCAGGGCTTTAACAACGAACTCCTCTGCACCGGAAAACACATGAATGATATACCATCTTTTCTCTTTTTCCATTTTTTACCTATCTGAAAATACTAATGATGCCCTTTACCACTTCTTGAAAGGAAAGATCAATCAAGGTCAAATATATTCCGAAAATAATGGACAGTATAATCACAGCGATGGTGGTCTTCTGCAAATCGTTTTTTGACGGCCACGTTACTTTTTTTAGCTCACCTTTAACCTCAGTGAGGTAATTTTTGATCCGCTGAAATATATTTCCTTTCTTCATAACTTTAAAAAGCAGGCCAGGAGGGGCTCGAACCCCCAACACCCGGTTTTGGAGACCGGTACTCTACCAATTGAGCTACTGGCCTATTTAACCTCCTTATGGACGGTATGTCTCCGACACCGCGGACAATATTTACTTAAATTCAGCTTGTCCGTGGTGTTGGTTTTATTTTTGTATGTCGAATAGTTTTTTTCGCTGCACTCGGTACACTTGAGATGTAACTTTATTCGTTTTTCGCTTTTAGCCATCGTTTTACTTCTTTATTTTTTATTCAATGATTTCAGTTACACTGCCGGCACCAATGGTTCGTCCACCTTCTCGAATCGCGAACTTCAA
>JABAOH010024798.1_pt2 | contig 20347 bp, 21 predicted proteins | sample 7062181 | NCBI WGS metagenome assembly JABAOH01 (sample SAMN14538630, study PRJNA623070) | marine sediment metagenome | biome: marine biome [ENVO:00000428]; feature: marine pelagic biome [ENVO:01000023]; material: deep marine sediment [ENVO:00002113]; isolation source: pool of 5 deep marine... | reverse complement strand
AGGATGACGGTGGGCCTTATACACCACCCTCAAGTATATGCTTTAATTTTTATGCCACTGAGACATTATTTGTTTAAATTGAGATTCATTCTGAAAAATATAATAAGTAAATGGATCTGAAAAAGATAGTTTAAAAGTTTAGGAAAATTAATATTTAAGCAGATAGATGGTTTAAAACTCAGGGCTGTCTATGTTCTAGAAAAAATATAATACGAATAAATACGCGTACACTTAGGGATTATAAAAAGATCATCTGTCTGCTGTGGTTTTTCAGCTACTTAAAGATATGGGTGTAAGGGCTGGCAACTTTCTATAAGAAGGTATCCCTGTTGTTGTCTGCAGTATGGATGCCAATTATCCAGCGTTGGCTTGGTTGTATAAAAATTAGATAAAACGGGGTATGGCCTATCTATAACTATAATCCCAGCTATGTTACTGTGTAGTCAGGGCGTATCCCATAGAACATCAAGACACGTAATATTTTAAAATAGGGAATACTTTAAATGGGATTATCTTCAAGCATGCTAAAAGTATGGAAGATTGTGTGGGGAGGACTTAAGGGTACAATATCCGCACGGCTGGGAAATAAACCAGAGCTTCGAGATATAGAGATTGAACCTGTTGTGAAAAGAAGAGAAGTGGGTACAAAGAGCCGGGTTGCCATAGTAAGAAAACAGAATCTCCAAGAGATGCTGGAAAGGGCAATAGAACTTGCGGGAGGAATGGAGATTCCTGCTAAGGCAACTGTTCTCATAAAACCCAATCAAAACTCGGATGATCCGTTTCCAGCAACTTCAAATGCTGCCACAGTTGCCTATTTAGTAAACTATATTAAGAGATTCCATCCCGAACAGGTTATAGTTGCAGATGCTTCCTTCGCTGGGTTTCTTCCTTCCATACGAACAATGAAACAAACAGGAATTTTTCAAGCCGCACAGGAGGCAGGTGCCAAAGTCGTTGGTCTGGAAGAGGAGGAATTTATTACTGTTATGCCTGAAGGTGCAGCACATTGGGAGAGGCCCTTTCGTATTTCAAAACTTTATATGGATGCCGACTATGTTATAAATCAACCAGTAATTAAAACGCACAGATATGCCGGCTACAGCATGGCTTTAAAAAATACTATTGGAGTAATTAATAATAATGATAGGCCGCTTATGCACCGCGCGGCTGATGATCGATTCAGAAGGATGGTAGCGGAACTTAACCTTGCAAGACCACCTGATTTTATTGTTTTAGATGGACAGAAAGCTATGGTTACAGGGGGGCCGTTTTCAGGACAGATTAGGGAAGCAAATCTCGTGATTGCAACAAAGGATATGGTTGCCGCAGATGCCGTGGGGCTAGCCGTACTTAAGTATCTAGGTACCACGGCAAAAATTGAAAACATTTCAGTGTGGGATCAATTGGTTCTTGAATATGCCGGTAAGATTGGGTTGGGAGCCAGGTCAAGAAAAGAGATAGAGCTTGTTTCAGACGGTATTCCTGAAATCAAGGAGATAGAGCATTTCCTTTAGAACTATATTTTAGAACTATATATAAGTGCTATTTCAGTATACAGGTTATTGCAGTTACCGCGAGAAGTGAATTGAGAGGGAAGGGACTTGAAAAGGTTTACTGTGTATTTAGCCCTCAGTTTACTATTGCTATCACTTTCGTGCACACTATCCCCGGGAAGATATATTCCAGGTTCACGAACCACAGGCATAACGCCCAATAAGGACTTTTTCGTTGTTGATATAAAGGGAACTCCTTCAATAGACATAAAAAAGTGGCGTTTGAGCGTTGATGGGGAAGTTGAAAATCCTCTAACGTTTACCTACGAAGAAATTAAGAAATTGCCTCAGTACTCCGAAGTAGCATTGCTTCAGTGCGTGGAAGGACCTTTTGGAAGAGCAAAGTGGACAGGAGTTCGACTGAAAGACGTTCTTAAGTTGGCTCAACCGAAAAAGGGAGCCAAAGAAGTTGTTTTTCGTTGCGAAGACGGGTACTCGACCAGCATCAATCTAACTACTGCCAAGAAGCCTGATACCCTACTTGCACTGAAGATGAATGATGAGGTACTACCTAAACCGCACGGGTTCCCTTTAAAAGTTATCATTCCCGGTAAGTTCGGATACAAGTGGGCCAAGTGGATAAGGAGAATAGAAATAATTGATTATGATTACAAAGGCTACTGGGAAAAACGTGGATGGGACGATGAGGCAGATCTTTCCCGCTGAAAAAAATCTTCTCTAATTTGCGGCTAAAACTTTTTCACCGGCAGAGCCGGTTTAAGCGAAATACTTAGACCTTGCACTAACTTCTGTTCCTATAGGTGCGGGGCTGCGGTACGGCCTTCTGCGTGCTTCATCTTTACTTTTCTATCTCCGTTTGGTCAAATGTTAACCTAGCTGGTTAGTAGATCGTATTATCTCTACATTCAAACATAAAACCTTGTTTACCTAAGCGTGATACATTTTTAGTGGGAAACAGTATATTATCCCCGGACTGGTGGGTACTTTTTCGGCTTGAACGTAGAGAAAATGAATTTATGTAATAAGCATAATTCGTAAACATCAAAGTGTTTCGAGATTTTTTATTCAAAATAGAGGAATTTCTCTATTTTTTGAAGAAAGCTCAAAACTAGGATAAACCGCATACCTACAAAACCTTCCCACAATCATATCTTTTTAATTTAGCTGGAAGGAGGTGTAACCTAACCGGTTGTTGAATCAAATCCTTCCTTACAAAATCCCGACAAAATTGAATGCGACAATTAAATTAACTATTTGAACGGGGGTGAGAATCTCAAATGAGTATAGATGGTTTAAGCTTCTCTATTTCCCGAAGAGATTTTCTAAAGATTTCGGGAGTAGCTACCGCAAGTCTGCTTTTGCCGCCATCTGAGGTAATGGGAGCACCAGTCTTCCCGCTTCACAAAAAAGTGAAGGAGGGTTTTACTATTTGTCCTTATTGTTCAGTTGGATGCGGGCTCATTATAGCTACTGATGAGAAGGGAGTCATTATCAATTCTGAGGGTGATCCTGATCACATTATAAACAGGGGAGCTCTTGATCCAAAGTCAGTTGCCGTTCGCCAGCTATCAAATAGTACCCTGAGGCTCCGTAAGGTCAAATATCGTGCTCCTGGTTCTAATAAGTGGGAAGAAAAGGATTGGGACTGGGCTATTGACCGAATTACCGCAAGGATTAAGGAGACACGGGATGCAACGTTTGAAGAGAAAGATGAAAATGGTGTTACCGTTAATCGTGCCCCGGGGCTTGCCTGGCTAGGTGGGGCAGCTAATAGCGACGAGGATTGCTATCTTGCAGTGAAATTTACGAGGGCACTGGGTATGGTTTATATCGAGCACCATGCACGTATATGACATTCTTCCACGGTGGCCGGTCTGGGCACATCGTTTGGAAGAGGAGCTATGACCAATCACTGGATTGATTTGAAGAATTCTGATGTGATTATGATTATTGGTTCCAATTGCGCAGAGAATCATCCGGCATCCTTCAAGTGGATCCATGAGGCAATGGACAAAGGGACAAAGCTGATTGTCGTAGACCCTCGTGTCACCCGTACAGCTTCTAGAGCAGATATATATGCTCCAATGAGGAGCGGCACGGATATTGTATTCTTTGGAGGACTGATCAACTACGCTCTTGAGAATGAGCTCTATCATAAAGAGTATGTAGTCAAATATACGAATGCTGCTACTCTTATTAACCCAGAATTTAAGGGGCCCGTTGACCTTGACGGTTTCTTCTCTGGATTTGATGAGGAGAAGGGATCTTATGATAGGGCAACGTGGAAGTATCAGGTCGACAGGGCAGATAATCCCCTGCGAGACGAGACTTTAGAAGACCCCAATTGCGTATTTCAGCACCTGAAGAAGCATTACGCCAGGTATACGCCTGACATAGTGGAAAAAGTAACAGGGTGCCCAAAAGAAAAGTTCCTGGAGATAGCAAAAGTTTTCTGTTCCACGGGTCAGCCCGGTAAAGCAGGAACGACTCTTTATGCCATGGGAGGCACACAGCATACGGTTGGCTCTCAAAATGTTAGGAGCCACGCTGTTCTGCAGTTGCTGCTAGGAAATGTGGGTATGCCAGGCGGCGGAGTAAATGCCCTAAGAGGTATTTACAATGTCCAGGGTTCAACTGATATGGCAGTTCTTTTCCACATTATTCCTGGCTACATGGCAGCTCCCCGAGCCAAAGATCATCCTACTTTCGAGGATTATCTCAGTAAAGAAACACCAAAGACAAGCTACTGGAGCAACAAACCCAAATTCTTTGTCAGCCTTCTCAAGGCATGGTGGGGCGATAAGGCGATTGCCGAGAATGATTTTGCCTATGATTATCTGCCGAAAGCAAGCGGTAATTACTCTTGGATTTCGTTGTTTGAGGCAATGAATGAGGGCGTAATTAAAGGCACCGTAATTATGGGTCAGAATCCAGCTGTATGTGGTCCCAATTCTAGATTTGAGAGGCAGGCATTGAGAAAACTTGACTGGCTTGTGGTAATGGACCTTTTCGAGACAGAGACAGCTGCAATATGGAAGGAACCAGGAATCGATCCTGCAAATGTCAATACAGAAGTTTTCTTATTGCCGGCTAAAGATGCCATGGAAAAGGATGGAAGCCTGGTTACCAGCGGACGTCTTATACAGTGGCGTCTAAAAGTAGCTGAGGGTCCAGAGGAAGCAAAAGAAGATATTGAGATACTTGATCTAATGATGAACGCGCTAAAGAATGCCTATGCAGGTAGCGCAGAAGCAAAAGATAAGCCAATTCTTGATTTGGATTGGAACTACGGAAATAAACCTACGTCTGAAATGCTGGCAAAGGAGATAAATGGTTACTTTACAAAGGACGTAGTTGATGCTACCGGGGTAGTTGTTGGAAAGCAGGGAGATTTAGTACCCTTGTTTACAGCCCTCAAAGACGATGGTTCGACTGCCTGTGGAAACTGGCTCTTCTCAGGTTATTACTATCCACGGGATGATGGTACTGGAGTAACATCGCCTGCATCAAAACGAAGAGGGCAAGATGATCCTGGTGGCCTGGGCATCTATCCTAACTGGGCCTTTGCCTGGCCAGCTAATCGCCATATCATCTACAACCGGTGCTCAGCTGATCCAGATGGCAATCCCTGGAGTAAAGAAAAAGCACTTGTCTGGTGGGATGCTGACCAGAAAAAATGGACAGGCTACGATGTACCTGACTTCAATACCGCTTTAGCGCCAACAGCGCCAGGAGGAACCAGTCCTTTCATTATGAAAACTGATGGCAAGGGCTGGATATTCGGTGCACTTAATGAGGGACCTTTCCCAGAGCACTACGAACCGGTGGAATCACCGGTTGATAATCTCCTCTCCAATCAGCAGGTTAATCCTGCAATTAAAATATGGGATACAGACAAGGACAAGGAGATAGGGGATAGGCTCGGTACCAAAGATAAGTTCCCCATTATATGTACTACGTATAGACTTGTCGAGCACTGGCAGGCAGGTGCGATGTCAAGGAATCTTGGATGGCTTGCCGAAACTCAGCCGGATATGTTTGTCGAGATAAGTAAAGAGCTGGCGGAGGAGAAAGATATTAAGAATGGTGATACCGTTATTGTCAGCTCGGCCCGAGGTGAGATCAAGGCCATTGCTGTGGTCACGGTAAGATTCCAGCCATTTACTATAAACGGTAAGATGGTTCATCATATCGGTATGCCCTGGCACTATGGTTGGATGGGACTGGCAACAGGAGATATAGCTAATGATCTCACTCCTCATGTAGGGGATGCTAATACGATGATTCCTGAATATAAGGCCTTTCTAGTTGATATTAGAAAGGAGGCGTAAAACATGGCTGGAAGAGTAGTACTTATGATCGATGAATCAAAATGTACCGCATGTAGGGGATGTCAGGTGGCATGCAAGCAGTGGAACGACAACGGATATGAGGAGACAACCAATACAGGAACCTATGAGAATCCTCCTGATCTCAATCCGGATACATTCACCAGGATTCAATTCTTTGAGAAATTAGAAGAAGGTCAAACAAAATTCTTTTTCCTTAAGCAGGGGTGCATGCATTGCGGTAATGCAGCGTGTGTAACTGTATGCCCTACCAAGGCTCTGAAACAACACGAAATGGGCTTTGTCTCGGTTGAGAAGGATCTCTGCAACGGGTGCGGTTACTGTGCTGAGTTCTGTCCCTTTAATATTCCCAGAATTAAGGTAGACAGCTTGATTACTGGATACGGGAAGACAAGCAAGTGCCATCTTTGCCAGGACAGAATAACAAACGGTCTTACGCCGGCTTGTGCCAAGACCTGTCCTCCTGGAGCAATCAAATACGGAGATCGTGATGAGCTGATTGCAGATGCTAAAAAACGGATTGACATCCTGAAGAACCAAGGACATGTTAACGCCAGCCTTTATGGAGAGAACGTACTCGATGGCCTTGGCAGAATGTATATACTAACCGAGAAGCCGGAAGAGTACGGACTCCCAAAGGAACCACGTTTACCTGTGCTAACCGAGTTCTGGCAAAGCATATTACAGCCTGCGGGTGGTTATATATTTGGCCTGGGAATTCTTGGTCTGATAATTAACTACCTGGTAGCTTCACAGAACGTAAAGAAGGTTTCGGAAGAAAGTAGCGGCGAATCTACTACTGAAGGGAGGGAGGTCTAGATGGCTCAGAGAGCTGATCGTGTAGTTATTGTCCGTGGAGTTCCAAAAATCGTGCGCTTTAGTGGTTGGGAAAGATTTGGTCATCTAGTTCATATTCTCTCATTCTTGATCCTTGCTTTGACTGGTCTTTTCCTCTACATGCCGTCTTTGGCTGCCTTTACAATAGGAGAAGCAGGGGAACTCTCACGCTTGATTCATAGAGTTGCTGCTGTGGTTTTCATGGTTAATCCAGTTATCTACCTCTTTTTTGACACCAGCAGATTTACTGGCTCTCTTAAACGCATCTTCAGCTGGACCGAAGAGGATACCAAGTGGATAAGCAGTGGGGGGTTCAAATCATACTGGACAGGAAGGAAGAAAGGGTTGCCACCCAGTGAGAAATTTACCCCGGGACAGAAAATAAATAGTATGATCCAAATTATTGCTTTCTTTGTTTTTGCCATAACAGGTCTGGTAATGTGGTTTGGCAAGGAAGCTGTTGGCTTAGGTCTGTTCCAGACAATGGTTGTGCTTCATGACTTAGCTATGCTTTTTGCAGTTGGCTTCTTCCTGATCCATTTCTTTATGGGTGTAATCAACCCGGTTACCAAAGTTGGCGCGTTTTCTATTGTTGACGGATTAATGAATGTTGAGGACGCCAGAGAGGAACATGGATTGTGGTTTGATAAGGAGGTAAAGAACAAAGAGCTTATTGGAGGCTAGGCAAACAGGTTTTTCTTTTTAGCATTATGGCGCCTCCACTCTAAAGCGGCAGGCGCCATCTGAACTTAATAGGAGGGTAATTGCTGCGAGTTTATTCTTTAGTAGAAACAATTCAAGGCCTTAAGGAGGCAATAGAGCACCAGAGAGTCAAGGAAGGTGAAATTAAGTTATATCTTGATATGCTTCGGTGCGAACAAGAGTTAGCATCAAGTTTTTCATTTCCCGGAGCCGATTCTAAGGATATTGCAGAAAGATGGGAAAAAAACCTCCCTGCTTTGGATAACAGTTATCAGATATGCAATCTCCCCACAGTTCATAATCTGTTTAGATCGCTTGCCAATATTCTTCTTGGCTACTTACCTAATTATAAGGATGATGTACAGGAGGTACTCAGCAAAGATATATCATATTTTGCCCGTGGATTAAGCAAAGAGGAGACCTTTGATTCGCAGATAATCTATTTTCTGTTCGCTCATGCCGTTCACCCTTTTCTGGTTAAGGCCTCTCAGGCCATAGTGGAGACCGGGCCAAACCTTAAGAAATGGACGAAAGGTTTCTGCCCCCTATGTGGAGCGCGGCCAGATATAGCTTCTTTGGATAAGGATGCGGGTAGCCGGAAATTGTTATGTTCTCAATGTGATTGTGAATGGCCTTATAGGCGAATTGGCTGTCCCTTTTGTGAAAACCGAGATTTTAATAAGATTTTCTATTATACGGACGAGACGGGAAGGTACAGACTTTATATGTGTGAAGAATGCGGTGAGTACCTAAAAACGGTTGATTTAAGAGAGCTCGCAGTACCACTCGCTCTTTCTGTTGAACGGTATTTATCACAGGGTCTTGATGCTGCAGTCAAACAGGTTAAGAGCTAGAAAATATTAACTGGTTCTTTTATAAATAAATATATAAAAACCTGGAGAATTTCGGTTAAAATCTACTTTTCAATCTTAACCAGTTCCAATTCGAACAGTAGAGTTTCTCCTGCTAACGGATGGTTAAAGTCAAAAGTCACTTTTTCGTCAGTTAGCTTCCTTATTGTTGCTGAAACGATTTGATTATCACCAGTTTGCAATTGAACTACCTGGCCTTCGGATACCTGACTTGTACCAAGTACACTTCGGGGGAATTCTCTAACGAGATCGTCTTTCCTTTTTCCGTACCCTTTCTCAGGGGGGAGAGAAACCTCCTTTTTTTCTCCTTCCTCCATTCCTACGACAGCTTCTTCGATTCCGGGAATAACTTTTCCCTTTCCAACCTCAAAGATGATGGGCCCTTTCTCCTTGCTGCTGTCAAATTCTTCCCCATCTTTGAATGTGCCAGTGTAATGAAGATGTACTTTGTTACCCTTTTCAACCGACATACGATCACCTCTCTGCAAAGTTATATAAACCATCCTAAAACATATGCCTCCTATATGCAAATTTAGGGGATAACCTGAATTATGTGTTCATAATATTATTAGAGGAATAATAAGATTCTTTAATGTACAAAAGGATAGTACTGTAAAAGTTGCGGTTTTTTGGCCTTTTTAGATCTGATTATAAGAGGGGTGAGAGTTACATTACACTTTTATCACTTCGGGTATTCCATCAGTAATTTTAAGGTAAGTACCGTCGTCGCGAATTGACCCGCCATCCCATAATTGGGGTCTATACTCTGGAACCCAGCTTCCGAATACGTGATCGTGACCAATGACTATCCCTTTCTGGACCTTTTTCCAATCAGCAAAGGAAAGAGCTCGATACCATATGTTTCTAGAGTGCTGCCGGTAGACGAAATCAATGCTGCTGGCCTTCAGCTTCTGATTTGCTGGATTGAGATCAAACTTTTCTCTCCACGGTTGATAGAGATGGTGGAAAATCCAATGTGCCCATTCAGGACGGGCGTCAAAAATGGGCCGGAGGATTGGCCAGCCTTGCCAAAATACATCCTTTAAATGTCCATGCTCGAACCAGAAACCATCGGTATAGTAGTTGAAGGCAATTGTTGCATTTGGAAAAAGCTTCTCCAGAGTATCACCGTCGAAATCGTGATTTCCTAATATAAGAAGCAGGGGTATTTCTCTAGAGAGGAACTCAAGCTTTTTAACAGTGGGATTACCGGCTATAGTCTCTTCCTTTTCAGCCCAAAGATCGATCACGTCGCCATTGCCAATAAGTAAATCAGGAGGTTCTTGAGCGGCTATGTCGAGCAAAGCTTCCGTATTAGGACACCTTGTTTTTTTAAGGTGGGAGTCTGAAAATTCAAAGATGTTCATTTATCTCCTTTGCAAAGATGGGACTAACATAGAATTTTTAGAAACCAATTGGTAAAGAATTGGTTCTCTGATTCTTACAAAAATCCTAGGAGCAAGAAAGTCAGGATGCCAGCGCACACTGTGAGAGCCAAACTCCTGGTTTTTAAGATGACGGCCAGACAGATTAATCCTGCCCATATGTTAAGATTATCAAGCCCTATATCGATCCTCCCGTTTGCTAGAAGAAGATCGGGGAAGAGAAGGGCAGAAAACACGGAGACCGGAATATAATCCAGAAATCTTCTTAGAAAAGCAGGAAGGTTTAGCTGAGAGAGCCCAAGCAAGGGAAGCATCCTGGTAAGATATGTAACTATTGCCATTCCAATAATTATTGATGTGATTTTTCCGTCCATCTCTCTAAGGTCGCTCCTATAGCGGCGGCTGCAAGAGTAGCAAGCAATACATTTCCTATACCGTAAATCTGAAAGTAAAATATGGAGGAAGCAATAGCAGCTGTAACAAGAACAACGATATGGAATCTGCTTTCAATCTGAAGAACTAAAAGTCCAATGAACATAGAGGGAAGTGCAAAGGCAAAGCTGCTTTTGAGGAAAAGAGGGATGAATGAACCAATCAAAATCCCAAGAAATGAGCCGAGCACCCAGGAAAGATATGCAGTGAAGTTGATGCTAAGCATATACCATTGGTTCGCCTTACCTTCCTTAAATCTTGTTACAGTTACAGCAAAAGTCTCATCGGTAACTCCAAAAGATAGAACAGCAAGGAGTGGACTTTTCACCTTCTGTAAATAGGGAGCTAAAGAGGCACTCATCAAAATATGTCTGGCATTTATAAAAAGAGTGGTTAGAATAATCTGAGCAGCACCGGCTCCTGCAGCAAGCAATCCTACACCGATGAACTGACTTGCTCCCGCAAAGACGACAACCGACATCAAAGTGCCCTGAAAAATACTCAAGTCCGCCTGCTTGGCAATCACCCCATAAGCTGTACCTATCGCGAGGTAGCCAAGCACGATAGGGATAGCGTCTTCAATACCGTTTTTTACATTACTTAAAATGGAATCCACCGTTATTTATGGTGTTCTTTCCTTCAACAGCTCACTGCCTCCCAGATCAAATCCAAAGGAGAACTTTAATGCATCTTTGGGGCAGGTGCTAATGCAGGTTTGGCAGAGGCTGCATTCTGTTGAAAGAACACGCTTGTTGTTCTTGATGTATTCAGGTATTCGAATATACATAGGACAGGTTTTCACGCAGGCTCCGCAATCATTGCACTTCTCGTTGGACCCTTTGATCTTAAGAAGAGAAAAACGGGTAGGAGCTTTGAGAAATACCGTGATGGGACAAAGATACTTACAGAATGCACGGTTATCTTCTAACTTAAAGGCTAATGCTATACCTGTAAGATAATAAAATGCATTGCCGGCAATCAACCAGTTAAGACCGGTAGTGCTCCCGAACTGGATATGTTTTTGGTAATCAAATCCAAACCATAGTACCAGAACGATGCTAAGGCTGAGGGCGAAATGTCCATAGCGCAGCCATCCCCATTTTTTAGGAAGCCTGCCGCTAGGTTTGGTAAAAGGCAGCAAGTCGAGAATCATTACTATCCAGCAGGCCCAGCCGCACCATAGCCTCCCAAAAAAGAGAGGACCAAATATTTTAGCGATTAAATAGTGAGTAAGGGCAGCCCCGAAGAGTCCTGCAAGAATGGAGAAGAAAACCCATTCGATTTGTATATTCTCAGACTGTATCAATCCCATATAAACGAGCAGAAATCCGCCAACAAGGAACAAGGAAAATTTACGGCCAAAGGGTTTTTTCTGCTTGGGAAGCGCGGCATAAAGTCCCAGCCCTGCGCCCACAGATGTTCCGATATAGCCAAAGAAAAACAGCGGCTCAATAAATCCTGAGGACTGCCACATTGCAAAGCCCAGGATCCAGAAGATAATCATTATGATAACCGGAACGGTCATTTTTCTTAAAGAGAGAGTTTCTTTGCTACCTATATTGATCTCCCATTTTTACACTGGTTTATGCTTAGAATATTTGTTACACAATAGCTGAGGGTGCGTATTCAAATATATAAATAAAGGATGGTAAAAGCAATATATGGAGGAATAAAAATGGTCTCCAAAGTTGCGGACATCTATGAGGTTTTTACGGTTTAACAGGCCGGCCGAGAATAACCATTTTATTGTCGGATTGGCCTTAAGCTGGTTCTATTAGTTTTTTGTAATTCTTAGTCCCGCCAAGGCATGGCGAAGAATCTCTTGACTACTGACGCTCGAAGCAAACGAGAAGGCTGTTGCTCGATTCCCCAGAGCCTATCCAAGCAACAGTCTTATTCAAAGAGGACTTAAACGTAAATTAGATTTTCTTAAACCATTCATTACTGCAATTGAGCTTGCTCAACTTGGAGAAACTAAAGTATCTATTACAACTTAGTTAAATCAAGGGAGCCAAAATATGCAGTATATTTCTAGATTCTTAATGATTGGTAATTGGGATTATGTTTTGAAGGATTTAGAAGATATGCGTGTTTGTTACTCAAAGCAGGAGTTATTATATATTCCTTCCTTTAAGTTCTTCATCGTCGAATACAAATAACTCATCAACAGTAGTTCCTAATATTTTAGCGATATCGTGAGCTAACTTAAGAGATGGATTATATTTGCCCTTCTCCAAGAAGACAATTGTCTCTCTTCTAACCCCAACTTTTCTCGCCAATTCTTCCTGAGTTAAGTCATATCTTGCTCTGAATTCCTTTATCCTCGTCTTTAGCATTATAACTTATCTCCGGTTCGGCTAACCCACAAATAGCAAAGACCAAGTATTATAACCATCCCCAGTATCCCTGCGCCAATTGCCTGCTGGATATCACGGAATTCAATTATTCCGTAATCTGTAGCAAGACTTACTGCCAGCAGCCAGTAGATAGATATTAAGAAAGCTCTATATGCGGCGTATACGAATAATCTTCTGGTTCTCTCGTCCTGAACAGGAAATCCTTCCTTTGCTGATCTATATTGCTTCCACAAAAGAATGGCAGATCCGATAATTACAATGGGCGCAATCACGGCAGATAAAGCTGGCCACAAAATTTCACCCTTAATAAATCCCACTATAGCCCATAAAAGGACTGTGGAAATAACAAGGCCTGCGGTTATTCCCGTCGCCACAAGTTTTAGTTTGTCCTTCCGTTGTACTTTCATTTTCTCTCTCCCCTTGTTAGATATTTAACACATTAAGTTTAAAATTATTAACTATATGTTATATCATTCTAACTTTTTTGTCAATAGTTATTTAATACTATCATTTGTGAAGAATAAACAGAGAGCATCAAATAGTTTTAGGCGAATTGTTAAACCGGGTTGCTATACAGGATTAATGAAGATACCCTAACAAAGCAAAATCCACATATAAAAAATCTGCAATCATATCGCGAATTCAATTTAAATAAAACCGGTTTTTATACTATTGATCTTGCTATGAACTCTTTTAACAATTGACGGATCAAAAATACCATGCTTGAAGAATAAAGAAAGAACAGTAAGCAAAAATTCAAATCAAAAAAAACTGTTAATTTCCTAAATTTATTGTAAATCCAGTCCATTCCTTTGGAGAATAAATAGACGAAAGGTAACAGTGCAGGGAAAACAAATATAGCTTTCATGCTGGAAAAATCTCTGTAGTTAAGCGTATAGGAAATTATAAATAAAATGTATCCGGCCAGGAAAATATCAAAGATCCAATCATTGGCATTAACAATAAAGCTAAAATCACCTCTCACAATATTCCTGAACAGCTTGGTTGCTTCCTTTGCAGCCCCGAGCAGCAGAATAAAAGTTGGAATTAATGCTATTACCAAAATAATTCTGCCTAGATTTAGAATTGTCGTATCATTGGTTTGCCATGAATCTGGCCAATTGTCAAAGAAAACAAAGTGTGTTCGTCCATATAATTGTGACCAAAGCGAGGTTCTATGTAACGGATAATTTTTTATGTCATTCTTTATCATAGGATTCCTAATTAAATCAAGAAATCTATAAGTAAAATAGGAATTTACTATTGAAGTTACACCAGGTCGTTTATGATACGTATTTTTAAAAACATGGGGGAAAGGATCTGTGCTTTGGTTAATGATGAACGGTGAGCCGAATTGTCGATAATTATAATAATACTGGCCAAATACAGGAACAACAGCAAAATAAATCAAACAAAAAATTAAAGCATATGTAAAATATCCCCCTTTAAGATTTAATGAAATATTTTTACTTTTAATTAATTTGAATATAAAGATCAATAAAATAGAAAGAAATATGATAAGTCCGTTGCCTTTAGATAAACCGGCGAAAATAGTAGAAATTGTTAAAGCATAAAAGTATTTGGGTTTTTCACTGACCAAGAAGCGATAAGTGTAATAAATTGCTGCAGTTGAAAACATAATAACAAAAGAGTCATTAGTCACCTGGGCATTTATACCTATTAGTTTGGGATTTAATGCAACAATGGAAAGACAAATAAGCTTTACCTTATTAGCCAAATCCGTATTGTTTAAAAATAACCACACTATAAAAATCGTTATCAAGCCTGCAATAGAATTCAGCAACTGTGCCAGTACTATTTGAGCCCGTTTGTCCTCAAACGGTAAAATGACCCAAATAGTAGCAGCTGTTAAATGATATAGTTTGGGCTGGTAGCTTTCACCACCATCATATTTTGTAGGAAGTCTCTTTTCGTTCTTAATTATTTCGATAACGGATAAGTGGTCGTCATTTGCCCGGCAGTTAACAATGGATAAAAAAATTCTTAGTGTTATGGCCACTAAGAAAACAACAATTATCAGTATTTTGTATGCGTTTTTCATCAGATTAGAATCTATCATATGTATCAACTTTTACGGCTTCTACCTGAATAAAGTTTATTGATAGTTTTAATTGGTTACTGCCAGTTCACACAATGGTTATTCTAAAGCTTCTCTAAGAAACGTCAATCTTTTATGTGAAAACAATACTATATATAACGAAACTGTTTCACATAATAGGAACCGTGTTTGCATTGATGTATTCAGAGCCAGCTTTAAGGACGGGATGCATAGGAGAAAGAAGGGAAGATTTTTGCAAAGTTCAAGCGGGTTCATAACGTAGCTATTTCATCCGGTAATGGATAAGGATTGATGCTCGAATGGATAGGCAGTTTGACTGATCTCATATCTCAGTAAAAAGATAAGTGAAGCAACATTGGCAAAGATGACATGGGTTGAATATGAAAATACGCTCTGCATATCTACTTAAACTTATCTCTAAAAAGCAAACTTACAGGTAGTTCTTGGGTCAGCCGTAATTTAGGGGACATCTTGTAAATTATTCAAAGTCTTTGAGAAAAAAGAAGGCGGATCCCTCTTTTCTAAGAGCTAGCTTTTCCATAAGCTATGTATATTGCAGTATTCTCTTGCAATAATATTATCCATCTGGATAGGAAATGTGGCTTCGGGATTATCCCCAGGCTTTAAGAATTTACGATAAATTTTGTCATTGGCTATTACTTCAATCCACTCTATATAATGTGCTTCCTCCATAGGATGAGGCACACTGCCAACTTTCACTTTGATACCGTCTGATGTTTTTTCAATTACGGGAACATGTTTTTCGCGAGCTGCGTCAACCGTATTTTCTATAAGCAGCTCCATTTGTTCATCACAGCAAACAAGACGACCTTTACCAACATGCAATATTGCTACAATATTTCCGCAAACCTTACACTTATAAACCTGCAATCTATCCATTGTTCTACCTGCCTTTCTTTAAACTTTTTTGTATTAAGTGATTGCTTTTATATAGAAAGCTGTGACGGTTAGTATTTCCAAACAATACTTTAACTATTTAATTTTTGAAATAAAAGACCATTATGTCTTTAGCGGACTCTTTAATAGTAGATACAACAAAATATATACATATATGTCAAGAACTGTTTGTGGTCAAACTGGCTTCAGGAGAGGTGGTCGAAATATGAAGGTATAAGCTCTTACGTATGATTAGGGGGAAATTGATGGTAAGGACTCGAACACTGCAACAACGCATCCGCGTTTTGGACGGGGAACCTCACGGTTCCCCGCCAACGCCACCCTTCCTTACGGTAGACTACGGGGGCAATGCTTTCCCCCTTAAAGAACCCCCTTGGGTTCGAGTCCCACCCTCGAAAATCACGTAAAAATAAAAGAGCCCTAATGGGCTCGTTTGTTTTCTTGGCTCTCTTTGAAATCCTTTATTCGAACAGGGAAGTACTTGAAGAGGTAGGAAAAATATTTGGATAAACGCCTGGTCACAGCATCAAGAAATTGACATATACAAACAGAGGTTCGATAATAGATGTAGCTTAATTAGCTGAGATTAATGAAACTAAAAAACTAACAGTAACAGACATAATACAGCTTTTTAGCAGACAAATTCCAATCATCTTTCTCATTACAACAATAACAGCTGTAACTTCCTGGCAACTCTGGGCGCGGTCTAAGCATCTAAAGGGCATTTGGAAGATGCTTGCGATTATAGCAATAGTCTTAGTAGTCTATATCTACTACTGCATAACCAGACGCCTTATAGATATGTTCAGAGTGATAGGTTAGATATTATTGGATCTTTTGCCAAAGTTTGATATTCTGCAGTTTACTCTTTCGAGTGTTGTATAGAAGTTACAATAAAAAAAATGCCTCTGTACAGCATTTAAGCGGAACTTCCTTTGATGGGCATCGCCATAACTAAATCAAAACCTTTCTTTTCATCAAATCCCAGTTTTTTGCCAGTATGAATAATACAACGAGAGTAAGAGAACCCATAAACATAGTCTGCCAAATGACTGTTTCCCTAGATGTAAAAGCAAGGGAAACAAACAAAAGTTGGCCAGTAGTAAAACTAGCATGCGTAATCCAGCCCAATACTACACTCTTGGTTTTTGAATAGATCCAGACCGTTACGATGCGCAAGATTACTATGCCTACTGACGCAACCAAAAAATTAATAAGGAATAGTTCACCGTGAAAAACGGAGGAGCCCCAAAAACTGGCCGGTAAATGCCAAATTGCATGGATCAGTCCAAGGATAAGTCCAACTTTTAAAGGAGTTGACTTGACAAGCATTCTGGGTGTTGCATACCCGGTCCATCCAAGCTCTTCCCAAAACGCGCTGATCAACGTGCCAAAAGTGAGGACTGTTAGATTTAAAACAGGTGCATAATTTAGCGAAAAGAAACTGAGTATAAGTAATGTGCCTACCATGGTTACCGGGAATATGAAGAGCGCTTTCGCATACCAACCTGGTGTGAACTTCCAGAATTTCAATTGCCGAAATAATTCTTTAATGCCTTTAAAACCTTGGTCCCGAAAGGAAGCAACAAGAGCCGCAATAGTCGGTGCATGAACCATAGTCATTATAACAACCAGAGTTAAGGCAGAAATGTCAGTAACTGCTAATGTAGGTGATAAACCATCTCTAAGAGTAATAAATGTTGATGCGATAATCGGTATGAGAAAAGCGATTACAAAATAGAGAGTTAACGAATTTTGTTTTGAAGTTGTCTCATTATCCATATGAATACTTTGAATTCTTCGACTATATTCTTGATATAGTTCGAATAGAAACCTCTTGGCTCTATTATGCCAGCTCATATAAACGTTACAAGAGCTAAAAGGTCGTTGAAAAACAGCTCAAGATATGGATATCTGTGAAAACTATGGATTTGATACGAAGTGTGAGTCCGACGCGGGAGCAAAGAACTGTAAGAGTCCAAAAAATGCCTCTGTACAGGCATGTAAGCGTGGCTCCCTTTGATATTCTATATTCGAATATGGAACGGATAACTCAGTTTGGGCAATTCTTGAATAAAAGGCGATAGCCTACAGGCAAAATGCTGTCGGTCTCGCATGTCATTTCAGATAGATCTCATCTCAATCGCCTCTTATCAGGGTTCAGGACCTGCGCTATTGTCTCATAGAAAACACTCTGTAAAGAGCAACAAAACTTACTACACACCACATACCTACCACTGCAAATGCGGTGGCCAGATTGCTTGCAAGACCTTTTGTGACCGTGCCCCGGACAAGATCAGCCATGTACATAACCGGCAAGATCTTATGAATAATTTGCAGCCACTCTGGCAGTCGCTCTGGCGGAAAATTGATGGGAGAGAAGAAAAATATTATAAACACGGTGATATTGGTAAGTATTCCTGTAAGTACGGGTGAGGGTGAAAGATGAGCAACACTCATCCCGACAGCAACAGCCGTAAGCGCAACCAAAAGAAAAGCAGGAACGATCAAAGGAGAAATCGACAGATTGAAACCGTAATGGAGCGAGCCCATCAAAAGCGTTGCCGCAACACCTGGGAGAACAATAATTGCCCAAAAAGAGAAGTCAGACAAAAGAAAGATGAAGCGAGGTATCGGCAGCGACCAAAGATAATCAAAGGCCTTGCTTGCTTTCATCTGAGCTATGGTTTGGGGAACCATGACCAGCCCAAGTGTTGCCAGGGCCAACACAGCGGCGCCCGTCACAATGTATTTGGCAGAAAGCATATCGATTTTCGGATACATAAACCCGAGCCCATAGATAACGGCTCCCGCCATCAAAAGCTGAACTATAAAAGCCATCGGAAGAACCGGCTTTAAGCTGAGTATTTGCCATTTCATCACAAAAGAATAAGCCTTGAGATACTTACTCATTTTTTACACCCCCTGTGCCTGGGTCGAAGTATCATTTTCCGTTTCGTTATCTTCTGACACCCCTGTGCGGCTTACCATGCGCACATAAACATCCTCAAGACTTGCCGGAGCGATCGAGAATTCTTCGGCAATCTTTTTCCGCTGCAACTCATGAGCCCACTCAATGGCTCTTGTCACTGAACCGTTCTCAACACTTGCTTTGAGACGCCTGCCTACAATGGTGGACGTGACAAAATCAGGCACCTTGGGCGCAAGCACGCCGGGCTCCAATTTGATATCAAGTAGCAACTTACTCGTCAGTGTTTCTTTGAGTGATGCAGGCGTTCCGCTTGCTATAACTTTTCCCTTGTCTATTACTGCCAGCTTGTCGACGACGCGCTCCGCTTCAAGCACGTTGTGGGTTATCAAAAGCACCGCGGTGCCTGCATCGGCAACCGAACGGATCTCTTTCCAAAGTAAACGCCTGCGAAGCGGATCAACGTCGTTGGTAGGCTCATCTAAGATCACAATTTTACCCGGAGCGACGGTTGCCATTGAATAACTGACCAGCCTGCGTACTCCACCCGACAGCTGAGCGCCTGGTTTATTAGCCCACTTGCCAAGCTCCAAGGCCTCAATAAGCGCTCGGGTTCTTTTCTTGACCGCAAACCTATTCTTGCTTCTTAAGTGCCCGACAAGCTCAATTGCTTGGGTCGGCGTGAAACCATCTATCGGTACGCTCCCTTGAGGTTGCACAGAGCAGACCTCACGCGCAAACGCCGGGTTTTTTATGATGTCTACTCCATCCAAGATGAGCTCACCCGAAGTCGGTTTTAGAAGCGCTATGATTTGGTTCACCAGAGTAGTTTTGCCTGCGCCGTTCGGACCAAGTAGACCGAACACCTCTCCTAGTTCAATCGAGATTGAAATATCATCATTGGCACGCAAACCGTTTTTGAACTCCTTGACCAAATTTCGGATTTCTAAAATCATTCTTTCCTCCTTTGTTCTTTCAATATTAGTAATGCCGCTCTGTTCTAAAGCTCCCGTCCAGCAGAGCGTTGGTTGCCTCAACATAAGCATCAACATCGAGCTCCGGATTTATTACAAACTGGACTTGCAGGCCTTGAAGAAGAGCAAGCAGCGCCCGAGCAACAGCTGTGGAATCAAGACCTCTATTGATCGTGCCCTCTTGCTGCCCGCGCTCGACAAGCTTCGATACTTGAGAAAGCGTGCTTTCCTGACACTCTCGAGATACTCTGTCGATGTGTTCATTCCGTGTCGCCTCAGACCACAGATCAAAATCAATGCTCAGAGATTTTCTGGCATCAGACTTGCTCCCCAGTTCCTTGAAGATTGTGAAGAAGTCATTCAACAGTCTACTTAGTGGATTCTCTTCATCCTTCTTAGCCGCCTCGGTTATCATGTTCATATTGCGTTCAAACGACATGTCAGCAATAGACTCAACGATTTCTTCTTTACTTTTAAAGTAGTTGTAGACCGCGCCTGAGCTTAGCCCGGATCCCTTGAAGATATCCATCATTGTCGTATTGTGAAACCCTTTTTTAGCAAAGCTCTCACATGCGGCTTCAATTATTTGGTCCTTTCTTTTTTGTTTGTAATCCGCGTCTACTTTTGGTGCCATGTTTAGACCTCCCATAATATAGAATTAACATTCTATATTTAATATAGAACGATAATTCTATATTGTCAACTCTTTTTTAGCTTTTTTTGATATCTTTTTGGATTTAGAAGTAATGATGTTCTTGTCCGACCGGCCGTCAAAATAAAAAATGCCTTTGTGCAGGCATTTTCCCGTGGCCGTGAATGAGCTTTGCTCTACTTCATGGCTCCCAGGGCGGGACATCAAACCGTCGCCTTGCTCTTTCGAGGGGCAACTCACAGTTTCCCCTCGAACAACTCCCCTTCCTTACGAATGATTAGGGGGGAAATTGTTTGTAAGGACTCGAACACTGCAACAACGCATCCGCGTTTTGGACGAGGAA
>JABAOH010239170.1_pt1 | contig 20352 bp, 29 predicted proteins | sample 7062181 | NCBI WGS metagenome assembly JABAOH01 (sample SAMN14538630, study PRJNA623070) | marine sediment metagenome | biome: marine biome [ENVO:00000428]; feature: marine pelagic biome [ENVO:01000023]; material: deep marine sediment [ENVO:00002113]; isolation source: pool of 5 deep marine... | reverse complement strand
GCTTGGAAAATCCGTCCGTACCGCTATCGGCCGGAGCGACCAGCCTTGATAGCACTTGGTCAGAATCATCCGTGCACGTTTCGCAGGGTACGGCTCTAGGACTTTCGGGATTCTGGAGGGGAATCAATCTGGTTTCGGCTTATGTCGCTAAGACTGATCTCAGGCTCATGCGGGTTGAAGTAGAAGAAGGATTCGTCGGACGCAAGCCGGCAACCCGGCATTCCNNCGAGACAACCGCTTATTACTTCAAGAACGCGTTGCAATCTCACGCGATGATGTTTGGTAACGGATATGGACTGATCAACCGGAACACGTTCGGCACTCCCGAGGAGGTTATCCAGCTTCAGCCGCAAAACGTAACGCCAATGCGCGTGATGAATGAGCAAGATTTTGTGAGCCCCACGCGACGGAACCGCGGAGAGTTGCGCTATCTTGTGGGGCTTGGTGATTCGTTGGCCAGCGCGTCTCAATTCTTTACCGTGCCCAAGGATGACATAATTCACATTAAGGGACTCACGCCCGATGGCTTGGTGGGTTACTCCGTGATAGCCGTTGCCGCGGATTCGTTGGGGCTTTCGATAGCTGAAAATCGGCACGCGTCGCGATACTTTCGGCAAGGCGCTAACCCGTCGCTAGTTGTGGAATTCCCCGGAAGCCTAAGCAAGCCGGCATTTGATAACATCGTCAAGAGTTGGGAAGCGGTCCACCAAGGATACCTCAACAACGCGCGACCGCTCATCTTGGAAGCCGGAGCAAAAGCCGCGAGTTTTACCCCATCGGCCGAAGCCAGCCAGCTACTTGAAAGCCGTCGTTTCTCTCTTATTGAGATAGCCAATTGGGTAGGCGTACCGGCTCACAAGATCGGCGCCGAACAGAATACAAGCTATGCTTCGCTTGAATCTGAAAACCAAGCGTTTCTAGACGATAACCTTGATCCGTGGTTTACCGTTTGGGAAAGCGAATGCCGGCGCAAGCTGCTCTCGCCCGGCGAGAGAAAGCGCAGATCTCACGATTTCCGTTTCGACCGTGAGAGTGTAAAGCGCGTAGACCTGTCGGCCATGACGAACTATCTAAGCACCGCCTATGGTGGACCGTGGCTGCAGTTGAACGAAGCCCGGGCGCTCGACAATCGGAATCCCCTGGACGATGGCGACGTATTGACGACAGATCCGCGGGAGTCGGAGCCGGAGCCCCAGCCGCCGGCGCCAGCACCTGGGCAAGATACCCCCCCGCCGGAGATTCCCCCAGAGCCCCCGCAGGAGCCGGACGGGCGCGACGCTGGATTGATCCAAGCGGTTTGCCGCAACGCGTTAAAGCGAACCGGGGAGGAACCCGCAGCCTTTATGCGATGGCTTGCGAATCTCGAAAGCAACTACCGGCACCGCTTGAAAACGGAATCCAGCCGCGCGACCGCGGCGAAAATCAAGAATCGTTTCATAGATGTTTACTCCGAAAACACTTACGACACGTGGCCCAACGCAGTGGCCGCGGTCTGCCTGGAGCTAGAAACATGGTCGAAACAGCAGAGCAACGCGGAAACCAACTAGGCTTGGAGATCCGACAAACGCGCCGCGGCCGGGCTATCGTCGGTCACGCCGCGGTATTCTTCAATGAGGATGACCCCGGAACGCAGTTTGAGATTGCGCCCGAGATCTTCGAGCGCGTAGCGCCCAAGGCTTTTGATCGTTTCTTGGCAACCGATCAAGATATTGTTGCGCTGTTCAACCACGATATTGACAACGTGTTAGGGCGCCGATCTGCCGGCACTCTGCGCGTTCACACTGACAAGATCGGCTTGCGTTATGAAGTCGATCTGCCGGCCAGCTTCTTAGGTGAGCAGATCCAAGAAAGCGTAAACCGTGGGGATCTGCAGGGTAGCAGCTTTACGTTTCTACCGTTTGGGGAAAACGGCGCAACATTCGATTTTCGCGAAGGAATCCGCACGTTAAACGATGTTGATGTCCTGGACGTTGGCCCCGTCACGTTTCCCGCATACGACGCAACTACTGTGGACGCAAGGGCTTTATCGCTAGCGCGGACCAACTGGCGCAAATTCGAAGCCAAGAAAAGGCTTGCACAAGTGCGGCTCTTGGGGATAATCGGTAAATAACACGCGACGCATACCATCGGTAACGGCGCTATTGCAGCACCGTTACCGATTTTTTTATGCGCTAAAGGAAAAGAACCATGAGCGAACTTCTCGAAAAACAAGAGCAGCTTGGCAAGCAACACGCAGCTATTTTGGAATTCCGTTCCAAGCTGGACGATGACTCCTACGAATGGACGGCCGAGGATGAGCAGAACTGGACCGCGGCGAACAAGGATTATGACGCGTGCAAGCGCGACGTAGACCGGCTCCAGAAGCTGGAGGATATTAAGACGCTGGAATTGACACCGGAGCAGCGCAAGCAGCAAGCACCGGAGCAACCCGGCGTAGATCCGAACCAGCAGCCGGAGCAACGCGCCGGCGATAGCGACCGTGTTTTACGTGCGTATCTTCGCGCTTCGGCCGGCTGTGCGGTTTCCGCCGAAGATCAAGCAGCTTGCAAGCGGTTTGATTTTCGGCTTCACGATGCCGACCAAATGAAACGCGGGGTCAGCATCCAGTTGCTTAACTGGAATCCGCGACCGTGGGAAAACCGCGGGCTACCTAGCCGGCAAGAATTCGAGGAGCGCCAACAGGCGACTACTCCCGGTACGGCTGGCGGTTTCCTCATCCCTCAAGGTTTTTCGTTTGAACTGGAGCGCGCCACGCTGGCATTCGGCGGAACGCGTAACGTTGCGCGAACGCTGCGCACCGCGAGCGGAAACCAAATCGACTGGCCCACCGTTGACGATACCGCTAACGAAGCGGTTTTGATCGCGGAGAATACCTTGGTGGGCGACCAAGATATTACTTACGGACAAATCCAAATCGACGCGTACAAATACACTTCGCAAATCGTGAAAGTATCTCAAGAGCTAATCGAAGATTCTGCTTTTGATATTGCGTCACACGTTGGATCTATCATTGGCGAGCGCCAAGCCCGCGGCACAAACCGCGCTTTCACAACCGGAACCGGCGTAAGCCAGCCGCAAGGGATTGTAACCGGCTCGACAAACGCGTTTACCGCGGCGAGCACTACGCTGATCACCAGCGACGAAATTCTAGATCTCGTGCATTCGGTTGATCCGTCCTACCGCAATCTTGCGTCAACCGGATTTATGATGAATGACGATACGTTGTTGGTCGTGCGGAAACTGAAGGACCAAGAAAACCGATACCTATGGGAGCCCAACTATCAGGCCGGAGTACCCGACCGCTTGGTAGGCTGGCCGATCCAAATGAACCAGCACATGGCAAGCCCGGCTTCCACTACAATCCCAATGCTATTCGGCGCGTTTGAAAAGTTCTTGATTCGAGACGTTGCAGCCGTTCGCTTGCATCGGCTCGAAGAGCGCTACCGAGAGCTTGACCAAACCGCTTGGGTCATGTTTAGCCGGCATGACTCGCGCATGTTGCAGCCGGAAGCCGTCAAACATTTTGACATGGCTCTCGTCTAATCCGTACTCCTACGCACCCCCCCGCGGCGCAGTTGCTACCTGCTGTGCCGCGGGGGCTTTTGGAATCTTTTATATGTTGGTTCGCATGCTCACGGACGTTGCCGGCTTGCTGGAATATTACCAGCAAGACAAGACCTATGAAGTTGATAACAAGCTGGCGAAGCGCTGGATTGATCGCGACATAGCAGAGCCGGCGCAAATTGTGCCAGCCGTAGAAGCCGCGACCAAAGACCACAAGCCAGCCAAGAGGGCAAAAGCTAAATGAGCTTTCTTGCAAACCAAGCGCGACGAGGTGTGCGCTGGTACGATTCTAGCGTTGTGCAGCCGGGCGCCGGCTTAACGCTCGTCACCCCCGCGGCCGGGCTTGCGGTCACGTTGGCAGATGCCAAGCTACAACAGCGGATCGACCAAAGCGCCGAAGATTCGTTAATCACGGATTGGATTAACGCGGCAACCGCTTGGGTCGAAAACATCACGGATTATTCCTTGCTGACTCAGACCTGGAAACAATCGGTGGATCGCGAGCCGGCCGGAGGTACGCGCCCGATCTACTTAGCACGCAAGCCGCTAATCTCTGTAACGTCGATTGATTACACGGACACCGAGGGCAACCCGCAAACCTTTACCGATTTTCAAGCCGACGACCAGAGCGAAACCCCGCGTGTTGCTCCAGACGTTGGAGAAGTTTGGCCGTCGGTTCAGGTCGGCAAGCTGGGGGGGCTTTCGATCACGTATCAAGCCGGTTTCGGACCAGACGAAACAACCGTTCCGATAGACTTCAAGAATGCCATTTTGCTTCTAGTTGGTCACTTCTACCGAAACCGCGAAGCGGTAACGAGTGGCCCAAGCAACCAAGTAGAGATGACGGCGCGGGCTATTCTCGCGCAGCGTATCGGCCGCGATGAGAGGGTTAGAACATGACCCGGCAGAGCATACCGGCCGGCGAGCTTGACCAACGGGTCAGCTTCTTTAGTCCGTTGGAAATCATCGACCCGGTTAGCGGCGAGGTTACGCAAAACGGTAACTTTGAATTTGACCGCTGGGCAAAAGTCGAGCCCACCGGAGGAGCAGAACGCGAAGTGTCAGACGAGCTACTCGCGGAGCAATCGCACAAAGTGACCTTGCATTATACTCCCGAGATTCAAAACAAGTGGTGGCTAACCTGGGGAACAACTCGACTTGACGTTGTGGCTGAATTGGACATAGCTGGCGCCCGAACGCGCACCGTGCTGCTTTGCAAAGAAAGTCCTTTCCAGTCCTTCCAGATTCCACCGTTGCCGGCTGGCCCCGCGCTACTTCAGGAACAAGGCGACGGGCTCTTACAAGAACAAGGCGACGCGCTCTTACAGGAATCACCTTAAATGCCGGACCAGCCATTTAGCGGTTTGAATTCGCAACTCAAAACCGACGTTGCGCGTACTGATGACCTGATTTGCCTATCGGACATAAGCGCCAACGAATCCAAGAAAATGACGGTGGATGAATTCCAATCCGACCTAGTGGAATTCCGCGCAAGCACCGAGATCACGATTGCGACCGGCGCCGTTACGATCACAGAAAACTTTCACACTATAGACACGGAATCCGATGCGCCGGCCGATGACCTGGACACAATCAACGGGGGATCTCCCGGGCAACTTCTGTTCCTGCTGTTGGAGGATTCCGGGCGCGTTGTCACGCTGAAGGACGGTACGGGCAATATTCAGTTAAGCGCCGACTATGTTATGGTTCCCGATGAGGTGGTTGCGCTCAAATATGACGGGACCAATTGGCTACTTGTGACCGCGGCACGAACTAGCACGTTTTTGACGCTGCCCGATACTCCGGCCAGCTATGCCGGGCAAGCCTCGCGCGTTGTCGAGGTTAATCCCGGGGAAACCGCTTTACAGTTTTCGTCTGTCACTCTGCTGGACGGTACGACAACGGTAGATGAAACAACACTTGGAACGGGCTCTAGCGCGAACGCAAATACGGACGTTGTGGTATTGGGCGCCGATGCGCAAGCGAACGCAAGCGGCCAGCTAGTTGTAGGCGATGACGGCAAGCAGATTACGGATGCTTTTATTGGCGAAGGACCCGGCGAAACTGCCGGCACTCCGCACGATAACATCTTAAAGATTACCGCGGCAACCGCTCCAACAGGTCACAACGCGCGAGCGGTTTTAGTTGGTGGCGCAATATCAAATCAGGATCGGTTTGACGAAGATGTGGTTGTGATCGGATACGGTATCACAAAAAACATAGCGGGGGGCGCAACCGATGTGGTGATCATTGGCGCTAGCTCAAATCTACGGTCAAGCCGTTCTGTTATTATCGGCGCAAACATCACAAGCCCGGGCGATGAGCAATGCGTTATAATTGGCGAATCTGCCGCGGGGTCAGGTGGAAACTGTACGGTTATTGGTTGGGGAGCAACGGTCACAAACAACGCTAGCGGGATTGCAATCGGCGCTAACGCAGGCGTTACAGCGGATAGCGGTATCGCTATCGGGCGTTTGTCATCCGCGGGGCCATCTATCGTCATTGGGAACCGGGCCGCATCCAATGATAACGGTCAATTTGTTGTAGGCGCACAACTCCAATCTGCCGGCTTTCCGATAACGAGTGCCTTCATCGGTGAAGGGCCGGGCAATACAGCCGGAATAGCCCACGATAACATTTTAGAAATCACGGGCGCGACCGCGCCAACAGGTCACCCTAGCGATTGCGTCTTGATCGGTAGCGGTTTGACTACCGACCAGTTCCAACAAGAATCTGTTGTCATCGGTAACGGCGCCGTATCGGCAACGACTGGTGAGCGGTCTGTAGGTATTGGTTTCAACGTCAATATCGCGCAACGCAATCAAGTTGTGATCGGACACAGCGCCGCGGGTGGGGGTAATTCAAACGTTGTGATAGGCGACGCAGCGCTTGCCAATTCGGGATCTCAAGGTGTTGTTGTCGTTGGACAAAACGCCAAAGGTGGAGACTCAGCCAGCGTAACGATTGGATCGAATGCAAGCACGGCTGGCGCCGGCACGGGCTTTACCATCGCTATCGGCGGCACCGCAATATGTCACCCGGGAGTATCAAGCGGTATCGCTATCGGGTATACCGCGGATTGCTTCAACAATGATTCCATAGTGTTGGGCCGCGCAGCACTCGATAACGGACCAAACCAGTTTGTCGTTGGCCGAGATCTTTACCCCATCAATGAGATCTACATAGGCGAAGGACCAACGGGCGCAAGCCCGCTAACCGTCGCGCCTTCAACAGAACTAACGATAGCCACGGGCGCTATCACAATAACGCGTTGCTTCCATCGTGTTGACACCGAAGCCGATGCCACGACGGACGATCTTGAAACAATCTCCGGCGGCAGAGAAGGGCAAGAGCTTGTGATCAAGCCCGAGGATAGCGCCCGCACGGTTGTAGTAAAGCACAACGTTGGCAACATCCAATGCGGCACAGATTTCACGATGGACAATGCCAACGACACAATGAAGCTAATCTTTGACGGTACGAATTGGCTAGAACTTTCACGTAGCGACAACGGAGCGTAACGCATGGCGAACTTTAATATTTCGCTGACGGACCAACAGGCGAACGATTTTGAAACCGCGGCGGCAGCGCTCTACGGTCCGCCACCTGAAGGAACAACAAACGCACAATTTGCGCTTGACCAAATTGAATTGTGGATTTGCGAAACCGTTGCCAAGAATGCCGAGATAGTTGCGGCACGCGCTGCGGCACCTCCCGGGCAGGCAGAGCGAACGCGAGCGGAATCCGCTATGTCTGGAGTTAGCGCGAGTAGAACATGATACCCCGAATCACTGATGCAGCTCGAGCTATGCTGTTAGCGGCCAGCGGTGTTACCGCGCTGGTCGATGAGCGTATTCATCCGCAATCAATCCCGCAGGGCCAGGTTGATCCGTCGATAAGGTATCAGCGCATCGGCGGGCAGAATGAGCAAAACTTAGTGGGGGTTGCCGGATGCAAAGAGGCCATTTTACAAATTACCGCGCACTCAATGAGCTATAACACTGCAAAGGAAATAGCCGCAGAAGTCGAGTCGGCGCTTGACGGTTTCTCGGCTCGCCAAGCCTTTGCCGGCGTAACGGTCCAATCGGTTTCGTTGGAGAATGAGCTAGAGCTTGACGACATTGTGGGCGATGGATCGGAACACCGTATTTTTGAAATAAGTCAAGATTACAAATTCATGTATTATTGAGAGGTAATAAATCATGGCTTGCATCGTTGCACGTGGAACCACGTTTTCTTGGGACGGTAATGAAGTTGCCGGCGTAGTTGACATTGGCGGGCCAAGCCCGAGCGCGCCGACGGTCGATTGTACAGATCTTAGCGATACGGACGCGAGCAAAGTACAAGCGGCAATCCGCGACGGTGGAGAGTTCCCCGTACAATGTAATTTTGATCAGACTGACGCCAACGGGCAAATCCAAATGATTTCCGATAGCGCCGGCTTGCTAACGTCAAAGCCATGGGTGATTACATGGAATGACGGCAACGTGACTCCCGGCACGGTTGCCGGGAATGGTTTCGTTGTGGGATATGAATTCGGCAACATTACACTCGATGGAAAAATTGAAATCACCTTTACCGTTAGTGTTGATGGAAGTGTAACGGTCACCCCGGGAACCCCGTAAGCATGCGCGAATATCTATTAGGCTTTAAGCCCAAAATCCGGCGAGTCGGAATCAACGGCGACACTGAAGCCCAAGCCGTATTTGTCAAAGAGCTAGACGGCGCAGCCGGCGAAGCGTTATGGAAATCACTCAAGGCGCGGCGTGATGTCAGCAAGCCAGAGTTGCAGCTTGCACATTGGGTCGTTTATTCGGCATGTGACGAAAGCGGCGAGCCTATTTTTGAACCGGGCGACTTAGAAGCCGTCTCACAGATGCCGTTGCCGATTGTGCAAACCATCGCCCGCGAAGCTATGGCGATCAACGGCGAAGGTAAAGAAGCAACCGCGGAACTGGTAAAAAACTAGATGAGCGCCGGCAGTTCTGGTTCCATTTGTCGGCGCGCTTGGGAATGAGCGTAGCGCAGGCGCAGGCAACGATAAGTAATCGAGAGTTTAAAGAATGGATTGCGTTTCTCTCTGACAAGATGCAAGAGAAGCCAAGTAGCGGATTCCACAAATGGCAAGCATACGCGGCTATACAAGATGCCAGAAGCGATAACAGTAGAAGTAGACCGCGCTGAATTTAACAAGCTGATTAGAGCGCTTGACGGCATTCCCCCCGGCATGGCGCGCGGCGCACTTCGCGCAGGCGTAACAAAAGTTGCTGCTGCAATCCGCAAAGATGCGCGAAGTCGAGCACCGCGCGTCACTGGATTTTCACGAAAACAAATCAAGTCGAAGCCGATCAAGTTTAGAAAAAACAAACGTCTGCGCGTTGGTCGGCATGTTGGATATACAACCGCCGCTTATAATCCAAAGGGACACTCCCGGCAAATCGACGCGCGCTTTTTAGAGTTTGGGTATGGCGGTCGCGCGGCTGTGCCACACCTCAGGCCGGCGATGTTTGCCAACGAAAAAAACGGAAACCGGATTCTCGCGCAAGCCATTTTGAATTACCTGCAGCGGCGAGTAAACAAAGGGCGCAAGCCATGACGATTGCCGGCAGCATCTTAATTGGAATAGAAGCTAATACCGAGGAGCTTAGGAAAGATCTTGCGCGGTCAAAGAAACAATTAAAAGGCTTCGAGGATAGCGCCAAAGATGCAGCCGACAAAGGCGCGGCAGAGTTTGAAGCCGCTATGAATATCTTAGGCAAAACGGTCGATGGAGTAGCGGCAGCATGGCGCAGATTTCAGCAAGACCTAGGCGAAGTAGATGAGCTTAATAAGGCGTCACGCGCATTAGGCTTGACGGCCGATGAGCTTACAGTTTTACGTATCGCGGCCAGTGATGCGGGACAAGAAACAAACAATCTAGAACAGTTTATCATTAAGCTAAACCGGCGCACGGCACGCGCGACAAATCAAGCCGAAAGCGCAAGCGCGGCAACCGTTCAATATGCCGAGAGCCTAGGAATAGCTGGTGATGCTATAGACGAAATAGGCGCAGGCGAAGCCGGGAAAGCGTTTGTTGACTTAGGGCTTAGCGCGGAAAAATTGGCGAAGCTACCAACCGGCCAAAGATTACTAGAGATTGCGCGAGCCTTCCAGGATATTGACAGCGCTTCTCAACGCGGGAAGATCTTGCAAGACCTAGGCGATAGAACCGGGCGCCTTGGTGAGTTGCTAGACGGTCTTGCTGGCCGGCTCGATGTTGCCGGCGAGCGTGCAAAACAAGCGGGGCTTTTGTTTGGCGATACTCTCGGCCCCGTGGAAGATGCCAACGACGCTTTTGCACAATTCAACCGGGTAATAGACAGCTTGACCAAATCAATCTCCGTAGACTTTGCGCCCGAGTTGCAAGCTATCTCTGAAGGTATGTCAGAATTCATCTTTCAAGTTAGACAGGGAATACAAGTATTCCGCGCTTTTGGCTCATTGGGTGTTATTCGGAATCTCGCGCCCGATTTTGCACAGCGGCAGTTTGAAAGCGCCCGAGCTTCCGTCCAAAGAGGCGCGCCTACTTTCGGGGAGACACCGGCAACACCGGAAGCCGCGCCCCCCAGCGTATCAACCGCCGCGCCCTTTAAAAAGGAGACGCATTGATGGCGGTAATCTCCACAAAAATTCAAGGGCAATCCGGCACCTATGAAGCCGGCTTTCAGCGCTCTTATGTGCAAAACTATCTAGCTATCGTTGACGATCCTGAAGATATAGCCAAGACCGTGCTAGATGCGTTTCTTCCCATAGGCACATTGTGGATTGATGGAGATGCTACGTTACTTCGCAAGACAGCAAACCAGCGGCCACCCCCGCACACAAATCAATGGGATGTGTCTTTGCTGTGGGCTATCCAAGAATTCCAAGAGGTGGAGGAAACCGTACCAGACCGCGACTTGAAAGCGCCGGTTGATCGGCAACGCATTGTGACAATGCAAAGCCAGCTATTTCAAGTTGAAGCGGAAACCGAGTTTGTTCTCAATATTGAGGAGCCCTTAAGGAATACGGCAGGCGATAAATTCGACCCATTACCGCGCAAAGACTTCGCCAGCCAAATATTGACGATCAGAGAAAACCGAACCAGCGATCCGTCGGATTTATTCGATACTCACTTAAATCACCTCAACGCGGCAGCCTTCAGAAACAAGCCGGCGCAAACATGGAAGTTAAACCAAATAAATTCAATCGAGCGCCAAGCTGGGGGGGTCAAATATTGGGACTGCACTTTCGTTTTTGCGTTTGATAAAAACTTCCATCAGTTTCAAGCCGACGAAAACGGTTATTATTACATTGATACGGGCACCATGGCTCGTACTCCGTTTACTGATGCAGCAACCGGCAGCAAGGAGCGCGTGCCGCAGTTGTTGACGGCTGGGGGTGGAGACGGCCGCGGCGGAGATCCCGTGCCCAAGCTGGCGATACTTTATGAGACGGCCGATTTCTCTATTTTCGATGAAACGTAATGCCGCAAGCCTTCACCCAAATTGAAATTGAAACGCTGCGCAGAGTTGCGCAAGATTACGCCCTCACAAATGATCGCATACCGCTGCAGATAGAATCTCAGCGCAGGCAGAAAGCAACCGAAGAGGATCTTTGGTTAGTTCGATCTACCGAAGATAAAAACGCGGGCGAGTGTGCCATGTGCCGAATATACGGCGCGGCTATTGGAGATCCCGCAAACGCATCAGCATCGGCCCTACCGTTGATACCTGTTTTCTTCAGGTTCGGAAACGTCATTGAGGATAGCTTTGCTTATGCTGCATTCGTAGGCGGCAACATGGAAGCTATATCATGTCAATGTTGGTTTCCTGATCCAAGCACTTTCACCCTTGCGAATTTACAATTCTATAAACACGACGCAGGCGAGCGTTGCGCTAAGTGGGTTGATTCGTCGGAGTGTCCCTAGATGCCGTTTTGGGTTTTAGCAACCGGCGAAGTCGTGGTCGATTCGGAGGGAAAGCCCATCGAATGCGTCGATTGCCCTTGTGATGTTGGCGTCTGTGATCTGCTCGATTTTTCACAAACCACGTGGGAAATCACGACGGCGAATATAGCCGATGGATCAGACTTCTTTATAGGCTGCGCGGATTGCGACGAAGATCTCAACGCGACGTTTATCGTTTCCGAAGATGCCACGCCCGAGGTTCACACATGCGAGTGGGATCTTGATCCCAACATTGAGATATGTTCAGCGGGCACCGGAAGCAACGGCAGCCCGTTAGATATTATCCAAGTCGTTTTCTATATCATTGATAACTTTGATACCACGGTAGACGTTGGAGTGTTGATTGAAGGCGCCGGCAGTGTCGCCGTTATCGAATGGAGAAAAACCATCAGCAAGAATCCGCTAGAAGCCTCAGACTTCCCCATCAGCTTTGCGGCTGGTGATGTTATCAACGATAGCGGTAATTGTGACGGAACCAACGCAACCGCAACCGTAGACTTCCCGCCATAATGTCAAATCTTTGCCGGCTGAATTCAGACGCAAAATGCACGCGCTGCGGAAAGCAGTACCGCAACCCCAAGACGCGCGCCGAGTGTTCGGCGCATAGTCGCAACCCTTGCCGGCACATGGGCCAGCTAATTGAGTTGCGCGACTGCGGCGGCTGACGGAAGGGCCAGCGCGTCAAAGTCTTTGGCTGCACAATTCACGGGGAAACCACGTATTCAAAATGTAAGCTGTGCCCGGAATTCTCTTGACGACCTGAACCCAATGGGTACAATGGGGGCGTTTTATTCCACTAACCGCGGAGGTGTTTTATGCTAGATTGGATTATCGGCTTTATTATCGGCTTTCTCTTTGGGGGGCTTTTATGAAGGAATCCATAACAATCCGGCTAGATCCCGAACAAGTAGCATTTGTGGACCGTCTAGGCAAATCGGCCGAATGGTCAAGATCTCAGACGGTTCGCTTTCTCGTCAATGAGGCCATGCGTAGGAGCCGTAAAAATGGTAGAAGTCGTGCACGGACTAAGCAACGAAGCGTACCACGCAAGACCTGAAATATCATTTTCCGGCATTAAGCTATTCGATGACAACCGGCGCGCGTTTCAATGCAAGCGTGACGGTATCGAGCCCCCACCTAAGGCGAAGCGCAAGCCCCCCGATTATCAGATCATTGGATCAGTGGTTCACGATGTTTTGGCTTACGGCGAGTACCGCGGCGATGATGCGAGCGTAGATCAGATCAAAGCCGGCATGTTTGCGGCTGAACGCGCCAAGCTAAATCCTGAAGTTGCGGCAGCCATTCAATGCGTTGAAAAATGGGAAGCCAGCTATTTTTCCAAAGACCCGGAAACCGGCTTGCGTGTCAAATGCCGGCCAGACGGTATTTCGGCAAGCCTGCGCGTCGAGGTGAAAACCACAAAAGAGCCCGGCGCGAAAGGTAAATTCAATTTTGCCCGGGAGTGCGCCACGTTCAAGTACGCATATCAGGTTGCATGGTATGACTTCGTTCTCCGGCTTTGCTTGGGAACAGACCCGCCGCCTACCGTCATCCTGGCTATCAGGAACCAGTTTCCTTGGGATTCCACGGTATTCGGCCCACTGCCGGCAGCGGATCTCCATGCGGCCGGAGTCTGGTGCAGACGGCAACGGCTGGCTATCCGCGATTGTATCGAGTCCGGCGACTGGTCGAATGTTGACGACGACGGCCAGCCAACGGAAGGACGTATCAACCCCCTAAGACTTCCCCAATGGTGGAATGGAGGTATAGGCGAATGATGCTAAGATCAGAAGAACAAGCCATGGACCGCGCAAGCGAAACTAGCGTTGCGTCAGAATTCAATCGGCTCTTGGCAAAACCGCTTTCGGAAGCCGTTGAAGTTTGCAAGCTGCTTTCGTACTCCAATCTGCTCCCGCGGCACTTAACGCACTACACAAGCAAAAAATCGGAAAACTACGGCAAGCCGTTTCCGCGGGAAGTCGTTGAATCCAATCTGATGCTGATCGCGCTTCAACTGGAATCATGGGGGTGGCCACTGTCGCGACTTCCCGCCGTTGCCGGCGAAAGCTACGTCGTAGGTGGAAAGCTGGCTTTCCAGGGAAAGCTGGTTACCGCTGTGCTGAATTCTAGCGGCAAGCTGCAAAGCAATCTTGACTTGAAAGTTGAGAAGCACGATTCGCAAGGATTGATCTGCACAGCATCGGCAAAGCTGAAGGGCGAAAACGAGCCCCGCTATGCTACTTGGACGTTGACGAAAGCCAAGACTCAAAACGATATGTGGACCGATGACCCGGAACAGATCTTGCGCTATGCGACGGCACGACGCTGGGGGCGCACGCATTGTCCCGAGGTAATGCTAGGGTTTTATTCCCCGGATGAATTAACCCAGGGCAACGGGGAAGCCGAAGCCGTTCACGTTTTGGATCTGGCCGGGAAAGACCCCACGGATTTTGCGCTTCCCGCGCAGGCCAGCGCGCCAAGCGCAGAAAATGTGCAGATAATCGACGAAACGCCGCAAGAGGTGAAAGAGCCGGCCGAAGCCAATTACGAATTACCTCCAGAAGCCGAGCAGAGCCCCCCAGAGCCCTCCGCAAAAAACGGCGTCACAATGGACGATTACCGCTTGCTAATCGGCCAGGCGACGACAGAAGAAGGCGTGCGGGAGATTCTAGGCAAAGCCTGCAGCAACCGCAAAAACAGCCGTACGGCTCTCCCGCGGGAATATTGGCCGACAATCATGCAAGATTGCGACCAACAGATAGATTTTATAAATGACGTTGCAAAGCAGGAACAAAGCGAGTAAAACGTATTGCGCGGGTGAGCGGTTGTCTTTTTGGGAACCAGGCGGGAAAACATGGACGCAACAACACCGATTTCCGTCTGTGCCCTCACCCCGCACAGCTTTAGCCGATCTGGACTGATAATCCAGGTCGGCTTTTTTTGCGCCCTCAGATCGGCACCAAGGATGCAGACAATGGATTGTCACCCCCATGGACGGGGGATTTTAAGATGAGCATGCCAACAATCGAAGATATGGTCGCGCGGATTTCAACAAAAGACCAAGCAACGCTAGAGTTGCTGCGCGGATACACTTCCGGTGTTTGCACTGGACACTTTAAGCCGAAAGCGGATAGCGAAACTACACAATTAGCGTACCAGACATTGTGCATTCTGTTGAACGACATATTAGCAGGGCGCTTGATAAGCACCGATAACGCGCCACCAGAAAGATAATACTAATCGGGCTTTCACAATCACGATAGCCGGCAGAGCCGCGCCGGAGACAGCAGCGAAAGCTAGCACGCGGCCACGAAATCCGTAAGTTTGGCTTGCGCTTACACTGGCTTACGGTGGCTAGAAATAGTCCTTTTTCAGGGAAGCGTTGCGCAGCGATTGTCCGTCTGTACCATGCACAGCCAGCCGCCGGCCGGCTTCCCAAAAGCCTAGGCCGGTCGGCTTGGTTTCGCGTTAGCGGGGCTTGGAAAAAACTCAAATAACCGTTGTGAGTCCCACGGAAATTTTTTTCGCGCTCGATGAAAGGTAGCAAAGATGGCAGGTGTTCAAGTGCTCTTAACGCCCACCGAGATCCTACACGGGGCTATCGGGGGGGTTATACGTCAAGTGCAGTCCATGAAATATTCACATCGGGTTGACGAGCCCAAAAGCTGCGAAAACGCATGGCGAAACAGCATAGAAGGATTCCTTGCCGAAGTAGCGGTTGCCAAGCATTTAGGGCTTTTTCACTCCGGCGCTTTTGATCTCGGCGCGCCCGATCTGTCCGGGTTGGAGGTGAGACATAGCGTTGTGCCCGATGCACATTTAATCATCCGGCCACACGAGCGCGATAAGGGCAACTTCTGTCTTGTCACGGGCTCTATGGGGGATTACTGGATTCGCGGCTGGTTCAACACAGCCGGCTTGCACGACGGATTCTGGCAAAGTGATTCTTGGTGGATTCCACAAGGCGATGGCTTGTATAATGAACTTGCAAGCCGCGGGAGCCGTTAGGGAGTCCGATCAAAATGACGCGAGTCTTTGGGTGGATTACGTCTTTTGTGTTGGCATTCTCTTGCTGCGCCCTCAATCCCGCGGCTTGCTTTTCTCAGACCGAAACGCAGATTGCCGCGCAGATCGCAGAGCGCAACAACTGGAAAGCCGAAGTACGCTGTTGGGATGGCTCTAGGGTTGATCTCGTAACGCCTACTCACGTGATCGAGGTAGACTGGTCACGCAAGCATGCCGAAGCCGTTGGGCAATCGCTCTATTATGAGATTGCCTACGAAGCCACAACGGGCAAGCACCTGAAGCCGGCAATCCTCTTGCTAGTGCGCGACATGACAGCAGAGCGTAAGTATATATTCCGGGCACAAGCCGTCTGTGCAAAACACGATATTCTCTTGATTATCGAGCGGGTTGAATGATGACCACCAAAACCGACCTGATCCATTGTGACCGTTGCGACGGGGTCTTACTTCTCGGCCCCGCCGGCGCATCGTGCCCGGCTTGTTTCGGCTCTACTCGAATCCGGCCGCTGGGACCAGAAGAGCGCAAACACTTCCGCAAGCAACTAATCGAGCACTTGAAAGCCGATTTGCCCAAAGTCGAGCACGAAACCGACGACGACGGTGGTGACGTTTATATGCTGGTGGACGGTTGCCGGGTTTGGCTTTACCGGACCGGAGATTCCATATTGTGGGATAACGATGTTGAGATCAAAGCCGTTTTGCCCAATGGCAAGCTGGGGGCTTTCTTCTCATGACTTGGACCGAAAAGCTAGCTATGGTTTGGCTCCAATCCGCGGGCTATTCATGTTTTGACGCTGGGGGGTGGAACGGGAAGTGCCGCAAAGACCTATTAGGATTTGCCGATCTGATAGCGTTCGATAGCACGCGCGTTTTTCTTGTCCAGGCAACCGCCATGAGTAATAATTCAGTTAGCAACTTCAACGCACGATGCCGAAAGATCGAAGCCAAACCAGCCGCGGGAGCTTGGCTGGCTAATTCCTTACGCCTCATCCTAGTTGCGGGATTCAAGCCTCATGGAAACAAGCCTATCCTGCTGGCGAAGTACCACGGCAGCACTTGTGACTATTTCAGCGATAGTGACGATATTCTGCGCGCCGTCGAATTCGATTGCAAATCCCCTATCAGTGGTGAGAATTGAAACCAGCGATAATAACGGACGATCTGGAAGCGTTTTCTCTGGAACGGTGCTGGCTTCTACCGATACGGAAGCGCTTGTGGTCACCTGTGCCCACGGTTTCGATGAAAATACGCATAAGACCATTGTCCGCCGGGTGGGTGATTCGAACGCTTATGTGGCTGAAGGTATCGGAAAAGATCACGTATCAGATGTGGCGACGTTACGGGTTAAGACTCGCGGACGATGGGAAGTGACCCCGTTGGCTGAGATACCAGCCGCGGCCGGCGACCAGATAAAGCAAATCGGTTACCCCCGCGGGGCTTGGCAACAACGGTGGAGAACCGGCCAAGTAATCGACGATAAGACGTTTCGCACGGCTGGGGGAAAATACCCTATTCACCTAGCATCGTTCAACGTTGTTCAAGGGGATTCCGGTAGCCCCATCCTGAAGGACGGCAAGCTAGTCGGAATCGTCTCAGGTAGTGACGGCAGAGCACACTATATGCCGCTCACAGTGTGCCGCTTTTTCATCCGGCGACAATGCGAAAACGGGAATTGTGGCAATCTGCGTCCGCTCCTTGGTCCACTCCAGCCGATCACGCGGGTTAATCGCGGGCAAGATGCCGAGATAGCCCGGCTTAAAGCCCGTATCGAGGAGCTAGAAGCCCGGATTGCGCAGCCCGGCCCACCTGGCCCCGCGGGGCCCCAAGGCCCACCTGGCGAGCGCCCGAGCCTATCCGATGCAGAATTAGACTTGATCGCACGGAAAATACGTGCGAAGATCTCCGGCAGTATTAGGTATCGCGTTGAACCGTTTTCCAGAAAGTAGGTAGTCTTATGGCAGTTGATTTGCAAGAGCTTTTGTTGTCGTCGCAAGCCCTTACGCTTGACCAAGCTGGCAAAAACTTTGTTTCTCACATGGATTTGCAAGCCCGGATCGCAACGAACAAATTTGATGAGGTGGATTTGCTCCAAGCTGCAGCCGCTAAAGAACTAGGGAAAATGGGGGCGCACACTGATCCGCTTCTCCCGCGGTCCAGTTAAGGTAGCGCAGTATTAGGCAAATGGACCAGCTAGAACGGATTGCAACGAAGATCTCGGCCGGCCAAACGGTCGATTTTGAACGGGAATTAGACCTGCTGGCGATTGATCTTGTGCAGGTGTGTAGGGGATTTGTAAACGATGCAAACACTAGACAAGAAAACGCTTTACGGCACTTTTCTAAAGTCGATGGAGGACAAGCGCAAGCTAAACCAAATGGCGATAGCGAAAGCGCTTGATTTGCCCTTGGGTGAAGATGTGCAGGTTGATAATTCGCGGCATTATGCCGGGCTTGGTACAATGGCAAGCGCTGTTTTGGCGTTTTCCCTGTTGTTGGGGGGCGCTTCGGCTGGTGCTCTTGCCTATTCGTTTTTAGCCCCTGCGAATAGGTCGCCGGCCGAAGCCAACCCCATCGAAGGCAGAATAAAATTCTGGGTAGAAGATGACGGCTCTACAGTCATCGAGCAGGAAACCGAAACGAGCCCGGCGCCGGCCGGAGATCCCAACAGATTCACAACTCCAGATCTCAAGGACGGGAAACCCCCCCCACCTGGAGAAAACGCACCGCTATTCGAGGGTTGACGATGGCAAGCCAAATACAAGAGAAAGTCAATTTCCTTCAGGAAATCACAGCGCCCTCAATCGTCACTTCCGGCTTTCCAAGATCTCAGCTTGCGCAAGAGTCGAGCGTCGTCTATCCCCAGCCTTGGGAATCTTGGCGAGTCCACGACGCCTACCATACCAATCTGCCGGGCACTCCCGCGGCCGATGACCTTGGGCTTATCGGCGGCACGCTTGGAAGCGCTTCCCCCTCGCTACAATCCGAAGATCTGAAGGCGGCCGGGCTCACGGACAAATACGCTCGCGCCGTATTCCAGCTTCCCGCGGAATACAGTAGCGGGGCCACAATCAACCTGCGCGCTTCGGCCGGTATGCTGACAACCATCGCGGATACTTTGGCAGAGCTACATTTTGAGGTGTTCAAGTCAAACCGCGCAGCCGGCGTAGGCTCTGATCTTGTGACCACTCCGGCAACCGATGTGAACAGCACCACAATCCAAGATTATCTATTCGGCGTAACGCCTACCGGCTTGGTGGCTGGCGATATTCTGGATTTGCGGGCCCATTTTCAAGTAAACGACGCAGCGACGGGCACCGNNGCGGGAGCAACGCTTCCAAGAGTCCGAAACCGTTGGACAAGGTGGGGAACTGGTCGCGGAGGATTTTTCGCCTATCTTTTCCGAGGGTCTCCGTTGTCAATCTGCGCTACTGCAGATCGGCACCGTTTTAACTTCTCGCGGAAATACGCTTTTTTGGCCGGGTTCCGGCGATACCGATCAAGGCGTTATTTCTGATCCCACTGTTCCCACCGATCTGGATGCAGGCGCAACCGATATTACATTCCGGCAAAAAACGCTTTCGGCAACTGGCAACAACTTTACAAGCGGATTTGTTCGCGCGTCAAACGAGCTATTGCAAGACGGGCAAAATGCGGCACGCGTCATTTCCGATATTCTTGCCAGACGGCTTGCGCGTCGTATCGACGCTAAGATACTGCCGGAAATAGCAACGTCTATGCCGGCCGGGCAAGTTGAAGTTGCAGCGCTTTCTGCCGCAGCCATTGGGGATATGTTGGCGCGGCTCGATTCGTGCTACTTCGGCGGGCAAGCCTCTTGGCTCATGACTCCAGGGGACTTTGGAACGATTGTTAGCCAGAATAGCAGTGTTCCCACTGGCGGGCAGCTGGACGTTGGCGTTGTTGAAGCGCCCGGCGGCTTTCGGCCCACAATCATCGGCTATCCCGTGTTCTTTGCCGATTTTGCCCTAGGCGTCGGAACGCGTCATTTATGGTTCGGTGATCTGGCTGCAGCCGTTGGCGCCGTCATCTTCGGTGAAGAGCGCGTGAGAATGTACCCCGAACGCTATGCAGATCTCGACCAAACGGGCTTTCTTGCGGCAGCCCGTGTTGACGGGGATCTTGTAGAAGAAGAAGCCGTTGTCGCTATCGAGGAGCCCTAAAACTGAAGCGCCATAGCAGCAAGATCCCGTTGAAACGAGATACGGGCAGCAAAAAAAGCTGGTACTCTCTGAAGATATGGGCAGATCTCCGGCGAGCACAGCTAGACAAAAAACCGCTTTGCGAAAAGTGCGAATCTAAAGGGTATGTAGTGAGAGCTAACACGGTGGATCATATCAAGCCGTTCAAAAATGACTGGTGGTTATTCACTGATCCTGATAACCTACAAAGCCTTTGTAAAATCTGCCATGACAGGAAAACGTACAAAGAAAGCCTTGGACGATGAATACGCTTGGATCGAAAAAGATCAGCCGATTATCCGACCAGATGGGACGCTATGGCGCCCGTCGCAATCTGATGGCTGCACTAGCGCACCTGATCTGTGCTTTCGTCGCTGCTGCGTTGAACATGATCGCGCCTACCATATTGGGGGAGGTATTAAAGCCCGGCTGGTGGCCGATATTTTACTTAGTCGATGTCTTTGGCGCCATGGTCACCCTGTGCTGGCGATAGTCTACTTCTTGGGCGTTAGGGTGTTTGGTCGGTTGTTCTTTCGGTGGGGTTGGAGAAGGAATGATAAGACTTAATGCGCTGTTCGAAA